>Ga0335069_10005559_pt1 | contig 18498 bp, 16 predicted proteins | sample Lox_Sample_11_FD_206714 | JGI IMG/M metagenome (GOLD analysis project Ga0335069, IMG submission 206714) | Soil microbial communities from Loxahatchee National Wildlife Refuge, Florida, United States - Lox_Sample_1.1 | ecosystem: Environmental > Terrestrial > Soil > Wetlands | place: USA... | reverse complement strand
GATCAGCGTGAGCCCTTCGCGGATCTGCATCACGGTGGCGCTGTCGGTGATGTCCTGCGTGGTCGCGCCCCAGTGGCACCATTCGCCGAGCCCGTCGCGGCACAGCGCCACGAGCTGCTGCACCACCGGCAGCACCGGATAGCCGATCTTCTCGGTCTGGGTCTTCAGCTTGCGGAAGTCGATCTCGCCGACATGGCAATGCTTACAGATTTCCTCGGCCGCCTCTTTGGGGATGATGCCGAGCCGCGCCTGCGCCCGCGCCAGGCCGGCTTCGAAATCGAGATATTTCTGCACCCGATTCTCGTCGGAAAAGACCCGCCGCATTGCCTCGGTGGTGAAGATGTCGCGAAAGACTGAGGAATCGATCAGTGACGTGGGCATCAGCATTATCTCCGGCAATGTCCGCGACGCTTTTTCCGAGTTTGCGGGGGCCTTTTCATAGTGCACCAGGCGCCGCCTGACTACCCGGTGGTGCAGACCGCCCATCTCGGCTAGCATCCCGGCCAATTCGGCAAATAAGCCGAAAACTTCACTGGGGGAGGGGAATTATGACCACGGCCGTCAATGCCGGCGCGCGTCTCGACCGGCTTCCGATCTCGTCATTCCACTATCGGATTTTCTGGCTGGTCGGCGCCGGAATGTTCTTCGACGGCTATGATCTCTATGTTGCCGGCAGCGTGCTGGCCGCGACCATCCAGACCAAATTTTCGACGCTGCCGCAGAATCTGCAATTTCTGTCGCTGACCTTTCTCGGCATGACCATCGGGTCGCTGATCACGGGTTTTGTCGGAGATAAATACGGCCGGCGCTTCACCTATCAGGTCAATCTTCTGGTCTTCGGGCTGGCCTCGCTGGCGGCGGCTTTCGCACAAGACATGCCGCAGCTGATCGTCTGCCGCTTCATTCAGGGGCTTGGCCTCGGCGCGGAAATCGTGGTCGGCTATTCGACCCTGACCGAATTCGTGCCGCCGGCGACGCGCGGACGCTGGCTTGCCTTCATGGCGTTCTTGACCGTGTGCGGCTTCCCCGTCACCGCGATCCTCGGCTATCTGATCATTCCGAGCTTCGGCTGGCGGCCGATGTTCGTCATCGCCGGCATCGGCTCGCTGATCGTCTGGTATCTTCGCAAGAACCTTCCGGAGTCGCCGCGCTGGCTCGAAGCGCAAGGCCGCACCGCGGAAGCCGAAGACCTGATGCAGAAAATCGAGACGGAAGTTACCGCCGCATCCGGCCCGCTGCCGGCGCCGGCGCCATCCGCGCCGATCCCGCAGCTCACAGCGGCCTCGATGTTCCGCCCGCCGATCTTGCAGCGGCTTCTGGTCGGCAGCTGGGTGCTGATCACCATCAACACGCTGATCTTCGGCTTCGTGATTTTCCTGCCGCAGTTCTTTCTCCGACAAGGCCTCACCATTACCAACTCGCTGGGCTACACCGCCGTGCTCGCCGGCGCGTCGCTCATCGGCTGCGCGTTGGGGGCTTATCTGTCCGACGCGATCGGACGGCGCTGGAGCATTATCGGTGCATCGTTCGCCACCATCATATTCGGCTGGTTCTATGCGCATTCCAATGCCGCCTCGGATCCAGAGATCGTGCTGGCGATCGGCGCGGTCTTGATTGTCGCGATCTATGTCCAGACTGCGATCCTATTCGGCGTCTATACGCCGGAACTGTTCCCGACCGAGATCAGACTGCGCGCCAACGGCATCTGCAATACGCTCGGCCGCGCCGCCACCGTGGTTTCGCCCTTCGTAGTCGGCGCACTGCTGACGAATTACGGTCTGCCCGGCGTGGTCGGGCTGATGATCGGCCTTGTCGTGGTGCAGATCGTCGCCGTGTATTTCTGGGGCGTGGAGCCGGCGCGCCGGTCGCTGGAAGGGCTCGATCCGCAGGCGTCCGGTGCGGACGCCAAGCCGCAAGCACGCGTCATCAGCGCGTAACTGGAACTCTACGACTCGAACGGCATGCCGGCATATTGCTCGGCCAGCGAGGCCTGCGCCGATTCCGAGGCCTGCAGATAGTCGAACTGGTTGAAGCGCATCTGCCGCTCGAACGGCGTCTCGTCGGGAAAGCGGTGCAGCATCAGCGTCAGCCACCAAGACACCCGCGCCGAGGCCCAGACCCGGCGCAGCGCCATGTCGGAATAGCAGTCGAGGTAATGCGTCTTGTTGCTGCGATAGGCTTCGGTCAATGCCCGCGACAGATAGAACACGTCCGAGACCGCGAGATTGAGTCCCTTGGCTCCGGTCGGCGGCACGATATGGGCGGCATCGCCGGCCAGGAACATTCTGCCATAGCGCATCGGCTCGGCGACAAAGCTGCGCAGCGGCGCAATTGATTTTTCGATCGACGGACCGGTGACGATGGCATCGGCCATGTCCTTGGGGCACCGCGCCTTGAACTCTTCCCAGAAGCGGTCATCGGGCCAGTCTTCGATCTTGGCGTCGAGATCGCACTGGATGTAGTAGCGGCTCAGCATCGGGTTGCGCATCGAGGCGAGCGCGAAGCCGCGATCGTGATAGCAATAGACCATGTCCTTGTAGGGCGGCGTCTCCGACATGATGCCGAGCCAGCCGAACGGATAGCCCTTCTCGTAGGTCTTGAGCAGATCGGCCGGGATCGAGGCGCGACTGACGCCGTGATAACCGTCGCAGCCGGCGACGTAGTCGCAATCGACGCGGTGCTGCGCGCCGCCCTTCTCGTAGGTGACATAGGGCCGGGCCGAGGTCAGGTCGTGCGGCCGGACATTGGCGGCCTCGTCGACGATCTGTCCGCCGGCGGCATCGCGCGCGGCATAAAGATCTTCGGTGATCGCGGTTTGGCCATAGGTCATCATCCGCTTGCCGGTATATTTGAACGTATCGATGAAAAACCGCGGTCGGCCCTCCCAGGCGATCGCCGAGCCGTCATGGGCATGGCCATCGCGATCCATGCGGGCGCCAAGTCCGACCTCGCGCAACAGCGCGACCGAGCCCGCTTCGAGCACGCCGGCGCGAATGCGCTTCAACACATATTGCCGGGTCTGCCGCTCCAGAACGATGCTGTCGATGCCGTTTTTGTGCAAGATATGGGACAGCAGCAGGCCGGCCGGGCCGCCACCGATGATTGCCACTTGCGTTCGGGTCGTCGCGGTCATCTGGGCCGAAGGTTGCGCGGCCAGGGGAGTGGAGACTGGCCGGGTCCGATGGAAAGCGCCCTTAACAAAGGCGTATTCGCGGATTTAAGCAAGCGGCGGACTTATCGGCGTCGCATTGCCACTGCAGGCTTGAACCCGTGGGCTAATGCCGCGATATAAAGGCCCGCCGCAGCAGGCCGGTGCAACGGAATCTTGGCATGTTCGAAGCCTTCAAGACTTTCATCTCCGATTTTGTCGATGGCGGGAAGCAACCAAGCCAGTTCGCCGACGACGATTACCGCCTCGCCGCCGCCGCGCTTCTGGTCCATGCCGCCGCGATCGACGGCGAGGTATTGCCGAGCGAGGGCGAGAAGCTTCGTGCCGTGCTGAAACAGAACTTCACGCTCGACGACGCGGCCACCGCGGAGCTGATCGAAAAGGCGACGGCGGCCGAACGCGAATCCGTCGACCTCTATCATTTCACCCGTCAGCTCAATCGCTCGCTCGACGAGGCCGGCCGCGCCCGCATCATCGAGATGATGTGGGAGATCGTCTATGCCGACGGCAAGCGCGACGAGCTCGAGGACAATCTAGTGTGGCGCGCCGCCGATCTGCTCGGCGTGTCGCCGCGCGAACGCATCGAATTGCGGCGCCACATCAGCGGCGAGGACGGCGACGACGCCGAGACCGAGAGGAGCGATGCATGAAGCCGATCACGCTGCTCACCGGTGCGTCGTCCGGCATCGGCACCGAGCTGGCACGGGTCTTTGCCGCGCACGGACATGAACTCGTTCTGGTGGCGCGGCGCGAAGATCGCCTGAATGCGCTGGCCGACGAGATCGCCAAAGCCGGCCGGCCGCGGCCGGCCGTGCTGGTCTCGGATCTCGAACAGCGCGATGCGGCAGCGAAAATCGCGGCCGAATTGGCGGCGCGCGGGCTCGAGCCGAATTTCGTGGTGAACAATGCCGGCTTCGGCCTGAGCGGCGAGGCGGCGAAGCTCGACCGCAACGAACAGCTCGCCATGATCGATCTCAATGTGCGCTCGCTCACCGAACTGTCGCTCAACTTTGTTGACAGCCTCACCCGCCATCGGGGTGGCCTTCTCAATGTCGCGTCGGTCGCGGCCTTCCTGCCGGGGCCCGGCATGGCGATCTACTACGCCACCAAGGCTTACGTGCTGTCCTTCACCGAAGCTTTGCACCAGGAATGGGTCGGTCGCGGCGTCAAAGTGAGCGCGCTCTGCCCCGGCCCGGTGCCGACCGAATTCCAGGCGCGCGCCAGTTTGGAATTGCCGAGCGCCGCCTCGATCCTCGAATTGCCGGCCGACCGCGTGGCGCAGATCGGCTATGATGGCTTGATGCGCAACGAGCGCGTCGTGGTTGCGGGGGCCGGCAACAAGCTTGCGGTGTCGCTCATGCACTTCACCCCGCATGCTTTGCTGCTGCCCATCATTGACCAGCGCAACGGAAGCGGCGGACGCTGATACCCAGTGGCGGTGCCCGGCTCGGCATCGTCCTCGAGCCCTTGCTCGCCGCGGCTGATGCGAATTTCCGTGGCATAAACGCGCCCCCGCTGTTCAATCATTCAAGAAAGCGTCATAGTTTGCGCGGGGGCTTTCATGCATTCACCTGATCACCTCAACCGCTCCGCGCGGGAGGCGGCGGTTTCGCCGCTTGAGCGATTTCTCGCGCGCTGCCACGCCGATATTGCCGCCGATGATAGCGGCACGGTGGCCGACTACATTCCCGAGTTGAAAAAGGCCGACCCGCGCCACTTCGGCGTCAGCCTCGCCACGATTGACGGCCACGTCTACGAAATCGGCGACAGCAATATCCCTTTCACCATTCAGTCGATCTCGAAGGCCTTCGTTTTTGCGCTGGCGCTGGAAATGTTCGGCGGCGAAGCGGTCGAAGCGGTGATCGGGGTCGAGCCGAGCGGCGACGCCTTCAATTCGATCCGGCTGCGGCCCGACAACCGGCCGTATAATCCGATGGTCAATACCGGGGCGATCGCCTGTTCCGGCCTCATCTACAAAGCCAAGGGCGGCGACGCTTTCGCCTGCATCCGCCAAGCGCTCGGCCGCTTCGCCGGCCGCGAGCTCGATGTCGACGAAGCGGTGTTTGCCTCAGAGCGCGAGACCGGCGACCGCAACCGCGCCATCGCTTATCTTCTGCGCAACTATGCGGTGCTCGACGGCGATGTCGGCGCCGTGCTCGACGTCTATTTCCGTCAGTGTTCTGTTCTGGTGACTGCGCGTGATCTCGCCGTCATGGCGGCAACGCTCGCCAACAACGGCGTCAATCCGGTGACCGGCGACCAGGTGATGAATCCCTACACAGTGGCGCGCACGCTCTCGGTCATGACCAGTTCCGGCATGTATGATTATGCCGGCGAATGGATCTATCGCGTCGGCATGCCGGCGAAGAGCGGGGTGGGCGGCGGCATCGTCGCGGCGCTGCCGGCGCAGCTCGGGCTCGGCACGTTCTCGCCGCCGCTCGACGCGCACGGCAACAGCGTGCGCGGCCTGAAAATCTGCGAGGCGCTGTCGACGCATTTCGGCCTGCACATGCTCAACCGAACCGGCGACGTGCGCTCTTCGATCATCGCCGACTACGATATCAGCGGCATCACCTCGCGCCGGAGCCGTCTGCCGCGCGACCAGCAGATCCTCGAAGAGCATCACGGCGACGTGCGGGTTGTCGAGCTTGTCGGCGCGCATTCATTTGCGACGATCGACTACGCGTCGCGGCGCCTCACCGAAAGAGCCTCGCCGCTCCTGATCATCGACTTCCGCCGGGTTGCCTCGGTCACCAGTGCCGGCGCGCTGCTATTGGCCGATATTCTGCGCCAGCTCACCGCCGGATCGGTCACCGCGATCCTTGCCGGGATCGAGCCGAATTCGCCGGTCTGGTCGGTCATTCATCCGCTGATCGCCGATATTGCGGGCGTGCGTCATTTCCCGCTGCTCGATCAGGCGATCGAATGGGCCGAGGATCAGGTTATCTTCCGTTATGGCGGCTATATCACGACGCAGGACAGTTCGCATCTCAAGGAGCAGGCTTTGCTGGCGGGGCTGAGCGATGACGAGATCGCCGACCTCGCCGCGCTCGGCAGCACGCGCCACTACAAGGCCGGACAGCGCATTGTCGCCGCCGATGCGCCGGCCGTTTCGCTGTTCTTCCTGCAAAACGGCATGGTGAGCGTGAAGCTGCCGAGTGGCGTGCGGCTCGCGACCCTCGATCAAGGCATGGAATTCGGCGAGATGTCACTGCTTGACCAGCGGCGCTCGGCCGATGTTTTCGCCGATACCGACGTGCAATGTCTCGAACTGCCGATCGAGGAATTCGATCGTTTCCGCCGCGACCATCCCCATGTCGGCGAGCGCATCGCGCGCAACCTCGCGGTGATTCTTGCCAAGCGGCTTATTCTCGCCAATACCAAGATCGATGTGTTGAGCGCGTACTAGGGCGCAAAGCTGATTTAGATCAGGCTCAGTGCCAGCTCGCGTCGAGCTGCTGAGCGAAATAGGCCACCGTCTTGGTATAGACCTGCGACGCGTTCCACTGCAGTAGCACCTGGAAATTGGGCGTGCCTTCGCCCCACGGCTGGCCGGGCTGCCAGCCATAGCCTTTGAGATAATTGGCGGTCGAGGCGAGCACATCGGGCACGCTGTGAATGAGGTCGCGGCGTCCGTTGCCGTCATAATCGACGGCATATTTCAGATAGGACGACGGCAGGAATTGCGTCTGGCCGATCTCGCCGGCCCAGGCGCCGCGCATGTCGGCCGCCGCCATGTCGCCGCGATCGATGATCTGCAGCGCCGCGATCGCCTCGCTGCGGAACTTGTCCGGCCGCCGGCAATCGTAAGCCAAGCTCACCAGCGAGCGGACGGTTGGGAACTTCCCGGTATTAACGCCGTAATCGGTTTCGAGTCCCCAGATTGCCACGATCACCGGGCCCGGCACGCCGAATTGCTGCTCGATGCGCACAAACACCGAGCCGTATTGCTGCAGCATCAGCTTCCCGCGTGACAGCCGCGGCGGCACCATGCGGCCGGAGAACTGCTCAAAGCTCTGTTTGAACACGCCTTGAGCGTGATCGCGGGAGATGATGCTCGGGTCGTAGGTGACATTGGCGAGCGCCGACTGAATTGTGCGCTGGGACACGCCGGCGGCGGCTGCGTCCTGCTTGAGCCCCTGCAGCCAGGTGCCGAAATCGCCGCCGCAGGCGGCCGCGGCCTGCGCGGGTAACGGGATAATCCCGAGCGCAAGCACGAGCCCTAAGATACGGATAATCAGCAATCGCATGCCTTATCCTTCCAGTTTCTGGTCAATGCCGCCCGGAGATGCTTCCCCTAAGCCCATGATGCCGCAGGTGCAAGCGCGCTTCCAGCCATGTTCGTTGGAGCGTGATCTTGTCCGAAAACCGGTTTCCACTTTTCGGATCATGCTCGCGGGTCAGGATTTGGCCAAGTCATAACGGTCGGCGGCGTAAAGCTCGACAAAAATCAGCCGCGAAATCGCCACGACCGTGAGAATGCAAATGCCCCCGATCAACACAGCGGGGATCGTGCCGAAAAAATCCGCCGCCGCGCCGGCACGAAAATCGCCGAGCTGGTTCGAAGTGATGACGGCCATGGAATTCACCGCATAGACCCGGCCGCGCATGTCGTCCGGCGTGCGCAACTGCACCATGGTCTGGCGGATCACGACACTGATCGTGTCGGAGGCGCCGATGACGGCCATCGCGGCGATGGCGAAAATGAAATTCGGCGCCAGCCCGAGCAGGATTGTGCCGATGCCGAAAATCGTGACGGTGATGAACATCACCCGTCCGACACGATCGGAAACCGGCCAGCGCGCCAGCACCAGTCCAGTGACGATGGCGCCGACCGCGGGGGCCGCGCGCAAGATGCCGAAGCCAAGCGGGCCGACGACAAAGATGTCGCGAGCGAAGATCGGCAGCAGCGCCATCACGCTGCCGAGCAGCACTGCCAGCATGTCGAGCACGATGGCGCCGAGCACGACCTTGTGGCGCGCGATGAAAACGACGCCGCTGAACAGCGTCGTCACGTCCAGCGGCGGCGGCGTCGCCGCCGTCCGTTGCATTTTCACCGTGATCATGGCGACACCGGCGGTCACCCAGATCACGGCGCAGACCGCGAAGACGATGGTTGGGCTGAGCGCGACCAGAATGCCGCCGAGCGCGGGGCCGGCGACGACCGCGGTCTGCGAGCCGGAAGTCGAGGCGGCCACCGCATTGGGCAGTACCTTCGCCGACACGATATTGGGCAGCACGGTCTGCACGCTCGGCTGTTCGAAGGCGCGGCCGATGCCGACCACGAAAGCCATGGCGAGCAAAAGATTCGGCGTCAGATGACCGGCGAGACTCGCGATCGCCAGCACGGCGACGGCCGCGGCCTCGGCGACTTCGGCAATGAACGTGACCCAGCGCCGGTCGAAACGGTCAGCGACATGGCCGGTGAAGGGGAACAGGCAGATCGCTGGGATGAATTGCACCAGCCCGATCAGCCCGAGCCGGAACGGGCTGCCGGTCAAGGCATACATTTGCCAGCCGACCGCGACGACCTGGATTTGCAGCGCTACCGACGCGGCCACCCGCACATAGAGGTAACGGATATAGGCGGGATGGCGCCAAAGCGATATTTCGGGCGTGGAATCACTCGGCGTCATTGCAAAGGCTGTTTAGCCGCCGGCTGCGGCTTTGTCCTTGCCGTTCCGCTCATGGACGCGACGATTTTGGGAATGCCTGGGATCGGAGAACGCCCGCCTTCGCTCTTCGAGCTTCGGCGCGGCAACCTTCGCGGTGCCAAGGCTGGCGTGCCGAGCCGTAGCTCGCGCAGCGAGCGAAGGCTGGTGGAGCCGAGGGGAGTCGAACCCCTGACCTCCTCATTGCGAACGAGGCGCTCTCCCAACTGAGCTACGGCCCCCGCCTAAGGCTGCGACCGGCGCAAATGGCCGGTTCGGCGAGTGCGGGCCATTTAGGGCCGTCGTCCCTAGCTGTCAAGCTTGTCGGGGCGGCCACAACTGCCCTGCCAAATCGCCTCCCGCCGGGCGGAACAGCGCTGTTCAAACAAGCAACGAAGGGCTCTGTTGCTTAACGCTTTTCCAAGTGCAAGCCTTCTTGTTCAGGGCCGGCAATCCCGCTAAACCTCACCCGCTCATGCCATTTTCAGGACCAAGGCAATGATCGAACTGCTGCAGTTCATTTCCTACGTGCTCACGCTTTACGTCTACATCGTGATCGCCATGGCGATCATGAGCTGGCTGATCGCGTTCAATGTGGTGAATACGCGAAATCAAATCGTTGCCATGATTTGGGACCTTTTGTACCGGCTGACCGAGCCGGTGCTGCGTCCCATCCGCAACATGATGCCCAATCTGGGCGGCATCGATATCTCGCCGATCATCCTGTTCCTGATCATTCTTTTCATTCAAACCGTAATCCTGCCAAACATTGCGAAGCTTTTTATCTGACGTGAAGGCGCCTTTGCGCAGGATGAGCTAAGCGCGATGACGGCTGCGCTGCCGGCGAAACCGTGGATGCAGATGGCGGATGGCGTTGCGCTCGATGTGCGGCTGACCCCGCGCGGCGGTCGGGACGCCATCGAGGGCGTCGCCAGCTTGGCTGATGGGCGCGCCGTACTCAAAGCGCGGGTGCGCGCGGCGCCGGTCGAAGGTGAGGCCAATGCAGCCTTGCGGGAGCTCATCGCCAAGGCGCTCGGCATTGCGCCGCGCCAGATCGAGGTCGCGGCCGGCGCCGCGGCGCGCCTCAAACGGCTGCGCATTGCCGGCGATGCGCGCGAGCTCGATGCGTTGCTCGACCGGTTGACACAAGGAACTGTCAAAGCTGTGGCGCAGGACGCCGCGCCGCGCCGGCGAAAGGGATGACATGAGCGCAAAAATCATCGACGGCAAAGCCATCGCCGCCGATCTGCGCAGCAAGGTCGCAGCCGAGACCGGCCGGCTCACGGCGGCGCACGGCCTCGTGCCCGGGCTCGCAGTGGTGCTGGTCGGCGACAATGCCGCGAGCAAGACCTATGTCGCGAGCAAAGCGCGCGCTCTGATCGAAACCGGCATGAAGCCGTTCGATCATTATCTTGCCGCCGATACCAGCGAAGCCGCGCTGCTGGCGCTGATCGCAAAGCTCAATGCCGATCCGGCGGTGAACGGCATCCTGGTGCAACTGCCGCTGCCGCCGCAGATCAATACCGCGCGCGTCGTCGGCAGCATTGCGCCGGACAAGGACGTCGACGGTTTCCACCCGATCAATTTCGGCCGCTTGGCGGCCAAATTGCCGACGCTCATTCCGTGCACGCCGATCGCCTGCATGAAGCTCGCCAATTCGGTGCGCCCATCGCTCGACGGTCTCGATGCGCTCGTCGTCGGCCGCTCCAATATCGTCGGCAATCCGCTCGGGCAATTGTTGATGGCGGCGAACGCGACCGTGACCATCGCGCATACGCATACGCGCAATCTGCCGGATCTCTGCCGCCGCGCCGAATTGCTGTTCGTCGCTATCGGCCACGCCGAATATGTCCGCGGCGACTGGATCAAGCCGGGCGCGACCGTGGTCGACGTTGGCATCAATCGCGTGCCGGGAGCTGATGGAAAATCGAAGATCGTCGGCGATGTCTGCTTTGCTGAGGCTGTGAATGTCGCGGGCGCGATTACGCCGGTGCCTGGCGGCGTCGGACCGATGACGATCGTGTGCCTGTTGGTGAACACGCTGCGCGCCACCTGTCTTCAGGCGCACCTGCCGCCACCGGAAGTGTAGTGAACGTCTATGCCGTCACCCTGAGGTGCGAGCGTAGCGAGCCTCGAAGGGCGACGGCCCAGGCCGTGCATCCTTCGAGGGCCGCCATAGCGCGTCGAAGACGCGCGTAAACGCGCTGATGGCGGCCACCTCAGGATGACGGGCAAAGATTTTCAGGAACGACGAAGTGAGGCGCGTCAGCTGTTCCAGCCGAACGCGACCTTGTCGAGCACACGGGTGCCGAATTTCTCCGACGAGCGCGCCACTGCCTTGCCGCCGAGCGCGCGGTAGAATTCGGTCGCGTTCTCGTTTTCCGACAGCGCCCACACGATCAGAGATTTCATCGAGCTCTGCAGCAGGTCGCGGCGCGCGGCGGTGAACAGGCGGCGGCCGAAGCCGAGCCCCTGGAATTCCGGCCGCAGATAGAGCTCGTAGATTTCGCCGTCATAATACAGGCTGCGCGCGCGATTGCGGCCGTAATTGGCGTAGCCGGCGATCTTGTCGCCGAATTGCAAAAGCGCGATGCGGCTGCCTTTGCGGATCGCCGATTCCCACCATACCGGACCGCGGCGATTGATCAGCTTTTCGAGTTCGGTGCCCGGAATAATGCCCTGATAGGCCGCGCGCCAAGCCTCGTCATGGGCTTCGGCAACGTCGCCAGCGTCACGCGACGTCGCGCGCCGAATTTCGATAAGGACTGTGCTCATGATGCGATGCTCGTGCCTCGATCAAAGCAAGCGATTCCGGGCAACTCAAGGGCCAAGATTCACGTTCAGTTAACGATGCGGATTATTAGCCAAAAGATCGGCCTTGGCCAGAATTGCGAAGAAAAAAATACAGGTGCTATGGGCGATCCCCACACCCTGTTGCAATAGCGTCACGCTTTCCGGGTTTTTGCGCCGGATATATTCCGAAGGTGTCGCAATTTGTGACAGGATGGGCGTGCGGTCAGCCTCCGCCGACGCGCGCAAGGCGCGACAACGGAATTGCTTACACGCGCTCGGCCTCTTTGCGCCGTTCGTCGCGCTTGCGATCGTTCGGATCGAGCAGCTTTTTGCGCAAACGGATCGATTTCGGCGTCACTTCGACGAGTTCGTCGTCCTCGATATAGGCCAGCGCCTTTTCCAAGGTCATGCGGATCGGCGGCGTGAGCCGGATCGCCTCGTCCTTGGAGTGGGTGCGGATATTCGTGAGCTTCTTGCCCTTGAGCACATTGACTTCGAGATCGTTGCCGCGCGTGTGCTCGCCGACGATCATGCCGCGATAGACCTTCCAGCCCGGCTCGATCATCATCGGGCCGCGATCTTCGAGGTTCCACATCGCGTAAGCGACGGCGTCGCCCTGATCGGTCGAGATCAGCACGCCGTTCCTGCGGCCGACGATGTCGCCGCGATGCGGACCGTAGGCATGGAACAGCCGGTTCATCACCGCGGTACCGCGCGTATCGGTGAGGAGCTCGCCTTGATAGCCGATCAGGCCGCGGGTCGGTGCGTAGAAGATCAGCCGGACGCGGCCGCCGCCGGACGGACGCATTTCGATCATCTCGCCCTTGCGCTCGGCCATCTTCTGCACGACCACGCCGGAATGTTCTTCGTCGACGTCGATGACGACTTCCTCGATCGGCTCGAGCAGATCGCCCGACGCGCCATGCTGGAACAGGACCTTCGGCCGCGACACCGCGAGCTCGAAGCCTTCGCGGCGCATGGTCTCGATCAGGATGCCGAGCTGCAACTCGCCGCGGCCAGCGACCTCCATCGAATCCTTCTCGCTCGATTCGGTGATGCGCAGCGTCACATTGCCTTCGGCTTCGCGCAGCAACCGGTCGCGGATGACGCGGCTCTGCACCTTGTCGCCTTCGGTTCCGGCGAGCGGCGAATCGTTGATGCGGAACGTCATGGTCAAAGTCGGCGGATCGATCGGCTGCGCCGGCAGCGGCTCGGTGACTTCCGGCGCGCACAAGGTGTGCGAGACGAAGGCCTCGGGCAGTCCGGCGATGGCGACGATGTCGCCGGCCTGGCCTTCGTCGATCGGCGCGCGCTCGAGGCCGCGGAAGGCGAGCACCTTGGTGACGCGGCCTTCTTCGATCAGTTCGCCGTTGCGGTCGATGACCTTGACCTGCTGGTTCGGTTTCACCGAGCCCGACGTGATGCGCCCGGTGACGATGCGGCCGAGATAGGGATTGGATTCGAGAATCGTTCCTAGCATGCGGAACGGGCCGTCCTCGACCTGGGGCGGCGCCACATGACGCAGCACCAGATCGAACAAGGGCGCCATGCCTTGGTCCTTGGGGCCGTCCTCGGACGTCCCCATCCAGCCCTGCTTGGCGGAACCGTAGAGAATCGGGAAATCGAGCTGCTCGTCGGTGGCGTCGAGCGCCGCGAACAGATCGAACACCGCATTGACGACTTCGGTCGGCCGGGCGTCGCTGCGATCCACCTTGTTGATGACGACGATGGGCTTGAGGCCCATCTTCAGCGCCTTGGAGACCACGAATTTGGTCTGCGGCAGCGGCCCCTCGGCAGCGTCGACCAAAACCAGCGCGCCATCCACCATGTTGAGGATGCGCTCGACCTCGCCGCCGAAATCGGCGTGGCCGGGAGTGTCGACGATATTGATCCGGGTGTCCTTCCACACCAGCGAGGTCGCCTTGGCGAGAATGGTGATGCCGCGCTCGCGCTCCAGGTCGTTGGAATCCATCGCCCGCTCGACGACGCGCTGGTTGTCGCGAAACGAGCCGGACTGCTGAAGGAGCCGGTCGACGAGCGTGGTTTTGCCATGGTCGACGTGGGCAATGATGGCGATATTGCGCAGGTTCATAAGCCGGATCCGGGAAACACTGGCCAGGAATCAAAGGCGGGCCCCGTGAGGGCGCCGAAAGGGCGCCATGGGCCCGCGTTTGTGCGCTGTATATAGGGGTTTTGTGACAGGACGCAATCAAAGTTTGTGCAGGGCACAATGAGGCCCGCGCATTAAGGATGACAGCGCCGATATGGGGGTTCCGGCCGCCCGATCACGTGAGTCGAACGCATTCCACGGCGTTTTTGGGTCCGGCCGCCACGATCCGCGAAAGAGTGCCGGGTCCCAGGCACCCGATACGCCGAGCGTCAGGAAAGGCTCCACCGACTGAAATCGCCGGAGGCTGCAGCGGCCGCCGCTGAATCTACTCAGCGGCGACCTTGGGTTCGGCGGCAGCCTCCGCCGGCGGGATCGCCGTTGGCTCAGCGCCGGTTCCGCCATGAGTCCTGTCATGGGGAGATTCCGTCAGCCCGCCGGCATGGTCCAGGATCGCGGTGCGCCGCGCGGCGATGGCGAAACGCAACTGATCGAGCGCGAAGGCAAACGACATGCGCACCGTTTCCTCGAATTCCTCGTGCTCGCTCAGATGGATGATGGCGATCACGAGATTATCGGCGTCGACCTGAAGCTGTTCCAGCACTTCCAGGCTCTGCGCGGCATGCGCCCGGCGCACCAAATCCAGCACCCGCTGCAGCAGCCGCAACCGCTTGGTGCGCGTGTCGCGGCGCAAGTAACTCGCGAGGCCGGCGAGAGCGGAGCCGAAAATCGGAAAGATCAGAAGGCCGTAGAAAATGTCGTCGCCATATTTGTCGAAGAACGTCTGCGTGCTGTCGGTCAGATAAGCGAGCGCGCCTGGATGGGTGACGATGTCGGCGTCCTTGTCGGTCTTGGGCGCCTCGATCTTGATCTCCCGCGGCATCGCGGTCGCGATCACCTGCCGCGAGGTGTAGATGGTCTTGGCTAAAGTGGCGATCACCGACGAACTCACCGATCGGCGCGCCACTAGATATTCGCCAAAGCTCAGCGTTTTCAGATCGGCGCTCGGCTGCGGCGGATGACCACCGAACGTGCCGGCATCGATGCTGATCGAATCGAAAGCCGGCTGACGCTTGGCGATGCCGTCGGCCTGGTCGATGGCGATGAAATTCGGTGCGACGCCGTTCTGCGTCGCCGCGCCGATCACCTCGGAAATGGCGTTGCCGGTGGCGGGGCCGGCGACCAACAGCGCGTCGACTTTGTTATTCTTGACCGCATCGGCGACATCCTTGGGATCGATCTCGGAGAGCGTTACCTTGTCGAGCGGGACGCCGTAATGGGTCAGCACCAGTTCGAGCAGCCCGCGCGTCGCCTCGTTGCCGGTGACAATGCCGATGCGCTTGCCGGCAAGATCGGTGACCTTGCCGAATTTGCTGTCGCTGTCGCTGTCATCGCCGGAATCGGCACTGTCATCGCTCTTGGCTGCTTTGGCGCTCTTGTCAGCCTTGCCGCCTTTGCTGGCTTTGGCCGCTTTGCCAGCCTTGCCGGACTTTGCGGTGCTCTCTTCGGGTTTCGGCTTGACGGGCGGCGGAACGATCAGCGCCACCACGTTCTGCCGCAATATGGCGACGACCGGCCAGTTCAGCGTGTCGTCGAGGTCGCTCGGCAGAATGGCGAGATCGGCCTCGCCTTTGGCCATGGCCTGCGCGACGCCCTGGACGCTGTCGGTCGGCACCAACTGCAAATGCAGGTTACGGCGCTCGCTGACGATCTGATCGGAGAGCACGCCGACGAAGCGGGCGTCGAGCGGGCCCGCGGCGATACGCAGATGTTCGCGCTCCTGGGTATAGTAGACGCCGGCAGCGATCAGCCCGCCGAGCGCGAGCGTGCCGAGAATGGCGACGAGCAAAGTGTGCCGCAGGAACATCCGCACACGGCTGCGTACTCTATGCTCGAGCAGTTCGATGCTCATCATCCGACCCAATGCGCGTCCCGAAGGAGAATCCGCCGCCGGCTCTCTGGTCCGTTCGGCCCGCTGGAACAGCCACAACCTTTCAGCCAGGGGTAAGCGGTGGGGTCCGGGTGGCATGCTGAATCCTAATATGCCTTTAAGCCTCTAACAAAGTGCATCTTATCTGGTCTTTGGCGCCAGACAGGCCTTTGTGGCCCGACTTGGACAGGGCGTTCACGCCTCCGGCCCATTTAGTTATCACATCCCGCTCCGGGAAGGATGGTTCTATGACAAGGATCACGCTTTAACCGATGATTGCGGGGCGGAGTAGGGCGAACGGAACCTCGCGCGTCCGCAGGCTGTTTGCTAAAAGACATTGTTTGTCAGGTATTGAATGGTTTGCCAGGTATTGAATGCCGCCGGCCTTCGCGGCGGCAAATAACGCGCGGAGTCATGGATGAGCCAGAAACTCTCAGGAGAGGCGCGCAAGTCCGCGCTCGGCCGGCTCAAGGGTTGGAGCGAGGCGAGCGGCCGCGACGCCATCAGCAAAAAGTTCGTGTTTGCAGATTTCAATCAGGCTTTCGGCTTCATGACGCGGGCGGCTTTGGTCGCCGAAAAAATGGACCATCACCCGGAGTGGTTCAACGTCTACAAGATCGTCGAGGTGACCTTGTCGACGCATGACGCCGGCGGCCTTACCGAGCGCGATATCAAGCTCGCCGAGGCGATGGACAAGATAGCGGGTTAAATGCCGCCTTGCGGGCGCCGCCTTTCAGGCCCAATTTTTGAGATGTAATGACGACGCAGCGCAAAGGAGGGGCCGATGTGGTTCCGCGAGCAGGCCGCCACCTGGCAGGAATTTTCTTGGGACTCACTGCGGGGCTCTCGGCGAAGTTCTTGGCAAGATAACTGGCAGAATTTTGCCGAGCGGACGCGCCAATTCGCTGCCGACGAGAGCGGTCTGCGGCAGCGCATCTGGAAGAAGCTCAAACGCGAAGCGACCAATATTCCCTTTGTCGAGGACGCGCTCACCACGCACTACTGTGCTTTCGATCGCAATACGCCGCTGTATGTGAAGCTCGCACTGGTTGGTGCGGTAGTTTATTTCCTGGTGCCGGACGATTTGATTCCGGATTCTATTCCAGTGCTCGGCGTTGCCGACGATGCCGCGGTGCTCGCGGGCGCCATGAAGATCTTTGCCGCCCATATCAAGCCGGAACATCGGCAGGCCGCGAAGCTCATGCTGGAGCGAATGCGGCGCGCGTGACCTTTTCCGCTCATTCCCGCGTAAGCGGGAATCCAGTTGTTTTTTCGACGACTAGGTCCCCGCTTTGGCGGGGACGAGCGGCGCGCGTGCTGCAACGCCGTGATATTCACCCAACTAAGGGTGCAGCACGATCTTTCCCATCACCTTGCGGTCGGCAATGGCCTTGAGCGCGGCTGCGATGTTGGCAAGCGGATAAGTTGCGTGCACATGAGCGCTAATCTTGCCTTGGGCTGCCCACATCACGATGTCACGCATCAATTCGCGCTGCAGCTGCGGCGCACGCGCCACCCAGGCGCCCCAGGCGACGCCGCGGATATCGCAATTCTTCAACAGCACGAGATTGAGCGGAAGCTTTGGGATTTCGCCGGCGGCAAAGCCGATGACGAGATAACGGCCGTCCCAGGCCATTGAGCGTACCGCCGGCTCGGCATAGGGCCCGCCGACAGGGTCGTAGACCACATCGATGCCGTGCTCGCCGCCGAACCGCTTGAGCGCCGCGCGCAGATCCTCGCTGGCATAGTTCACGGTTTCCACGGCGCCGTGCCGGCGCGCGAATTCGAGCTTTTCGTCGGACGAGGCGCAGGCGATGACGCGGGCGCCCATGACCTTGCCGATCTCGACGGTGGCAAGCCCGGTGCCGCCGGAGGCGCCGAGCACGACCAGCGTTTCGCCGGGCTTGAGCCCGGCGCGGATCCGCAGCGCATAGAGCGTGGTGCCATAGGTGACGGTGAGGCCGGCGGCGCGGTCGAAATCGAGCCCGTCGGGGACCTTGACCAGAATGTTCGCCGGCACGGCGACTGCTTCGCGCGCCGCGCCCCAGCCGGTATTGGCCATCACCCGGTCGCCGGGCGCGACATCGGTCACGCCTGGACCGACGCTTTCGACAATCCCGGAGAATTCCGCCGCGGGCGAAAACGGAAACGGCGGCTTGTGCTGATATTTGCCGGCAATGATCAGCAGATCGAAGAAGTTCAGCGCCGCGGCTTTAATGCGCACCACCGCCTCGCCGGGTCCGGGCTGCGGCTCGGGCAGATCAATGAGTTCGAGTTCGTCGGGTGGGCAGAACTTGCGGCAGAGCACGGCTTTCATGCCGAACTCATATCAGGCTTCTCAGGCTTCGGTCACGCCCGCTTCATGCAGCGCACGGCGCAACCGGCAGAAGGCAAGCCGCAGCCGGGATTTCACCGTGCCGAGCGGCAGGTTCAGATGCGCGGCGATCGCCGTGTGGGACAGGCCGTCGAAGAAGGCGAGCTTGACCAGCGCGAACTGGTCGTGCGGCAGGTTGCGCAACGCCTCGCGCAGACAGGCCTCGCGTTTTGTCGAGTCGACACAATCGTCGCTGCCGTCGGCGGGATCGGGAATGTCGAAGAAGTCCTCGATGGCGCATATCGTTTCCCGGCTGCGCCGTTTGACGTCGATCCGGCGGTTGCGGGCGATGTGGAAAACCCAGGTGGTCGCGGCGGCCTTGCGCGGATCGAACAGATGCGCCTTGCGCCAGATCGTCTCCATCACGTCCTGGGTGACGTCGGCTGCGGCAAAGGGTGCCAGTCCGAGCCGCAGCATCTGCGCCTGCACCCGCGGCACGAAGTGATCGAACAGCGCCGAGAACGCCTCGCTGTC
>Ga0335069_10005558_pt1 | contig 18498 bp, 15 predicted proteins | sample Lox_Sample_11_FD_206714 | JGI IMG/M metagenome (GOLD analysis project Ga0335069, IMG submission 206714) | Soil microbial communities from Loxahatchee National Wildlife Refuge, Florida, United States - Lox_Sample_1.1 | ecosystem: Environmental > Terrestrial > Soil > Wetlands | place: USA... | reverse complement strand
CCTGATTACGTGAGAGAATTTTGCTTCAGATTTTCCACGCCGGAACTTTTCGAATCACCCCAGTTATATTGCGAAAAAACATTAATTCTTGTACCAACACGGTAGGGATACCCTAGGGGGCAGGATGTTATAATTGATAACAAATGGCTGAACAGATAGTCCTAAACCTCGCTGTCATTTTTGGCGTGATACTGGTGTCGATGACACTACATGAGGCTATGCACGGATTTGTGGCCTACTGGTTAGGTGATGATACTGCAAAACTGCAGGGTCGTCTAACGCTTAATCCAATTAAACACATTGATCCTTTTCTATCGATCCTTCTACCACTGATATTAGCGGTTACCGGGGCGCCAATTTTTGGCGGCGCCAGGCCGGTGCCCTTTAATCCCAATAGGGTTCGCTATGACGAATGGGGTGCTGCGCTCGTAGCACTTGCAGGCCCCCTCACAAACTTTGCGATTGCCTTCATTGTATTTGGAATAAGTGTACTTCTACATTTCAACCCTAGTAGTCTTAGCTATAGTAATCCCTTAGAGATGGCTCTGACGTATGGCGCGGTCGTGAATCTGGGCTTTTTTGTCTTTAATATGCTACCAATTCCACCTCTGGACGGTTCTCGAGTTCTTTATGCGCTTGCCCCTGATTTTGTGCGAAGAGGTATGGAAGTAATGGAGCAATACGGCCTGGTGCTCGTGTTTATACTAGTGTTATTAGGTGGTAGCCTGATTGGACCTGTAATTGGAGGAGCTATAGAAGGAATTCTCCAATTCTTTGCGAAGCTCTTCATCGTTTCATGAGTTATAATGGAAGAGTCTCGGAGATGCCGTGGCGTGTATGATTTTCCTAACATCATACGATAGGGAGTTCGAATGATCTGTTTTCGTGAAAATAGTTTGAGAACATCCACTCTGCACTTAAGCGGGGAATATCAAACGTCATGAGCCTTTCTCCGGGACTTCGTGTTTCTTAAAAGATACCGGGATGTGGCGCAGTTGGAAGCGCGCACGGCTGGGGGCCGTGAGGCCGCTGGTTCAAGTCCAGTCATCCCGACCAAGAAATTATTTAGGCGGTACAGGCGGTGTAACAAAATGAATCAACGAATTTCAGTCCGAGCCATTATCAATCAAGACGATAGAATACTTTTGGTGCGCAGAGCAACTGGCCGCGAAAGTATACTTGGCCTCAATGAATTACCGGGTGGGCGCCTAGATTATGGCGAGCAGCCAGAAGATACATTGCGGCGATATCTTCATGAAGACGTAGGTCTTCATATCAGCAAGGCAGAGTTGTTTGACGTTGTAACTTATATTGATCGAGACGATCGCAATATCCAATATGCCGTGATTGCGTATACAGTCTTTCTGGCGGGGGGTCACCACGAGCCAAAATTGAGTGACAACTATGATGAGTTTACATGGCAGTCGTTGACTAGCATACAACAGAATTCCATCACAGACCTTACTCAATTATTGTTGGGAATTGTACATCAGGAGCAACTAACAGACACGAGTATCGAACATGTTATGATTTCTGATGAAAATATTGCAACGACAAGTGACGCAATTATTTATGCTGATGGCGGTTCGAGAGGCAACCCAGGACCGTCTGCGTCGGGTTATGTTGTTCTGGATAATAATCAACAGGTGCTTGCTCAAGGTGGAGAATACCTAGGTATTACTACTAACAACCAGGCAGAATATCAAGGTGTCCGCCTAGGACTAGAAAAAGCGCTTGAATTGGGGCTGAAACGGATCGAATTCCGGTTAGACAGTATGCTTGTTGTGAATCAAATGAATGGTGTCTACACAATCAAAAATAGAGAACTATGGCCGATCCATGAGAGAATACGCGATTTGGTTACAAAATTTGAACAAGTAAGTTTCCGCCATGTTCCTCGAGAGTTGAACCAATTGGCTGACGGCGAGGTAAACCGTGCTCTCGATGCTCGTCGAGAAGAAGATCATCTTGTATAATAGGCGATAGCAGCCTGCTAGACGATCGCTCGTCGCCTTGCGACGGGAGGAAAGTCCGGGCAGCGTAGGACATGACAGTTGCTAACAGCAACCGGGGGCAACCCTAGGGAAAGTGCCACAGAAACGAAACTACCCGATGAAAGTTGGGAAAAGGTGAAACGAGTGGGGTAAGAGCCCACAGCGTCGCCTGGTGACAGGCGAAGAAGGTAAACCCTGTCAGCTGCAAGGAGATCTGCATAAAAGGGCGGTCCGTCCGCAGGTCGATACCCGCTTGATTTTGTAGGCAACTATAAGACTAGATAGATGATCGTCCTCGACAGAACCCGGCTTACAGGCAGACTGTTACAAAAATAACTCCCTAGGGAGTTATTTTTGATTGGTAGATTGTGTAGTATTTAGTCCTTGATGGACTTTACGACTGCGCTAAAGGCAGTTGGTTCGCTAACGGCAAGTTCCGCCAGGACCTTACGGTCGAGCTCGCTGCCTGATGCCTTTAGGCCGGCAATCAGTTTAGCGTAGGTTGTGCCGTTTTCGCGAGCGGCAGCGTTAATGCGTGTGATCCACAGGCTGCGTAGGTCGCGCTTGCGGTTGCGGCGGTCACGGTATGCATACTCGAGCGCGCGGATAACCGCTTGCTTAGCAAGGCGGAAAGAGCGCGTGCGGTTGTGCTGCATGCCTTTGGCTGCTTTTAGAATTTTTTTGTGCTTTGCGCGTGCGGTAACACCTCGTTTTACTCGCATAATCTATACTCCTAGAGATCGTTTAACGTTTTTTGCGATTGAACCGGTGATTTCAGCTGATACATTGATTGCTCGCTTACGACTTTTGCTCTTTTTTGCAAGCATGTGCGTACCAAAAGCACGACGGCGGGTCAGCTTGCCAGTGCTGGTAAGCTTAATCCGCTTTGCGGTTCCTTTGTGAGTTTTTAGCTTTGGCATTATTTTCTCCTTATAACTACACTCAGTGTTCGTCCAGCAAACTGTGGTTGCTGTTCCATTACACCATCCTCTTCAAGCAGGCCGACAATGCGATTCATCATCTCGTAGCCAAGTTCCCGGTGGGCCATTTCGCGCCCTCGGTAGAATATTTGGATTCGTACCTTATGGCCTTCTGCGAGAAAGCTACGCACTTTGCGGAGTTTAATCTCGAGATCGCCAGAGCCAATTTTCAGGCCAAAACGCATTTGCTTCAGTTCGCTTTGCTTGCTGCTTCGGCGATTCTTCTGCTGCTCCTTCATCTTCTGGTACTGATATTTACCCCAGTCGATGATCTTCGCAACAGGCGGATCTGCGTTTGGTGAGATTTCAACCAAATCAACTCCCGCATCCTCGGCTAGCTTTAGTGCCTCTTGGCGTGATATGATGCCAAGTTGCTCGCCGCTTTCTCCGATCACACGAAGCTCATTTGCCCTAATAGCCTCGTTGATGCGAATAGTGGTATTGATTGTCGTCTCTCCTTGCTTTAATTTGTAGCTGCTTGATAGTGCACGTGTAATAGCGAGCACTTACTCGAGACTTATCTTATCAGATAGTACGCCTCTTTTCAAGAGGTTTGACCACGATATTGTAGGGCTTCGCTGATGTGTGCTGTCTGTACATTAAGTGCACCTTCCATATCGGCGATAGTCTGAGCGACTTTAATGACTTTGAAGTAGCTTCGTGCACTGAGACCCAGCTTTTCGCCGGCCGTTGCCAGGAGCCTTTTTGCGTCAGGTTCGAGGTGGAGGAGGCTGTTAACTTGGCTACTAACTAAGGATCCGTTGTACAAAGTGCTACTGCTATAACGCTTTTTCTGCGCATTTCTGGCCTTAATTATCACACCGAACGCTGTTAAATGTTGTTTATTTTCTGACGATTTTTGTTGAAGAAACGTATCGTTCGGAACCCTGGAGATGTTAACAACCAGGTCAATTCGGTCGAGCAGGGGACCAGAAAGTCGCTTTTGGTATGCGAGGATTTGAGTGGTGCTGCAAGTGCACTCTTTTGTTGGGTCGCCGAGGTGGCCGCATGGGCAGGGGTTCATCGTTGCGACTAACATAAAGTCCGCCGGATAAACCATACGTCCGGCTGTTCGAGTGACTGAAATTCTTTTGTCCTCCAGAGGCTGTCTGAGCGCCTCTAAGACTGAACGGGGGTATTCGGGGATCTCGTCCAGGAATAGGACTCCTAGGTGCGCCAGGCTTATCTCTCCAGGTTTGGGCTTTGTGCCACCGCCGATCAGGGCTACCGGGCTTGTTGTATGGTGCGGCGAGCGAAAGGGGCGATTTGAGACGATTTCTCCATCAATTTCGCCGGCAAGGCTGTGAATTTTGGTTACAGCGATCTGCTCATCAGGGGTCAGCGTGGGCATCAGGGATGTCAAAGTCTTGGCCAGCATGGTTTTTCCGGCGCCTGGAGGTCCAGCCAGCAGGATATTGTGGCGACCAGCTACGGCTATTGTCATGGCGCGCTTGGCTTGCTCTTGGCCGTAAACGTCATCGAGAAGGTGAGCGGCCTGTCGTTTCTGCGCGGGCGTCGACACATTCTTTGGTGTTGATGGTAGTATCGACTCACCCTTGAGGTGAAGGTAGAGTTCCTTGAGGTCTTTTAGTCCAATTACCTCTATACCTTCTATCAGGCCAGCTTGCTCAACATTTTGAGAGGGGATGAATATTTTGGTGATACCTGCTTCTTTGGCGGCCTGCGCGATGTTGATTACGCCCTTTATGGGCCGCAGCGTGCCGTTTAAGGCTAGTTCGCCGGCAAAGATGGCATTGCTTACTTCAGATTGGTGTAGCTGGCCGCTGCTAACGAGTATCGCAAGGGCAATTGGTAGGTCAAAGTGAGCCCCATCCTTTACTAATTCCGCCGGCGCCAGATTGATCGTAATCTTTTTGGCCGGAAATTCTAGTAACGAGTTACTGATAGCGCTGCGCACACGCTCCTTGGCTTCATCAACGGATTTCGTTCCCAATCCTACGATTTGTATCGTAGGAAGACCCTTTTTAGCGTCGCTTTCTACTTCGACAAGGGCGCCCTCAAAGCCAATTGGAGCAACAGTAAATATGTGAGCAACCATAAATTAAAGTATAAATTAAAGTAATTATAAGCATACGAGTAGCCCGAAGACAAGAAGTGTGTTATAATCAACAGAGGTCGGGGCTGATCTAGCTTTCGACGAGAGGACATTAACAGGTTATTCTGCAAGCCGACTTTTGCACGTAATGCACTATTTTAATTGCAAACTTCACTGCAAACGTGAAAGCTCTGTTCGCTTCTTTGAAGCCACAGACTTTTGCGCCAGCTCTGGTCTAATCTAGAGCCGCCGTGCATTAACAGGTGACATACTGATGTGCGGTGTCATATTTATGTCACTTACTTTCATCTAGGCGCAGTGGCCTAGGTTGAGGAAACTTTTCCACGCGACGACAGACTTTTTGTGTTTGTTTTCTAGGTCTAGAGTCGTAAAAAATCAAGACAAACTATGCTTGTAGACGAATAGCAGGTTACCTTTCGGACCGGGGGGCAGTTCCCCGCAGCTCCACCAAAGAAAATACCCGACAGTACGTCGGGTATTTTCTTTTTTATTTGGCAAAAATGGGCCAAAAAAGACAACCACCTGCGAGTAGTGGTTGTCTTAACGTGGAGTGTTTTGGACTGTGTTTATTTTTGGCCCCTGCATAATTTTTTTATTCAGAGACTACCCCTATAATATGTCGTCAAAGTGCTTGTGTCAACATGTTTTTTCATTTTATTCGGTAAAAAATACCACGTATATTTCGGCCCTATATTCAGGGTTTGAAGGAGCTATTGCTGTAGCGTAGCTCGTCGCACGCAAAAGGTGGGCAGATAGGGTGTGTGACAAGCTGGGTGTATAAAGGGTATAATGAAAATAACCTAACGAGAGGGAGGTAATGAATACACAAGGAGTTTCCGATACTCAAAAATCCTCCCAAGAAACCAATCCTCGTCTGCCGCATAGCTTTAATTATTTCATCCAACTAAGCAGAAAACTTGGGGTTGTCGCCGCAAAGTCCTCGGTTTCCGATGACGCAGGGCTTTTTTTAAACCGCGAGGAGACCATGAGGCCGTCCGAGCGTCTGTTTAGTAGAATTGTGCCCAAAATAGCGCTTACGAGGCCTAGTAGTGGCGAGGGCGCTTCACAGGGTACGATAAATCTTGAGAAGGAAATGGCTTTAAAGAAAATCGTCACCCTGTCTCATGAGGTACTCATGTCCGCTAATACTATTTTCCCAATGACACTATTCCCAAGCAGCGTAACGGTCGATCGTACAAAAATCACAATTACGAAGCGTGACTTTTTTTGGTCTGCGGATGTTTTGAGTATCCGGGTCGAGGACGTATTGAACGTGCAAGCGTCGGTCGGTCCATTCTTTGGGTCGCTTACCATCGCCAGCCGTGTGATGAGTACGGTTGATCATTTCCAAATCCGCCATTTGTGGCGGCAAGATGCCATACGTCTAAAACGCATCATTCAAGGCTACGTGATAGCTCAACATAATCAAATTGATACATCGCATTTGGACAGAACTGAGCTTGTGGAGACGCTTGTGGAGCTGGGCCAAGATACGAACACGCAATAATTTACAACATTGTACGATTTATAACACATTGAAACTACAGATAAGAATGTGCCTAAAATGAAGCAGGTAGATATATTTACATCAAAAACTCTTGACCAACTACAATGCTTATGCTATATTTCAAGTAGGCTTTCTACAAAAACAAAAACGCCTGACTTTAACAATTAAAACAACATTTGGCGGCCCATCGATAGCGGCAAAACAAAAAATAAAAAAATTGCACTGCATCTTGCAGAGCACGCACCTTTAACTGGCGCTATCGAAAAGCTTTGCCCAATAAGGCATTAAGCGCCTAATGAAAGTACCAATACACCTAGTTAAACCTTGTTAAGTTTAACAGCGTGAATACTAGGTGTATGGCGGAAACATTAGAAGGACAATGCTCCCGTAAGGGAGCGGTCAGCAGTCACTGGTGGCAAGTCGATCATTGGAGCACGCGCCCTTTTATATACTAGCGGCGGTTGTAGCAACCAGATCATTATGGCTTGTCACCGTGACCCATGAGATAATCATTTTATTATGTTAGCCAAGTTACTAATCATTGTAGGTCTCGTTGCGGCGGGACTTCTTTTAATTCTTTTAACAACCGTTCCCCCTTCGGCATCAGGGGCAATGGGAATTTTAGCCGTGTTCCTCCTGAGCTACATTGTCTTGCTCTGCTTCTTTACTTTTGCAATTTGGGTACTGGCGAAGGTCGTCGACAGGGTAGGAAGGGGGCTCCGCTTGTTTCGCAATGGCTACTCCGTAAGCCTCAAGCGATCATATTACTATTCCACGGTTGTTTCGCTGGGGCCTATCATCGTTGTCAGCCTTCAATCTGTAGGGGGTGCCGGCATTTACGAGTTTGGTCTTGTGCTGGTGTTCGTCCTATTGGGTTGTGTCTATGTCGCGCGGAGAGCGGTGTAAATAGTCGCTTATAAAAAAACTTGGTTATGGTACAATTACAGATATGAATCCGGAACTTCCTGCTCCGCAGATAAATAGAGAACAAGCGCCGCAACAGCACGAGGGTGGCGAGGTATTACCGAGCCACGAAGCAGCGGGCGGGCAATCTTATGAAAAAGAGCAGAATATTCAAAGGGGGGACCGTCAGAGTGCGCCACCTCCTGTTGCCGTTCCGGTGCCGCTACCCGTGGTTCCTCTCCCGACTGTTCCGGCACCTGCAGCTACGGACGACACTAGCGGCCCTACGATAGCCAGTGACGACGATCTCATCGAGAAAGAGTGGGTAGATAAGGCGAAAAAAATTATCGCCGAAACCCAGAACGACCCCTATCGCCGCGAACAAGAAATTAGTAAGCTCCAGGTCGACTATTTGCGTAAGCGATATGGCAAAGAATTAGGTATCTCAAATTAACTGCTTGCGCTAGAATAGAAGTATGGCAGGCGTATTTATTGCAGCATTTGTGATAATTTTTGTCAGTACCGCCCTGATTATTTTAGCTTTTAACTTATATAAAAAGACACTTCGGGAGGCTAAGAACTATGAGCGTGGTCTCAAGATGGTGCCTATGTTCATCCACTTGCCGCCTGCGAGCGAAGACATCGAAAAGGGTGGCAGGGATGAGCGCGATCTAACCGAGGAGGTGTTGTCGGAGGCTCAGGTGATGTACAACATCATCGCCAGCACCGCCACCAAGGGCTTCAAGAATAAGATTTATGGTCAGCGACACCTCTCGTTTGAAATCGTTGCCAAGGGCGGGCTGGTGCACTACTACACAGTAGTGCCTATTGTTCTTGTAGATGTGATAAAGCAAGCGATTGCTGCCGCATACCCTTCTGCTCGTCTCGAAGAAGTGACTGAGCACAATATATTTAGCGAAGCAGGAAAAATGAGCGGTGTGATCGGTGGCGAGTTCACCCTTAAGAAGAAGTTTGTTTATCCGATCGCTACTTATCAGGAAACAAAGCGAGATGCAGCCAGGGCGCTACTTAATGCACTTTCTGCTGCATCGCGCGAGGATGGCGTTGCTATTCAATTCTTAGTTAGGCCAGCGGATGAAGGTTGGGTGCGCGCATCGGTAGATGCCGTCAAAAAGATTAAGGACAACAAGGGTAAGGCAAAAGGTTTTGGCATTAGTGGCGCGAGTGGAATGGCAGAACTTCTGTGGAAACCACCAGAGAACCCTGGAGAGAAAAAGCCAGATGACAAGCAACTTACGGCACTTGAAGAAGAGACGATCAAGGCTATCGAGGAGAAAACTCGCTATCCAGCCTACGAGGTCCTCGTGCGCGTTGTTGTCTCTTCTAACACAACTGAGCACTCACAAGGGTTGCTAAAGAATATTGTGGCTGCGTTTGCACTGTTTGACTCTCCAAGCTACAACGGTTTCAAGTTCAATCCAGCTCGTGACATCGAAGAGTTGGTGACCGCCTTTATATTCAGGTTCTTCCCTCAGACGGTTAAGCACAACATTTTAAATAGTGTTGAAATGGCAACGATTTTTCACTTGCCTGATCAAAACAGTATTCCAACATCCAAGGTTAAGAGGCAGATGTCTAAGCAAGTTGATGGTCCGACGGAACTCATGGACCAGGGGATTTTGCTCGGTGTGAATGAATACCGAGGGATTAAAAAGGAGATACGACTTTCTGACAACGATCGCCGCCGGCATACATATATTATTGGTCAGACCGGTGTAGGTAAGTCAGTTTTCCTGGAGAATCTTGCTTACCAGGACATGCATGACGGCAGGGGCTTCGCGTTTATTGACCCGCACGGTGACTCGGTTGAGCAGTTGCTGGCTAACGTGCCCAAGGAGCGTGTTGAGGATATTATCTACTTCAATCCTGGTGATCTAGACAACCCAATCGGCCTGAACTTGTTTGAGTGGGAGACGGAGGACCAAAAGGACTTCCTGGTACAGGAATCGATAAATATGCTCTACAGTCTGTACGACCCAGGTCATACTGGAATCGTCGGGCCGCGGCTTGAACACATTTTCCGCAACTGTGCCTTGCTGCTCATGTCAGATCCAGCTGGCGGAACATTTATAGATATTCCTAAGCTACTCGTTGATGAGACATTCATGAAGTCAAAGCTAAAGTATGTAACCGACCGGAATGTGCTTGATTTCTGGACTAAGGAATATCCTGCCTCACAGCGCTCAAATGAGTCGGGCGAAGTCACTAGCTGGGTAGTCAGTAAGTTTGGTCCATTCCTCTCTAACACGATGATGCGTAACATCATGGGTCAGACCAAGAGCGGATTTAGCCTGCGAGATATAATGGATAACAATAAGATCTTGTTAGTAAACCTATCAAAGGGAAAGATGGGTGAGCTGAACTCGAAACTGCTAGGTATGATTTTTGTGATGAAGTTTCAAGCTGCGGCTATGGGGCGAGCGTACGTGGCAGAGGAAGACAGGAAGGACTTCTCGCTGTTTGTGGACGAGTTCCAAAACTTTGCTACTGAGAGTTTTGAAACGATTCTATCTGAGGCTCGTAAATACCGTTTAAACCTTGTGTTGGGTAACCAGTTTATGACACAGCTAACCGACAAGATTCGTGAGGCTATCATCGGTAACGTCGGTACCGTCATCAGTGGTCGTATCGGAGTGACCGATGCGGAGTTGATGGTAAAGAAGTTCCAGCCCGTCTTTGATGCCGAGGACCTCACCAAACTGCCCAACTATCAGTCCATTGTCTCGGTTATGATCAACGGTGTTCCTTCAGCTCCGTTCAGTATGTCGCTTCTGCCGCCAATGAATCAGGCGAACCCACAACTCGCGGATGCGATGAAGCGGCTGTCCGCGACCAAATACGGGCATAGCAGGGCAAAAATCGAAAAAGAAATCTTTAAGAGGCTGGAGCCGCCAAAACCGGCAATACCTCCATCCGCTGGCCCCGGTAGGCCAAGCGGGCCAGGTGGGCCACGTCCAATGGCTTCTGGTCCACCCGCTCCGGGCGGTGGGGCAGGTGGCTCGTTCCTGGATGAGTGGCTGGCAAAGCGGCAGAATCTCGCTACGCAGCCGCAGAGGCCTGCGCAGGATCCATCTATGCCTCCTTCGCAGCAGTTTGCGATAAACCCGGCACAGCAGCGGCCAGGAGTGCCCGTAGTGAGCACGCCGCCACTATCTATGAGTGCACAACAGCAAAACTCAGATACGATGACACTACCATCTCAAACTGCATCTGCGGTTCCTGATCAGGCATCGACCCAACAGCAGCCTGCGCCCTTGCCAGTCCCAACGACACCTCAGACCTTATCAGTATCGGTCAACCCCTCGCAGCCGATGCCATCTGACACTAAGCCCACTGAGGACACGGTGCCAGATCCAAAAGAAGTACATATTCGCCTAAGGTAAAAGATGGATTATTTGCTTCCGCCGCGTACCATCACGGAGAAGTAGTCGTACAAAATTCCCAGGATCCATCCGATAGCGAATGCAACGATAGTCTCGGAACCAGATAATCGGAAGCCGAAATACTTTGAGACAAAGTAGAGAATAGTAATGCCCAAAAAGGCTGCAATACTACCGCTAAGCATGGCATTTGGGCGGGTAAGGGTAGAACTGACGAAGTCAGAAGTCTTTTCTACGGGCTTTGCATGGATAATCTTGCTAGTCAGTCGCCCAGTTGCCGACAATTCATGGTGTACGTTAGTCATTTGTGACTTGAAGCTCGCGTCCAGTTGCTTTTTTTTGATAGGGCCGCGCCGTTTTTCAGTAGTTGACGCAGGATGGCGGTCTTTGTTGGCTTCCTCGACCATTTCTGCAAGTTCTTGGGCTTTCGCAAGCACCTCCCGTTCGGAGTGGCGAGACTTATGCTTTCGTTCAGCACGCTCTAGTTCGGAACGCATGGCTTCGTGTCGCTCATGGGCAATTTCGCCAAACTGTTCAGCATCTACAGATTGCTCATGCAGATTTGTGGACTTGGCTTCTTTTTCTGACATGTTTATTACCTTCTCTTCATTAAATTATACCTGTATTAAAGTTATGGCGGATGATGCGGATCTCCTTTTTAAGCTGGCGCGTTCTGATCGCAAAGAACAGAACGACGAGCAGGAGTACTGCCATGAAGAGCAGATTTCCGCCGGCACCAATATCGGGTAGTTGGTAGAGTGCGGCCTCTAGACCCTTTGTCGCAGGGCAGTCTACTTTGGTTACGTGGGCATTGCCAAAAACGGCAGTTAATTTGCAGTCAAACGACTCGGGATTGCTTGTCCCAATCCCTGTTGAAGGCAATGTCTGAGACAGCTGGACCACAAAGGTTCTTTCCTGGAATTGACCAGGCTTTAATTCGACGCCCGTCCAGGAGATAGTTCCGCTTTGCTGGTCAAAATTGCCGCCACCGGTATCAAGCAGGGTGGCATATTCCAGTACGTCGTCGACACGAACGCTGAAGTCACCGTTCACCGAGACCGAGTGCGGGTTCGTTAGCCTGAGTGTGTAGCTGATCTTGTCGAGGGGCTTTGCTGTTACCGTTTCGGCTGGTGCATTTTGGCTCAGGTTTTGCGCCGAAATTGATTTAATTGCGCCCATTGAATTTGTACCAACGGAGCTAAAGGTAGTAGGTACACCATGGGTGGCAAGACTGCCGCTTGCTTGAATGATGCCAAACCAACCGAGGGAGGCAGATTGTCCGATCCATCCTTTGAATGTTTGGATCGGACTACTAATATCTGCGAGCGGGCTAAAGTAGCGAATGTCGACGCCACCTACGCTGCGTTGATATGACAAACTCACCTCCTTGCTAGATGAGCTTAGCTGCCCATAACGGCTCATGACGTAGGTATCGTCACTAGAGCTAATCGTGCCTGGACGGGCAGAGGCAATTTCAGCTCGGCTGACGCCGACGGCTGTGTAGATATCTTTTACATCGTCTTCGTTCTTGTCATAGCGAATCAAAAAGTCCTTGAGATCGCTAACGCCACCCCTGATGATATCCTGTTCGCTCGAGGCGTTAGCGGACTCAGGAGGAGAGAAGATTGCTAATGACTGCATGATGAGCGCCAATACGACAAACAGGACGGTAACTCGTCGAGTTACGTCCTCGTCTTTCAAGCGCTTTGCATATAACCCCACATCACTGATAAGTGCAGGACTATATGGCAAATATGAAATTAGTTTCCTAAACACGATTTTTTTGTTTTCGTACCTCTTGTTCAATAGATTAGCATAAGAATTGTGTTCAACACAAGAACTTGAGTGAGTAATAGTTTTGCGGTATAATGGGGAAAATGTAAATGGCTGAAAAGTCCAAGTAGTGAGGGAAAATGGCAATAAAACAGAGTGCTGATACCTATGATGCGTCTCAAATTCAAGTCCTAGAGGGTCTTGAGCCTGTTCGTAAACGCCCCGGCATGTATATCGGTAGCACCGGCTATGACGGTGTGCACCACCTTATTAAAGAAATCGCTGATAACTCTATAGACGAGGCTATCGCGGGTTTTGCTTCGCGTGTTGACGTTACATTACTAGTGGATGGCGGTGTAACTGTTACTGATAACGGACGTGGTATCCCAGTTGATAAACACCAAAAGACTGGCCTAAGTACGCTTGAAACGGTGCTTACCGTTCTGCACGCTGGTGGTAAATTCGGCGGTGGCGGCTATAAGGTGTCGTCAGGTCTTCACGGTGTCGGCTCCAGCGTGGTAAATGCGCTTTCAACTCGTTTAATTGCTGAAGTTGTTAAGAACGGTGAATTATATCGAATCGAATTCGAGCAAGGCGCGACAAAGACACCTCTCAAAAAGCTCGGTGCAACCGATCGGCCAACTGGAACGAGCATCACGTTTTATCCAGACCCTACGATTTTCAAAGAGACAATCGAATTTGATTACAAGTGGGTTGTAGACTACCTTCGCCATCAAGCATATCTGACTAAAGGCATTTACGTTGCCGTTCGCGATGAAAGAAGCAAAGAGCGGACAGCATTTTATTTCGAGGGTGGTATTCAAAGTTATGTAAAACACCTCAATATTGGCAAAGATGTTATATCTGACAGCGTATTTTATGTTGAGCGTCAGGTTGAGGATTCTATGGTCGAGGTGGCAGTACAGTATAACGATACCTTTGTAGAACTTGTAAAGCCGTTTGCAAACAACGTTTTGACGCCAGACGGGGGCACTCATCTCATTGGTTTTCGCACGGCACTGACTCGTGTCATTAACGATTACGCCCGTAAGTCGGGTCTGCTGAAAGAAAAAGAGGACAACCTGACCGGTGATGACATCCGTGAAGGTTTGACTGCGATTATCTTGGTCAAGTTGCCAGATCCTCAGTTTGAAGGACAGACCAAGAATAAGTTGGGCAATCCAGAGGTCCGCCGGTATGTCGAACAGGTAATGAATGAGTATTTCTCGTACTACCTTGAGGAGAATCCTGAAGTTGCTAAGAAAATCGTAGGCAAGGCGCTACTAGCGGCTCGCGCCCGTAAGGCTGCTCGCGCGGCTCGTGATAATGTTCTCCGTAAGGGTGCACTTGATGGCATGGGATTGCCTGGAAAGCTTTGGGATTGTTCAAGTAAGAACGCAGAGGAAAGTGAAATTTACATCGTTGAGGGTAACTCAGCTGCCGGCTCCGCTAAAGAAGGACGAGATAATCGTACTCAAGCGATTTTGCCTCTTCGTGGTAAAGTTCTCAACACCGAACGTGCCCGTTTAGACAAGATGTTCGCCAATAAAGAAATTGTCGCTATGATTCAAGCGTTTGGCGTTGGAATCGGTGAGCAATTCGATATCAACGGCCTCCGCTATCACAAGATCATTATCATGACAGACGCCGACGTTGACGGAAGCCATATTTCGACACTGCTACTGACATTCTTCTTCCGATATATGAGGGAAGTAGTAGAGGGTGGCTATGTCTACTTGGCGAAACCGCCTCTATATGGTATTAACCGTGGACAGAAAAAGACCTATGCATACGACGAGGCTGAACGTGACCGTATTCTCGATGATATTATTAGCGAGAAAGTAGAGCGCGGTACCTCGGTCAACAAATATGAAGATAAAGTAAAGCAGGCTGGTGTAACTATTTCGCGCTTTAAGGGTCTGGGTGAAATGGATGCCGACCAGTTATGGGGGACGACCATGAATCCGGAGAACCGGGTGCTTATTCAGGTCAAGGTTGAAGACGCCGAGCGCGCGGATGCTATCTTTACCAAACTCATGGGTGATGAAGTATCACTTCGTAAGACCTTTATCCAGACTCGCGCTAAAGACTTAGATTTAGAGGAATTGGACGTATAGGTATGGATGACGACAAAACAACACCAGATGAAGCAACAATCAATGATCAACCACAGGAGTTGGCTCCTGGTCTCGAGTTGCGTACAGTCGAAGACGTTATGGAGGATAGCTTTCTCCGATATTCGATGAGCGTGATTATTGATCGCGCTCTGCCAGACGTGCGTGATGGTCTCAAGCCGGTTCATCGCCGTATTTTGTACACTATGAACCGTGATGGCTTGCGTGCAGGTTCAAAGCACCGCAAGAGTGCGACTGTTGTCGGTGCCGTAATGGGTGATTTCCACCCGCACGGCGACTCTGCGATTTATGACTCAATGGTTCGCCTGGCACAACCATGGGCACTACGCTATCCAATGGTTGATGGCCAAGGTAACTTTGGCTCGATGGACGGTGATCCTGCCGCAGCTATGCGTTATACCGAGGCTCGCATGACTCGTGCGGCTGATGAGATGATTGTTGATATTGACAAAGATACGATTGATTTTCGTGACAACTACGATGGACGTTTGCAAGAGCCTGTCGTACTGCCAGCTAAGCTGCCGAATCTGTTACTGAACGGCCAAATCGGTATTGCTGTCGGTATGGCGACAAATATCCCGCCGCACAACCTTGGTGAACTTGTCGATGCCTCTATCGAAATGATTGATAACGAACACGTCACTATCGATGATTTGTTGAAACATGTTAAGGGTCCGGACTTCCCGACAGGAGCAATTGTCTATGGTGGCGCGCCAATGAAGCAGGCGTATCAGACTGGTCGTGGCAGTGTTACTATCCGTGCCGTTGCTGACATTGTTGAAAACAAAAAAGGTCGTCACCAGATTATCGTGACGGAAGTGCCATATGGTGTAAATAAGGCAACGCTTATTGAAAAGATTGCCGAGCTCGTAAAGGATAAGAAGATAAACGGCATTAGTGACCTCCGTGACGAAAGTGCTCGTGGCCAGGTACGTGTCGTTATTGAGCTTAAGAAGGATGCATACCCAAAGAAGCTTCTGAATCAGCTATATAAACTGACCACTCTCCAGACAAGCTTTAACTTCAATATGCTTGCCTTGATCGACGGTATTCAGCCACGCGTACTCGGTCTGCAGGAAATGCTGAGCGAGTTTATCAAGCACCGCCAAAAAGTTGTTCGTCGCCGTACTGAGTTCGAACTTCGCAAAGCAAAGGAGCGTGCACACATTTTGGAAGGCTACAAGATTGCCCTCGATCATATTGACGAGGTAATCAAGCTGATCCGTGCAAGCAAGACTTCCGAAGAAGCAGAGGCCGGCTTGGTTAAGCAGTTCAAACTGAGTGAGATACAGGCAAAAGCTATCCTTGCGATGCAGCTACGCCGTCTGACCGGACTCGAGCGACAAGCTATCGAGGATGAACTCAACGAACTCTTGAAGCTTATTTCAAAACTTGAGGCTATTCTGGCTGACGAGAATGAAATCCTGAAGATCATCAAGACCGAACTACTCGAGATGAAAGAAAAGTACGGTGATGACCGCCGTAGCCAGATCATTAACCATGAACTTGGTAAGTTTAGTGACGAGGAGCTCATTCCAGAGGAAGAGAGCGTTATTCTTTTAACAACAGAAAACTATATTAAGCGTACGCTTTTAAGTGAGTACCGTCGACAGAACCGCGGCGGCAAGGGTAAGCGCGGTATGACGACCAAGGAAGAGGACATCATTGCAGAGCTCGTCCCAGCTAGTACGCACGACTTCCTGCTGTTTTTTACAAATAAAGGTCGCGTATTCCGACTGAAGGCCTACGAGGTACCCGCGGCAAGTCTCGCTGCGAAGGGTGTTGCAGCCGTCAATCTGTTGCAGTTGCAGCCAGAAGAGAAGATTACGTCGATTATTCGTCACGAAAAGGACGCAAAAGACGACGGCTACCTCTTTATGGCGACCAGCAAGGGAACAATTAAAAAGACACCCCTCAAGGACTACGCGAATATTCGAACCAACGGTTTGATTGCTATCAAGCTGGATGACGGTGACGAATTGAAATGGATTCAGAAGACGACAGGTGAGCATGATGTAATAATTTCTACATCTGCCGGACAAGCCATTCGATTTAGCGAGAAAGATGCCCGCCCGATGGGCCGCGCGGCCCGCGGTGTCCGAGGTGTCCGCCTGCGTCCGAACGACAAGGTCGTCGGCATGGACATTGTCTCCGACGACGGTCGCTGTCTGCTGGTCGTTAGCCAGAACGGCTATGGTAAGGCAACTAAAGTAGCGAATTTCCCGGCTCACAAACGTGGTGGAATCGGTATCAAAGCCGCGGTTGTAACAGACAAGACTGGTCCGATTGTTGCCGTTCGTACACTTGAAGAAAACGCGAGCGAGGTCCTAATGATATCAAGTAAGGGCCAGGCAATCCGTGTTGGCCTCAAGGATATTCCAACTCTCGGTAGGACCACTCAAGGTGTTCGAATTATGAAGCTTGGTAACGCGGATGCAGTTGCTTCCCTTGGTCTCATGCCAGAGCAGCCAAAGGATGAAGAGGTCGAGGGAGAATAGGGGTGGCCCATCTCTCGCCGTACCTCCTCGCAGTAATACTTGCCTGGATTATCGCACAGGGCACGAAATTCTTGATCGCTAGTGTAAAGCAATGGGGCGCAATTGATGTGCGCCAGCTTTACACTTCTGGAAATATGCCGAGCGCTCATACGGCTGCCGCTATTGCGCTCATGACGATTATCGGGGTAAAAGACGGCGTAGATAGTAGTATCTTTGCCCTCGTGACGCTTTTTGCTGCAGTAGTTATGTATGACGCAGTAATGGTGCGGCGATCAGCGGGTGAGCAGGGGGTTGCGATTCATAATCTGATCAGAGAGCAAAAGAGTAAAGTCCACTTTCCGCGAACCGCGAAAGGGCACGAACCTCTCGAGGTGGCAGCGGGCGCACTCATCGGTCTTGGCGTCGGTCTTTTTGTCTTTTTCGTCACCCGCTAAAGATTGGTAAAAATTACCCTTGACCCCAACCCCGTTTAGGGATATGATTAGTAGCAGTCTGATTGCCAGTCTTATTTGCGAGACATGAGGCGACACCCAACAAATGCGAGTTGTGATTTGCGAGTTGAACAGATGGTATACAAGCCACTTATCATCGCTGATGCGTGAGTGGAATGTTCATTAACAGTTTAGTTGTGCAATATCATCGTCAGTTTATTTGAGCGTGATACGTGCTTTAACGTATCATTTTATGGAGAGTTTGATCCTGGCTCAGGATGAATGCTGGCGGCGTGCCTAATACATGCAAGTCGAGCGGTAAGGCCCTTCGGGGTACACGAGCGGCGGACGGCTGAGTAACGCGTGGGAACATGCCCCAAAGTGAGGGATAAGCCCGAGAAATCGGGTCTAATACCGCATATGGTCTTCGGATTAAAGGATTTATCCGCTTTGGGAGTGGCCCGCGTACGATTAGATTGTTGGTAGGGTAATGGCCTACCAAGTCGACGATCGTTAACTGGTCTGAGAGGATGATCAGTCAGACTGGAACTGAGACACGGTCCAGACTCCTACGGGAGGCAGCAGTAAGGAATCTTCCACAATGGGGGCAACCCTGATGGAGCAACGCCGCGTGCAGGATGAAGGCCCTCGGGTCGTAAACTGCTTTTATGAGTGAAGAATATGACGGTAACTCATGAATAAGCACCGGCTAACTACGTGCCAGCAGCCGCGGTCATACGTAGGGTGCAAGCATTATCCGGAGTGACTGGGCGTAAAGAGTTGCGTAGGTGGTTAGTAA
>Ga0335069_10005556_pt1 | contig 18499 bp, 17 predicted proteins | sample Lox_Sample_11_FD_206714 | JGI IMG/M metagenome (GOLD analysis project Ga0335069, IMG submission 206714) | Soil microbial communities from Loxahatchee National Wildlife Refuge, Florida, United States - Lox_Sample_1.1 | ecosystem: Environmental > Terrestrial > Soil > Wetlands | place: USA... | reverse complement strand
ATCGATGAACTTCATACGAAACAGCTGATTCTCAACCATTTCCAGAAGCGCCCGAATTTCGTCCAAGCTCAGCTTCACGGGGATTTGTTGCATCGGTCATTTCATCTTACCATCGGCGGACGGACGATTACGGTTTTGCAGCGGGACAGGGCATCGTCGATCGGCCGTGCTCGACAAATCTTTTCGTTCACTTCCAGCAACTCCTGGCTGAGTTGCCGGAAACGGTGAAACGCTTCCACCTCACGCTGCGCCTTGCGCAATCCGGCGGCCGAGGAGGAACTCTCGCTGATCGCGCACCCCCTGGAAAGTGGCCTCAAAAGGACTCGGAGCATACGTGATACGATAGTAGTGCCTTTTAATAGTTCCTGCCAGAACTTGGCCGTTCCGACTTGCCTCGTTTAGCTCGCACAATTGAAAGACAGAAGGAGCTACAACGTGAAAAACATCTTCGTGGGCAATCTGGATTTTTCCGCTACCGAGTCGTCCGTGAGAGCGCTTTTCGAGCCGTACGGAAAGGTGGATCGTGTGAACGTAGTGACGGACCGAGACACCGGGCGTTCGCGCGGGTTCGCTTTCGTTGAGATGGCGGATTCGGCCGAGGCGGATCGGGCAATTGCGGCTTTGAATGGTGCCAACCTGGAAGGTCGCACGCTCAATGTTAATGAGGCGCGTCCAAAGACTGAGGGTGGGCGCGGTGGATTCTCGCGCGGTCCCCAAGGCGGTGGGCGTGGGAGGCGGGAGCCCCGCTGGTAAGGTATATCGGCACGACAGGGCAAATGTGGCCGTTCCGGTTGGGGCTGTAAACAGGACACATGGAAACCTTCAAAAAGCGCCAAAAGGAGATGCGGCGATTGGAGCGGCAAAAGGATAAGGCCGCGCGTCGGATCCAGCGAAAACAGAATCGCGCGAGCTCGGCAGGTGATACGCCGTCGGATGAGACGACAAAGGCTGGGCCCGATTCCGCGCCCCCGGTCGAACCACCCACCGACGTGTAGGCCTTGACATTCAGGCTGCGCCGGGCCTGGCCGCCAATTCCGAAGGGGGGCGAAATGGAAGTCAGGTACTTGGGATAGAAGGGCGAGCCATCCTCAGGCTGACGGAAGACGCCGTTCGCGCGGATGTTCATCAGCCGGTTCCGAGAAGGAGCAATCCAAGTTGACGCGTGGTTCCGGAGAAGTGCGGCTCGATCGGGCGCTCCGGCGCGGTAACCTGATGGTAGATCATGCCGGATCTCATCGGGAAGCCCGATCCCCAAGGCGTGCAGAGCTCCCTCTTTTTCGAGTCGCCCGCCGAAATTTACACGCGCGTGTTCCGCGAGCTCAAGCCGCGCACGCCTCTCCCTCGCCTCAAGGTCGAGTTCTGCCAGTTCGCCAACGCCGATAGCTTCATCCGACTGGAGAACGGCCTGCTTCACGTGCGCATCTCGGACCTGCTCGAGGGCGCGCCCGCGCCGGTTGCCGAGGCGCTCGCCTACATCCTGCTCGGCAAGCTCTACCGCAAACCCGTTGCGCGCCATTACACCCACCGGTACCGCCTCTACCTGAACCGCAAGGACGTCCGCCGGCAGGCCCAACTCGTACGCCAGGTCCGCGGCCGGAAATTCGTCTCCGGCCCGCAGGGCGCGCAATACAACCTGGAAGAGGTCTTCGAGCGCCTGAACCGCGAGTTTTTCGGCGGCCTGATGGGTCGGCCGCAACTCGGCTGGAGCCGCGGCATCTCGCGAAGCATGCTGGGCCACTTCGACCCGGCGCATAACGCCATTATTATCAGCCGCATCCTCGACCGGCTCAAGGTGCCTGAACTGGCCCTTGAGTACGTGATGTTCCACGAAATGCTGCACCTCCAGCACCCCGTCGACCACGCTGGCGTGCGGCGCCGCGTGCACACGCGGGAGTTCAGGGAGGCGGAGAAGAAGTTCCCGCGGCTCAAAGAAGCCAAAGAGCTTTTGAAGAGGCTGTGACGGTTTCGCTCACTGCGCGTTGAACATCATGGTGTACGCGCCGCCGCTCGTGTAATTCCCGTTCGGCTTGGCCACAACGTACCACGTCCCCGCACCCAGCAGCCGATTGATCCGCGCGTTGGTTCCGCCGCCGCTGTCGTCGTCCTGGTCTACCACGTTGCCCTTCGAATCGAGCAGCAACAGATAGGCGTCGAAAGCGTCCGAGTCGAGCTGCAGGTCGATGGTGGCGGTCGCGCCGAGCTGGAATTGGTAAATGTCCGCAAAGGTCGCGTCGGTGTACTGGCAGCTCGAGAACCCGAGGGTGCCGCTTTGGCTCGCGCCCGGCGCCAGCGTGCCCAGCGCCGCGCAGAAGGGTGGGCGCGACCCAGGCGCGCTCCGCACGTCCACTTCGTACAGCCCGCCCACCGTGCTTCCCGCCGCGCGCGCCGCCAGGCCGTAGGTGCCCGCCGGCAGGAACTGCACGATCATCGGGTCCAGGTAGCCGTAGCTGTTGTCGTCACTGCGCAGCGGATTGCCGTTGGCGTCGGTGAGGGTCAGGAAGCCGTCGATGTCGCTCGAGGTCATGAACGCGGCCACCACGCCGTCCGCCGGCAGCGTGAACTGGTAGTAGTCTACGGGCTGCCCGTTCGCGGCCGTGCAACCGCTCGCTCCGAGGTTCTGCACGTACCCGCCGTTCGCCGCCACCGCCTGCGGCGGCGCGCACGGCCCCGCCGGCTGCGGCGTGGACTGGGATGCCAACTGGTACCCGCCCGCTCCCGATACCGCCGCCGCCGCGACCGTGTACGTCCCCGTCGGCAGGGTGGCCGAAAGCTGCGTCGTCCCGAGCCCCTCGAAATCCTCGTTGAACACAATCAGGTTGTCCTTGGTATCCCGCAGCGCCAGTGCCGGCATGATGCTGCTGGAGGAGAGCGTCATTTGCAGGCTCCCCGCCGCGGGCAATGTGATGCCGTAGAGATCCGCTAATCCCAGCGCCGTCCGGCAACTCGCCGCGCTCAGGCTGCCCGCCAGGCTTCCCGCCGGATCGAGCGCCGCCGTGCCGCACGGCTGCGGCGCTCCCGCGGTGAACTGGTAGTCGTACTTGTAGTTGCCCCCCGAAGCCAGCGAACTCATCACCTGCAGAGTGTAATTTCCCGGCTGGAGTTGCATCCGAATTTCCGAAGCCGCCACGGGCGCAATTCCTCCTCCTCCGCCCCCTCCTCCCGAATCGGTCGCCAGCATGTTGCCACCGTCGTCCAGCAGGTATAGCGTCGGCGCGAAATCGCTGCTGCTCACCGCGATGTCCGCTACTCCGGCCGCGGCCACGCTCAGGCCGTAATAGTTGTAGAAGAACAGATCGCCGCTCCCCGTCAGCGCCGCGTAGCAACTGTTGGCGGTGACCGAGCCCGTTCCAGACAGCGGCACAGTCAGGTTCGCCGTCGCGGAGCACGTCTCGCCCGCGGCCAGTTGGAAGGTGGTCGTGAGCTGATAATTGCCGGTGGTATCCGCGCTCGCCACCACGGCCTCGTACTGGCTGCCGTCGTCCACCGCTGCCGAGACCGTGCCCTGCCCGCTCGCAATCGCCGACCCGTCGCTCGTCCGCACCGTCACTACCGGCGTGAAGTCGCCGCTCGTTACCGTGACCGTCAGCGTGCCCGCGCCGTACGACGTCAAGAAATAGCCTTCGTAGGCCGTGCCGTCCGGCGCTGCGCACCCCGACGCCCCCAGCGTCCCGGCAACCGTCTGGCTCAGCCCCAGAGAAGGAAACGCTTTGCACAGCATCCCCGGCTCCGAAGTAAACGCGCTCTTGATCTGGTACTGCCCCACCTGCCCTGGCACCCGTGCATCCACCAGGACTGTGTAGCTCCCCGCCTCGGCCGGCCGGTGAATGCTCAACCCGCTCGCCACCCGCTCGCCGGTGGTGTCGCGCAGGATGAGGATGAAATCGCTCGCCGTCGCCAGGTCGAGCGCCAATTGACCGCGCACGGGCAGATCCAGCCGGTAGGCGGCGTACGCCGTCGCGTCCGAAAGCTGGCAACTCGAATTATCCAGCGTTCCCGCGGCCGTCCCCGTCGGCAGCATCCGCACCGGCGCGCACATCTGCCCCCAAACCGGAGCTGCCGCAGCCAGCCAGAGAACAACCCGACGCATCTGGAATCTCAAACCCGCCGGCGCGCGCAATGTTCCGCCGCCGCCGGCCACATGATAACCTGTCCCTTGGCCGCCGCTCGGCCCAAAGGGCGCTCCGGTTGTGGTTCCGTGTCACCCATTCAATCGGGCGTTCCCCCAAAAAGACTTTATGCCCGTCACCCGTGAAAAAGCGCAGTTGATGAGCGCCTCCGAGATCGATCGCACCCTTGTGCGCCTCGCCCATGAGGTCCTCGAAAAGACCAGGGACCTCGACCAGCTCGCGTTCATTGGCGTCCGCCGCCGCGGCGTCCCGATGGCTCAGCGCCTTGCCGCCAAAATCCAGGCGCTCGAGCGCCGCACCGTCCCCGTCGGCATCCTCGATATTAACCTCTACCGCGACGACCTCAGCACCGTAGACGTCAAACCGGTCGTCAGTGCCACTGAAATCCCCTTCGACGTCGTCGGCAAGGATATCATCCTGATGGACGATGTCCTCTATACCGGCCGCACCGTCCGCGCCGCCCTCGACGCCCTCTTCGACCACGGCCGGCCGGCGCGCGTCCAGTTGCTCGTGCTGATCGACCGCGGCCACCGCGAGCTTCCCATCGAGGCCCGCTTCATCGGCCGCGTCGTTCAGACCAGGGATGACGAGATTATCGAAGTCAAGTTCCAGGAAATCGATCAGACGGAAAAAGTCCTGCTCGTGGAACGCGCCACGAGCGAAGGAGCGTGAACCGCGCGCTGAGTCTTGCCTTATGCCTGCCGGCTTACTCGGAATTGAAGAGCTCGACCGCAGCGAGATCGAAGCCATTCTCGCCCGCGCTAAGGATTTTCAGCCGCTGCAGAGCCAGTCGTTGAAAAAACTGGACACGCTACGCGGCAAGATGATCGTCAACCTGTTCTACGAGGCCTCCACCCGCACCCGCACCAGCTTCGAAATCGCCGCCAAGCGCCTGAGCGCCGATGCCGTGTCCATCACCGCCTCCGGCTCCAGCGTCACCAAAGGCGAATCGCTTGTGGACACCCTCAACACGCTCGCGGCGATGCGGCCGGACGCCATCGTCATGCGCCACGCCGCGTCCGGCGCGCCACACTTCCTCGCCCGCCATCTCCCGACACCGATCATCAATGCCGGCGACGGCACGCACGAGCACCCCACGCAGGCGCTGCTCGATGCCCGCACCATTCTCGACCGCCGCCCCAGCCTCGAGGGTCTCCGCGTCGCCATTATCGGCGACATTGCCCACTCCCGCGTGGCCCGGTCCAACGTTCACCTGCTCTCGAAATTTGGCGCCGAAATCGTCCTGTGCGGCCCTGCTTCGCTGCTGCCCGTCGAGCTCAAGGAACTCGCTCCCGGGGTTCGCCTGACCACCGACATCACCGAAGCCATCCGCGACGCCGACGTCATCATGATGCTGCGCGTCCAGCTCGAGCGCCAGCACGAGGCCGCCTTCCCCGCCAGCGAATATTTCCGGTTCTACGGCCTGCAGCTTGAGCACCTCGACCTCGCCCGCCCCGACGCCATCGTCATGCACCCCGGACCAATCAACCGCGGCCGCGAGCTTTCGAGCGAGGTCGCCGATTTCCAGCGTTCCGTGATCCTGAACCAGGTCGAAAACGGCATCGCCGTCCGCATGGCGGTGCTCGAAAGGGTGATTGGATAATGGACCTCCTCATCCGCCACGGCCGCGTCATCGATCCGGCCAGCGATACCGACCGCGTTGCCGATGTCCACATCGCCGATGGCCGCGTCGCGGCCGTCGCCCCCGACCTTTCCGCCCCTGGCGCCGAGGTCTTCGACGCCGCCGGCCTCATCGTGGCGCCGGGCTTCATCGACATGCACGTGCACCTGCGCGAGCCCGGCTTCGAGCACGCCGAGACGATCGAGAGCGGATCGCGCGCCGCCGCAGCGGGAGGCTTTACCTCCATCGCCTGCATGCCGAACACACGGCCGGCCAACGACAGCGCCACGGTCACCAGCTACATCGTGGAGCGCGCCCGCCGGGCCGCCGTAGTCAACGTCTTCCCGATCGGCGCCATCACAAAGAACTCGGCCGGCGAAGAGCTCGCCGCGATCGGAGCGATGAAGGCCGCCGGCGCAGTCGCCATCTCCGACGACGGCCTACCCGTCATGAACGCGCGCGTGATGCGCCGTGCCATGGAATTCGCGAAGTCCTACGACCTGCCCATTATCCAGCACTGCGAGGATCTCAACCTCTCGGCCGGCGGCGACATGAACGAAGGCGCGCCCTCGGTCCGCTGGGGGCTACGCGGCATTCCCGCCGCTTCCGAGGACGTTATGGTCGCGCGCGACCTCCTTCTTGCCGAGCTCACCGGCGCCCGGTATCACGTGGCCCACATCTCCACGCGCCGCGCCGTGGCCATGGTCGAATACGCCCGCAACGCCGGCCTGCCCATCACGGCCGAGGCGACCCCTCACCACTTCGCTCTTTCCGATGACCGCATGCGGCCCTACGACAGCAATTACAAGATGAAGCCGCCGCTCCGCCAATCCTGCGACGCCGCCGTGGTGGCGGACGGCCTGGCTCGCGGCGTCATCAGCGCGATAGCTACCGACCACGCGCCCCATCCCGGCAGCGAGAAGATGCAGGAGTTCGAGCGCTGCCCCTTCGGCATCATCGGTCTCGAAACCGCTCTCGGCCTGGCGCTCGACGAACTCGTGCACCCCGGGAAGATCCCGCTGCGCCGCCTGGTCGAGCTATTCACCACCGGCCCAGAGTCTGTGCTCCGGCTCGGTCGCGGGACCCTCGCCCCCAGCGCGCCCGGCGATGTCACGATCTTCAGCACTGACCTCGCCTGGACCTACGACGTCAACCAGTCGTTTTCCCGCAGCCGCAACTCCCCCTTCGACGGCCGCACCTTTCGTGGCGGGCCGGTAGCGACCGTAGTGGCCGGCCAGATCGTCTGGAAACGATAAGCGGCTGCCCTACTGCACCGCCACGAATACTCCGCCTGGCGACGGATACCCACCCACCACCACATACACGAGGTTATCTCCGCTCGTCAGCCCCGGCGGCACGGTCACGTTGACCTGGTAGACCCCTGTCGACACCAGCCCCGCATAGCTCACTAGCGCCGGGACTCCGTTGATCAGCACCGTCGCGGGAGCGGCCAAGGGCGCGGCCGAGCTAACGACCTGCCCGTTCGACACCGCCGGGTTCGTCGCTCCCAGCCCCGTCGCGAACAGTGCGATCGTCTCCCCGGCGGCGGCCGGCGTGCTGTTGTTCGCGACCAGCGTCGTTGGCCCCACGACCGTTCCGTTGCCGTGCACGGCCGCCGCGTACTTCCCGCCCAGTAGGAAAAACGCCGGAGCGAAAGCCGTCACCGGCACGAGCAGGGTCTCGCTCGTCAGCCCGTTGTCGTTCACCACGATCCTCGCCGCCGCGCTCACCGACATATCCGCCGGCGTCAGCACGTTGATCTGCCGCGGGCTCACGAAAATCGGAAATGCCGGCGATCCGTTGATCGTGACGCTCACCCCGTCCAGCGATGTGGGCAGCTTTGTCCCATTGAAGTCCGTGCTCGCCCACGACCGCGTCGTCGGCGACAGGCTGCCGCCGATGATGCTCACGAACGTGTTTGGCCCGATCTCCGCGCCGGGCGTCCCCGCGCTGATGACGTTCTCCGTGAAGATTGGGTTCGAGACGATGATCCCGAACAGCCCGTGCTTCTGCTGCGACGGCCCCGCGGCGAAGTAAAGCGAGTTCACGTCGCCGCCCGACCCGCCGTTGCCGAATTGCAGCCCCCACAGCCCGTCGATCTTAATGTTGCTTCCGTTCTGGTCGGCGAGGGCTCCCAGGTACGCGCCCGTCGTCGGATCGAAAGCGTTGATCAGGCCGTCCCCGAAATTTCCCACCAGTAACGCGCCGCCGAAGCGCCCGAACGTCGCCGGCGCGATCTGCACACCCCACGGCGCATTGAGTTGTCCTTGCGCGACGAGATGCTGGAGCAGCTTGCCCGTGGTGTCGTACACGTCCACGTAGCCGTTCCCGGCTCCCGCCACAGAGTTGATCTTGTCCGGCCCCACCTTCGCGTACGACACGTACAGGTTGTTGTTCAGCAGTTGGATATTGTACGGCGAGTACCCGGCCGGGATCGCCGGGTCCGTGAACGCGCCCGCCGCCAGCGTCACGGGCTTCCAGTTGGCGTCGAAGACGTCGATCGTACCCTTGCTGAAATCCGCTGCATACAACTGCGGATTCGGCGTTGTCACCAGCGCCAGGCCCGTGTAAACCGCGCCCGAGGCTGAGTTGTCCACCGCCATCTGCGCGTGCGTCGCGTCCACAGCGGACGCCCATCCGGAAAGGGTTCCGCCCTCCGTCGCGAAAATGAAGCTCGCCGCACGCGCCGATGAAGAGCCTACCGGCACCGTGAATCCGGTTGTGCTGTTGAACACAATTCCGGTGCACAGCGTGTTGCCGCCGTTGCTGGAAGGCGGAATGATCGCCTTCGTCGCCGAAACCGCGAACGTCGTCGCGCTCGCAGTGTAGACCGTAGAGAGGCCCGTCCCCCCATCGCACAACCAGAACGGGCTCGATCCTGAAATCGAAATCCCCCAGGCATTTACGAGGTTCGGATCGGTGAAATCCGCGGCCCCCGCCACATCGGAGACCAGGTTGTGCTGCAGATAGCCCGAGGTGGCGGGCAGCCAATGCGTGGCGAGGCCCAGTAACAGCATCAGTTGAGTGGCTTGCTTCATGGGCCAAAGCATATCCGAGAAAGGAAGCTGTGAGAAGGCCCGCACGGGGAATTTACAATCCCTGCACACTATAATGAATTTATGTTCTTTCGCCGCCAGCGCCCCAAAAACCCGACGTTTCAGGACCGGCTGGAAAACCTCCGCCGCGCCGGCTTCACGGTGGCCGAGACACCTGCCGGAGCCGTGCGGGTCAGCCGCGACGGTCTCGCGATCGACCTCCGCGAAGAGAACGGCCAGGTGCGCATGGCCGGCGATGGGGGCATCTTGATGGGCAACGCGATCGGCGTCCTCGTCGACGGCGGCTTCCAGAAGTTCTTCCGCACTCCCTCCGGCGCCAAACGCCCCGCGCTTGCCCAGGATCTCAAGGCCCTCCACGATTTCGACGAAGACCTCAGGGAAGCTCTGGGCGAAGAAAGCTACTATAACGAGTCCCTCGGCACCGTCTCCACTTACTATCTCTACGACCGCGTCAAGGACCGCGACCGCGGCGTTCCCCGCCGCGTCTGGGAGTAACTACTCCCTACTTCCCCTGGGCAAGGGCGGCAGCCTTTTCGACCTGGGCCAGTTTCCTGCGGACGTTTTCGGCATCCGAGGCTTCCGGCGCGAGCTTCAGGTAATTGCGAAACTGTTCGGCGGCGCCGGCATAGTCCTGACGCTGCGCCAGGATCACGCCAAGCAGGTGCCAGTTGCTTGCTATCTGGTGGCGCGTGTCCAACCGTTCGGCCTCGCGGGCACTTTTCTCTGCCTGGTCCATGCGCTTGAGATAGTAATTGGCCACGGCGTTGTAATAGAACGACTGGGGGTAGTCGAACGCGTTCAGCTTGAGGATCCTGTCGGTAACGTCAGCGAGCGCGTGCCAGCGCTGCGCTCGCAATTCGATGGTGGAGATTTCGAGGTACGGGGTCACGAACTTCGGATCGGCCTTGACAGCCTGGTTGAAGGATCCGCGCGCGGTTTCGGCATCGCCGGCGGCCAATTCGAGCCTTCCCAGCTCACACCATGCGGCCGCGTAATCGGGGTAGACGTTGACGGCCTTTTCGAAATCCTTGCGAGCGTCCTCGGGCTTGTTCTTTTTGAGGGCTTCCACGCCCTTTTCATAAGCCTTGCGCGCCTCCTTGGGCGCGGCGAGGGAAACGGCGCTGATGGTAGAGCCCTCCTCGGAGCCGCTGTTGCGGTGGAGCAGGATCACGCCGACATCTGGAGGGTCCAACGGCCGGCGATTGGCCAGCATAACGGATTGCGAGCGGTAGCCGGGAGCCTTGGCGCGGAGCTCGCAGTCGAGCAGTATGCGGTCCTGGCCGAAGCCGGTGGCGGACGTCGTAGGCGAGCCGCTGCCAGCAGGGCCAATTCCCGGCATCCCGATGCCGCCCATGCGCCCGGCTGGGGTATCCTCGCTGGCATCCTGCATGACGCCACTATTGGGCTGGAAAAGCTGGATGGAGAAATAGCCTTTGCTATCCGTGTAGCCTTCCGCGTGGGTGCGGGCGTTACAAACGCGCTCGATGACGACGCCCGCGGGCGGCGGCGTGCCGTCCTCGGTCAGGACCTGGCCCGTGAGAAAGATCGGGGCCGGTATACCCTGGGTGGGGTTGTTCGGCTGCGTGGGAGTTGTGGTCGGACGGCTCGGCGTGCTTGGTGCGGTCGCTCCACCGCCACTGGTCGGCGGCGCGGCGGGCGTCGTCGTACCCTTTTGCCCAAAAGCCGGTTGCAGAATGAGGCCCGCGGCCAGAACACCGCCGAGCCAGACGAAAGACGACAGAGGCATTTCACCCCTCACTGGGGCTATTATGTCATACGTCTGTTGTAGCGATTGTGAACAACCGTCCTGGTGGCCCGCGCCTGTGCGGCGGGATGCAGATGACGCGGCTGGAATGAGGGCATGTGCCGCAGGTTGTTACAATGGCGCGCAGGTGATTTGATGACGCGAAAATTCCTGCTGGCGATTCCCGCCGCTTTGCTGCTGATGCTTTCCGCATGCTCCGAGACTACGTCCACTCCCGAGCCCAAGAAGGAGGCCGAAAAGGTCGAGCCCGTAACCGGCCAGACCGCGCTATTCCGCATGTACCAGGTGGCGCGCAATTGGGCGCCGGACGCACAGGTGCTCAACCTGAATACCGTCGCGATCGCGGAGGTCCCGACCGTGCCGCCGGGCACCGCGGCGGCGTGGGAGGCGACTTTCGCGTCCGCGGAGAAATCGCAGGCACGCTCCTATACTTATTCGATCGTCGAGTCGCAAGGCAACCTGCACAAGGGAGTTTTTCCCGGGCCGGAGCAGGCGTGGGGCGGACCGCACGGCACGACGACGCCGTTTCTGATGGCCGCGGTCAAGATCGATACCGATGCGGCGTACAAAACTGCGCTAGCCAACGGCGGCTCGGACTACGACAAGAAGACGCCCGGCAAACCCATCACGTTCGCACTGGAGAAGGTTGAAAAGTTTCCGGATCCGGTGTGGCGGGTGATTTGGGGCGAATCGGCCGGAACGTCCAGTTTCTCGGTGCACGTGGACGCTTCGACCGGCGACTTCAAAGAGAAGCTGCACTGATCCGAAGGCAATGCGTCCGGCTCTAATTCTGCTTGCGCTGGCGCCGTTGGCGGCGCAGACTCCGCCGGGCGAGCCGCGCGAGATTCTGCGCGAGCTGATCGGCATCAATACCACCGATTCCGTGGGCGATAACACGCGCGCCGTGCAAGCCATGGCCGCGCGCTTCCGCGCCGCGGGGTGTCCCGAGGCCGATGTTCACGTGCTCGTGCCAGAAGGATTCCCGCGCAAGGGCAACCTGGTGGTGCGGCTGCACGGGACGAGTGGCGGCCGGCCGGTCCTGTTTATCGGGCACCTCGATGTGGTCGAGGCGCTGCGCGCCGACTGGTCGTTCGATCCGTTCCAGCTCACCGAGCAGGACGGCTTCTACTACGGCCGCGGCACTTCCGATATGAAGGGCGACGTCGCGGTGCTGGTCTCGACGTTCCTGCGGCTGAAGCGCGAGAACTACCGGCCCGCGCGCGATCTGATCCTGGCGCTCACTTCGGATGAAGAGGGCGGTCCGGCGAACGGCGCGGGCTGGCTGGCTCGCAATCATCGCGACCTCATCGACGCCGAGTTCTGCATCAACGCGGATGGCGGCGGCGGCCACATCAAGAATGGCAAGCAGCTGTTCATGGATGTCCAGGCGGCAGAGAAGGTCTTTCTTACTTTCCGGCTGGAAGTGACCAATCCGGGCGGTCACAGCTCGCGGCCGCCGAAGGACAACGCGATCTACCAGCTCGCGGGCGGGTTGGTGCGGCTGGGGCAGTTCGATTTTCCGGTACACCTGTTCGACGTGACGCGCGCGAGCTTTGAGCGCGCGGCGCGCCTCTACCCCGGTGCGCTGGGCGAGGCGATGGCGCGGATCGCAGCGAATCCGAATGATGCCGCGGCCATCGCGACGCTCTCGGCAGTGCCGGCGTGGAACGCCCAGCTCCGGACTACCTGTGTGGCGACGATGCTTTCCGGCGGCCACGCGGAAAACGCGTTGCCACAGCGCGCGAGCGCGACGGTCAACTGCCGGCTGCTGCCGGTCGATACGCCCGAAGAGGTGCAGCGAACGCTGATGCGGGTGCTGGCGGACCCGAAGATCCAGGTCTCCGTGCTGACGCCCGCCAAGCCGGTGGCGTACAAGCCGATGAACCCGGGGGTGCTGGAGGCGATCTCCAAGGCCACGGAGAAGACGTGGCCCGGCATTCCGGTGATTCCCGCGATGAGCACCGGAGCCAGCGACAGCATTTACATCATCTCCACCGGCATTCCCGCTTACGGCGTCAGCGGCATCTTCACCGACGAAGACGACAACCGCAACCACGGCAAAGACGAGCGCATCCTGGTCAAGTCGTTCGAGGACGCGCTGGAGTTCGAATATGCCCTGGTACGCGGAATCGGAGGCTGACGGCCTTTGGAGGCACTTGCGCCGGCTGCTCGAAGTGGCCGCCGCCGTCGCGGCGTGGATCGCGCTCGGCCTGGCGCTGCGGCCGTTGCGCGCGCTGTGGCTATCGGCGTGCCGCTCTCTCTGGCGTGGCGGCGCAGCGGGAACCTTTTCGTTACGGGCTTCACCCACGCGCTCATCGACGCGGTGCGGAACGCGCTGCTTCTGTAGCTGCGATAACCTGGAATTTGTTCCCCCACACGCTCTCGACAGTTCGTCCCTGGTGGACGCGCTTCGGTCCGACTGTCCATTACCTGATGGAAACGGAGGCGCACGTCTATGCCCTCGCGGTGGCCGCCAGCACGCTGCTCGCGCTTTATCCGTTCCTGATGGTGATGCTCGCAATCTGCCGCGACGTGCTGCACCTGCCGTCAGTGCAGCAGACCCTCGGGATCGCGATCGGCGATATGTTCGCCGGCGGGACCGGGCAGTTTATCGCGCGAAATCTGCAGCCATGGATGGTTCCGCGGTTCCACTGGGTCGCGATGATTCTGCTGCTGATCACGGCCAACGGTGTATTCGAGCCGCTGGAGGTGGCGCTCAACCGCGCCTGGGGCGTGCAGACGAACCGCTCGTATCTAAAGAACCAGCTCATCAGCCTCGGCCTGATCTTCGCGTGCGGCACCCTCGCGCTGCTCTCGCTTTGGCTCACCGCGATCAACAGCGACTGGATCGCGCGCGTCACTGGCGGACGGGGCGGAGTGGAGACGTGGCTGAAGCTGCTGTTCTTCAAGCTCGCGGCGGTGCCCGTCTCTATGCTGGCGCTTTTCCTGGTGTACTGGCTGCTGCCGAACCGGCCGGTCGACCCGCGGCGCGTCGCGCCCGTGGCGATCGTCGTGGGCCTGCTGATGGAAGCGATGAAGTACGTGAGCATCCTCGTCTCGCCCTGGCTGGCGGTCAAGCTCACGCACGAGTATCAGGTCTTTCAGCACTCGGTGGCGATTCTGCTATGGAGCTTCGCGGCGGCGATTGTCGTGCTGGCCGGCGCTCACTGGACAGCGCGCCAGGATCGGGCCGACCCGCTCGAGTGAATCCGCGCGGCCGCTACAATGGATGGATCATGTCTCCCGCGCCGCGGCTCCGATTTCTGGTTCTGTTTCCCGTGTGCCTGGCCGCCGGGTTCGCGCTTCTGCAGGTTCCACTGGTGGCAGCCGGCGTGGCGCGGTTCACGAGCGGGCTGGTCGGCATTTCCGCCGCGCTGATTCACATTTTCGGCGGCAAGGCACAAGTGCTAGGCTCGGTCCTCCTCAGCCCGGCGACGGGATTCAGCGTGCAAGTGGAGAACGGGTGCAACGCGGTGAACGTGACGATCCTTCTGTGGTCGGCGATCCTGGTTTTTCCCGCGCCGTGGCTGGACAAGCTCAAGGGCCTCGCCGTCGGCACGCTGGCGCTGCACGGCATCAACCTGCTGCGCATCATCACGCTGTACTACGTCGGGCAGTACAACCGCGCCTGGTTCGACTTCGCGCATCTGTACCTTTGGGAGAGCCTGATCGTGCTGGATACGCTCGCGATCTTCTGGGGGTGGGCGATTCTGGTGCGCAGGCGCGCGTAGGAAGCGCCGGGGTTACTCCTTCTTCTCCAGCGCCAGATCCGCCACCTCCTCCATGCTGCGCACGTAGTGCAGTTCGATATCGCCGATCTGCTCGCTCTTCAGGTCCTCGCGCACGTTCACTTCGTTCTCAAAGGGCAGGATCACTTCGCGCACGCCGCCGCGCTTAGCGGCCAACACCTTCTCCTTGATGCCTCCAACGGGGAGCACCTGGCCGGTGAGGGTAATCTCGCCGGTCATGGCTAGGTTCGGTTTCACGCGACGGTCGGTAAGCATGGAAAGCAGCGCGGCGGCCATGGTGATGCCGGCGGAGGGGCCGTCCTTCGGGATCGCGCCGGCGGGCACGTGGATGTGAATATCGCTGGTCTTGAACAGGTCGGGGTCGATGCCGTAACGGGTGGCATTGGCGCGCACCCACGTTAGGGCCGCTTGAACGGATTCCTGCATGACGGGGCCGAGCTGGCCGGTCATGATCAGGCCCTTGCTGCCGCCGGGCATCCGCCCGGCTTCTATGAAAAGCACGTCTCCGCCGACGGGCGTCCAGGCCAGGCCGACGGCGACGCCGGGGCGGCGGGTGCGCTCGGCGACCTCGACGTCCGGGCGGAAGCGGGGTGCGCCGATATCCTTTTCGACCAGCTCCGGCGTCACCTCGACGCGCTCGCGGGTGCCTTCGGCGATGCGCCGCGCCTGCTTGCGGCAGATGGTGCCGATCTCGCGTTCCACGTTGCGCACGCCGGCCTCGCGCGTGTAGCGGCGGATGAGGAAGCGTATGGCCTCATCGGTGAAGTGGAGGTCCTTTTCCGGGTCCAGGCCGTTCTCCGCGATCTGGCGCGGGATCAGATACCGGAAGGCGATGATCACCTTCTCCTGCTCGGTGTAGCCTTCGAGCGGGATGATCTCCATGCGGTCGCGAAGGGCGTCGGGAACCGGGTCGAGGACGTTGGCGGTGGTGATGAACAGGACCTTGGAGAGGTCGAACGGAACATCGAGGTAATTGTCACGGAAAGTGAAGTTCTGCTCGGGGTCGAGCACTTCGAGCAAAGCCGAGGCGGGGTCGCCGCGGAAGTCGCGGCCGAGCTTGTCGACTTCGTCCAGCATGAAGACCGGGTCATTGGTGCCGGCGCGGCGGATGGCCTGGATGATCTGGCCGGGCAGGGCTCCGATGTAGGTGCGGCGATGGCCGCGGATCTCGGCTTCGTCGTGCATGCCGCCCATCGAGATGCGCGCGAACTTGCGCCCGAGCGCGCGAGCGATGGAGCGGCCGAGCGAAGTCTTGCCGACTCCAGGCGGGCCGACAAAGCAGAGGATGGGGCCTTTCAGAACCGGCCGGAGTTGCAGCACAGCGAGGTAGTCGAGGATGCGGTCCTTGACCTTCTCCAGGTCATAGTGGTCCTCGTCTAGGATCTCGGCGGCGCGCCTGACGTCCACCTGCGAGCCTGAGGACGTCGACCACGGCAGGTTGGCCATCCACTCGAGGTAGGTGCGGGTGACGCCGTATTCGGGCGAAGCCTGCGGCATGGCGGCCAGCCGCTTGAGTTCGCGGAGGGACTCGTTCTTGACCTCCTCGGGCATGCCGGCGGCTTCCAGCTTCTTGCGCAGCTCGTCGATGTCGCGCTGTCCTTCGTCGCTTTCGCCGAGTTCCTTCTGGATGGCCTTCAACTGTTCGCGCAGGTAGAACTCGCGCTGGCTTTGGGAGAGCTGGCCCTGGACCTGGCTCTGGATGCGGCCGCGCAGCTCGAGCAACTCGAGCTCACGCGTGAGGTGGCGGTGGACCTCGGAGAGGCGCTCGCGGCCGTCGAGCATTTCGAGCAGGCGCTGGCGCTCCTGAGCGCTTAGGGAGGGCGAGTTGCCGGCGACGAAGTCGGCCAGCCGGCCAGCTTCTGTGATCTGGGCAGCGGCGGTCGACAGGTCGTCGGAGAGATTCGGCGAGGCGGCGACGATCTGTTGGAAAAGGCTGAGCACGTTCTGGCGGAGGGCTTCGATCTCGGGGGTCTGGGGCGGCTCGATATCGGCGAGGCGCTCAACGCGGGCCCGCAGGTAGGGCTCGCTCGCGGTGTAGCCGCGGGTGCGGATGCGCGCCACGCCTTCGCAGAACAGCAGCAGGTTCTCGCGCGGCACGCGCACGGCCTTGTGCATGACGCAGAGTGTGCCGACCTGGTACATGTCGTCCGGTCCGGGTATGTCCACCCGGGGATCGAGCTGCGCCACGACGGCGAAGATGCGGTTTTCGCCGAGGGCCTGAACAAGCGCGATCGAGCTGGGCCGGCCGATCGTCACGGGTAGCAGCGCACCGGGAAAGATGACTGTATCGCGGACGGCGAGGACCGGAATCTCCTCGGCGGGCGTCTCCGGGTGGGTAGTTTCTTCAGCAGCGGGCAGAGCCTGTTCCTGTTCGACTGCCATGCCCCAAGTGTAGCGTCATGGAACGAGCGCCAAAAGACGGATTCGACACCAATGCACTGAAACGAACACGAATAAGTGGCTCATGCTCCCTTCGGATAGCAGCCGAGCACGCGCAGAAAGTCGGCGAGCTCGCCTAGATGGTTCAGGGCGTTGCGGGCGTTGGGCGAATCCACGCGTCCGAGGAAATCGAGATAGAACGCGTACTCCCAGGGACGGCCCCGGAGGGGCCGCGATTCGATCTTGGTGAGGTTCAGGTCGCGCAGCGCGAAGGCGCTCAGAGCACGGAACAAAGCGCCCGGCGTGTTGCGCGTGCCGAAGACGATTGACGTCTTCCACTGCGCTCCCCTGGCCGCGTGCACGGGGTGGTGCCGGGCGTACTCGGGACGGCGGAGCAGGAAGAAGCGGGTGAAGTTACGCCGGTCGCTCTCGATCGAGCGGCGGAGGATATGGGCGCCGTAGATCTCGGCGGCAACGGTGGAGGCGATGGCGCCGGCGTCCGGCAGTTTCTCCTCCATCACCATCTTGGCGCTGCCCGCGGTGTCGTAGAACGGAATGCGCTCGATCCGGGGATTCCTGGCAAAGAAATCCAGGCATTGCCCGAGCGCGACCGGGTGGGAGTAGACCCGCCGGATCTTCGCGAAAGAGACGCCCGGCGGGGCCATCAGGTTGTGGACGATGCGCACGCTGGTCTCGGCGACGATGGGAAGCTCGAAAGCCTGCAGCAGGTCGTAGTTCTCGTAGACCGGGCCGGCGAGCGTGTTTTCGATGGGTACCACGGCGCCCGCGGCGCGGCCGCTCTTCAGGGCGCGGAAGACGTCCTCGAAGCGCTCGCAGGGGAGCACGGCGGCGCGGGAGCCGGCCAGCTTGCGCGCGGCCTCCTCGCTGAAGGCGCCTCGCGCGCCCTGAAAGGCGATCAGTGAGGAGGCCTTCATGCCGGCCCTTCCCAGCGCTTGACCCGCTCGTCGGCGAGACCGAGCAGGTCCAGCACGCGGTCCACGCTGTGATCCACGAGGTCCAAGACAGTCTGGGGCCGGTTGTAGAAGCCGGGAATCGGGGGCGCGATGATCGCGCCCATCTCCGCAAGCGCGGTCATGTTGCGGAGGTGGCCGAGGTGGAAGGGCGTCTCACGGACCATCAGGATCAGGCGGCGGTGCTCCTTGAGCGCGATATCGGCGGCACGGACGAGCAGGTTGTCGCTGATCCCGCCCGCGATGGCGGACATGGTGTGGATGGAGCAGGGCGCCACGACCATGGCGTCGGTGGGATAGGAGCCGCTGGCAAGCCGCGAGCCGATGTCTTCAAGGGCGTAGCTATAGTGAGCGAGCTTGCGGGCGTCCGCCGCGGTCTGCCCTGTCTCCAGATAGAGGGTCTTTTCACCGGAGCGCGTAAGGATCAGGTGGATCTCGACACCGGCCTGCGCACGCAGGCGCTCGAGCAGGCGCATGCCGTAGATGACGCCACTTGCGCCGGAAATGCCGACGACGATTCTCAAGCGAGGATCATAGCATGGAAACAGCCGATTCTCTTCAAGTTGCGGAGGGGGGTGGAGTCGGGAGCCGAGGAGCGTGGCCGGGGCCTCGCGCGAACCAGGAGGGTCTGACCAATGACTCTTAATACTTGGTCGCTGCGAAGACAGCGGGTCACCCGCACAGGGTGCGCTTCAGCGGGTCGGGGACTTATCCGGCCAATCTCTGCCCATTATCCGGGCGGGTTGAGTTTGCGGGCTTGTGAGAGGATTTTGGTCAAGCGATTGGAAAGCCGGTCGAGGCAGTCTCTCGAAGATCCCTCGGGCAGGGATC
>Ga0335069_10005555_pt1 | contig 18508 bp, 15 predicted proteins | sample Lox_Sample_11_FD_206714 | JGI IMG/M metagenome (GOLD analysis project Ga0335069, IMG submission 206714) | Soil microbial communities from Loxahatchee National Wildlife Refuge, Florida, United States - Lox_Sample_1.1 | ecosystem: Environmental > Terrestrial > Soil > Wetlands | place: USA... | reverse complement strand
AACGAAACCGGGCCGGGAAGGGAGGCGGTCCTCCTCGGGTTCCTGGTCCCTGAGGAGGCCGGCGCGAGCGCATGACCGTGTACCGGGCGTCGGCAGATGGCCTGGTCATGGGGATCACCGCCGTGGTCGTCGTCATCCTGGGAGGTGTCGCGCTCGGAGGGTTCGTCGCGGCGCTGTCCTCGCGTTTGCCGGGCCTGATGCGTCTCGTGCTGCTCTTCCCCGCCGTGCTCTGCTCCGGGATTCTCGTCGTCGCGTATGCGTACACCCCACGGGCCTTCACGCTGGAGGATTCCACGCTGGTCATCTCGCGCCTCGCGGGAGACGTGCGGGTGCCGCTCCGCGACGTCGTCGAGGTGCGCCCGGTGCCGAACCCGGTGTCGGGTGCGATGCGGGTCGGAGGCAACGGCGGGCTGTTCGGCTTCTGGGGGCGCTACCAGAGCGCCGCGCTCGGTGGCTTCACCATGTACGGCACACGCGCCAGCGGCGGCGTCGCCCTCATCGGCAAAGATCAGACGGTCGTCGTCACGCCCGACGACCCGGACCGGTTCTCCACGGACGTCCAGCAACGGGTCGGACAGCGTGCCGCAGGCTAGGAGGGGCGGTTATGGATCGCACTCGTGAACTTGGAAAAGCTCTACGTATGGCTCGCGCTCGCGGCGGTCGTGACGGGGTTGGCCGTCCTGTGGTCGCGCGTCTGGTTCTGACGGCGCTCGCGCTGGCGCTCGTCGCGCCGCGCCCGGGCGCCGCCACGACGCTCGAACAGGTCGTGCAGCACCACCTCGACTGGCTCGCGAAGACCAACAACTACCTCGCGGAGCTCCGGGTGAAGGGCATGGCGACCCCGCTCGGCACGGTGTTCGTCGACAACACGAAGTCGCCGCGCGAGGTGAGCTACCAGGGCGACGTGGGCATCGGCAGCCGATCCCGGCACCTGGTGATCACCGGCACCCGCAACGCGTCGCGCGCCGCGCTCGACGGCACCAAGGCGACGGCGTGGAACCTGCCCCAGGGGCCGTTCGGCAGCTCCTTCGACCTGTTCTCGCGCGGCACGGGCGTGCAGGAGACCATCGACCGCATCAACACGATGGCCTCCGAGGTCACCGTGCTCGACAACCCGGTCGGCGGCAAGGTTGGTATCAAGATGGTGATGAACCCCGGCTTCCTCGGGCAGATGGACGCCTTCCTCGACTCGGTGCTGCTCGGCGGGTCGATCCCGCGCAACGTCGACTCGACGCTCTGGTTCTCCACCGCCACCGGCCGCCTCGAGCGCATGGTGCTCCAGGAGGGGAAGCCGGACATGGTCGTCACCTCGCTCAAGTATCTCGAGACCAACGTGTCGCAGGCCCGCAGCCGGGCGCTGGTGCCGAAGATCGACGCGACCCGGGCGAAGGCCTACCCGTCGCTGGTCGACATGATGAAGTCGATCGCGACCGAAGAGGGCGGCAGCGCCAACTGACGAAGGTGGAACGCATCGATGGCTGAGTCCCGCTGGCGGAAGTACGAGCTCGAGGTCACCCCCGAGATGATCGAGGGAGTGGAGCGCTACAACGCCGTCACCACCACCGGCAACTTCATCGACGACCGGGGCCGCTTCTGGAGCCAGGAGCGCTCCGACGACTACCTGCCGTCGCTGCGCACCGGCCTCCAGATCCAGTGGACCTACTCCAAGTTCTGCAACTTCTCCTGCGTGCAGTGCTTCAACGGCTCCTCGCCGACGTGGCGCGGCACCGAGGCCGACCCGTTCCCGGTCGCCGACCGGCTGATCGAGGCGCAGCCGTACAACGTGTGTCTCTGCGGCGGCGAGCCGCTCACCTGGAAGCCGTTCTTCCAGATCATCGAGAAGCTGCGCGCGGGCGGCATCCCGCTCGTCAGCACGGTGACGAACGGCTACCTCTGCACCCCCGAGAAGATCAAGCGCATGTGGGACGCGGGGCTGACGCACCTCCAGTTCAGCCTCGACGGCTTCACCGCCGAGCAGTTCAAGGAGCTCCGTCTCAAGGAGGACGGCTTCGAGAAGCTGGTCGCCGCCACCAAGGAAGCGATCAAGTACGACTGGCCCGACCTCTCGGTGTCGTTCACGCCCACCAAGAACAACATCGGGGACTGGAAGAACTTCTGCCGCTATTGGGCCGACGTCGGTATCAAGCACATCCGCACCCAGCCGTTCATGCCGATCGGGAGGGGCAAGGGCGCGCTCGCGCTCATGCCGAGCGACGAGGACTACCAGCGCTTCCACATGGACACGCAGGACCTGATGGCGGAGCTGCCGCGCTCCTTCATCGATTGGGGCGATCCGCTCGAGCACATGTGGTACTACACGCGCACCGCCGCCACGCCCTGGGGCCTCGGCGTGCAGACCGACGGGTGGTACGAGCTGTCGTGCTACATCCCGGTGCTGGTCGGGAACTCGCTCGAGCACTCGATCGAGGAGCTGTGGGCGAAGGACTTCAAGCGCCTCTGGAACGCGCCGGTCGTCCGCCGGTTCGCCGACACCATGATCGAGATGGCGGGCATGGCGAAGCTCGAGGTCTCGATCTACGACGAGCCCTCGCTCCACATCGACGTCTTCGACGACGAGCAGCTCGAGGTCTTCCTCACCACCGACGACCTCCCGACCCTGCGCGCGATCAGCGAGCGCAACCTGAAGGACGGGTACCGCAATCACTAGCGGCCCGGGTCGGTCGGCATGATTCCCTGCTTCACCCGCAAAGAGCGCAACGGCATGTGGGTCATCTTCCCGATCGAGGGGAGGATGAAGCACGACTGCATGGTGGTGAACGACACCGTGAAGTACGTGTACGACCGGCTCGCCGAAGGGATGCCGCTGCTCGCGCTCGCCGACGACTACGTCGCGTACGCGCGCCGTCTGAAGGCGGCGACGGCCGCGTCGACCAACGGCAACGGCGGTCCGCCGGCCGTCGACGACCCGGCGGCGGAGGAGGAGAAGACCCGCTTCGACCTCTACCGCATCCTGCTGTCGTTCAAGGACCGCGAGATCTGCGACTACTCGTTCGAGACCATCGCGAGCCTGCTGCCCGCCGGCCAGATCGTCCCGGGGACGACGCAGGTGATGCCGCTCGGGCTCCTCGCGAAGGCGTCGGCGTTCCTGCAGCAGGCGGTGAGCAGCCCCGAGCCGCCGGCCGACGCGCCGCCCGCGCCGTCCACCAACGGCAAGAGCCCGCCGGCACCCGCCGGCCCCGCGCCGCCGTGGGACGACAGCGGGCGGCCGGTGCGCGTCTTCTACTCGTTCCCGACGCCGGATCGCTTCGGCGTGGGGCAGGGCGCGTACTTCGCGACCGAGCCGATGCTACGGCGCCACCTCGACCAGACCGAGGTCTACTTCGTCGCGGTCGACAAGCAGGGCGAGGTGGAGGCCTGCACCGCGGTCCGCGGCCTGCCGTACCAGCCGCTGTCGCTGGTGGTGTTCCTGATCGCGGTGCGCTGCACGTCGGACGCCGACCTGGAGGAGACCGTCGGCGTCCACCTGGCGCGGCTCTGCGGGCTGCTCCAGGTGACGTCGCTGTCGGCGAAGATCCGGCTACAGCACACGCCCGGGCTTGCGTACTTCCACGGCAGCTTCGAGCGCGTCATCGGCGAGCTGGGGTTCCGGCGCGCGTTCCGCCTGGCCGACGAGCTCGGGCCCGGGCACGAGCTGGTCGCGTACGACCGGGCGCTGTTCTGAGACGGGTCATGGGGAGCACCGGAAGCCATGAGCGTCGAGGTCGTTGACCGGGCGACGGTCGGGACGCTCCTCGCGCTGCGCGACGTCGTCCGCCACCACCAGTACGACACGGTCTGCCAGGTGCACTGCTACGAGCTGGCGCCGCGCTGGCTCGACGCGTCGCTGCGCGAGACGCTCCCGCGCGCGCCCGAGCCGACGCAGGCGCTGCTCAAGCTGCTCTACTTCGAGGAGCCGATCGAGCGCCGCCGGGCCGAGCGTGTGCTGGGCGCGGAGCTGCTGGCCGGCCTCCAGCGCGTCGGCGTCCTCGCCGAGGGGTCGACGCCCGACACGGTCGCGAGCCGCTACCGGCTCGACGTGCTGAGCGACACGCTGCTGCTGGTCCAGAACCGGCAGCTGAGCGCCGCCGGCGTCTACTTCGGCGAGGACTCGCAGTTCCTGCGAAGCCAGCTCTGGCCGCGGCGGGGCGACGTCTGTCTGGACCTCTGCACCGGCTCGGGCGTGCAGGGGTTGCGCTGCGCGCCGCTCGCGGAGCGCGTCGACGTGGTCGACAAGAACCCCGCCGCCGCGCGCCTCGCGGCGATGAACGCGGCGCTGAACGGCCTCGAAGACCGGGTCGTCGCCTACCGCGGCGACCTCTGGGAGCCGTTGCCGGAGCAGGCGGTCTACGACCACGTGACCTGCAACCCGCCGCTCATGCCGGTGCCGGAGAGCGTCGCGTTCCCGCTCTTCGGGCACGGCGGCGCCGACGGGCTCGACGTCGTCACGCGGATCGTCGACGCGCTCCCGCAGCGGCTGTCCCCGCGCGGACGGCTGACGCTGATCGGCGCCTGCACCGGCGACGCACGCACGCCGGCCATCGTGCCCGCCGTCCAGGCGTGCGCGGCGACGATGGACGCCGTCGTCTTCCTGCTGCTCCGGATGCCGCTCCGCGACTGGGTGCGGCTGATCGCCGACACGGTGGTCGCCATGTATCCGGGCGCGTCGGCGGCGCAGACCATCACGGCGTGCCGGACCCGCTACGGCGCGGCGTTCGAGGAGACGTTCGTGTTCACGTACCTGCTCAAGGTCGAGCGCGGCAGCGCCGCGCCCGGCTCCCGGGTCTACGACTACTCGACCGTCGGGCAGAAGAGCTACTGGTTCGTGAACCGCGGGAAGGTGGCGCACTGATGACGGGGACGAACGGCGCGTCGCGCCCGCTCCGGGTGCTGCTGGTCAACGCCCCGTTCGGGCTGATCGAGTACCCGCACCTGGGCATCAGCCTGATCAAGGCGGTGACCGAGCAGGCCGGCTTCCCATGCGACATCCTCTACGCGACCATCGAGTTCGCGAAGGTGGTCGGCTTCGCGCACTACCGCGCGCTCGAGTCGGCGGCGAGCCCGCTGCTGCTGCCCGAGCGCATCTTCGCGTCCGCGCTGTCGACGAACGTCCCGTCGCTCGACGCCTATTTCGAAGGCTGCGTGCGCCACTTCAAGTCGACCGCGTCGGTGTTCTTCGGCGACGTCGGCGGCGGCAACCTGAACCGCGACAACATCCGGCGCATCGAGAAGCTCGCGATCACGTACTGCGACGAGCTGGCCGCCCGCCCCGAACTCGGGCAGTACGACGTGATCGGGTTCTCGAGCAGCTTCGGCCAGCACACCGCCGCGCTCGCGATCGCGAAGCGGATCAAGGCGCGCCATCCCCACGTCGTCATCTGCGTCGGCGGCGCCAACGCCGAAGGCGCGATGGGGAAGCAGCTCGTGCGCTCGTTCCCGTTCGTCGACTACGCGTTCTCGGGCGACGGCGACATGGCGTTCCCGATCTTCCTCCGGCAGCTCGCGGCCGGGAGGAAGGTCGACGTACCGGGCGTGTTCTCGAAGGACGACACGACCGGCCTCGACCAGGAGATCGCGCCGCTCACCCGCGAGGACATGGACGCCCTGCCGTACCCGGACTTCACCGACTTCTTCGCGGCCTACGACCGCGCCCCGGAGGGCAAGTCGTTCATGCGGGCGATCCCGATCGAGGCGTCGCGCGGGTGTTGGTGGGGGGAGAAGCACCACTGTACGTTCTGCGGGCTGAACGGCCTCACGATGAAGCACCGCTCGAAGTCGCCCGAGCGCTTCGTCGCGGAGCTCGAGTACCTCGTCGGCCGCTACGGGCAGAAGCGGGTGATGGCGACCGACAACATCCTCGACATGAAGTACCTCCGGAGCGTCATCCCGATGCTCAAGGAGCGGCACCCGCACGACGTGTTGTTCTGGGAAGTGAAGTCGAACCTCGACCGCGACGACCTCCGGGCGCTCGCCGAGGCCGGCGTCACCGAGATCCAGCCCGGCATCGAGAGCCTCAGCAGCCACGTGCTCCAGCTCATCGACAAGGGCGTCACCGCGATCCAGAACGTCCAGCTCCTCAAGTGGGCCGAGGAGATCGGGATCACGGTCGTCTGGACGACGCTCACCGGCGTGCCGGGCGAGACGCCCGAGGACTACGTCGTGATGGCGGAGCTGATGCAGAAGATCCCGCACCTCCAGCCCTCGCGCGGCTTCAACCGGGTGTCGATCGACCGCTTCGCGCCGTACTTCAAGTGGCCGGAGCGCTACGGGATCACGATCCACCCGGCGCTCGCGTACCGCTACGTGTACGACCTCCCCGAGGACGAGATCCGGAACCTGGCCTTCTGGTTCTACTACGACTGCGCGAACGGCAGCTCGCGGCTGTCGATGGAGGCGCCGCCGTACGCCAAGCGCGCGGTGCAGCTCCGCGCCATCTGGGAGTCGGTCTACGGGCGCGTGCGCTGCTGCTACGACCTGACGCCCGACGGGCTGGTGGCGATCGAGGACACGCGCCCGGTCGCCGCCGCCGAGCACGTGACGCTCGACGCGACCGAGACCGCCGTCTTCCTCGCCGCCGACGGCGTCACCACCGTCGAGCACGTCGCGCGCGAGCTGTCGGCGGACGGCTGCCCGCTCGACGTCGAGCGCATCGCGGCGGTGCTGGCGGACCTCGAGGCCCGGAAGCTCGTCCACCGCGAAGGGACGCGGTGGCTCGCGCTGCCAAACCGTCGCACCGGGGAGACCAACAACCCGCAGGTCGCCGGCGGCGTCAACAAGAGCTACCTCTGGCGGCAGATCGAGAAGCACGTGGAGCGACGCACGCCGTGAAGGTGCTGCTGGTGGTCGCGCCGTTCGGGCTGGTCGAGTACCCGAACCTGGCAGTGAGCCTGCTGAAGCCGCTCGCCGTGCGCGCCGGCTTCGCCTGCGACGTCCACTACTGCTCGCTCGAGTTCGCGCAGCGCATCGGGTGGAACGGGTACCGGTTCGTCTACAACACCGACCCGCAGCTGCTGATGGGCGAGCGGCTCTTCGCCCCGGCGCTGTTCGGCGACTCGATCCCGTCCTGGAGCCGCTACTGGAGCGAGGTCGTCGAGCCCTACGACCGCCCGATGTGGAAGCACCTCCGCGCGCCCGAAGGCTACGAGGCCAACCGGCGCGGCTTCGAGCGGCTCCAGCAGGACGCGACCGCGTACGTCGAGGAGTACGCCGCGCGCGCCGGGCTGGCGGACTACGACGTGATCGGCTTCTCGACCAGCTACAACCAGAATCTGGCATCGCTGGCGATCGCCAGGCGGCTGAAGGCGCGGTTCCCGCAGACGACGATCGTCTTCGGCGGCGCCAACTGCCACGGCGGCATGGGCGAGGAGCTGCTGCGCTCGTTCCCGTTCATCGACTACGTGTGCACGGAGGAGGGCGACCACGCCTTCCCCGCACTGCTGACGGCGCTGGACCGCCGCGCGCCCGTGCAGGTGCCGGGCATCATCGCCCGCGCTTCCGACGGGACCGTGCCGCCCGGCGGCCGCCCGACGCTGGTCGAAGCCCTCGACACGCTGCCGTACCCGGACTTCACCGAGTACTTCGCGACCTTCCGCTTCCAGCCCCAGGAGCACGCGGCCCCGGTCGGCATCCCGATGGAGACGTCGCGCGGCTGCTGGTGGGGGGAGAAGCACCACTGCACGTTCTGCGGACTGAACGGCCAGGCGATGCGCTTCCGCTCCAAGTCGGCGGGTCGGGTGGCGGAGGAGGTGCGGGCGCTGGTCGAGCGCTGGGGCGTCGGGCGCATCATGATGACCGACAACATCATGGACAACCGCTTCGTCGCCGAGCTGCTGCCGACGCTGGCCGAGACGCGCGTCCACGACCAGATCTTCTTCGAGCTGAAGGCGAACCTCCGGCGCCGCGACCTGGCCGCGCTCGCACAGGCGGGCATCACGCACCTCCAGCCCGGGCTCGAGAGCCTCTCGACGCACGTGCTGGATCTCATGGAGAAGGGCTGCGACAGCTTCCAGAACCTCCAGCTCCTCAAGTGGAGCAACGAATTCGGGATCCGCGTGTCGTGGAACCTGTTGTGTGGCTTCCCCGGCGAGACGGCCGCCGACTACGACGAGGTCGCGGCGTTGATCCCGAAGCTCTACCACCTCCAACCCGCACTCGGCTTCGCGCAGATCAGCGTCGACCGGTTCAGTCCGATGTTCACCGCCCCCGAGCGCTTCGGGATCCGGATCGCGCCGGCGACCGCGTACCGCTACGTCTACGCGCTGCCCGAGGGCGCCATCCGGAACCTCGCCTACACGTTCACGTTCGAGAGCGCGACCGCGAACACGTGGCGCAGCACGGCGGTGCCGCCGTATGCGCTGCGGGCCTACCGGGCGTACCTCGCCTGGCGACGGTTCCACGACCGCGCCGACTTCAGCTACACGCCCGGCGCCGCCGGCGCCGTCGTGGTCCACGACACGCGGCCGTGCGCGCTCGCGGAGGAGACCACGCTCGACGCGCTCGAGGCGGCCGTCTTCGTGGCGCTCGAGGAGGCCCGGACGCCGTCGTCGCTCGCGAGCCAGCTCGCGGACGTCCACGGCGTCGCGGTCCCGCTCGACGTGCTGGGCGAGATCCTCGAGCGGTTCGACGCGCGCGGGTGGGTGCATGCCGAGGGCGGCAAGTACCTGGGCCTCGCCAACCGCCGTCCCGCGCCCGGCACCGTCGACCGCCGGCTCGAGGCCGGCGCGGCCCTCGCCCGTCCGTCGTGAGGACCGTCGCCGACGTCAGCCCCTGGAAGGGGATCACCAGCCCGAACTTCCGCCGGGCGCTCGGCTACCTGCGCCGGAACTGGGGGCTCCTCTGGCTGACGGCGGCGTTCGCCGTCCTCTACGTCCCGTTCGCGTTCCTCGAGCCGTTCCTGGTCCGGTACCTGATCGACAACATCCTGCTGGCGCGGCGGCCCGACCTGCTGCTGCGGCTGGCGGGCGGCGCGTCCATCTTCTTCGCGCTGTACGGGCTGCTCGAGTTCGCGTCGATCTACTACGTGCTGCGGCTGGCGCAGCGGCTGCACGCGGCGATCAAGTCGGACCAGCTCCGGAACCTGCTCGCGAAGGGCCTCAACTTCCACCGCAGCACGGCGGCCGGCCGGCTGATCTTCGCGTTCTTCTCCGACTCGAACCAGATCGGCACGCTGCTGAGCCTGGGGCTCGCGAACTCCGCGCTGAACGTCGTGTTCATCCTGTTGCGCGGCGGGATCCTGTACTGGATCTCGCCGCGGCTGTTCCTGATTTCGCTGGTGGTGATCCCGCTCCAGGCGTTCGTGATGTGGCGCGTGATGAAGCGGGTGATGCGGTACTCGATCGAGCTGAAGATCATGGACGAGGACCTGACCGCGCGCATCGAGTCGGTGCTGCGCGGCGCGATCGCCGTGAAGGGCTTCGGCTTCGCCGATCCGCTCCGCCACCTCTGGGAGCGCGTGTTCGCCGGTCGCCTGAACCTCGATTTCCGCACGATGATCTGGCAGAAGGGCGGCTTACTGGTGGTCGGGAACATCCAGCTCGTGGGCTCGTTCCTGGTGCTGTTCTCGGGCGTGTGGATGGTCGACCGCGGGCTGCTGACGCTCGGCGGGATGTTCGCGTTCCTCACCGTCGCCGGGCGCCTCACGCCGTCGGTGCACGCGCTGATCGGCTTCGCAGTGACGATCCAGGAGGCGCTGGTCGGGCTCGAGCGCTTCTACCGGGTCTACGACCTGCCCGACGAGGCCCGCGAGTTCGCGCACGGCGACGCCCGCGAGCGGGCGCTCGTCGCCGCCGACCTGGACCGCATCACGCTCCGCGACGTCGAGGTCGACCACGGCACCGCGCGCATCCGCATCCCGTGCGACCTCCGCATGGAGCGCGGCAAGCACTACCTCTGGCACGGCCCGAACGGCGCCGGGAAGACGTCGCTCGGCCTCGCGCTGGCGGGGCTGGTGCCGCACCGGCGCGGGTCGATCCTGGCGGGCGACACCGCGCTCTGCGACTTCGCGCTGCCGTCGGTGCGGGCGCACGTGCTCTACGTCGGCCACGAGCCGTACTGGCCCGAGCGCACGCTCGGCGAGAACTTCTCGAACGTCGACGGCGACGGCGTGCTCGACCACGCGGGCCTCCGGGCCGCGCTGGAGCTGGCGGAGGCCGCCGACATCCTCGACTCGCTGCCGCTCGGCATGCGGACAACGCTCACCGGGAAGGAACTGTCGGCAGGCGAGAACCAGCGGCTCTTCCTCGCGATGGCGCTCTACCGGCAGCCGCGCGTGCTGCTGCTCGACGAGGCGCTCGCCAACGTCGGCGCGCCGATCGTCCAGCGCATCGTGCGCCGGCTGGTGACGCTCGGCCCCGAGACGCAGGTGGTCTTCGTCAGCCACAGCGCGGCGTATCTCGAGCACTTCCAGGGGGAGCTACGATTCCCCCCGCGGGTGCGATGAGCCGGCCCGTGCGTCCGTGGCATCTCCTGCTGCTGCCGGCGGTGCTGGCGGCGAACTACGCCTTCGCGGTCGCGCGGCACGAGTGGAGCCACACGCTGGTCGCGCGCGCCTTCGGCGCCGACGTCCCGGAGATACACCTCTGGCCGCCGCGCGGCGTGAACCTGAGCTGGATCACGCTCGGGTTCCGGCGGCCGCCGCATCCGTGGGCGGTGCCGACGCAGGCGGCGGCCCCGTACGTCGTGGCCCTGGCGATCATCGCCGCGAGCCTGTGGGGGCTCGGGCGGCTGCCGGCCGGGATCGTGCGCGCGAATCTGGTCGTCACGGGCGTGATCTTCCCGTGCGCCGAGGTCGTCACCAACGTTCTCGCGTACTGGAAGGCCCCGAACGACCTGTACTGGATGCTGGGCACGCACGCGCTGGCGGCCCGGGTGGCCGTGACGGCCGTGGCCGGCGTCGTGCTGGCGGGCGCCGGCTGGCGCACGACGCGCGCGCTCCGGTGAGGGCGGAGATGGGCGAGGATCACCTGGACCAGGCGCTCCGCGCGATCGACGCGACCCTGCGCGACCTCGGCAGCGCCGACCTGACGGCGCTGTTCACGCCCGGCTTCCTGGCCCAGCTCCCGGCCGCCGAGCTGCGCGCCCGGCTCGAGCACATGGTCCGCGAGCTCGGCGCGCCGGTCGCGTACCGCGTGTGCGAGCGTCGCTCCGAGCGCTCGGCGCGCGTACACTTCTCGTTCGCCCGCGGCTACTCCGCCTACGGCACGGTCGCCCTCGACGAGGAGCCGCACCCGCGCGTCCAGTGGCTGCTCTTCGAGCTGCCGACGCGCGACGCCGACAGCTGGGCCGACATCGAGGCGGCGGTCGCGGCGCTGCCCGGCCGGACGTCGTTCGAGGTGCGGGACCTGACGAGCGGGGCGCGGCTCGCGGCGGTCGAGCCCGAGCGGCCGCTCGGCGTCGGGTCGGTGAGCAAGCTCTGCATCCTCTCGGCGGTGCTCGACGCGGTGGGCTCGGGCGCGCGCCGGTGGACGGATCTCGTGACGCTCGCCGACGCCGACCGCTCGCTCCCGACGGGTATCCTGCACGACTGGCCGCCCGGCTCGCCGCTCACGCTGCACACCGCGACCGTGCTCGCGATCTCGATCAGCGACAACACCGCGGCCGACCTGCTGCTGCGCGAGCTCGGGCGCGACACGATCGAGGCCGTCGGCGGCGGCCTCCCGCGGCCCTTCTTCTCGACGCGCGGCCTGTTCGCGTTGCTGGTCGCTCCCGAGCCCGAGCGCGCCGCCTACCTGGCCGCCTCCGAAGCCGAGCGCCGCACGTTGCTCGCGGGCTACGAGGCCCGCCCCCGTCCCGACGTCGCGCAGCTCGCGGGCCTCTGGCCCGAGGGGCTGGACTGGTACCTGTCCGCCGCCGACGTCTGCGTCGTGCTCGACCGCGTGCGGAGCCAGATTGCGACCTCCGACGTGGCGCGCGGCGTGTTCGGCGTGAACACCGGCGGCATCCGGCTCGACGAGTGGCGTTTCGCCGGCTTCAAGGGCGGCTCGTCGCCGGGACGGGTGGCGCTGGCGGCGCTCCTCGAGGACGACACCCACCGCTGGGTCGCGCTCTGCCTCACGCAGAACGCCGCGCCGGAGACGCTCCGCATCGAGGCCACCGCGCGCCTCGTGAAGCGCGCGGCGGACCAGGCGCGCGCCTCGGGGGCGCGCTGATGCGACGCCCGACGGCCGTCGCGTGGACCTGGCGCGCGCGGTCGGGCCGCTGAACCGGCGGCGCCGTGGGGTGGGCGGACGAGGTCGGGGCGGCGGTCGCCGTCGGGATCGGGAGCAGCCGGGCGGCGGAGCGATGGTCGCCGCCCGTCCTCGCTGCCGGGCTCGCGTGGCTGCCGCTGGTCGGGCTCGGCCTGGGCGCGCTCGCGGCGGCGGTCGCCACGGTGGTCGCCTGGTGGGAGCCGCGGCTCGCGGGGGTCGCCGGCGTGCTGGTGCTGGAGGCGATCACGGCGGGGCGGCCGCGTCGGGCGCTGGCGGCGGCGATCGACGCGCTCGCCCGGCGGGGCGACGCCGAGCAGACGCTCGCCCGGCTGCGCGCGCGGCCCGACGCCTGGGCGACGCTGGCGGCGTTCCTGCTCCTCGTGCTCGCGCTCACGGCCGCCGCCCGGCTCGGCGCCTGGCGGACGATCGCGCTGCTGGTGGCGCCGATGCTCGCGCGCTGGAGCGTCGTCGTGCAGTGCCACGGCGGCACGCCGGGGTACGCCCGCGGGCCGGCGGCGGCGCTGGTCGGCCGGGCGCGTTCCCGCGAGTTCGGATGGGCGAGCGTGACCGCGATCGGGACGACGCTCGCGCTCGCCGACGGCGTCGGCCTGGCGGTGGTGCTGGCGGCGGCCCTCGCGACGATCGGGCTACGCCTGAAACTGAACCACCGCCTCGCCGGGCTCCCGGGGCGGCTGGTCGCCGCCACCGGGGCGCTCGTCGAGACGGTGGTGTTGGTGATGCTTGCTGTCGTCGCTCAGTTGAACACGTAGCCGAACTCGAAGCCGATCGTGTCCTGGCCGGAGAGGGTCTTGTTGCTGTCGGCGAGGAACACCTGCTTCGAGGACTCGTCGTGACGGTACTCGGCGCGCGTGTAGAGGTGCTGCGTGATCAGGTACTTGCCGTCCAGCGTGAACTCCCAGAGGCCCTGCTTGGTGCCGGTCCGGCTGCCGCCGTGGTCCTCGAACCACTCCCACCGCATCGCGGCCGAGGCCCGATCGTTGAAGGCGTAGTTCGCGATGCCGGCGATGCCCTGCCAGAGCGCGTCGCCGCCGGTGATGTTGGCGCCGCTCTCACGACCATAGTCGTAGTTGAGCTGGAGGGTGAGCGGATCGATCGGCTTGTAGGTGGCGATCAGGTCCATCACGCCGCGCTTGTTGCCGACGTTGCTCGCCTGCTCCGCACCGACGATGCCGTTGGCGTTGAAGGAGATCTGGTCGTTCACGGTGATCGCCGCGCCACCCATCCAAGTCCAGGCGTGATGGTTGTTGCTGCTCGAGACTCTGTCCCACCCGTTCACGACCCCGCCCGTGAGCGAGACGTGGTCGTTGACGGTGTAGGCGGCCATCACGCCGGTGTTGGTGATCGGAATCGCGTACCCGTAGAGGAAGGACCGGCTCAGGTTGAAGTTGGCCCACGGCTCGATCACTTCGGCGCCGAGCAGGGTGGCGAACTTGCCGCCCTTGATGCTGAAGGGCTTGAGCCACTCCGGCGCGTCTTCGGGCGCCGCCCAGGTCAGGTAGACGTCCTGCGCGTCGAAGCTGTTCTTCTCGAAGATGTCGCCGCGAGCGACGCCGGGGGTGCCGCCCCAGTCCGACTTGATGAGCTTGGCGATGCGGCCGCCGTCGAGGTTCAATACGAACCCGGGAATGTACCAGCCCTCGCTCGGGCGCGAGAGCCGGAGCTGGGCGAGGTTCATGAACGCCTGCGCGTGATCCGGATCGAGCGAGCGGAGCGTGTTGAAGCCCGAGCTGGGATCGTTGAAGTTCCACTCCCAGAAGGTGTCGAAATTGAAGCCGACGTGGATCTTGCTGTACTCCTCGAAGTCCTTCTGCATCCCGGTGACCTGGTCTTCGACGTCACGTACCGGGTCGAGGAAGCTGTCCCACTGGCCCCGGGTGGGGTCCTTGGGCGCTTCGTCCGCCGCTCTCGCGGGCGCCTGCCCGAGCAACGCTACGAGCCCCGCCGCGGCCACGGTCAGCATGATGGTCCGGATTCGCATTGATTCCTCCCCCCTCTAAGCCGCCGACGATCGGCGGTTTCCTGGCCCTCCGCACAGCAATGCGTGTGCCGGTATCCGCGTCCGATGACGCGGCGGAATTCTGCCCATTCGGGCTCCGGGGCGCAAACGACGGGCAGCGTCTGCCCAAAAATTTGACTGGCCCGGCCCCGGGTCACCCCGGCCGGCGGGGCACCAGGACCCGTCGCCGGAGGGACAGCACCGCCTCGCCCTTCTGGTTGATGGCCTTGGTCTCGACGTACACCACCCCCCGGTCGGCCCGGGAGGTGGACGGCGTCACGTCCAGGATCTCCGACTGGGCATAGATCGTGTCGCCGTGGAAGGTGGGCGCAAGATGCAGGATCTTCTCGTATTCCAAGTTGGCGATCGCGGTCTCGCTGATGTCTCGGACGCTCATGCCGACGGTCAGGGCGAACACCAGGGTCCCGTTCACCAGGCACCGGCCGTGCTGGCTCTGGCTGGCGAAGTGCTCGTCGAAGTGGAGGGGGTTGGTGTTCATGGTCATCAGGGTGAACCAGGTGTCGTCGAAGTCCCGGATGGTCCGCCCGGGCCAGTGCTTGATCAGCTCACCCTTCGTGAAGTCCTCCAGATAGCGTGCCATGGCGAGGGCTTATCCGGGGTGGCCGGAGGCCCGTCAAGCCGCGCGAGGATACCTGCGGTGAAGCTGGCGGTCCGAGGTGCAGGTCTGGTAGAGGAGCCCATGCCAGCGAAGCGGCCGCGGCGCGCAGCGACGCCCCGGGGACGGAAGCCCCCGCGGCGGAGCGCCGCGCGTCCGGTGCAAGCCGCCGCCGCGCGCGCCGTCGAGAAGGTGCTCCGCTCCGAGGAGGCCTTCGCGCTCATGATCCGGAAGCTCGAGGCCGCGGGCTGGAACATCCAGCGCACCCCACCCGCCGAGATCGACCCCGAACCACCCGTACCCTCGCGCCACGCCTGAGCGTCGCCGATGCGATCCATCCGGAGCAGCGGCGGCACCGCGGTGCTCGCCATCGTCGCGATCCTCGGCCCGGCCGCGCCCGCGCTGGCCCTCCATCGCAACACGCCGGCGTCGATCCGCGTCACGAAGGGCGCGTCGATCACGCTGCCGCCGACGCGCTCGTGGTCGTACGTGACCGCCTTCACGTCGCCCGACGACGTGCTCGGCACCGGCGCCACCGGCCGGCAGGTTTACGTCTTCGGGCTGTTCGAGTACGACTGCGGCGCCGGGGTCCCGGGTCCCGAGCTCAAGTCGTGCCGCGGACACAACGCGATCGCGCAGGTGACGACCGGCCCGGGTGATCCCGACAACCCGAGCGTCGGCAGCCACGGCACGCTGGTCGCCTTCGACGCCGACGGCGCGTACGGCGGCGGCAGCGGCCCGGCGGTCGGCCATCGACAGATCTTCGTGGTGAACCGCGTCACGAACCAGCTCACGCGGGTCACCGCCGGCACCGACGGCGACAGCGTCCGTCCGACGATCGACGAGAAGACCGCGAGCGTGGTCTTCGAGTCGACGGCGTCGCTCACCGGCGGTGCGAGCGGCGTCTCGCAGGTCTTCGTCTACGACGCGAAGAGCCAGGGCATCACGCAGATCACCAACGGCGCCGGCCCCAGCACGCACCCGATCCCGACCAAGATCGCCGCCGGCGTGGCCTTCGAGTCGACGTCGGCGCTGCGCGGCGACGGGCACGACACCGGCGTGTCGCAGATATTCTGGTACGACCGGAAGAAGGCGACGCTGGTGCAGATCACCAACGGCAACGGCCCGAGCCGGCGTCCCTGGCCGACGACCAAGCTGCGCGTGAAGGCCATGGCGGGCACGCTGGCGGCGAAGATCCCGCCGCCCGCGATCGTGTTCGAGTCCGAGGCGACGAACCTGCCAGGGTCGACCGGCGTCGCCGGCCCGCAGATCTACGTCGCCTCGACGCGGCTCGGCGACGGGCCGCCCGTCCGCCAGCTCACGCCGGTGGCGGTCTTCGGCTGCACGCCCGCGAGCGCCGGGACGGCGACCTTCCCGGCGCTCGAGTCGACGGGCCGCCGGATCACGTTCATCAGCGACGCCGACCCGCTCTGCAACGGCACCACCGGGCAGCGCCTGTTCGTGCTCGACCTCGCCACGTCGCCGGTGCTGCTGCGCCAGATCACCGGACGCGGCAACGTGACCGGCCCGGTCGCGACGCCGCTCGGTGTGTGGTTCGCCGGCGCGCTCACGACCGACGACCTCACCGGCGGCGGGGTCTGCGGCCACCAGTTCCAGATCGTCGACTTCTTCACCGGCGGCTGGCAGGCCGCGCTCGCGATCGGGACGTCGCCGGGCGAGCCGGCGCCCGGCAGCGCCGACGGCGCCTGCGACGACGGCAACGCCTGCACCGCCGACGCGTGTGCCCCGACCGGCTGCACGCACACGGCGATCCCGTCCTGTCCTTGACTCGCCCCGCTCCTCGCACGTAAGACCCGCGCCGACGCGGTCGGGTGAGGGAAGGGGGTGCGAAGCCCCCGCTGCCCCGCAGCTGTAAGGGGGGACGAACCCGGTGATGACCACTGCCCCGTTGGGGGTGGGAAGGCACCGGGGGAGGACGAGCCCCGAGCCAGAAGACCTGCCCGGCCGGCGCCAGCAACGCTTCCGCGGGGAAGACGCTGGGAACACGACGCACATGGCTCGTCCTGACCGCGCTGCTCGGCGCCGCCGTCGCGGTCCGCGCGGACGACGCGAAGCAGCTGCCGGAGGTCGTCGTCACCGGGCACGCCGAGAAGGAGGCGGCCGCGCGCCAGGACCCGACCGCGTTCGCGACCGTGCTCGACACCAGCTCGGCGCCGACCGAGGTGCAGACCACCGCCGACGCGCTCGCCAACACCGTCGGCGTGCAGGTGCGGCGCTACGGCGGCCTCGGCGACTTCAGCACGGTCTCGATCCGCGGCTTCTCCCCCGGCCAGGTGCAGATCTACCTCGACGGTGTCCCGATGAGCCGGGCCCAGAACGACGTCGTCAACCTGAGCGACCTGCCGCTCGACGCCGTCGACCACATCGAGGTGTACCGCGGCGCGACGCCGCTCGCGTTCGCGCAGTCGGGTGCGGGCGGGATCGTGAACATCGTGCCGCGCCGGGCGGGGGAGACGCCGCTGGTCGCCGCGAGCGCGTCGGGCGGCTCGTTCGGCACGCGCAAGGCCGACGCGCTGGCGAGCGGCGCGTCGGGCGCGTGGGAGGGGCTGGCCTTTGCGCACTACCTGGGCAGCCAGGGCGACTTCACGTTCCAGACCGAGAACACCCAGAACCTCGACGTCCCGTTCCGCTCGCGCACGGTCACGCGCGAGCACAACGCGTTCGACCTGGGCGACCTGACGACGCGCGTCGGCTGGCGCCCCGACGGCCCCGCTGCGCTCACGCTCACCACCGACACGTTCGCGAAGGACGAGGACGTGCCGGGCGTCGACCGGCCGCAGGCGCGCCAGGCGACGCTGCGCACGATCCGCCAGCTCGGGCACCTGGACGTCGCGGTGGCGCCCCCGCCCGACGTCCCGATCGACGTCCGCGCCGGCGTCTTCGGGGTCTGGCAGCAGCAGCTGAACCACGACCCGCTGGGCGAGATCGCGGGCGCGCGCGTCGACGTCGACGACCGCGCGACCGCCGTCGGCATGCAGATGCTGGCGCGCGGCTCGCTCGGCGCGCACCAGGTCCCGGGCGTGCTGCTCGCCGGCAGCCACGAGGGGTTCGCCGAGCGCGACCTGGTCCACGACCACAACGTCCCGGAGCGCACGCGCTTCCGCGCCACCGTCGCGGCCGAGGACGAGGTGCTGCTGTTCTCGGATCGCGTGTCGATCGTCCCGGGCGTGCGCTGGGAGGGCTTCCACGACGATTTCCCCGGCGACGACTTCGGGATCTCGAATCCCCTCCAGCCGACGGGCGTGCAGGAGCGCGAGTTCACCTCGCCGCATCTCGGCGTGCGCGGCGAAGCGTGGCCCGGGCTCACGCTGCTCGGCAACGTCGGCCGCTACGCGCGTGTCCCGAACCTGACGGAGCTGTTCGGCCGGAGCGACGTGGTGGTCGGCAACCCGCGCCTCGAGCCCGAGATCGCCTTCAATCGCGACGTGGGCTTCCGCTTCGCGCGGGCGAGCGTGACGCCATGGCTCACGGACGTGGGATTCGAGTACTCCTACTTCGACAACGACATCGACCAGCTCATCTTCCTGCGTTCCGTCGGCCAGGTGACGGTGCGCCCCGAGAACCTCGACAGCGCGCACGTGACGGGCGACGAGGTGTCGGCGCGCGGACGGCTCTGGGAGCGCGTCGGGCTGATCGTGAACTACACGCACCAGGACGCGCGCAACACCGGCA
>Ga0335069_10005554_pt1 | contig 18514 bp, 13 predicted proteins | sample Lox_Sample_11_FD_206714 | JGI IMG/M metagenome (GOLD analysis project Ga0335069, IMG submission 206714) | Soil microbial communities from Loxahatchee National Wildlife Refuge, Florida, United States - Lox_Sample_1.1 | ecosystem: Environmental > Terrestrial > Soil > Wetlands | place: USA... | reverse complement strand
CTCGATACGTCATTGATTCGCCCCGGCCTGCGCCTTGCCGTCGGTCTTTCGGGAGGCGCGGATTCTGTCGCGCTGATTTGCGCCCTGGCCGAGCGCAGCAGGGAACTGGGCCTGGTGCTTCACGCCGCGCACCTCCACCACGGTCTTCGCGGTGAAGAAGCAGACGCAGACCTGGCCTTCTGCCGCAAACTTGCCGCCCGGCTCGGGTTGCCGTTTCACGAGCATCGTGTCGATACCGCTGCCGAGGCGCGTCGAGTCAAGTCCATTCCTGCGGAGATTCCAAATGCCCAGAACGTCTCCCTCGACACCATCGCTCGCGATTCCATCGAGGGAGTCGCCCGTCGTTTGCGCTATCGGTGGTTCCGCGACCTGATGGCGGTGGGAGCGGTTGATGCAGTGGCAACTGCACACACGCTCGATGACCAGGCTGAGACTGTTCTCGCGAAGTTCCTGCGCGGCGCCTGGACAGAGGGTCTCTCGGGAATCCACCCCGTCCTTGAGTTTCCCGAGGGACGCATCCTCAGACCAATGCTCGGCACAACGCGCTCAGATGTCGAAGCGTTCTTGAGTGCGGTCGGCCAAATCTGGCGAGAGGACTCGTCTAACCGCCATCTGTCCTTTACGCGCAATCGTATTCGCCACGAGCTGTTGCCGCTTCTCGAAAGCTGGAATCCGCGCCTTCGTGAGCACCTCGCGCAGATGGCGGACCTGGCCCGGGAAGAAGAGACCTCGTGGCAAACAGAGCTCGAACGCCTCGCTTCACAGGTTCTGCTTCGTGGGAGGCCGATGCGCGGGGGAGGAAGGGCTGAAGGCGTCGGCATCGCCCTGGATATTGCAAAACTCGCTGCGCAACCTGTGGCGCTCCAGCGAAGGCTTTTGCGGCATGCCGCGCAGCAACTTGAGGCCGCGCTGGATTTTGCCGCCACTGAGGCATTGCGCAGCCTGACGTTGCGCGGCCGAGCGGGGCAGAAGCTGGAACCGTCTCCCGGGCTTCGCGCCGAGCGCAGCCACCGCGAACTGCGGCTCATCCGGGGACCTGTCGCGGCCATCAGCAGCGAGATCGACGCACCAAAGGCACGTTACGAATTTACGGTTCCGGGCGAGGTTGTTGCCGATGCCTTCGGACTCCGCTTCCGAGTTGACCTTACCGGATCAGCGTCCATGGGCGTAGCGCTCGAAGCCCCTTCCGAGAGAGCGATCGTTCGCATCTGGGAGCCCGGCGATCGTGTGACTCTGGACCACTCGAGCGGTCCCCGAAAGGTCAAAGAAGTCCTTGAACGCATGAAGGTTACAGGCAGTGAGCGTACAACATGGCCCGTTCTTGAGTTCAAAAGCCGCATCATCTGGATGCGCGGCGTCGTTCTTCAACCGGAGCCGGGAATCCATATTGAAGCCTCTTCCCTTGCGACCGGGGAGGGTTACCCGTTTAAAGCATCCTGAATGCGGAACTCGGAAATCCAGTTCCTTGAGTGGTTCCCTCAACCCCGCCAGGTTGGAGCCCTTCTGTATTCTCCAGGCTTCGGAGTACAATTCTCTTACTGCACATCCGCGCGGCGGGGTGTAAGTGTATCCGGTGAAAGCGCTCGCACTTTCTGTGACTTCGGGCGAAGATGCGGCGTCTAAAGGGTGTTGCAGGCGGTGTTGGAGGTCCGTTGAAGGGCCCTCCCCGCGGGGAAAGAGGAGTGCTGGTGAATTCGACTGTCAAGACGATCATGTTCTGGGTCTTTATCCTGATCTGTCTCATGCTGCTCTGGGGTGTTGTGCAGCGTGGCACAAGCATGGGCAAGGATACAGAAGTCCCCTATTCCGATCTGCTCGACAAGATCGATGCGCAACAGGTTCAGGATGTTTCCATCCAGGGCACCGAGTTGCATGGGCATATGAAAGCCTCGCCCAAGGAACAATTCCACACCACGATCCCTCAGAGCACCGACACGCTGATCAACAAGCTGCACGCTGCCAAGGTCAACTTTTCGCTGAAGGATCCGCAGAGCAACCTGCTCCTGCCCATCCTGTTCAATGTGGGGCCGTTCGTTCTGCTTGGCGCCATATGGTTCTTCATGCTGCGCCAGATGCAGTCGGGAGGCAACAAGGCGTTGTCGTTCGGCAAGAGCCGCGCGCGTCTGCTGTCGATGCAGCAGAAGAAGGTCACGTTTAAGGATGTGGCCGGCGTGGACGAGGCAAAGGAAGAGCTGAAAGAGATTATTGAGTATCTGCGCGAGCCGCAGAAGTTCCAGAAGCTCGGCGGTCGGATTCCGAAGGGCGTTCTGCTTGTCGGGCCTCCGGGCACCGGCAAGACCCTGCTGGCACGCGCAGTGGCGGGCGAAGCGAACGTGCCGTTCTTCTCCATCTCGGGTTCTGACTTTGTCGAGATGTTCGTTGGCGTGGGCGCAAGCCGAGTTCGCGACCTGTTTGAACAGGGCAAGAAGAACGCTCCCTGCATCATCTTTATTGACGAAATCGACGCAGTCGGACGCCATCGCGGCGCGGGTCTCGGCGGCGGCCACGATGAACGCGAACAGACGCTGAACCAACTGCTCGTCGAAATGGATGGCTTCGAGTCCAATGATGGCGTGATTCTGGTTGCAGCCACCAACCGTCCTGATGTTCTTGATCCCGCATTGTTGCGCCCGGGCCGCTTCGACCGCAGGGTCGTGGTCGGATTGCCGGATGTCCGCGGCCGCGAGGAAGTCCTGCGCGTGCACGTGAAGAAGGTTCCCGTTGGCGACGATGTGAACCTCAACGTGCTGGCGCGCGGCACACCGGGCTTCAGTGGAGCCGACTTGGCGAACATGGTCAACGAGGCGGCGCTCAACGCTGCCCGCGTCAATCGCAAGCAGGTCGTCATGTACGATTTCGAGCTTGCGAAGGACAAGGTGCTCATGGGTGCGGAGCGCAAGTCAATGCTCCTTACGGACGAAGAGAAGCGCGTCACGGCTTACCACGAGGCGGGCCACGCGCTTGTTTCGATCATGCACGCGCACTCAGACCCCATCCACAAGGTCACAATCATCCCGCGCGGCATGGCGCTTGGCGTCACCGTCTTTCTTCCCGGCGATCGCCACAACTACACGCGCGAATACCTTGAGGCGAATCTCGCGATTGCATACGGTGGACGCGTGGCTGAGGAGATATTCCTCAATCAGATGTCCACTGGTGCGGGTAGCGACATCGAAAACGCTACCGACCTCGCGCGGCGCATGGTCTGCGAGTATGGCATGAGCCGCCTCGGCCCGCTTACATTTGGCAAAAAGGAAGAGCAGATCTTCCTCGGCCGCGAAATCGCGCAACACAGAGACTTCTCTGAGGAGACGGCACGCCAGATCGATCTGGAAGTTCGCCGCCTGATCGATGAGGCGTACCAGTCGGCGCATGGCATCCTCGATGCCAATAAGGATGCAATGCATCGCATCGCTGCTGCGCTGCTCGAGCGCGAGACCATCGATGCGGAAGAAGTGAGGATGCTTATCGACGGCAAGGAGCTTCCGCCGATGCGCTCGTCGCTCGCTTCGCCCAGCGATGGCGGAAGCGGTGGCCAGCAGGTCCTCAAGCCCGACACCCGCGGTACCGGGGGAATTCCCGAGGGTTCGCCCTCGCCGGCGTAGTCAAGGCATCGATTCAGCCTCAAGACCAAAAGGCCAGTCGTCAACCCGACTGGCCGCTTCATCTGGTCGTGCGCGCAAATCTTCTACTCGCGCAGAATGACATTGGTCCGTGCAGGATCGCGTCGGCTGGTTCCGCTCTTTCGCCCGAATAGCTGTGATCCGTGTCCGAGTGAAAGAGGATCGCCGCGGATGCGGACCTGCTCCGGCCGCAAGATAGAAAACGCCGAGAAGCATGCTGCCGTGGCTGGTGAAAGCCGGGGACTGCATCGAAGCGAGGAAATCACTTGCAGGCTTGACGCCAGTTGCAGTCTGAGCCAGCAGTGGCGACGCCGCACGCATGATCGCCAGGGAAATGACACGCAAAGCTCTCGCATCAACGTGCATCGGTAGTCCTCACGCGTTCAGCACGAACTGCCCCGTATTTACTCAGAAGACCCTGTACGCAATGCCTGCGCTTGCACCGTATGGCTTCAGCGTTCCGTTAATCCAGTTCGGCCACAACTGATACTCGAAGTCGAACGGCCTTACCGTGAAGCGTCGTCCCAGGCGAAGATCAACTCCCCCGCCCAGTGCGATATCCAGAAAATGTCCGTAGGCATAGTTGTACTCGAAGGTCATTCTCCCCATGCCAAACAGTGCCTTGCCGTAGGGCGTTGCGTGAGCCCATTGAAACTCGTGAATCGGCACACGCGGGCCGACGAGATAGTTGTCCTCTGTGATGTTGGCGAAGGAGTTCAGGCGCAGCCACCGAGCCTCTCCCTCAAGCTGGACCCATCGCGTGAATTTCAGATCGGCATAGGCGCCAAATCCGAAGAGACGTTGCGGACTCGCTTCAGGGACCCCGCTTCCTGCGTAGTTGGGCTGAAAAGCGGAACCCATGCCGCCAACGTCCAGTGAAAGCTGGCTGCGATAGGCTGTTGGTTCAACTTGCGCATGGGCTAAAGCACTTCCCGCGCAAAAAAGGCAGCCGAAAAGCACAACGGTATATCGTCTCATAGGGAAAGAGTCTGTCTGCTCCTGTAGGGAACTCATGATTCTACAACTTCAAGACAGCACTAAAGATAAAGACGGAGGCGGATAACGAGTCGCTCGCTATCCGCCCCATGTTGCTGGAACTTGACCTCTACTGCGGGTTGGGAGTCCCACCACTCGGCTGCTGCGGCTGCGGACCCTCAGCCTGGGAAGGCACCGGCTTGTCTGTTGAAGCAGGGGGGGTGGCCATTCCGGCCGGTCCCGGACCCTGAGCCGGCGCCGGATCGCCAGCTGGCTGTGCCGGTGCATTTGCCGGTTTTGTCCCGGGCACTGCAGGCGCGTTCAACTGCGCCTCTTCGTACCGCTGCAGCCGGAAATACATGGGCGTAACCTCCAGCGGCATCTTGTCGCGAGGAAGCAGCGGAGCGTAGCGCTTGGCATTCAGCATGCGCACCTTGTCATCCCACGGATCGACTTTCAGCCAGCTTCCCAGCGGCAGAGCAGCCACCTGGGTGAGGTCATCCCAGTTGATCTTCGGCGCCTGGTGGGCCAGGTCTGCCATCCACGGCGTGCCATCCGCCTTCAGCAGCGAATCGCCGAGCTTGGGCGTGTTCAGCGCCTTCAACTCTTTGCCGCGATCGCCAAGGGCCACCCAGAAGAGACCTGCGCTGGACAGCTTGTCCTTATACATGGATGTTTCGAGATAGGTCATAGCCTGCTTGACTGCCGAAGCGATGTCGCCGTCCGAGTGATTCATGGCGATCCGCTTGAACGAGGACTCGTCAGGGAACAGCAGGCGATCGTTAAACGCATAGCGCGTGTCGATGTGATGCCCCATCACGATGTGAGCCAGTTGCAGGGAGATCACCGACGCGATTGCCTCTTCGTTCGGCAGTGCATCGATCAGGCCCTTGCTGACAAGAATTGTGCTGCCCACCGTAGTGGCTTCCACGGTCGTGGTCAGCAGAATTCGGCAATGCACCGGGCTCGACAGCGCAATGTTGTTGGGCACAACGAGGTTCGTCACGATCTGGTCGAGCACCTGCGTTTCATATCCGTTCGGCGTAAGCGGAGCGACCAGGCCGGCCTGCTCGAGGCGGTCGATGACGTTGTTTTCTGCCTGGGTCACCCACGCGCGCGACGCCTGCAGCGGGCTCACGTCCTGCGTGTCGCTTTTGTCCTCTGCGTCATCCACCCTGACGCTCACATTCTCGCTGTCCCGTGTTGGCAGCTTCAGCGAATAGCCCCAGAAATGGGTCTGTGCTTTCAGCCCGACCTGCTTGTTGCCTTCATCGCGGTTAGACTCTTCCACGTAGATCGCGACGGGGAGCCAGACGCCCGGCTGAACATTCATCCGCCAGCTGTCGAAGTGGAAGTAGTAGCGGGAATCATCCTCGGATTTGGGACCGGTGTAGGTTCCATTGAAGCGAACCACGTTTCCATCCTGGTCCTCGATCCAGACGCGGCCGTAAAAGCGGCCCATCCCCGGCACCTTCGGATGCACATCGAACACCCAGGTTCGGACCGATCCCAGAAACTCCCGGCGCACATAAGTGAAGGCATAGTGCTGCTGGTCAAAGCCTGTCGGATCCAGAAACATCATCTGCATGAATCCGGTCGGGTTGTATGTGAATCTCTTGTCGAGTCCAAGCGCTTTTGTCAGCCCGGTAATGGCGCTCATGGAGCCTTTGAACCAGCCATGCTTTGACGTATCCCTGGTCTCTCTGGGCTCGTAAGTCTTGTCGAAGAATCCCTTCCCAAAATCAACGCGGCTCAGCGTGTACTGGTCGCTGACAGGCACCTGATAGAGCTTCGCGTCGGGGCGCGTGTCCTGAATATATGTCTCCACCAGCGGCGTCCGTTGCTGGATCGCCTTGATCAGCACTTTCTCCTGCCCGATGGCCTTTTGCGTCAGCGCAGTTTGCTCGGGGGTGAGTTTCTGTGTCGGTGCGTACTGTGGAGCTTTTTTCGCGTGCGCCCAAGACACTCCTAATAGCAGCGTCAGAAGTGCAATGGGGATCTTTCGAAACATCATGTCATCTCCTAAGGAGGCTTTCTTTCGTTCTATGACAATGGGACTCGCCCTTGCAATGCTTCTAACCCACCGTCTTGTTATTCGGTCAAAACTGGACGCTATGCCAATTGAAACGTGATAGTAATGTTCGTTGTCATGTCGATCGGCTGCCCGTTTCGCGTTGCAGGGCGGAACCTGATTTGTTCTGCGACTCGGCGCGCCTCTTCATCGAGTCCGTGGCCGAGTCCACGGACAACGCCCTTGATCAGTACCTGACCTGAGGCAGTGAAAGTCACTCGCAGAATCACATCGCCCTGGACCCGAAGCTGCCGGGCCTCGGCTGTGTATTGAACCGTGGGCTTTGAGAGAACCTCGAGATTTGTTGAAGCCACCTGAGCTGTCTGAATCGGGGTTGCAGCTGTCGCGACCATCTGGGTGGGAATCCCAGCCGATGCAACCTTGCCGGTGGCAACTCCGGTTGTCGCAGTCCCCGTTCCGCCGGGAATTCCTGCAGAAGCAACCTTGCCGACGGTCCCGGCGTTCGATCCAGCCTTCAGGCCGTTTCCGATTCCAGTTGAGCCAACCACGCCATGTGGAGCAACGGCAGGACCCTGCATGCCGCCATAGGGATTGCCAATCGCCGCCACCTGTGCCGGCCGGCTGGCGTTTGGGTTGGGCGTCACGCCGAACGTATCGCCGAGGTGAACGGGAGCGGTGGACGCTTTTACCGTGTTTGATTGCGCCGGCATCGCTGCAGTCAGGGCGGCCTTGGGCTGCGGCGCCAGCACGATGGCGGGCTTAGCTTCCTTCAGTTGCGGAGTATTGAGCTTCGCCTCCATCTCGATCGGCTTCAGCGCAGGCTTCGGATCAATCTTCGGCATGTTGATCTTGGGCGCCTCAAGCTTTACTTCGACGGGCCTGGGCGGAGGAGGAAGCTTCGGCGGCGGAGGTGTCTTTACCTTGACCTCCGGCGGAGGAGTAGTGGGAAAAATCAATGCAGTCTGCTCAAACTTGTGTTGCTGAATAACACGCTTGGCTGTGATCCCGACGTAGATAACCAACCCCAGGATGATCAAATTGACGGTCGTGCTCGTGACAAACGACGACGTCCGTCCCTCAGGCTCGGGGAGTAAGCCAAAACTGACGGTTCCAGGGTACCGGTTCATCTCCATGACGATTCACACCTCGGTTTTAGCCAGACAAACGCATTCGCTGTATCGCGGAGAATCGACAGTGAATGCCGTAAGGGGAGGGATGCGCAAAACTGGCTCAACGTTGCCATTTCCGACCCCCTTCTTTCCTTCGTCTGGTGAACATCTCCAGTTGCCGCAGACCTCGCGGGACGCCCGTGCCAAGTAGCTGATGAATATGAGAGATGGCTCGGCGGTGCGGCAGTCTCGAAAACCACTTGCCTCAACCGCGGCCAGATTGTTTTGTCGCCTCCCTCCGGAAACTCCGGAGGACAGGAAAGGCAAGAATGCCTTTATCGTATCGAACCCGATGCCGAAAGAGCCAGCCGTAGCCCCTGCCGGGTTCAACGCAGTACCTTCTGCGATAAACAATTCTACCGCTTCACACGGCCGGTGCATCCGGGAACTCCCACTTGAGTCCAAAGCACTCAATTTGGCTCGCAGAGACTTCCTCGCTTTGGAGGGAAGGGGATCAAAGTGACGCAGAATCCACATGGCTTGAACAGAATCCACGTGGCCTTGATCTTGCCGATGCGCATCGAAGCCACACCCGGAACAAAACTGAACCAGCCGTCTTTTTGACGGTCTCTCAGGAGAACGGCGGCGCCGTTCGAACGTTTCCTGATTTAATAGACTCACGGTAACGCAAAGCGTTCAGGAAGGACAGCAATTTTGTGAGAATTCTGGTTACCGGCGGGGCAGGCTACATCGGAGGTACCGTTGCTGCGCTTCTCGCTGCTCAGGGACACAAGCCCACTGTCTTCGATAACCTTAGCCACGCTCGGCGCGAGATGGCTCCCGATGGGGTCGACTTTGTAGAAGGCGAACTCGCGGATCGTGCCGAGATCGAAGGCCTCTTTTGCGCTGCGAAAGACCAGGGCGAGCCCTTCGACGGCGTTTTGCACTTTGCCGCGCTGATCGAGGCGGGCGAATCGATGGTCCGGCCCGAAATCTACTTCCGTAACAACACCGCGTCCACCTTGTCGCTTCTCGAGGCGATTCTGGCCTGCGGGCCGCGCCGCCTTGTCTTTTCCTCGACTGCCGCGGTGTATGGCGAGCCTGAGTCGGTCCCTATCAGGGAGGACGCACGCCTCAAACCAACCAATGTCTACGGCGAGTCCAAGCTCCTCGTGGAGCATATGCTTTCCTGGTTCCATCGCATTCACGGGCTGCGCTCTGCATCCCTGCGGTATTTCAATGTAGCGGGAGCGCCGGAGGGGCCTGCAGGAATAACCCGCGGCGAAGCGCACGAACCGGAATCGCACCTGATCCCGCTCATACTCGACGTGGCACTGGGCCGCCGCAAGTCGATTCGCATTTACGGCGATGACTACCCAACGCCGGACGGAACCTGCATCCGCGACTACATCCATGTCTCCGATCTCGCGGATGCGCACCTGCTTGCCCTCCAGGCACTGGAGTCCGATTCTGCCGCGAACGACCGGATGATCTTCAACCTTGGCAACGGGCAGGGCTTCAGTGTTCGCGAAGTGATCGAGTCAGCCCGCCGCGTCACCTGCCACCCCATCCCCGCCGAAATCCACCCGCGTCGCGCGGGGGACCCTGCCGTCCTCGTAGCGAGCTCCGAAAAAGCCATCCGCGAGCTCGGCTGGAAACCACGCTACGTCAAGCTCGACGACATCGTCCGGACTGCGTGGGAATGGCACCGGAAGCGCTACAGAGCGGAAAGCCTCCAATGAGCGGATTGGAATCCTGATGCGGCGCTCGCAAAGGGCCTCTGTGCCTGGCGCCGCGCCTTGGGCCACGCGAGATCTTGTTGATGGATCGAAGATTATTCTTTGTGTCAAACTCCGGAGCCCGATGGAAATTCATTTGACATTCATGTTTCGCGCACTTCAAATGATGCACGGATAGCTCAGGCACTTTCCCGTTCCCCCTCAACTCGCTTTCAAGACGGCTGTTGGGGGAGTCCTGTTGCTTGCGCGAGGTCATCGATCAATGGCGGTTCAGGATTCCCCACTCATCAGCGCTGAGAAGCAGAACCCTCTCTCGCGCGTAATTCTCGGCTCTGCCACCGGCACCATGATCGAGTGGTACGACTTTTACATCTTCGGATCGCTGACTTCTGTCCTCGCAAGCAAGTTCTATCCCCCCGGGAACGACACATTCGCTCTGATCGCCTACCTTGCAACATTTGCTGTCGGCTTTCTGGTGCGGCCGTTTGGCGCGCTCTTTTTCGGGAGAATCGGCGATCTCTTCGGTCGCCGCATCGCATTCATCATCACCCTTTCGGTCATGGGCGCCTCCACAGCCTCCATTGGGCTCTTGCCGACATTCAAAATGGCAGGATGGCTTTCCCCAGTCATCCTGATCATCATCCGGATGCTGCAGGGGCTCGCCCTGGGTGGGGAGTATGGCGGCGCCGCGGTATACGTTGCCGAGCACGTCCCCGATAACAGACGTGGCTTCTACACCAGCTTTATCCAGATCACGGCAACGCTTGGCCTCTTCGTTTCGCTGGCCGTCATTCTTGCGACCCAGCAAACCATGTCGCCAGCCACTTTCCAGCAATGGGGCTGGCGCCTGCCGTTTCTCCTGTCACTCATTCTCGTCAGCATTTCGCTCTACATCCGCATCAGGATGAACGAATCGCCAATCTATTCCCATATCAAGTCTGCGGGCATGCATTCAGCCAAACCGCTTACCGACGCCTTCACGCAATGGGTAAACCTGAAACAGGTCCTGATCTCGCTGTTCGGTGCAACGGCAGGGCAGGGAGTCGTGTGGTACACGGGCCAGTTTTATGCTCTCTTCTATCTGCAGACAATTCTCAAGGTGAATGCCCGCACGGCCAACATCGTCGTCGCTGTCGGGCTGCTGGCGGCTATCCCGTTTTTTACGGTCTTCGGCGCGCTCTCTGATCGCATCGGACGCAAGAAACTGATGATGGCGGCGCTCCTGCTTTCGATCTTCTGCTACATCCCGATCTACAAGGGCATGCAGCAGGCCGCCGGCAACAACGTTATCGCCGTCAGCTCCGTCAAGGACAAGTTGACTGGCGCCATCAAGCTCACTCCGCTCACGCAGGAACCCGCGTCTGGCAAGCTGGTTCCCGCAAAGGAAGCGGTCAACGCCAACCAGCCGCTGCTGATCTTCCTCATCTGGATTCAGGTCATCTTTGTCTGCATGATCTACGGGCCGATTGCCGCGTATCTGGTTGAAGCCTTCCCGGCAAAGGTGCGCTACACCTCGGTCTCTCTGCCTTATCATCTGGGCAACGGTGTTTTTGGAGGACTGCTGCCCCTGGTCGGGCTGAGCATCTGCGCTGCCACGGGCAACATTTATGCCGGGCTCTACTATCCCATTGCGATCGCGGCGCTCACGTTCATCGTTGGCACCATCCTCCTCAAAGAAACCCACGGCACGCTGATCTGGAACGAGGTACAGAGTGCGAATTGAATGGTCCCGGGATCTTCACTTGCCGTACATGCCCCTGCCTCGATAAAGTGACTCCCACAAGCAATCGCTGCGTTCCATGCGAGGTCGGCGTGTCACGCGCGGCTTGATAGCCTTTCTCTTCCCTGAAGGGGACCTTTCATGTCTTCGACGCACGTTCCCGCTGTGCCCGGTTCGATCTCATCGCTTTCCAACCAGGATCTGGACTCCGTTCTTCGCGAAAACCGCGTCTTCCCGCCCCCGGACGAGTTCAGCAGCAAGGCGAGCATCAGCAGCATCGCGCAGTACGAATCGATGTACAAACAGTCCATCGAGGATCCCGAGTCGTTTTGGGCGAACGTCGCGAAGGACCTGCATTGGTTCAAAGTGTGGGACAAGGTCCTGGAATGGGATCTTCCCTGGGCAAGGTGGTTCATCGGCGGCAAGATGAACCTCAGTTACAACTGCCTCGACCGCCAGGTATTTGGCGGGCGTCGCGATAAGACGGCACTTATCTGGGAAGGTGAGCCGGGTGAAATCCGCCGGCTGACTTACGGCGAGTTGCATGCAGAAGTGCAGCGTTTCGCCAATGGACTTAAGGCGCTCGGCATCAGGAAGGGCGATCGCATCGCCATCTACATGGGGATGGCGCCGGAACTTGCCATTGCAGTGCTGGCCTGTGCGCGCATCGGTGCCGTGCACTCGGTCATCTTCGGAGGATTTGCTGCCAACGCCATTGCCGATCGTGTCAACGACGCGGGATGTGTTGCCATCATCACGCAGGATATGAGCTACCGGCGCGGCGGCGAGATTCAACTCAAGCGCACGGTCGACGAGGCCATGCCTGCATGCCCCACTGTCAATCACGTGATCGTCTATCGCCGCACGGGTTCTTCCGTGAACATGATTGAGGGCCGCGATCGCTGGTGGCATGAACTCGTTGCCAATGCTCCCACAGAATGTCTCGCAGAACCACTCGACTCTGAAGATCCTCTCTATATCCTTTACACCTCAGGCACCACCGGCAAGCCGAAAGGCCTTGTCCATACGACGGGCGGCTACGCCGTGCAGACTTATCTGACGGCGAAGTACGTCTTCGATATCCGCGACGAGGACATTTACTGGTGCACGGCCGACATCGGCTGGGTTACGGGACACTCCTATGTTGTCTATGGACCACTCCAGAACGGCGCCACCGTCCTAATGTACGAGGGCGCGCCAAACTGGCCGGACTTCTCCCGCTTCTGGAAGATCGTGGACGATCATCGCGTAACCATCTTCTACACTGCGCCAACCGCCATTCGTGCTTTCATCAAGTGGGGCGATCAGCATGTTGAGAAACACAAGCTCGACTCGCTGCGCCTGCTTGGCACCGTCGGCGAGCCCATCAATCCCGAGGCGTGGATGTGGTACCGCGAGAAGATCGGTCACAACCGCTGCCCGATTGTCGACACCTGGTGGCAGACCGAGACAGGCAGTATCATGATCGCTCCGATTCCCGGTGCCATCCCCACAAAGCCCGGTTCCGCCACTCGTCCGTTCTTTGGAATCCAGCCGGAGGTCGTAACCCGTCCCGACGCGGAAGGGAAATTTCATCCGGTTCCCGCCGGCCACGGCGGCCTGCTTGTCATTCGCAAGCCCTGGCCTTCCATGGCCCGCACGATTCATGGAGATCCTGAACGATACCAGAAGACATACTGGAGCGATGTCCCGGGATGTTATTTCACTGGCGACGGCGCGCGCCAGGATGCCGATGGATATTTCTGGCTGATGGGCCGAGTTGACGACGTGATCAATGTGAGTGGTCACCGACTCGGCACCATGGAAGTCGAATCGGCTCTCGTCGCGCATCCCAAGGTCGCCGAAGCCGCGGTGGTAGGCCGGCCTGATGACCTGAAAGGTCAGGCGATCGCCGCGTTTGTTTCGCTGGAGAGTGGAAACCAGCCGAGCAATGAACTGAAGGATGAGCTGCGAAAGTGGGTGTCGAAAGAGATTGGCTCATTGGCTCGTCCAGACGACATCCGGTTCACCGAGGCTTTGCCGAAGACGCGCAGCGGCAAGATCATGCGACGGCTTCTTCGGGAGTTGGCTACGCACGGGGAGATCAAGGGCGATGTAACCACGCTCGAGGACTTCACCGTGATTGCCAAACTACGCGAGGCCGACGAGGGGTGATCAGGGTTTCGAGAATTTGCATCAGCCGGCGACCGGGTGACGGAACGCCTCTTCGCACGGAAGCAGGAGCGCAAAATGCTGCAGACGCAACTGGAATCCATGCAGGCTGATTTCTCGGTTGCGCCCCCGGCGAGGTCGCGGATCCATCTGGGGTACGTCGACGGTCTGCGCGCGCTTGCGGCACTTTATGTGGTTCTAGGCCATGCCTGGCTGCAGTCGTTCCCGGGGCGTGGTTCCGACGATGTGGCCACCGGCATGTTACTGTCATTGACCGGCTGGTTGAATCATGGCATTTTCGCCGTCGCATTTTTCATCGCGATCTCGGGTTTCTGCCTTATGTTGCCTGTTCTCGGCAATGAAGGATCGCTTGGCTTTGGCGGCGCGCGACGGTTCTATCTGCGCCGTGCGAGGCGTATCCTTCCCCCGTACTACGTGGCATTGTTGATTTCAATTGCTCTTGTCGCAACCTGCCTTGGCAGACCGACGCAGAGCCTCTTTGACGTCTCAATTCCAATGACAAAGGAAGGGATCATCTCGCATCTCCTTCTGGTCCACAATCTCTACGACAGGACCTCAAGCAATATCAGTCTTCCCCTTTGGTCAATCGCCGTCGAGTGCCAGATCTATCTGGTATTTCCGCTGCTGATCGCTATGCGCCGACGCTTTGGAATGCCCATCGTACTTGCCGCGACATACCTGGTGAGCGTTTCACTGCAAACGATTGTCGAGAAGACGCCCTATTGGGGATTGAAGCCCCTTTACCTCCTCATCTTTGCGCTGGGCATGTATGCCGCCGAGGTGGCTCGCGGCCCTCAGAAGCGGCGATTCATCTGGATCGGATGCATTGCTGCCGCTCTGGTAGTCTGGCTCGTTCGAAGCGGCCTGGCCACATCCGGACTGACAGAACTGGCAGTGGGCGTCCTTGCCATGAGTGTCCTGATTGTCTGCTCCCATTGGCCCGCGAGTCTGATAGCTCGCATTTCGTCGATCAAACTCTTCGCGGCGATCGGCATATTCTCCTACAGCCTCTATCTAATCCACTTCCCGCTGCTTCAGTTGGTCTGGCTTTATCTCGTCCTCCCGTTAAAGCTCAGCCGCCTAGCGACCTTCCTGATCATGTCGACCGCGGGAACCGTCCTGATCGTCATTCTTGCTTACGGTTTCTACTACTTCTTCGAGAGGCCCTTTTGTCGCGCGCCGGGTGGAAGATCGCGCGCCCCTGCAACTCCAGCCTGATAGGGAGGATCTTTTATTGTGCCTTCCGCCACGCGCCGCCTTGTCTATTCCGTTGCCACCAGCCTCGACGGCTTCATCGCCGGTCCGCACGGCGAATACGATTGGATCACGCACGATCCTGCGTACGATTTTGTCGCGCTCTACAGCCGGTTCGATACGCTCCTGATGGGCCGCCGCACCTACGAAGTGGCACAAACTCGCCCTGGGGCTCTTGAGAGAATGGGAAAAGAGGTACTCGTCGCCTCTACGACACTCGATCCCGCGCATCATCCCGGCGCGACAATCCTCGCCCGCGACATCCCTGCGGCGGTTTCAGCCCTCAAGGCCCAACCGAGAAAAGACATCTGGCTGATGGGCGGCGGCGTGCTCTTTCGTTCGCTTCTCGATGCCTGTCTGGTCGATGCAATCGACGTTGCCGTCATGCCGATTCTGCTGGCGGGCGGTGTTCCACTGCTTCCTGAGGGCAGCCGATGCGCGCTGCATCTAGAGGAATGTAAGACTCTGTCGAGCGGTGTCCTCGCTCTTTCCTATTCGGTTCCCGGTTCCCAGACGCGAACAACCAAAAACAGAAGGCGAAAGCCGTAGCCTCCGCCCTGCGAACGCGCAAACTGTCACTAGAAGTGGTACACAATGCCAATCTGTCCGCGCCCGCTCCAACTCGTGTGCGTTGAGTAGCCCGTCTGGTAAGGAACCACGGTGAAAGCCGATCCGATGATATCGCCTCCCGCGCGAATGGCCCAGCGTGCGGAGCGGTTGTAGTCCATGCCAATTCCCACGCCGCCGGCAAACGAATAGTCAGGCTGGATCTGTACTCCCCCGGTGTGTACTGTTCCGATCAATCCCCGCGCGAAGCCGCTGAGCTTTTCATAAAGATTTGCGCGCGCCTGCACTCCCACAAGGAACTGATTTACAGAAGGACTCCCGGCGTTCGTTGCTGTCACGTCCCAGGCGTAGTGGCTGAAATCTGCGACAACGCCAAAGTGATCGCCAAGGTCCCTGGTGTAGGACCCGGTGACGCCCTGCAATCCGCTGCGCGATCCGTTCACCTGGTTAAGGCTTGTATATCCCCATCCCAGAAACACGGAGTTCTTGTAAACAGGACCCGTGGGTTGCGCATGAACGCGCTCGGGCATGATCTGGCAACTGGCAGCCGCAGGAATCAAAAAGGAAAAAACCGCCGCCAGAGCTGAAACAAACGACTTACTCTTCAAGGGAACCTCTCCTGAACACCAAACCGGGGTCGCTCAGCTTTGCGCTGGCCCATGCCCGCGAGCGGGTGCCTTAACTCACACCTAGTACTTTCATAGACTACCTTCTCGCCCCCTGTTCCACGAAGCGCCCGCTCCCTCGCCTCAACGATCCTGTACCTGAATGGGTGACGACAGTCGGACCAGACCGTGGGAGCCCAACGCCACGTTGACCGGCGTTCCCTGAGGAAGATACCTGGCCAGTTCCTCAGGCCGCGAAGAGTCAAGGCTCCATCCATCCGCGATGGCAACCACGGTATATTGCCCTGGAGCAACATCACGCAGCGCAAAGCTCCCGTCGGTATCGGACTGATCGCGCCGAAGCAGGGCCCTCCACGCACCGGTATCTCTGGGAGCCAGCACTACCATGACGCCGGCCAGACCTTTGCCGTCTCTCTCCGCGAATCCTTCGACACGGGACTCGTTCTTGCTCAATGTGACTGCAAACTCCATGGGACGATCGCGAGTGGTCAGGACATTTCCGGAACGCTGCTGACGGCCGGCGCCGGTGGCGGTCACCGTGAAGGGCTTGCTGCCGACGGCCCACAGCAGCCATGTGCCCGGAGGCACGTTTTCAAATCTGAATCGACCGCCGTGCGCAACGGTGACCAGTTGATTCACTCCCCGCTCCCCATCAACGCGATCCAGCGTCAGGTTCACCTCTTCTGAAACAGGCATCCCGCTTGTGAGACGCAGTGTCCCGGTAACAGCGGAGGCAGCGGTTCCGCCGCGGGCGTCCACCTCTTCGCTGGCAGAGAGGTCAAGGTCTACAACGCGCGGCGGGTCGCCTTCCGTCAGTTGATAGTGTCCGGGCGCCAGGCCGCTCATATCGGTCTTGCCAGATTGCAGCGCATCGAGGAAGCCGGCGCTTTGCGCGGCGATCGACGTCCCGAAGACAACCTGCTGCAGCTCCGGTCGCGCGATATCGCCGTTTTGCCTGCGCGGAGCCGGAATCGACAGATGAATTGCGGGAACTCCGTGCACGGTGATGTCGGCAACTTCGCGGCTGCCGCCGGCGAGCACAATCGGCCTCGCAGTTGCTTCGTCCGTTGTCGAATCGTAGTAGGTCACCGGATAGGCCACGTCGAGAGCGGGATTGACAGGTTCGCCGGCGGCTCTGTTCTTGCTGTTCCCGTGTACGGCGTACCATGGCTCCGCAATCACAGCGATGAGGAATTCACCCTGCGGCAGATCGCTGAACTCGTAGGCGCCTGTGTCGTCCGTGACGGCGACATCTGCCTCCGCGGTCCGTTCTCCGGGACCGGGATGTTTCGGCCGCTGAAAGAGCAGAACGCGCGCGCCTTCTACGGGATCGCCATCGTCGCTCGAAACGACTCCGCGTATGCCGGCGTCCGGCGTCAGGCGAAAAGTCAGATGCGAGGTGTCCTGGTCTGCGCCGGTCACTACGGCAGAGCTGAATTCATCGTGCTCATCGTAAAAGCCTGTGCGAAACCCGCGTTTGGAGGCCGTGAGTTGATACTTCGCCCCCCGCAAATTCCTCAATGCAAAATGTCCGTCGCTGTCCGATGTCACCGACTGGACGATGCGGCTCTCTTCCAGGGTCAATGCGGCGACGGTGGCCTGCCGTACAGGCGCGCCCGTCACAGCGTTTACCAGTCTTCCGGCGATTTGAAATGTGCCCGGCTCCGCAGCCGTGCCGGGAACCGCGGCCGGGCGCTCTACACGCCCGCTCGATTGGGGATGCGATGCCAGTCCGCAGCACAGCATGCAAACCGCCAGGCTCACCCGCAGGGCGCGCCGATCACCCGATGTCAGCGAAGGATGGCTCACTGTTGTACTGCCTCGACGACGAGGTCGCTCGCCGAGCCGGGACCGAGAGCGACGCTTTGTCCATGCAGCCCGGAAAGCGCGGAGGGGTTGCGATATTCGAGCGCCACGGGTTGGCGAAATGCATAGACGTGGTAATTGCCTGGGGTGAGGCCCTCGAGAGTAATCCGTGCTCCGCTCGATGCGCGGAGCGTCTGCGGTACGACATCTACCGTCGATTCGAAATCCGGCACAACGTAGATTGTGTAAAACGGCTCCTCTCCCGCCTTGGGAACCGATATCGAAGCCGGCAGCGCGACAGTCAGGCTCGCGCAGTCATCGCGGAGTGTCAGATTAAGGGGCGCGGTAGCGCTTGAGAACCCAACCACGAGTGGTTCACGCGCCAGACTCGCTCCGCCGGAAGTGAACGAGGATTCGCAAAGACCCCTGTTCGCAATGTTTGTATGGACCCAGTAAGCTCCGGGCGAAACAAACATCGTAGCGATCGGACCATCAGAATTCCCCTGTGCGTAACTCGTCACGATTCCATCCGCAATCCACGCGCCTGTCTGGCTGAGCGTGATGAACACCTCGCTGTCGCGGGCGAAGACAGGTGGGCCAGACTCGACGGCCTGGCCTGAGGCTACGCCGGTCCGCATCACTGAGACCACGATGGGACTCGTGCGAGCGAATCCAAGTGGAATCCGGAGGTTTGATACAGCATGCCCTGCAACAGTGACATCGACCCGACCGGTAAGCGCATCTTCTGAAGCTGCGAACGTCGATATGATGCCCAGATTTCCGCCCGCTGTCCGCGCTTTTGCCGCGACGGCAAGCACGGAATATGTCCCGTCGGGCAGAAGCGCCTGCAATGTGCGCGTATTCGAATCGTACTGCGCGCTGTAGGGAAGT
>Ga0335069_10005553_pt1 | contig 18515 bp, 16 predicted proteins | sample Lox_Sample_11_FD_206714 | JGI IMG/M metagenome (GOLD analysis project Ga0335069, IMG submission 206714) | Soil microbial communities from Loxahatchee National Wildlife Refuge, Florida, United States - Lox_Sample_1.1 | ecosystem: Environmental > Terrestrial > Soil > Wetlands | place: USA... | reverse complement strand
ACTCGAACGCGACTTCAAGTCCCCCTTCCCGGTCTTCCGAGTTGAAAAAGCTAATCCGTCAGATTTTCGGCGCTGTGCCGCGCCCGAATCGTCTTGGCACCGGTCGCATATATGGCAGACCGAATTCTCATGCTCATCGTGCTCCCACCTGGCCTCCGGCCCGGTTGAACCTGGGGTGTGAGGTGCGGTCGCACCCTCAGCCCTGTGGCTGGCTGGCCCTCGAACTCTGGAAGACTTCGCTCTAAAGCAGAATCATCACGTCCGATCGTGGGCCCGCGGCCGATGGCGCCGCTCGGACGACGAGCCGAGCCCAAGCTCCTCACGGTACTTGGCGACCGTACGGCGGGCGATCGTCAAACCGTTCAAGCGGTTGAGGCGCTCAGTGATCTCCTGATCGCTCAGAGGACGGTCCGGAGGCTCCGTGGCGACGATACGTCGGATGGTTTCCTGGACGGATCGGGCAGATATCTCGCCCGCCCCATCCATGGTGCCAATGCCTCCACCGAAAAAGTACTTGAGCTCAAACACGCCGCGGGGGGTACTCACGTACTTGCCCTTCGTCACACGGCTCACGGTCGACTCCGCCACCCCCACCTCGTCCGCGACGTCTCTCAGGGCCAGGGGGCGCAGGTGTTCGGGCCCGTGTTCGAAGAAGGCGTGCTGGAAGCGCACGATGCTCTCCGTCACTTTGTGGATCGTGCGCTGGCGCTCGTAGACGGCACGGACGAACCACTTGGCCGCGGTGAGCCGCGCCCGAACGTAGGCACGCTCCTCGGAGGTCGCCCGCCCATCCTCGAGGATCTTGCGGATCGGCCGGCTGATCCGGAGCCTCGGCTGGCCGTCATCGTTGACACGCACAACGATCTCGCGGCCCACCTGGATGACGTGAACATCTGGCGCGATGGTGGCCGCATCGTGCCGCCCGAAACCACGGGCGGGAATGGGATTGAGCGTGAGCAGACGCACTTCCTCCTCGAGGACATCCGGTACGCCAATACCCAGACGACGGGCGATGGCGGGATAGCGACGCTCCTTGAGCGCGGGGAGAAAGTGCTCGATGAGTCCCGCAAGATGCGGACGGTCGGGGAAGTAGTGGCGAGCCTGGATCAGCAGGCACTCCTGGGAATCGCGGGCCGCGGCACCCACCGGGTCGAAGCGGTGGATCTGCTCGAGCACGGCCGCGACCTCGTCCCTCTCGGCCCCAAGCTGTAGAGCAATGATCAGGCAGTCCTCGTCGAGGAAACCGCGCTCGTCGAGGTTCTCGATGATCCATTCCCCAATGGGCAGCAACCTGGGGTCGATGGACTCCTCCTCGTGGAGCTGCTCGAGGAGGTGGTCCCGCAGGTCCCGGTCCACCGTCTCTCCCGGATCCTGCCGAGGACGATCATCGTCCGCCTCCCGCTCGACGGGCGCGCGAACAGGGCCGGCGGGTCCCCCAGACAGGTGCTCGAGGAGCCTCATGTCCTCATCTGAGGGGAGCGGCTCAGTCGCCTCGTCGGCGATGTCTTCCTCGAGCAGGGGGTTCTCTTCGAGCGCCTTTGCGATCTCCTGCCGGAGCTCCTGGGACGCCAGGGCCATGATGCGCATGAGGAGAATCAGTTGCGGTGTCAGGTGCTGCTGGAGTCCAAGCCTTGGAGTCAGCTTCATCATCACGAGTCACCTCTTGGTGTCGCATTGACCACTAGAGGACGTCTATACATAACTGGCCTGAGATATGCAAATGCAAAATATAGTCCCCAATATTAGTGCTTATATAGCATATGTTTACGATACGATCACTTAGGTCTATTTTCCCAGATCTCGCTGGCCGCTGATCCGGTAGCGAAGGATCGCGTGGATTCGCAGACTCCCCTTGGAGACCGCATCCGGCACTGGCGGGAATGGCGCAGCGAGCCGGATGGCCTGCATGGCGTGGTCGTCCAGAGCGACCTCCCCTGAGCTCTCCCGCTGCTTCGCGTCCACCAGATCACCGCTCTTGGCGATCTCGAAGTCGACGACTACTTCGCCTTCGATGCCCTTGTTGGACACGTCCTGCGGATACGTCCACTTGCGCATGATCTGCTGGCGAATCTGACTGAAGTAGTCTTGGTACTTCGGGTCCGTAGTGGCCAGTGAAACGGAATCAGGGGCATTCGCCGCAACGGCCGGCTGCTCGGCCCCGTTCTGCCGAGCTCTGAGCCAATCCCCGTATGGGTGAGCCCTGAACTGCTCGTTCATGCACTCGAAATACGGCAGGTTGGGCCCCCCGACGGAGTTCGTTGCCCCCCGGATCGTGTATGTGCCGTCGGGCTGGACCTTGTCCAGATACCAGGTGTTGCTCCGGGCATCACACGTTCGCCCCATCTCCCACACGTACTCTTGCTTTGGCGTATTCTGCACGGAGGCACAGCCGGCAAGGCCGCCGAGCAACACCAGAAGAACGGAGCCTGCAAACTGAGGCAGGCTGCTCGGGCGCAACGCCAAGGCGCTCAAGCGTCAGGCTCCCGGCGATTGGACCATGCCCCTCGCGCGATGCAGCACCGTGTGCGTCCCGGTAACTCTTTGGCCTCCAGCGCGAGCTGCCAGTGGAACGGGATCGCCCGGTTGTAGGCCCGAGGGGCCTCGTCCTTCCTCCCCCACGCGGGCAGGGTCTCGATCGCGCCTAGGTTCGGGTAGAGCTGCCGTAGAGCAGAGGTGGACGCTTCGTAGTCATAGATGATCTGGTACAGGCCAGCCCGCACCTTGACGCTCGCGAAGACAACGTAGAAGTCCACGTCTCGACTGACTGCCCCGAACCAGTCCCCGACGTAGTACGCCCTGCCCGCCTCCACGTCGAACGGCTGGCCCATGAAGCTCAGCCGCGGGGGCAGGCGGAGGTTGGTGGTCCTGACCTTCACATCCATTGCCGAGCCTGACACGAGCTGCGTAAATTCGTACTGACCTGGTTCGACATCGACTACGTACATCTGCTGAGGGGTATTGCGAAACTGAATCGCCATGAACTCGCTCGTGCCCATGTTGGTCAGCTGCAGGAACAGGGATGGCTGTGCCGCAGACTCGGGCTTGAGCTGAAATCGGCCATATAGATAGGCACGGGCAGGCCGCGGCATGGCAGTCGCGTCGAGAGACGACCTTTCGTTCACGTTCGCACACGCGGATGCGAACGCGACGAGTACAAGGATCAAGATGAGCTCCGGGCTAGATCGCCTACTCGTCACGACTCGCCTCCTTGGCTCCGCCTCGCGCGGCACCCCCTGCTGGAAGCCGGCGTCTCGTCATTCGATGCCCCAGATAGCAAGCCGGCGGACCAGGCATTCGCTGTAGGGGTACGTTCGCGGCGCCGGGAGTACTCTATCGGAGCTCGCGTCGGTCCGCTGAGCGCCGTATTTCAGCCGGCATCGCCTGCGAATCTCATCGAACGACAGCGGCTCGACGCTGTCGTCGGGCGGCCCGTAGGGAGGCGGTGGGCTATATGCGAGCACCCGCCCGTCGGGTCCGAACATGAGCGTGGCTGTGCGCCGATACTTGAACGCCTCATACCCGGCCCAGGGAACCAGGAGAGGCTCGGCAAACCCGACCGTCATCAGGCTCATGAGCGCAAACGTGAATTTCTGCTTCTGCCATTCCGGATTGCGCTGCGTGTACGCATATGTGTCGACACGCGAGCCGTCGGGTAGCAGTCGGGACGTCTCCGGCTTACCCAGGGTCTCCTCGACGGTCTCTCGGGATGACCCGAGTGCGACGTTGGCGCTGGCAGGGCCGTCGAGTCCCACCAAGTCCTGATGCGCGAGGATCATAGCTCCGCAGCCCGATAGCGTCGAGGCAAGCAGGATCGCTCCCGGCAACACGCGAACCCGTCGCGCGGCAATCACCTTGATGGCCGTCACTCGCTCGACTCGTGTTGCAGCGACAGCGAGTGCACGATGTTGTCCGCTCCGACCCCGCCGCCGCTCAATGTGGGGCCGTCAAGGTTCAGCGAATAGTTGATCGCCGTCCCGGCCAGCGGCCCGGAGCTAGTGTCGTATCGGCCCGTCAACGTGACCTGGTTGCCGACCTTGTCGACGGCCCCCGACGCCGTCATCTGCGTGTCGCCAACCAGGCGGGGGCGTGTAAGCGTCCAGCGCAAGGCGTCTCCTTCCGGATGGATCTTGAGCGTGACCGGAACCGTGCCTGTCGGCAGGCGGAACTCGGCGCGCCCCCGCCACACACCGACCAGCTCGGCCGCTTCCGGGGGCGCCGGCCGGGCGCGTCCGGGAGGCCGAGCAGATTCCGGCAACACACGGCCCGTGATCTCCCCGGTCCCGCGCAAGGGAACGCGGACGGCCTGGCGGGAGGCATCCTCCGCGTCCACGAACTGGACGACCAGCACGCCGTCCGCGGTCGTCAATGGCCCGCCCGGCGGCATGAAGAAGACGAACCCGTGGGCTGATTTGCCGGGATCGAGAAAGGCCTCGGAGAGCTCCTTGCTCCGGTAGTCGTTCAGGCGAGCCGTGCGGACGGTGTCCTTGTGTGCGGAGGCGGCCAGCATGCCGATGACCCCGAATCCTATCCCCCAGCCGATGACGTCTCCCACGCCCTGATCGAATCGGGCGGCGACGGCTGTGGCGCCGGTCGAGGCGACCTGCCGGCCGTCGGGAAAGAGCAGGATCATGTCAGAAGACCGGACCAGTAGCCGACGCGGACCGTCGTTCAGGACGAAGACCTGGACCGGCAGAATTCCCACGTCACTCATGTCGCCATCAAAGGCCGCCTTCTGTCGTTCCTTCTGGATATAGGGATCGGCGCCGACGGCCACCACGCCCTCCTGCACCCAGAGGGGCATGCCTTCCGGCTTGAGAAGCTCGAGGTTCGTCGGCGTGTAGGATGCGCATCCTTGGAGGAGAAGCAGCGCCGTGAGCCCCAAGGCAACTATCGCGCGGCTCAAGGTCTGAGCCTCGACAGCACGGTGGCGAGCCACTTCGGCATCCAGCTGAGTACTCCACTGTTGCGGAGCCACGCGCGAACCTCGGGAACGTCGCGGAATCCCGCGGCCAGCTTGGTGGCCGCGTCCTGCATGGCCAACTCTGCGGCTTCTCCCGGCCCTCGCGCGAAGTCGAAGCCGAACTGGCCGGGCTTGGCGCCAGCCCCCCTCACCGTCCACGAGGCCAGCGTTGTCCCGTCCGGAGCAGACAGCTTGAACCGATAGGTGATCTCCGCGGTATAGGTGCCTGACTTGAGGAACGGCAGGCCGAAATCGAAGGCCTCGATGGTCGGCTCGATGACCGCCGCCACCTTCGGTTCTCCTGCGGAAAGAGGCGGCGGCGCCGAGACGAGTGCATGGCCCTCGAACAGCGCCTTCCACGCCCCCTCGAGCACCAAGATACTGGCTTGGCCAAGGGGGAAGTCCCAGCGATCGCCCATCCGCCAGATCTTGTCTTCACGCTGACCAAAGTCTGGACTGTAGTAGACACCGACGACGACAGGAACTTGCGTCGTCGCCGGCGGGCTCACGAAGGCGGGCTTCATCGGAATCGTATGGGAGCAGGCTGTCAACGGCCCCAGCGCCAGGAGCGCCATCAGCACGCTCGCGCGACGTTTCATCGTCTGCCTCCTCATCCGTGCATGCCGGTCCACCGCTTACGGCACCACTGCCGCGGCGTTCGTGAAGACCCGCCCGATCTCGGCCTCCGCGTCGACGACCGTCGCAATGGTCGTGCAGTTCGCGGTGACGCCAGACTGCCGGACGTCGGCAAGCGGCACGACGGAGGGTCGCGCATTGGCCGGGGCCGGGTACGGCAGCGGCTGGAGCGCGCCGTTGTCCAGCGCGACGAGGAATTGATTGTTGGGCGCGTCCCAGATCAGCTGCAGCTGCACCCTCTGCCCGAGTGCGATGGCGTCCGGGAAGTCCACCGCGGCCACCGTGGTGGTGGCGATGCAACCGGCGTCGAGACAGTGGAAGAGACGCCCCTGCAAGCGCAGGACTCCGTCGGGATCTGCCGAGTTGGAGGCCCGGACAAGCTGGAGGCGGGCCAGGTAGTCTCCGACGAGGCTGCCCGGCGTTGCGGGCACGGGCCCGTCGCTGAAGCGGTTCAGAGTGAGGGCGACCGCCCGGATGATGGACGGCGCGGGATTCGCGGCGCATCCGATCACCTCAATGCGGTGGACTTCGGCCTCGGCCAGGAGCTGGGTAACCAACGTCGGTGTGCTGAGCAACGCGCGGTTGTGCTGGAGCAGGGTCCCGGCATTGGCAGCCGTCGCTCCTTCACTTCGGAGGTGCATCGAGAGCTTGTGCCCGTGCACGGCGTGACGAAACTCCGGCATCGAGTCGATGGCGCCACTCCAGCGGTCGCCGCGCATGTAGTCGGCGCCGTGCCAATCCTCGTACAGAGCGAATGGTTCCACGGCCTGCGCCCAGCTTGGGCCGATGAGGGCGAGCCCGCAGAGGGCCAGGGCGAGCAGCCCCGTGGTTCGCGTCGTCGTGTTCATCGCTTGCTCCTTTCGCGCGCGCCGGACGGCACGGATCGGGGTCACGGGATCACCGCCAAGGGATTCGTTCGCACCACGCCGATCTCGACAGCAGAGTCGACAACTCCCGCCTGGCCGAGACAGTTCGCCGCCGAGTTCAGCACCTGGATGTTGGCAAATGGACTTCGGGACGGACCCTGGTTGAGGGTGGCGGGATATGCGAGCGGCACGTCGGGGCCGTTGTTCAGCCCGCCTACGAAGCGGGCGTTCGTCTCATCCCAGATCAGCCGGAGCCGCACCTTGTCGCCCACATAGACGGGAGTCGGGAGGGTAACGAGGCCATTCGGGATCGAGTGGGCCGCTGAGCAGCTGGAGTTGTCGCACCGGAAGATGACCAACTGAACCTGGAGAGCGCCTGGGGGATCGGTCGAGGCCGACGTACGAAAGAGCTGTAGCCGACCGAAGTGGTCGCCGGTGGCGTCGCTGCCCGCACCAGGGGTGCCGTCATTGAATTTGTTGAGGGACACCTGAGCCGGCAAGGCGTTCGACGTGATCGGGTTGGCAGGGCATCCCACGATCTCGAGGTTCTTGACCCGGGCCTCGACCTCGAGCGCCGTGACCTCGAGCGGCTGCGTCGTGGCCAAGGCGAGCGCCGCGCCGACAAAGCCTGCGTTGGACGTGTTGCTCCCTTCGCGGCGCAGCCGGAGATGGGCCCGGTGTTCGTGCTGCTCCTTGCGCGTGTCCTGAGCTGCGGTGGCGGCGCCGTGCCATCGGTCACCGCGGATCTGAGGGCTGGTCCTCCAGTCCTCGTAGACCGCAAGGTCGTCCATGGCGCGGCCCGCCTCCGCCGCGAGCGCGGAGAGCGCGAGGATGACGAGCGCACTGCCGACCACGATGACTCTCATGTCGAGGATCCTCCTGTTTGTGGGGGTGATGCATCAGTCGATCCTCCAGATCGCAAAACGGCCCGCGACGCACTCGACGTAGGCGTGTTCCTCTGCGTAGGATCGGCAGCCTTGCCGGATCACGCCCACCGACGGCGCCTCCACAGCCGGGTCATCGGGGCCGTACGAGGGCGGCCGGCCATAGTCCACCAGCTGGCCGTCCGGGCCGAAGGTAAACTGCACTTCGCCGTGTGGAGGGTTCGCCGCAGTGTGGATCGCGAACCCCATGAGCACAGGCTCGACAAGCGGCGAAATCAAAAGCCATCCGTAGCCTTGAGTGAGGTATCCAATCGCGGCGTGGATCCCGACGGACGTTTTCACTCCCTCTTTCGCCTTGGGATCTCGCTGGCGGTATTTGTAGGTGGCGATCTGTCCTCCATCGGGCAGCGGTGTCACCGCGACTGGTGTCCCCAGCTCGGCGTCGACCTGGTCGCGCGTCAGGCCGAGGCGCGGCTGAGGCGGCGTCTCGTGCCCTGCACGGCTGGCCGCATAGTAGATCGCGGTGGAGCAGCCACCGGAAGAGACCAGCACAGCGAAGGTGGCGGCGAGCAGCGCGAGTCGCGGGGCCATGGTCAAGGAAACTCGGGAGCGACGCGGTCGGGCAGGCTCGCCCGCAGGGGTGCAGGGTCGAAGAAGGCCTTCGGGTCGAATGGCGCCGTGAGAAGGCCGGCCTCCATCATCCACCCGCCGAGCCTCTGGAAATCCTCGAACGTGATTCTGTCGAGACCCACGACCCCGTCACTGGATGCGTAGTCCGCTTCCACGGCCCCCACGTCGTCGCCCCCGAACATCCCTCGCGCGAACTCGACGACCTCGTTCTTGTGGTCGGCGGCGTAGACGCGCCCCCGGTCGAGGGCGCGAAGCAGCCGCTCGGCCACCCCGGGATGGTCCTCGAGGTAGCGCTTCCACGTGCCCAGCAGCAGATAGCCGTGGCCGTAGCCACGGGCGGTCGTCAGCAGGTGCACATGGTCGCCGTGCTTCGCCAGGGCGCGGGCTCCGTAAGGCTCACGGACGAAGAAGGCAGCCGCTCCGTCGGCCGCTCCCGGATCCCAGGCCAGGATGGACTCCGGGCCTTCGTTCTTCAGCTCCACGTCCCGCTCGCTCATGCCGTGGGCGCGCAGATATTCGCCAAGGAGCCATGCGCTCGTCGATCCCAGCCGGGTCGCCACGGCCTTTGCCCCGAGCGCCTGCGCATCGCTGATCCCGGCCTTGGCGATGCCCACATAACCCTCCGCGTCGCGCGCAAGGGCGGCGATCACCACGAAGTCCGGGCGGACGCTCTGCCAGAAATTTACCGCCGAGAGTTCACTCACGACGACGAAGTCGCCGCCGTCCCTGCCCTGCCCGAAGACGCCAAGCATGTCGGCGCCTGATGTCATCCACCTGACCGAGACCGCGAGGCCTTCGGCTTTGAAGAACCCCTTGGACTGCGCCATCCAGATGGCGTCGGCTCTGGCGAGGGGCTGGGCGAGCACAAGCACCTTGGTGTCCTCGTCCACCGCCTCGGCCAGCGCAGAGCACCAGAGCAGGGCGACGAGGGCCACACGGAGCGCGCGACTACCGATCAAAAAGGTCATCGCGTACCTCCAAGGCCACGAAGTGGGCCGGCTGCGTGGCACTGAGTCAGGGTCCATCGATGAGTTGCGCACAGTCGCTATGTGCCTGATCAGGCGTCACAGAGACGTCAAGGGAAGCGTCAAAAGTGTCGCCGCGGCCCCTGAGGAGCCTGACGGGACGCGTCCCCACGACGGCCCTGGCCTTTGGAGCCAGGCTCTCGTACAGCCGCCTCGTCTCCGGCTCCGGCGCAACGCCTAGCTCACGCTGAAGGAGATCCGCACAGAAGTGGTACTGCCGGAGCGCGGCGGAGCGGCGGCCGAGCCTGTCGTAAAGACGCATCAGGGTTCGATGCACCGGTTCGCTGAACGGTTCGATGGCGAGGAAGTGGATGGCCGTCTGGACTGCAGGCTCGAGGTCGGCGGCCGCGATCTCGACTGATAGGATCTGGCGCAGCACGTGGAGAGCCCTCTCCCGCAGGCGATTGCGCTCCGCCCGCAGCCAGTCCTCGAACGGCAGCTCGCGCAGCGTGAACCCCACCAGGAGGTCGCCGGTGTAGAGGGCCGCCGCACGCTCGAGGGCCTTGCGCGTGCTCCGGTTCGCCAGCTCCTCGAACACGGCCACGTCGATCTCTACGCGATCCGGGTTCAGCGAAAGACTGTCGCCCTCGGCGAGAAGCGTCGGCGTCTTCCCATTGGGCAGCGCCCGACGCAGGTCGACCAGAGCCTGGCGGAGACTGTGCCGAGCCTGTTCTGCCGGCACGTCACCCCAGAGCAGGGCCATGAGCGCCTCGCGTGGACAAACGAAGCCGGGGCGGAGGGCGAGGTAGGCCAAGAGGGCCCTTGCCTTTCGGCGCGGCAGTACGAGCGCCTCCCTGCCGCCCAACCGGGCTTCAAATCCGCCGAAGAGGGTTAGCGTCAGACTCTTCATTCCGGTCACCTCAGGCGACGTGGGTATAGATCCAGAAGGTCAACGCGCCCAGACTCGCCCCGGCCGGCAGGTCGATCACATAGTGCTGTTTCGTGAACAGGCAGCTCAGCCCGATGAGTAGAGGGAAGGCCCACGCCACGGGGCCGAGGCTCGAGTGCAGGTGGAGGGCGGTAAGGGTAGCAACGGAGGTGTGCATGCTCGGGAAGCTGTTGGAGCGGGCATCCAGTCGCTGGACGAATCGCAGGAAACGCTCGGAGCAGGTCTTCGGTGTGCGTTCGGGCCGCCACTCCTCCGGGGTGACCACCGGAAATGAGATGAAGATCGCCATCTGCAAGACGAGCAGCAGGAGGAAGCTCATCGCGAGGTGCGTGAACTCCCTCGGCGATTGGATGACGAGGTTGGTGTAGAGGATCACAGGGTAGTAGAGGAAGCTGTAGATCCAGACCCAGCTCGGGCGATACGGAATCATGTCGTCGACGGGGAGGCGGAGCTGGCGCGGCTCGCTCAGGGCGTTCCGCTGACACCAGAAATAGAACTGGTAGACGCCGACGATGAGAAACACGCTGAGCGTAAGCTGAATCAGGTAGTCAGCAGCGGTCATGGGACAGGCCTCCCCTTACCGTCGGTCATGGATGAAGGTCTGCGCGTCGTGGACCAGCGCGCGGCCGAGAACGACGATGCCTGCCAGCGTTCCGATATACACGGTCGTGAAGCGCCAGAGCAGGTTGTAGTAGGGCGCGAAGCCGATCGGGACGATCTGGGCCATGAGGGCGAGCGAGGCGCCTTCCGCCAGTCCGGCCCCGCCCGGCGTGGGCGCAAAGAAGATCAGGAAGATGAGCGCCATCTGGATCTCGATGATGTGACGCGCAGAGTCGGTGTCGATGCCGAGGAAGCGGATGCAGAGGTAAGCAAGAAGGGCGCGGGCGAGGAGGAACGCCAGGCCCAGAAGACTCACCCAGACGAAGCCCAGCTTGCCGGCTCGGAAGAAGCGGATGGTGTCGGCCCGATACGCGTAGATGAAATCGAGCAGTCTGCGCGCCAGCCGTCCCACGCGGGCCGCGGGAGGTCCCGTGCGCACTTCACCGGAAGGCCACCAGTCCTGCAGAGGATGGCGCGCGAGCCCGAGGCGCCGCAGGGCCGCAGACCCCCAGGCAAGCGGTCCATGGAATGCCGCCGGCCAGACGCTGGCGAGCGCCATGGAGCCGCTCATGGCGAAGAGAGTCCACGCGGTCGCTTCGAAGAGCGGCCGCATGACGTCGGTGCTCGAGGAGACCAGAGAATAGAGACCCAGACAGAGCAACCCCACCATCGTTCCCACGAACGAGAGCAGGCTGGCCGTGAAGGCGCGCCCGACGCTGACACCCTCCCGGCTGAAAATGTAGACCTGCCCTGGACCACCACCGAGGTGCGAAGGGGTCAGCGTGTTCAAGGCCACGTTCACCCACTCGGCCTTGATGCAGGTCCACGCTCGCACGCTCGGCTGCAGCGTGCGATATACGACCCAGGTGCGCACCGCGGCGGCGAGCGTTTCGAGCGGGAGACACAGTACGATCAGCCAGAGATATCCCCAGCGCAAATGGTCCCACCGTGGAGCAGGGTCTCCGGACGAGATGCGGTGAAACTGGTACCAGAAAACCCCGAAGGTCAGGAGCAGGAATCCCACGCTGCCCGCGACTACCTGCGTGAATTGGAGACCGGGTGGCCTGTTGGCGACGATGAAGGGCTCGCCCGGCTGATCTGAAGTGGCTTTTGTCAGCGTGACCGGCGTATCGAGCACTTTGCCCTCCCCGCTTTGGCTTTGCATTGCTAGCCGGGGAATGGCACGAGGCATACCAACTTCAGGAAAGCATTATTCGGTTGTGACTTAGACGTGACGAAGACGTGCCGGACAAGTGGTGGTGGTTGCTCAACTGACGAGGGTTCACCCACTAGCGGTCAAATCACAACCCCCTTCGCCCATCAGAGGGCCGGACCCGGGGAAATACTCTCCGGTTGAGGTCCAAGTGGTTGAAGCGTAGGATGCCCGCGCCATGAACCCCTTCGGAGAGCTGATCGGGGAGAGCCCCGGAATCGTGAAGCTCCGTGAGCAGGCCGAGCGCTTGCTCAAGCGGCAGTCTGCCGGCGGGCGTCTCCCAGGGATCCTGATCCAGGGCGAGACGGGGACGGGCAAGGGGTTGCTGGCCCTGCTTCTCCATCGAGCGAGCGCGAGGGCTCGCGGTCCGTTCGTCCAGCTCAACTGCGCGGCCATTTCGGACAACCTGTTGGAGACCGAGCTCTTTGGCAACGTGAAGGGCGCTTACACCGACGCCCGAGACAAGCCCGGCCTCTTCCAGGCCGCCGACCACGGCACGCTCTTTCTCGACGAGATCGGCTCTCTCCGAAAGGACCATCAGGCCAAGCTCCTCACGGCGATCGAGGATCGTGTCGTGCGGCGAGTCGGCGCCACTCGAACCGAGGCCGTGGATGTGTGGGTGCTGGCCGCCTGCAACTCGGACCTGGCGGCGGCGGCGCAGAAGGGCGAGTTTCGCGAAGACCTCTATTACCGGCTCGCGGGCGTCACGCTCACGCTCCCTCCGTTGAGGGAACGGGGTCGAGACGTGCTGCTTCTCGCCGAGCACTTCCTCGAGAGAGCCTGCACGGAGCACAAGCTTGGCACGAGGACCTTCGCGGACGACGCGCGCGCAGCCCTACTGGCCCACCCTTGGAAGGGCAACGTGCGCGTGCTCGCCAGCAAGATCGAGTCGGCTGCGACGTTCTCGGATGAATCGGTGGTGACGGCGGCCATGCTCGACCTCGAAGCTGAGAGGCAGGGTGCGGGGGCAACGGAGACGGCGGTTGAGGAGGAACGCGTTCTCTCCCACGAAGAGGCCATGGCGAAGGTCGAACGAGAGCGTCTGCTGGCGGCTCTTCGGCAGACCAACTGGAACGTGACGCACGCGGCGGAGAAGCTCGAGATGTCGCGCGACACGCTGCGCGGGCGCATGAAGAAGTACGGCCTGCAGCCTGACGACTCGTCCCCCGTCGCGCGTCGGCGCTTCCGGCGAGCGGGATCCGCCCAGGCGCCTCCGTCGGTTACCGGCACCGTCCCCACACGGTGGGAACCCCGCCGCGTCACCCTGGTGCGGGCCGCGCTCGTCGACTCATCCGGAGCCGATCCTCAGGTCCGTGGCAGTCGGGCCCTCGAAGCCTTCGTGGAGAAAGTCGAGAGCTTCGGGGGGCGGGTAGAGGAGGCAGGTCCGACGGGCATCGTGGGAGCCTTCGGGGTGGAGCCCGTCGAGGACGCTGCGCGTCGAGCCGCGCATGCCGCCATGGCTATCCAAAAGGCCGCCGAGCGGGCTCCCCGAGAGACGGGCGTCGAGCTCTCCGTCAAGCTCGCGATTCACGGGGATCAGTTCCTTGTCAGTCAGGGAGGCGGCCCCGCGCAGCTCGATCTGGACGGAAAGCGCCAGGCCTGGACGACGCTCGAAGCCCTACTCTCCCGCATTCAGCCCGGACAGATCGTCGTCGACGAGACCATCGTCGCGTTCCTCACCCGTCACTTCGACCTCGTGCCGGTCGATTCCGAGATGCCGGGTGATCGGCAGGCGTTTCGGCTGATGGCGGCGGAGGCCTCATCGCCCGCCATTGCTCGGGTCGCGCCGTTCGTCGGACGACATCACGAGCTCGATCTGCTTCGCAACCGGCTGGCCACGGCCGCGCGCGGCCATGGGCAGGTGGTGGGCATCGTGGGCGAGGCCGGCATCGGGAAGTCCCGCCTCCTCGGCGAGATCCGGGAGAGCCTCCGGGACCAGGGAGTGACGTACCGGGAAGGACACTGCCAGTCGTTCGGGAGCACGGTGCCATATCTGCCTCTGCTGGATATCCTCAGGCAAAACTTCCGCATCACCGAGCTGGATGGACCCGAGGCCATCGCCGAGAAGGTGCGGCTCGGCCTGCAACACGTGGAGATGGATCCGGTCGAGTGGGCGCCGTACTTCCTCGACCTCTTCGGCATCACGGAGGGCACGGAACGTCTGAGCGGGTTGACTCCCGGCGCAATCAAGGCCAACACGTTCGAGGCCCTCCGCCATCTGACCCTGATCGGCAGTAGCCGTCGGCCTATCGTGATCGTCATGGAGGACCTGCAGTGGATCGACAGCGTGTCGGAGGAATGCCTGGCCGCCGTGATAGACAGCGCGGTCGGCACCTCCGGGATGCTGATCGTCACCTATCGCCCCGGCTACCGGCCGCCGTGGATGGACCGCTCCTACTTCAGTCAGGTCTCTCTCGGGCCGCTCTCGCAGGACGACAGCCTGAGCGTCATGCGGGCGCTGCTCCGAGAGGAGGACATCCCGGAGAAGCTGGCGAACGTGGTGCTGCAAAAGACCGAGGGCAATCCTTTCTTCCTGGAGGAGATCTGCCGGGTGGTCCGCGAGACGGGAGGCCTGCAGCCGCCGGTGTCGGTGCCCGACACGATCCAGGAGGTTCTCCTCGCGCGAATCGAGCGGCTCCCCGATGAGCTTCGACGACTTCTGCAAACCGCGTCCGTCCTCGGGCGCGAGGTCCCGGTGGCGCTTCTGCGCTCTATCTGGAAGGAGCGGGGAGCACTCGATCCTCTCCTGCGCGAGCTCGCGCGACTCGAATTTCTTTCCAAGCGCAGCGGTGACGTCGACTCGACCTATATGTTCACGCATACGCTCACCCAGGAGGTCGTGTACGAGAGCCTCTCGCCCGCTCGACGCGCAGCCCTGCACGCTGCGGCCGGCACGGCCCTGGAGACGCTGTACATGACACGCCTCGAGGAGGTCACGGATCGCCTCGCGCACCACTACTCGAGGACGGACCAGGCCGACAAGGCGGTGCTCTACCTTGCGCGCCAGGCGGAAAAGGCGGCGCGCGGGCATGCTCACGCAGAGGCCGTCCGGATCCTGGGGGAGGCCCTCGGTCACTGCGATCGGCTTCCCGCCGTCGAACGGGAGCGTCGGCGGATGGACCTGGTCCTGCGTCAGGCCTCCTCCCTTATTTACCTTGGTGACTTCCAGGCCATTGTGGAGCGGCTCCTCCAGTACCGTGAAACCCTCGAGCAGCTGCACGACGCCGCTCTCGGCGGCCAGTACCACTTCCTCATGAGTCGCAGCTATCTCTTCCTTGGAGACGACGAGCGCGCGTCCTGGCACGCGACGATGGGCATCACCGAGGCGACCCGCAGCGGAGACGACGCCACGCGCGGTAAGATTCATTACGTTCTCGCGCAGCGGGGGGCTCTGTCAGGGCGCCCCACGGAGGGCATCGAGCACGGCCGGGAGGCCGCCGCGCTCCTGGAGCGAGCCGGGGAGGGATGGTGGGTCGGTCCGGCGCACTGGGCGATAGGGCTCAGTCATGCCTTGCGCGGGGAGTTCGAGCCAGCCCTCGTGGCTCAGGGCAAGGCCTCCGCGATCGGCGACGCCGTGGGCGATCCGCAGCTCCGGAGCTCGTCGGCCTGGGCGACGGGGGTCGTCCACTCCGCGCTCGGAGATCACGACGCTGGGATCGCCGCTTGCCGGCGTGCCCTCGAGCACTCGCCCGATCCCCTGGACACGGCCATCGGGCTCGGATGGCTCGGTTATGCTTACGTCGAGAAGGGAGAACCGGAGCAGGCAATCGCCCCGCTCGAGCAAGCCATCCAGCAGCTCACGCAGTTCAGGTTTGCCCAGCTCCTTGGGATCTTCACGGTCATGCTGGGCGAAGCTCGGCGGGTCACCGGGAACCTCGAGATGGCCGCCGAGCTGGCTCGGCAGGGTCTCGAGGTGACGAGCCGCACACACTGGCCGTTCGGAGTGGGATGGGCCCAGCTAGTGCTGGGCCGGATCGCCCAGGCCAGAGGCGACTTCAGCGAGGCCGAAACGCGTCTGGGCGAAGCGCTCCGGGCCTTCGAATCGATGGAGAGCCGCTACTTTGGAGCTCGCGCGTATATGGACCTCGCAAAGCTGGCGCACGCGAAGGACGATCGCGCCGCCGTCGCCTCGCGCCTCGGAGAGGCGCGCCGGCGCTTTCAGGAACTGGCCATCCCTCGCTACATCGCGCTCGGCGAGGAGCTTGCCGCGGCGCTGCTTCCGTGAGCTCGCGCCGACCCCTTCGGTTCGCCAAGGTCGTCTTATTCACCGTCGCCGTCAGCGGGTTGGTCGAGCTGTGCTGCTCCCCGACAGACGCTGAGAATTACCTCTATCCGTACCGGGATCCGTATCTCGCGACCTTGTCAGTGGGCATGCTCCGCAGCCGTCCTCCCAGCCGAGGAATCGACGTGGAGAAGCTGTCCATCACGGTGATTCCTTCGCGCGAGCATGTCCACCTCATGGAAGGCCGCGGGCACCTGGAAGCCTTGTACTTCCGGCAGAGGCATCCGGCCCCGCTGCTGTTCATCGTGCCCGGGGCGGGGTCGCAAACCTATGATTGGCCGTCCAGGTTCCTCAGCGACAGATTTCACGCGCGCGGCTACCACGTTGTCCTCCTCCCGGGGACCATGACCTGGAACTTCGCCCTGGCGGCCAGCGGAAGCGGATTGCCCGGGATCAAGGAGCAGGATGCCCGCGACCTCCGTCGCGTGATGACCGTGGCTCTCGAGCAGATCAAGCAGGACCATGGTGCGGAGATCACGAGAATCGGATTCCTGGGGATCAGCATGGGCGGACTTGACGGCGCCTATGTCAGCGATCTCGAGACGCGAGAGCACGCCATCGGGATCAGCCGGTTCCTCCTAGTCAACCCGCCGGTGGACTTGTTCTATGCGGGTCGGGTCGTCGATCAGCTCTACGACGAAGGTCAGAACTGGAGCAAGGAGGAGAAGGACGTTCTGCTCGGGAAGGCCATCGAGGCCTTCCTGGAATTCTACCGAGAGCGCCGGACGCCCGAAGACGGCTCATTTCTCTTTGATCTCCAGCTTCGCTTGCCGCTCACCGATGCGCAGCGTCGCTTCTTGATCGGGTACGATCTGAAGCACCTGGTGGGAGATGTCGTTTACGTTAGTCAGCTCATCCGGGATCGGGGCGTCCTCAAGGTATCCGGGCGGCGCGGGACGAGATCCGCGCGTGTGGCGGAGGCATCGGCGTTCTCGGTGCACGAGTACATCGAGCGACTCCTCCTTCCGGAATACGCCGAGAGAACAGGAGCGCAGGCGAGCTTCGATGATCTAGGGAGAAAATCATCCCTGAGATCGCTGCCGCTAGACTCCCAGCGCAATGTGTATGTCATGCACAACGCCGATGATTTCCTTGTCACAGCCTCCGATCTCGCCTTCCTCCAGCAAGCCTTGGGCGGCCGGCTCAAGCTCTATCCGCGTGGAGGTCATGTCGGCAATGTTTGGTACCCGGAGAATGTGGCAGCCATTCTCGCGACATTCGATTCGATGTAGGGCGCTGCTCCGTGCGATCCAGCCATGGCGAGCCCGACCCTCTGCGGCCGCCCGTCGCTGGAGTGCGTGCAAACTCTGACCCGGCGCTCATACGGAGGTGCACATGGTCGTTGCCCTGCCCGCTCTACTCGCCCTCTTCCTCGCGGCGGGTTGCACGTTCGGCGGCGTGACACCGATCAGCGTGGCGCCGCCCCCGGGCCGCCCCACCGTGTTGGTCCTGGGAGAGATCGAGGTTTCGAATCCGGTCTGGGCGAGCGCGCCCCTCCAGTTCCGCTCGCGTGCGTACGACTGGCTCACCAAGAATCCATCTTTCGACAAAGTCCTCACCGAGACACCGGCCGAGTCGATTGCCGAGAGCATCACGCTGACAGGTGCCATCACGGAGCTCGACGAGGGCAGCGCAGCGCTCCGATTCTTCGTGGGCATGGGAGCAGGCCAGGCCCAGGCCAAGGGCGAGTTCAGGATCCTCGGACCCGACGGTACCGAGCTGGTACGCTTCCAGGCGAGGCGATCCTACCTGGGAGGAGCTGGGATCGGCGGGGGCGGGCTGCTTGACATGGACGAGCTGATACGCCGGCTGGGCGAGTCGGTGGCCGAGATGACCGTGCACTGGTCCCGCGGCGAGCCTCTCGACGCGGCCGGGACCACGCCGAATGGAGCACCGTGCGCACCTCAGCGGGGCGGGCCAGAGAGTCGACAACCTCAGTCTGGCTGTCGGTGATGCGTGTCCGAGTCCGACCGTTTACGTCGCCTATACCGCACCTGGTCCTGGATCGGCTTGACCTGTGGACGGAAACGGTACCCCCACATTCGTCCGTCGCGCCCCTGCAGCGGCAACGATCGAGATCTGACCTCTCTGTGGCCCGATCTTTCCGGCTCGTTCTCGTTGCGACGGCGCTTGCTCGGGACCGGATTGCCGTCGAGGCTGACGGAGGGCGTGCGTGAGTTCTGCAGAAGCCGACCCCGTCGTGGCCAGACATGCCCTCCGCGTGATCGAAGAAGGCTTTCTTGGTGAGAGCCGTGCCGCCGTCGCTGTTCGAGAACACGTAGCAGACTTTCTCGCGCGGCACAGCACCGAGGATCCGCCTCCTCCGATCTTGCTCCGTGGCGAGGTCGGAGTCGGCAAGAGCCTGCTGGCCCGGTTGATTCATCAAGCTGGGCCGCGCCGGGGCCGCCCCTTCGTCATCTTCCCCTGTGCGGCGACTCCCCCATCGTCTCTGAGAACCAGCTTGTTCGGGCACGAGCGGAAGGCGCGGGCGACCAACGTGCGGACGGGCAAGACTGGGCTATTCCACGCC
>Ga0335069_10005552_pt1 | contig 18519 bp, 15 predicted proteins | sample Lox_Sample_11_FD_206714 | JGI IMG/M metagenome (GOLD analysis project Ga0335069, IMG submission 206714) | Soil microbial communities from Loxahatchee National Wildlife Refuge, Florida, United States - Lox_Sample_1.1 | ecosystem: Environmental > Terrestrial > Soil > Wetlands | place: USA... | reverse complement strand
CCGCTGATGTGATCTAGCGTCGCCGCCATCTTCGCGGTGACACAGGGATGACGATAGGTGTTGCCATTCACCAGGTGTCCGATGCGCGCGCGCTTGGTCGCCTGCGCCAACGCACTCAGCGTCGTCCAGCCTTCAAAGCATGGGCCGTCCGGATCGACGAAAATCGGATAGAAGTGATCGAAGTTCCAGAGCGAGTCATAGCCCCACGCGTCGGCCTTCTGCCACAGGTCGAGCATCTGCTTCCACTCGATCCCCTGCTGTCCCGTCTGTACGCCAAACCGAATCGGATGCTTCGTCGCCATACGTGTGCTCCTTGTGCTGCATTGGATGTGCTTGACGGGCATGTTGTCCCATGCGCGCATCTTTCAAGCAACCCTGTGCGTGCGCGAGGAGGCCACGTTGCGCGCTGCGGCCCGCACCCGATAGAGTGCGGCTGATCATGCCACACGGCCAGGAACGTATCGGGCTGCTGTTTGCCGCTCTCTGCGCTCTCAACGGAGCGTTCGTGCCGGCGTTCGCCAAGTTGACCACGGATCGCGGTGATCCGTTCTTCGTTGCGACGGCGACGACGCTGTTCGCCGGTGCGTTCGCCGCACTCGTCCTCGGCCTGCGGGGTGATCTGACGTTTCTCGTTCGCCGTGCCACCGGTCCGCGGCTGTTCATCGTCGGCGCCCTCGGCACGGCGTGCGCCTTCCTCCTCTTTTTCTACGGGGCGCGGCGGACGTCGGCGATCGAAACGGTGCTCTGTCTGCAAACCGAGCCTGCCTACTCGCTGCTCTTATCGTGGATGTTTCTCGGACATCGGCCGAGCACGTGGCGGGTGATGGCAATCGGTGTGCTGCTACTCGGCATCGTGCTGGCGGTCGGCGGCCGCGGCGTGGCGTCTTCGCCTGGGGTCTGGGCGTTGCTGATCACGCCGCTGTGCTGGCAAGTCTCGCACCTCATCGTCTTGCGGCACCTGCCCAGGATATCGCCGCACGTCTTAACCGGTGCACGCTACGTCCATGGAGGTCTCGTGCTGAGCGTCTTGTGGGTGGCGAGTGGGGGTGTCGTAACAATGCCCGCACCCGCAGACCTCGTGCCGCTGCTACCGTTGGTCGCTCTGCAAGGCGTCATCCTCAGTTATGTCGGCACGCTCCTTTGGTATCAAGCGATCACGCGGCTCGACTTGGCGCGCTCGACCGCCATCGTCGTGCCGTCGATCCCCTTGCTGTCCCTCGGCGCCAGCTTCGTGTTGTTGGGCGAGGTGCCGACAGCATATCAGTGGTCGGGCCTCCTGCTCACTGCAGCCGGCGTCTCGGCGTTCGTGATGGCGCCGCACGTCGACGGCCCCACTCCAGTAGGCGCAGCCGAAGTGGCGGATGAGCACCTCCACCAAGCGATGTGACGGTCATGACCTACGCTGCTGACTTGGAAGCCGTCCGCGCCGCGGCACAACGCCTGGACGGTGTCGCCCACCGCACCCCAATTGCAACCTGTGCGACGCTCGATCGGTTTGCCGGGCGCCGACTCTTCTTCAAATGCGAGCACTTGCAGAGGGTCGGCGCCTTCAAGTTCCGTGGCGCGTGGAATGCCATCGCGCAGGTGTCCGACGACGTTGCGGTGCGCGGCATCCTCACGCACAGTTCCGGAAACCATGCGCAAGCGGTCGCACTGGCCGCACGGCTCCGCGGTATTCCGGCACACATCGTCATGCCGCGGACCGTGTCGCCGGTGAAGCGCCGCGCGGTGGAAGAGTACGGCGGCCGCGTCATTCTGTGCGAGCCGACGCAGCCGGCGCGTCAGGCGGCCGCGGCGGCGGCGCTCGCCGAGACCGGCGGGACACTCATCCCGCCGTACGATCACGCCGACATCATTGCCGGACAAGGCACGGCGGCGCTGGAGCTGCTCGACCAAGTACCGCAGCTCGACGCCATCGTCGTGCCTGTCGGTGGCGGTGGCTTGCTCTCGGGCACCTGTATAGCGGCCAAAGCGGTGCAGCCGTCGATCCGTGTGTTCGCCGCCGAGCCGGCGGGCGCCGACGACGCGGCGCGTTCGATGGCCGCCGGCACATTCATCCCGCAGACGGCGCCGCACACCATCGCCGACGGTCTGCTCACCAGCCTCGGCGAGCTGACGTGGCCGATCATTCGCGATCACGTCGAGATGGCGATCACAGTGACCGACGAGCAGATCGTCGTTGCCATGCGACTGGCATGGGAACGGGCGAAACTCCTGATCGAAGCGAGCAGCGCAGTCGCGCTGGCGGCCGTGCTCGCTGACGACTTCAAGCAGCTGAGCGGCGTCGAGCGCGTCGGCGTGATGCTCACCGGCGGCAATGTCGACCTGGATCACCTGCCATGGTGAGGCGTTCCGATGCGACGGGACTGGTGGCCGGCCTCTGGCCGCTGCCACCAATTGACAAGCCGTCGCGCGACCCAAGTCTTCGTGCAAGGCCCCGCGCGTTGACGCGTCACCCACCCGCCCACTAGACTCCGCCGCCATGAACCCCGACTCGAATCCAATGGCTGTCTTCGCGCCCGGACTGTTCAGCGGCAAGACCGCGTTGGTCACCGGCGGCGGTCGCGGTATCGGCAAGGCCATCGCCGTGGCGTTCGCACGGCTGGGGGCGAACGTCGTCATCGCCAGCCGCAAGCCCGAGAACTTGACGCCGACTCACGCCGAGATCACCGGGCTCGGCGCACATTGCCTCGCCGTACCGACCAACATCCGTGAGACCGACGAAGTCGACGCGCTCGTCCGCCAGGCCCTGCAACGCTTCGGTGCCATCGACTTCCTGATCAACAACGCCGGCGGACAATTCCCGGCGCGACCGAGCGATATCACCGACCGCGGCTGGCGAGCGGTGGTCGATCTCAACCTCAACGGTACCTGGAACATGTGCAGCCGCGTCGGGCCGCATATGATCGAGCGTCGCTCCGGCGCCGTCGTCAACATCGTGCACATCTACTCGTTCGGGCGCGGGGCTGTGAGCTTCGCACACTCGGGCGCCGCGCGTGCCGGCGTGGTCAATCTCACGAAATCACTGGCGTACTACTGGGCGCGTCACGGGGTGACGATCAACGCGCTGGCGCCCGGTACGGTTTCCACTGCCGGCGTCCGCGAAGAAGAGTTCAGCGCCGCCGATACCAACGACTACGAAGCGCTGGCGGTGAAAGACATTCCCACACACCGCCTGGCGGAGCCGGATGAGATCGCGGCAATCGTCCTTTTCCTGTGTTCACCGGCGGCCCGCTACATTAACGGCGCGTCGATCGTCGCCGACGGAGCGCTCTACCTCGAGAACTGGACACCCATGTGGGATCCGGAAATCGCCTAACTCCTGAAGCGGATCGTCAGATCTCGTAACGCAGGTCTTCGTACTCGGAGACCACACGGACGATCATCTCGTGCGCCTGGTCTGGTTCCACCGCTCCCCAGCGTAGCGCGAAGGACTCGGCCTGGAAGTCGGGCGTAAATTTCGCCGACCGGCCCATCACCACCTCTCTTGCACCCAACTCTTTGGCAGCTCGCGCGATGGCGAAGAGCGAATCGTTTGAGCTGACGACAAGCGGCGTCACCGTCTTGCCGTGCTCTTCGGCACGGTTGACCACTGCGGTGAACAACGCCTGATCTTCGGGCGAGAAATGGGGCTCTACACCGTTACCGTCCGGCCCGCGCTCGACCTTCACGGTCATGACAACGACGTCGCCGTGATCGTGTTCGGCCTCCGTGAGGGCGCGATCCAGGTGACTGAGATTTTTGGGGTCGCGCGCCGGCACCAGGGTGCATGGGCGGCCGCGCAGGCCGATCTGCTGCGGGTCGAGTTCGGCAGTGAGGCGAACGTTGAACTGTTCCAGATGGTGCGCGTCATGAGCCCGCCCGCGCGACAGGCGCTCAGTGATCCAGAAGAGGAGAAACAAGGCGAGCGTGAACGCGATGCCCCACTGCGTAGCGACCTGCTTGGTGAACAGGTTCACCAGCGCCGCAGCCAGTAAGACGAGGAAGATCAACGTCAAGCCGATTGGGAACTCGACGCGACCGACGCGCAGATTGAACGGCACGCGCCAGGCGCGTGGCCGGTGGTCTTTGAAGCGCAACACGACCATCGATAGCGCCTTGAAGACAAAGCTCCAGACCACGCCGAAAGCGTACGCTTCGCCGAGAACATAGACATCGCCGCGGCTGGCGATGATCGTGAAGATCTGCAGCGCGACGACCGTATTGATGATGCGTGCCGTCGTGCCGTAGCGGGCGTGCGGCCGCCGGAACCAATCGGGCAATACGCCGTCCTCAGCGACGCGATTGAGCACGCCGTTGGAGCCAACGATGGCGGTGTTCACGGCGCCAGCAAGGATCAGAAAACCGATGATCACGACGAACACACGCAACAGGAGTCGCACCGGCAACGGGCCGACCATGTACATCGCCAGTCCGCCGATCAGGTTGTCGCTGTAGCTCGCCATGCGCACGTCGTCGGGAATGATCATCACTGCGAAAAACGAGATCAGCGTTGTCATCAACAGGCTGTAGAGAAAGATCACCAGCCCGGCGCGCTTCAGGTTCTTTACCTTCGGATAGGCGATCTCGCGGTTCACCTGTGCCAGCGATTCTTCCCCGCTCATTGCCAAGATCGAGTGGCCGAAGGCGATCACGATCCCCAGGGCACCGACGGTCTTTGCCCATTGTGCGCCCCCGAGCCATCCGAGTGATTCGTGGGTGAGGTGGAGCTCGGTTGGCGGTAACGTGGCGCCGCGCATCCACAGCGTGATACCACACCACACAATCATGAGGACCACCATCACGGTGGTGGCACCCATGATCTTCATCGCCTTGTCGCTCGACTCCTCGATGCCGAGGATGTTTTGGTGCCAGAAGTAGAGCGTAATCGCGACCGCGATCGCCGCTGCTGTCGTGTCCGGCGGCAACGTCAGCGGCACATGAATCAGCTTCAGCAATTCGTTCGTCAATCCAACGAGATACTGCCCGGCAGACACGCCGCTAATGGGGCCGGTGAGCACGTAGTCGAACATCAACGCGGAGACGGAGAATTTGGCCAGCGTCCCCCCCATGGCTTCCTTGACGACGCGATAGACACCGCCGCGCACGAACATGGCGCACGACTCGACGTAGACCGCCCGTACGGCGTAGGAGAACAGCATCACCGCGCCGATGTACCAGGGCGCCGCCTTGCCGATGGCCTGCTCGACGATACCGCCAATGTAGTACGCGGTGGAGGCCAGATCGCAGAGAACGATCGCCGCGGCACGCCAGAACGAAATGAAGACGAGCAACGCCGTGGTGACGACGATGATTTGAGGTTGCCGGGGTGCCGGTTCGGAATATGCAAGCTGCGGTTCAGCCATAGAGAAAAGGGTCCTCTCGCGGGATGGGAGTGCTCCGCAAGCGCGGCGTGTGCCGTCGGAAAGCGTGAGAGCCCGTGGAAGAATTGTGCAATTCGGAGCCTTGATATCAATGCAAACTGCAGGATGGATATTTGCAGAATGCAGGAAGCGCCAGGCCCCACATCGGAGATGACTCACCCGACTAGCCTGCGCTTTGCAATTCATCCATTGTGAAATGCACCTTGGTGTTGGAAGGGTGCGGAAGCCAAGTGGAATTCTGAGTAGCCGACAATCGACGGCAGGAGTCCCAGATACCGCCGGACCCGTTGACCCCACCCGAGCGCTAGGCGATGTTGGCGTGCACAAGGAGAGGCTCGATGAGCGTCGAACTCAACGGCATCGCTCACATCCAGCTGACCGTCAACGATCCGCAGCGTTGTCTGCCGTTCTGGGAGAGGCTCTGCCACTTCCTCGGGATGAAGACCCTCATCAAAGGCGACGGTGTCGTCTATTGCATCGGTAGCCGCACCGGCATCCTGGTGCGCGCCGCACCGCCGGAGATGCGTGGTGTCGCGTTCCACCAAGACCGCGCCGGCCTTCACCACTTTTGCTTCCGCGCCCGCAGCCGCGAGGACGTCGACGCCGTCCATCACTTCCTCGTCACCGATCTCAGCGCACGCATCGTCCATCCGCCCGAGGACGGGCCGCAGTTCGCCCCTGGTTACTATTCCGTGCTGTTCGAAGATCCGGACGGCATCCGCGTGGAGGTAAACTACGTCCCAGGCAAGGGCCATTTCGGCACCGGCGGCAGGCTCGGTCCTGGCGGCACCGGCCCGGCGGACCGCTACGGCACGGATGGCCTCGGGAGCTAGTCAGGCCGGCAACTAGCACGATTTCTCCGCCCTGGTAGCGGCGCGTGCCTAGGGAGGGGACGGCCTTGCAACCACTTTGGGTCCGTGAGAGGAGGTCGCTCATGGACGTCGGCATCACAATCGCTCCAATCCCGGGACGAACCGCCGCCCTGGCGCGCATGGCAGAGGAGCTCGGTTTTGCAAGTGTGCGCGTGCCGGACAGCCAGAACCTGGCACCGGAGGTGTGGGGACAACTGATGCTGGCGGCGCATGCGACCACCAAGATCGAGATCGGATCGGGAGTCACCAATTCGATCACGCGCGACGTCGCCGTCACCGCGTCCGCTGCACTGGCGCTGCAGGTGGAAAGTCAGGGCCGCGCCGTCTGCGGTATCGGCCGCGGCGATTCTGCGGTGCAACGCATCGGCAAGCACGAGGATCGGGTCGCCAGCTTCGAGCGTTACCTCGAAATGCTGCAGCGTTATCTGGGCGGTGAGAGCGTCGATCGCGACGGGTTCAGCAGCCGCCTCGAATGGCTGCGTGCGGCCAAGGTTGCGAAGGTACCGCTCGAGGTGACAGCCACGGGCCCCCGCGTGATTGCCGCCGGGGCGCGCCAGGCCGACCGCATCGCGCTCGCCGTCGGCGCCGATCCTGACCACGTACGGTGGGGGCTCGACACTGCGCGCGCGGCCGCGCAAGCAGTCGGGCGTGATCCGGCGTCACTCCGATACGGTGCGTACGTGAACTGCGTCGTGCATCCCGACCGTGCCGTGGCGCGCGATGCGATGCGCGGGACTGCCGCAACCTTCGCGCGCTTCTCGGCCTTCGCCGGCTCCAACCTGACGCGCTTGCCGGGGCCGCTGCAACGCGCCGCGTCGTTCCTGCGCACCCACTACGATATGCGCGAACACACCATGGCGACGGCGCAGCACGCACGCGCTCTCGAAGACGAGTTCATCGATTGGTTCGGCATCGCCGGTCCGCCGGAAGTCGTCGTGCCGCGGCTGCAGGCGTTGGCGCGCGTCGGAGTTGATTTCGTGCATGCCGTGCCGGGATCCGGCGGGGTCGCCCGCGACGTGGCGCTGACGTCGATCCAGTTGCTCGCACAGGAGGTCCTACCCGTCCTTCGGACGTAGGACGAACAGCCTTTAGCGCAGCACCACCAAGGCGTCGGCGGCCTTCACGCCGCGGCCTGCCGGCAACACCATTAGCGGGTTGATGTCGAGCTCTCGCACCCTGTCGCCGGCGGCCTGCGCCAGTGCAGCGACCTTGCAGACCGCGTCGACAAGCGCCTCGATGTCCGCCCTAGGACGGCCGCGGGCGCCGTCGAGCAGTGGAAAGCCCTTGATCTCGCGCACCATCGCCGCAGCGTCACCCCGCGTTAGGGGCACCGTCCGCATCGCCACATCCTTCATCACCTCGACGAAGATGCCGCCGAGCCCGCAGACGACGGTCGGCCCAAGGACCGGATCGTGCGAAAGGCCAACAAGGGTCTCGACGCCATCGGTGATCATCTCCTGCACAAGAACGCCGTCGATGCGTGCCGTGGGATAGCGAGCGTGCGCTCGTTCTTCCAGATCGTCGAAGGCAACCGTGACCTCGTCCTCGCTTTGGAGATTCAGGCGTACCAGCCCAGCATCGCTCTTGTGCGCGATATCCGCAGAGTTGATCTTCAGCGCAACGGGAAAGCCGATCTCAAGCGCTGCGCTGACCGCTTCCGCAGCGCTGCGACTCACAACTTCGCGCGTGACCACAATACCGATCTGCCGAATGAGAGTCTTGCTATCATGCTCGCTCAAGGCACCCGCAACGGTCGGAAGGACGGGTGTGAAGCCCGCCGGTACGGGAGGGGCATCGAACGGCGACTCGTAGGCGTCGGCAAAGCGGTGGTAGGCGAAGTACGCCTTGAGCGCCTGCACCGCGTTGCGGAAGCTGCGGAAGAGTGGAATGCGTCCGTCGACGAGGATGCGAAATGCCGCATCGTCGAGCTTGGGTGAGCCCCACACGACGACCACCGGTTTCTTGCCCGTCTGCCAGCTGGCAACCAGTTCGCGCGCCAGCGTATCGGAGATCGGTGGCAACGCTCCGGCGATGGGGCAAAGGATGAGATCGGTGTTCGAATCGTCGAGCAGGAGATCCATGATCTTCGGTCCCAACCCGGCCATGATCGTCGTCGCCCCGTTGTCGACCGGGTTGCTGACGGTCAGATAACCGGGAATGAGCTCACGCAGCGCCGTTTGTGTCTGGTCGGCAAGTGTCGGCAGGCGCAGGCCAGCGGCGCCGCACAGATCGGCCATCAGCGCCCCACTGCCGCCGGAGATGCCGTAGATGCACACGCCATCGCCGCGTGGCCGCGGCAGACGGGCGAACAACGCGGAGGTTTCGAGCAACTCGTCGAGGTCGTTCACGCGGGTGATACCGTATTGTTTGAACAGCGCGTCGTGCACGGCGTCGCTGCCCGCCAGGTGACCGGTGTGTGCCATGGCCATGCGCGTGCCGGCTTCCGAGCGGCCAACCTTGATGAGTACGAGCGGTTTGCGCTTCCGCGCCGCGTGGTCGGCAGCCCGCTTGAGCCGTTCGCCGCTCTTGAAGCCTTCGATGTAGGCGGCGATCACACCGGTGTCTTCATGGTCGGCGAAGTAGTCGATGAAGTCGCAGCACTCGAGGTCGACCTCGTTTCCGGTCGGAATCCAGTAACTGAAGCCAACGCCGAACTCCTCGCCTTGCACGATCGGCCGCCCTTGGTGTCCACTCTGTGTGATCAGCGCGATCTTTTTGCCCGGCAGGTCCTTGAAGATCTCGAAGGCGTTGAGGTTCGTGTTCGGACCGAAGACGCGGATACCCGAGTCGCGTGCGACGGCGGCGATCTGTGCTTGCAGCTCAGCGCCGTGCTCGCCGGTCTCCGCGAAGCCGGCGGTAAAAATGACCGCGAACTTCGGTCTCTTGGCAACGCAGTCCTTGAGTGCAGCAACCGCGTCCCCGACCATGATCACCGCGAGGTCGACGGGCTCTGCAATATCGTTGATGCTCGGGTAGGCGGCCAGTCCGTCCACCGATTTCAGCTTGGGATTGACCGGGATGACTCGGCCACCCTCCTTCTCGACCTTGGCGCGGATCTTCTTGAATAGCGAGTACCCCGGCCGCCCAGGCGTATCGCTGACTCCGATGAGCGCGGCGATGCGTGGGTGGAGGAAGTGGTGGAGATCTGCGGTGCTTTCGTCCATGCGCGCGTCCTCACCCTAACCCTCTGTCAGGGTGGGAGGGAAGAGTTCCATCCGGTCGAGCAATCTGCAAAGCTGCGGCGCAGTCGTAAGACTGAGGATTGGGGATGACCACTACGATCAAAGATCGCACGGCAATCGTCGGCATCGGCCAGACGCGCTTTGGAAAAGGGATCGAGGAGAGCGAGCTGTCGCTCGCCTGTCAGGCAATCGCGATGGCCATCGACGACGCCGGCCTGACGCCGTCGGAAGTCGACGGTCTCGTCATGTTCTCGATGGAGAACGGGCGCGAAGTGGAAGTCGCGCGCAACGTCGGGCTCGGCGACATTACCTACTTCGGCGAGATCGGCTACGGCGGCGGTGCCGGCTGCGGGACAGTCGGGCATGCCGCGATGGCAGTTGCCACAGGCCAATGCGAGGTTGCGGTGGCGTGGCGCGCGCGCAAGCGTTCCGCCAAGGGCAGTCGGCCGTGGGCGAATGTCAGCCAGCGACTCAGCGGTGCGACGCAATGGAGCCGGCCGTTTGGTTTGCTGCGCCCGGTCGACGAGATCGCCATGCTGGCGCGGCGGTACATGTACGAATTCGGCGCCACGCGCGAGCATCTCGCCAACGTTGCGCTCGCATTTCGCAAGCATGCCAACCGCAACCCCGATGCAACGATGTACGAGAAGAAGATGACGCGCGACGATTACATGAAGGCGCGTTGGATCTCCGAGCCGCTTTGCCTGTTCGACAACTGTCTCGAAACGGACGGCGCGTTGGCGGTGGTGATCGTCTCCGCCGAGCGCGCGCCAGACCTCAGACAGAAGCCCGTATTCATCCACGGCTTCGCGCAGAGCATCCCGCGCCAGCATCAGGTGATGACCAACTATTTCTGCGACGATCCGCTCGTCGGCCCCTCGTACGCGTGCGCACGTCTGCTGTGGGAGCGCAGCGACTTTCAGCCCAAGGACGTGCGCGTCGCGCAGCTCTACGACGCCTTCAGCCCGCTGATTCCGCTGTCGCTGGAAGGGTACGGTTTCTGCCAACGCGGTGAAGGCGCAGCGTTCACCGATAACGGCGCGCTCGAGTGGCCCAATGGACGGCTGCCGACAAACACGGCCGGCGGCGGCATGTCCGAGGCGTACGTACACGGCTTCAACCTCGTCTTGGAAGGTGCGCGGCAGATGCGCGGAACATCAACGAGCCAAGTCGAGGGCGCAGAGAGTTGCCTGGTCACCAGCGGCGAAGGCGTGCCGACGAGCGCGCTGTTGCTGCGGAGATAGCACATGGCCAACGCGTTTGTTCTTCCTGACATCGAAGATGACGACGCGGCGCCGTTTTGGAACGGGACGGCGCGCGGGGATTTGCTCGTGCAAACCTGTGCCGCGTGCCGGCGTCGTCGCCTGCCGCCCCGACCGATGTGCCCAGCATGTCGGTCTCTGCAACACATGTGGGTGCCGTTATCCGGACGTGGAACGATCTGGTCGTTCGTGGTCGCCCATCCGCCGCTGCTGCCGGCGTATCAGAATCTCGCACCGTACAACGTGATCACTGTTGCCCTTGAAGAGGATCCGGCCTTGCGCTTGGTGGGCAACCTCCTCGCACGTGCGGATGGGCCGATCAATGAGATCGATCCGGCAACGATTCGCATCGGCGAACCGGTACGCGTGGTGTTCCAGCAAGTCGAGGACGTGTTCCTGCCGCGGTGGGTGCGGGCGTAGGAGCCTCCTCTTCACAGCCCGACGGGTCGCTCGCCGATGATCCCGTCGGCACGCAATGCCGCTAGCTCGCCGTCGCGCAGACTGAGCAGCTCGCGCAGCACTTCTTCGGTGTGCTGTCCGAGCGTCGGCGCCGGGCGGCTGAACCATCGGTCACGATCGGGTGCGAGCTGCAGCGGCACCGTCGGATGCGCATGCCGGCCAACGATCGGATGTGTAACGCCCTGGAAGAACCGCCGCGCACGCAAATGCGGATTCGCATCGAGCTGCGCCGCTGACACCACCGGTGCGACCGGGATACCACAGCCGAGGAGCGTCTCAGCCGCAGCAGTGGCGTCTTGCTGCGCGCACCATGCTTCGAGGCCACGGTCGATGTGGTCGTGCTGCGCGCGGCGCCCGGCGGCGGTTGCCAGTGACGGCTCTCGTGCCCATTGCGGGTTGCCGATCGCATCGACAAGCGCGGTCCACTGCGTATCGCTGGTCACCGCAATCGCCAGCCATTTGTCGGAGCCGCGACAGGCGTAAAGGTTCTGCGGCGCGCCCACGGGGCCCCGATTGCCGTCGCGCACGAGGCGCGCACCATACGCACCGTACTCGAGCACGATCTCGGCCGCCGCATTGAGCGCCGCCTCCACCATGGTCGACTCGACGAGCTGTCCCCGTCCGGTACGTTCGCGGTGTTCGAGCGCCACGAGCAGCGCGGCGATGGCGTGCAGGCCGGCAAGCGGGTCGCACGGGCCGCGCGGGATGATCGGCGGCCCGTCGGCAAAGCCGGTGAGCCACGCCATGCCGGAGATCTGCTCCATTGTTTGCGCAAAGCCGACGCGGTCACGCCACGGACCGTCGAGTCCGAACGCCGGCATCCGCACCATGATGAGACGCGGGTTGGTTGCAGCCAACGCCTCATAGACCAAGCCGAGGTTATCCATGACGCGCGGCGAGAAATTCTCGACCGCCGCATCCGATACCGCCAGCAGGCGTTTGACGAGATCCACGCCTGCCGGACGGCTGAGATCGAGCGTGATGCCGCGCTTGCCGAGGTTGACCGTGTGGAACAGCGCGCTCCATTCCCACCATTTGTCTTCAGTCGGCGGCTTCACGCTCTGAAAGCGCATCCCGTCGGGGCGCTGGATCGATTCGATCTTGATGACATCGGCACCCATTGCGGCGAGGTACTGAGTGACGAAGGGCCCGGCCCAGAAGGCGGTGAAGTCGATGATCCGCAGACCGGCAAGTGGCCCCGCGATAGGCGGCCGCGGAGAGGGGCCGCTACTTGGGGTGAACGGAATGTCCTGCGCGGCCGAACCTCTAGAGCGTTCGTCCCGATTCGTGCCCGCCCTCTGAGGGCGCCTATTGCGGGACGCCCAGGTGCCCGCGTGCGCGCCCAGCTTCGGCGACTGTGCAAGTGGTCGCAGCGGTGCCGCCGACAAGCGATACGGCGGACGCGGCTGGACGAAATTCGCACCAGGATGTTGCACGAACGCGCCGCGGGCGACGAAGTGGTCGAACCGGGGTACGGTCTCACCCGTGCCTATCGCGCCAACCGGGACGCGCAGCGCCGCGGCGCGCTCGATGATCTCGGCGACGGAGCGTTGCATGGTCCACCCCTCGATCATGCGGGTTACCTCATCGCAGCGCCGTACCCGTTCGTCCCATTTGGCCAGGAGGGGATCGTCGACAAGATCGGGGCGGTCGATGAGCACGAGGAAGTCACGCCACTGCTGGCCGGTGATCGTACAGAAGCCGACGTCGCCGTCGCGTGCCCGCACGATCGACGGGATCTCCAGGGTACGGCTGAACAGGCTCGGCTGACCGGCGAGGCTTTCCCACACCGCGATGTTGGGCGCCATGGTCAGTGCCATGACCTCGAACAGCGAGAGATCCATGTGTTCGCCACGACCGCTGCGTCGCGCGCCATGGTACGCGGTCAGCGCCGCGACCGCTGCATATGCGCCGCCCATCCATTCGCCGAGGCGACCGCCCGCAGCGGTCGGCGGCTGGTCAGTCGTGCCGCGCGCCGCGGTCGACCCGCACCAGGCTTGCAGCGTGAACTCAGTGGCCCGATGTCCACTCCACGGGCCGCCACGACCGAAGGACGAGACAGACACCAGCGACAGCAGTGGGTTACGCTCCCACAATGCCTCCGGCCCGAGACCGAGTGCTTCGATCGCGCCGGGCTCCATGCTTTCGACGACAAGGTCGGCGTCGGCCGCCAGCGTCAAGATCTGCTCGCGTCCGTCCGTCGTCGCGTAGTCCACGACCGCGGCACGCTTGGAGGTGTTCAGGAATCGAAAGAGGACGCCATTTTCGGCGGCAGGCAACGGGGTTCCGGATGCCGTCCACCGGCGTAGCGGATCACCGCCGGGCAGCTCGATCTTCAGGACATCGGCGCCCGCATCGGCGAGGAGTTTGGTACCGTACGGCCCAGCGATGTCGGTGGAGAGGTCGAGGACGCGCACGCCCGTGAGCGGCGGCGGGGCTTCGAGCAACGGCGTCACGTCACCCCGGCAACCGGTCGGGAATGTGGTCGAGGTGATAGAGCCGCTTGCAGTTGTCGTGCAGCATCTTCCTCACCTCGTCCTTCGGGATGCCACGGAACAGGCGCGCGATGGTCACGCGGTTGTTCGGCCAGTCGGTGCCGGTGTGCGGGTAGTCGGTGGACCACATCAGATGGTCGACGTTCATGTGGTGGCGCAGCTCGATGCCGATGGTGTCGATCATGAACGTCGCCCAGAAGTTCCGGTGGAAGATGCGGCTCGGCATGATCGGCATCAACGTCGAGGCGCCGGTGAACCAGCGGTAGCGCAGGAACATGTCGTCGACCTGCTCCATGACCGTCGGGATCCAGCCGATGTTGCCTTCGACGATGACGAACTTGAGGCGCGGGAACGTGATGCACGCGCCGGAAAACATCACCTTGGTGGTCGCGGGAATAGAATCGGCGCCCGACTTCGAGCCGCCGGCACCGGCGAGGAAGCCGAGCGTGCTCTGCTGCATCACCGGCTGCAGGCCGCTTTCACTGAAGCTGCCGATGTGAATGCCGAGCGGGAAGTCGGCTTCCTGTGCAATCCCCCAGAACTTGTCGTCGTCGGCATTCGACTCGTACGTCCCGTTCGGGAAGGTGGCGATGAGCGCGCCTTTGTGGCCGTGTTTGATCGCCCACTCCAGCTCGGTGACGGCGTCGGCGATCCCGGTCGTCGGAATGATCGCCTGCGGAATGAGCCGGCCGCCAGACGGTCCACAGAACTCCAGCAGCCACTCGTTATAGGCGCGCACGCAGGCACACTGTAGCTCGCGCTCGTCGGTGTACGTGCGCGCGCCGGCGAGTGTGACACTCGGGTACATGACCTGTGCGTACAGTCCGTCGGCGTCGAGGTCCTTCAGTCGCTCCTTGGTATCGAAGCTGCCCGGCCGAATCGATTCGTACTTGTAGCCCGCCGGGCGGAACTGCAGATAGCTCAGGCCGGCAGTCGCCGTGAGGCCGACGGGGCGCAGCTTCTTCCCATCATCGAACGACCACACGTCGCCGTCTTCGTTGTGCAGCACCTTGGGTGCGCGGTTCTTGAGGCGCTGCGGCACCCGGTCCTGCCAGAGACTGGGTGGCTCGTTCACGTGCGCGTCGGAATCGATGATCGGGTAGTCGATGCTGGCAACTTCGGTGAAAGGTTCGGCCATGGTGACCTCCACGAGTCGAGAGTTCACAGTCGGTAGCTGAGAGTCCGTCCCGGTTTATGCCGGCGCAAAGAACGGCGCAACAACCTGGGCAGCGACACCGGGGTAGCGCAGGGGCCGGAACACGGCGCGCATGGGCAGCTCGCAGCGCAGCTGGTCGGCCCGACAGTCGACGATGTAGCTGACGACGCGTACGGCCGAATCTTCCTCGATCGCAACCAGCCCGGTGACGAACGGCAACTGCTCCTTGAACTGCGGGATCCACGCGTAGTGGAGCACCGACCACGAGAAGAGCGTGCCGCGGCCGCTCACGGAGGTCCACGTGAGACGCGAGGCGCCGCAGTGGCGACACGGAGGCTCGGGATACCACACGTAGCGATGGCACGCGTGGCAGCGCGTGATGCGCAACTCGCCGCGCGCGGCTCCGGCCCAGAACTCTCGCGTCGGTTCCCATGTCACATCGGGCAGTGGAAAGTCCTCGTGCATCAGCGTCTCCCGAGAATCAAAGTACTCGCCTGCGGGCCGGTGTATCCGCCGTAGATCCCAATCTGCGCATCCCTCACTTGCGCAGCGGCCTCGTGGCGCAGTTGGCGGACGATTTCGACGACGTGGGCGATGCCGAGCACGTAGGCGTGCGACAGCATACCCCCATGGGTGTTGTACGGCAGTTTGCCAGAATCGAAATGCAGCGTGTCGCCGGCCACGAAGCGACCCCCGTCGCCCTTTGTGCAGAAACCAATGTCCTCGATCTGCATCAGCGACACGATGGTGAAGGGGTCGTAACACGCGAGCACGTCGACGTCGTCGCGACGTATGCCTGCCATTGCGAACGCACCCGGCGCGGCGAAGACCTGCGGGGTCGAGGTAAAGCCGCCCTGCTGTGACCAATACGCACCGCTGCGCGAATTGCCAACGCCGACGCCGAGCACGGCAATGACCGGCTGGCGCAGATCACGCGCCCGCTCGAGCGAAGTCATGATGTATGCCGCACCACCGTCGGAGATGAGGCAGCAATCTTCCTTGCGAAACGGATCGGCGATGAGCGGGCTGTGCAGGTAGTCGTCGAGCGTCAGCGGCTTGTGCCGCATGATCGCGGTCGGGTGCAGCGTCGCATGTCGCCGACAGGCGACGGCGATTGCACCGAGTTGATCAGGGGTGGTGCCGAACTCGTACATGTGACGGCGCGCGATGGTGGCGAAGTAGACCGGCTGCGGGAACCAACCGAACGGCACCTCGAGGTTCTGCTTGTAGAGATCTTCGGCGTGTACCTGGCCCGGACCGCCGACCATCTGCGGGCGTTGCGTTGCCCACGCAACCGAGAATGTGTTGAGCACGTATCGCGCTTGACCCGAACGGATCGCCAGCGCCGCATCGTACGGTGCCGAACCCGCCCACACCATGCCGCCGCCCTTCTGCGACACCCACATATTGTGCGACGTGCCGAAGTGGGAGCGGTAGGCGGCGGCGGCGAACTGATCGCCTGAGAACGGGATGTACATGATGCCGTCGATGTCGGTGGGCGACAGCCCAGCGTCGGTGAGCGCGCGTTCCGTCGCTTGCGCTGCGATCTCCTGCGTCGTGCGCCCGGACGCCTTGCTGTAATCAGCGTCCCCAATGCCGACGATCGCGATCGCCTCCCCTACGTCTTGCAGATCGCTGGCGAAGCCCCAGTCGGTTCCGGTCATGCGGCGGCACACTAGTCCAGGGCACGGCGCGGCGTCCAGCCTGCCGGCGGTGTCACGAGCAGGGGCTTACGCCAACCCGATCGTCCTCAGCGTGACGCGGGCAGGCCGTCGCGATAGATTGCCGCGACGATCCGCTCGATCGGGGTCTCTTCGAGAACCAGGTCGGCGATCGACGCGCGGGCGGCCAGCCAGGTGATCAGATCGTGCGCCGCGACGGCGTCACGGTCGAAGCGCAACACCAGTTGCCGCGGCGCACGCTCTTCAACCTCGACGTACGCCGGAACGCCGTCGGGTGCGGCACCGTCGAAGTCGACGCGCAGGCGACGCTCGCGGCCGAGAGTACGGCGGATCTGCTCGACCGCGCCGTCGTACACCACACGTCCGTGATCGATGAGCAGCATGCGCGGACACAAGCGCTCGATGTCGGAAAGGTCGTGAGTCGTGAGCAGCACGGTGGTGCCGCGCTCGCGATTCTCCGCAGCGAGGAACGTCCGGATGGTTTCCTTGGCGACGACGTCGAGGCCGATGGTCGGCTCGTCCAAGAATATGAGGTCGGGCGCGTGAATGAGCGCGGCCGCAAGCTCGCAGCGCATGCGTTGGCCAAGCGACAGCTTGCGTACCGGCGTATCCAGCAGCGGCGCGATGTCGAGCAGCAGCACGAGACGATCAAGCTGCTGTCGATACGCCGCAGGCTCAACGCGATAAATGTGGCGCAGCAACTCGTACGACTCGATCACCGGCAGGTCCCACCATAGTTGCGTACGCTGGCCGAATACCACACCGATGTGCGCGACGTGCGCGAGGCGCTCGCGACGCGGCACGCGGCCGCCAACACGCACGTCCCCCGACGTCGGCTCGAGGACCCCGGTGAGCATCTTCACGGTCGTCGATTTGCCGGCGCCGTTCGGGCCGATGAAGCCCACGAACTCGCCGGCGGCGATGCGAAATGAAATGCCGTCAACCGCACGAACGACGTCGTACCCTGACTCGAACAAGTTACGCACGGCACCCCACCCGCCGCGGTGATGCCGCGCAACGCGGTACTCCTTGCGCAACTCTCGCACGTCGATCATCGATCAACTTCCCGTCGACTCATACCGGCGCAGTCCGCGCCCGAAGACGGCGCGCGCCGCCACGAGAACAGCGAAACAGACAACCGGCGACAACCACGGAACGAATGACGGCCATCCTGCGGCGTTGGTCCGCCGCAACGCCGCCAGCGCCGGGAAGTAGTTCACGAACGCCAGCGGCACACCGTAGGTAACGACGCGGCGGAACCAGGTGGAGTAGATGGATACCGGGAAGGTCAGCGTCGCGCTGCCACCGTATGTGAGCATGTTCTGCAACTCGGCGGTCTGTCCCAACGTCCAGAACTGCGTCGCCGCTCCGAGAATGATGACCCCGGCAAAGAACACCGTGCCGCCGGCAATGCCGGTAATCACCCACGCCATCGCCCGTGCATCGAGCCGCAACACCCACGCGGCAATGGTCAGAACCAACAACGCCTGCGCCACGCGCCCGACCTTGCGGAGCTCGAACCAATCCGCGGCGACTTGCAGAATCACGCTGCGTGGGCGCAACAGCCAGCGGTCGACACGGCCTTCGATCAGGTAGGGCCCGAAGTGTTCGAAGCCCCAGAAGGTTCCCTCGATCGTTGCCCACGAGGTCTCCACCATGCCGTACAGCAGTGCCAACTCGGCGATCGTCCACCCCTGCAGTCCGCCGAACGTGCGCACCAGAAAGTAGAACGGCAGGAAATCGCTGCACACGATGAGCGAGTCGGCGAACGCGCGGACGACGAAGTTGAGTCGATACTGCATTTGTGCGCGGACGCTAGCGCTGACCAGGCGGGCGTACAGATCGAGATCCGACAACACGCCGTGCATGGCTATCCTCCCTGCACCGCCAAGCGCGCCGCACCGCGCCGCTCAACGTGCCGCGCGAGCAGCACCAGCAGGCCAAGCCAGACGACTTGATGCAGGAGCCCGAAGAGCAGCGGCATACCCGTAAGTTTGCCGCTGGCCAACGCCACCGGCGTATAGACGGCGCCGCGGAAAGGTAGGACA
>Ga0335069_10005551_pt1 | contig 18521 bp, 18 predicted proteins | sample Lox_Sample_11_FD_206714 | JGI IMG/M metagenome (GOLD analysis project Ga0335069, IMG submission 206714) | Soil microbial communities from Loxahatchee National Wildlife Refuge, Florida, United States - Lox_Sample_1.1 | ecosystem: Environmental > Terrestrial > Soil > Wetlands | place: USA... | reverse complement strand
CTCCGACGAGGGCGGGGACGCGCGCCCGCGCGCCGACCTGCGCCTGGCGGCTCTCGGTTCCGGTTCCGATTACACCGTATTTATTGACCACCTGGGCGTGGCCTCCCTGAACCTCTCCTATGGCGGCGAGGATAGCGGCGGCGTTTACCACTCCATCTACGACGATTTCTACTGGTTTACGCACTTCTCCGACACCGATTTCACCTATGGCCGCGCGCTGGCGCAAACCGCTGGCGAGGCCGTGATGCGACTGGCGGACGCCGACCTGCTGCCGTTCGACTACGACGATTTCAGTGACACCATTCACCGCTACGTGGATGAAGTACACAAGCTGGCCGGCGACGCGCGCGATCGCGCGGCGGCCGTGAATCGCCGCCTGGATGACGGCGCCTATGCGGCCACTGAGGACCCCCGGCGCAAAACCGTGCAGCCGGCGCGGCAGGATATCCCGCCTTATTTGAATTTCGCCCCACTGGACAACGCAATGGCGGCGTTGCGGCGCGCGGCGGACGCCTATTCGCAGGCGCTGGCGCGGGTTTCCGCCAGCGGCGGCGCGGCGCCTCCCGCGGCGGCTCTGCGTGAAGCCAACGCCAGGCTCATCGCCGTGGATCGCGCCCTGACGCTGCCGCAAGGCCTGCCCAACCGCGACTGGTTCAAGAACCAGATCTATGCCCCCGGCTTCTACACCGGCTACGGCGTCAAAACGCTGCCCGGAGTGCGCGAGAGCATCGAGCAGAACCAGTGGGATCTGGCGGATCGCGAAATCGCACTGGCCGGCCAGACTCTCACCAATGCCGCCCAGGCGATCGAATCCGCCGCCGCGGCTTTGAAGCAGTAGCCGGAGAAGTAGTCGATAGACCCCTAGCGGCGCCGCGCTACCGCCGGGAATCCGCGCTCACCAGGGCCTCGCCTTCGGCGGCATCTGCTTGCGGGCCGCCTTGCTCCCGGTCCCGGCGCCTGGCTCGCGCCAAACGAACGATGGTGGCCAGGTTCGTGGCCGCGTTCAGCGTTTCCAGCAGCGTACCGCCCACGGACCGGCTGAGGATGTCGTTGGTCAGCCAGAGCAGCGTGCTCAGGAGCAGCACGCAGCGGAATGGAATGCCGCGCATGCGGAAGATGGCCACTGTGGCGATGGCGGAGCCAATCACCGGCAGCCAGCCCGCAGCGTTCCTGGCAAGCAGGAAGCCGAGGGCGAGGTTCGCGCAAACGAACGCCGCTCCCAGCAACCAGGCGCGATAGCGCAGCGCCAGGTAGGAACGGCTGGAGGAAACCAGGGCACTGGCCGCCGCCGTGAAGTTGCCCAGCAGGAGAAAATGCAGCGCGTAAACCACGCTCTGCGTGGCGTTGAAGAAGAGAAGACGCCGGTCGCTCTTTTGGGAAAATGCGACAATGCCCAGAACCAGGGCGATGTATCCGGCGATTTGCGCCGGGGAAAGGAGCGCCATCGAAGGGGATATCCGGCTTGCGCGAGAGGCTTTGCTGCGCTGAATTCCAGTCTAACATCGGGCCTGAAAGTCTTCAGCGCCCGCGCGCCGCCGCCGGCTTCGCGGAACTGCCGCGCAAGACGCCGGCAGTGAGCCGAATTCCCGTTCTTTCGGCGGCGAAGCCCTGCGTGTGGGATAATTGGGTGGCGTCCTCTCATCGCATGGACCCCCAATTCATCCGAAATTTCTCCATCATTGCGCATATCGACCACGGGAAGTCCACCCTGGCCGACCGGCTTCTGGAAGTGACCGGCGCCCTTTCGCAGCGCGAGATGATGGAGCAGGTGCTCGACTCCATGGATCTGGAGCGCGAGCGCGGCATCACCATCAAGGCGCACGCCGTCCGCCTCGGTTATCGCGCCAGCGACGGCAATCTCTACCAGCTCAACCTCATCGATACGCCGGGGCACGTGGACTTTTCGTACGAGGTTTCGCGCAGCCTCCAAGCGTGCGAGGGCGCCCTGCTGGTGGTGGATGCGTCTCAGGGCGTGGAGGCGCAGACGCTTGCCAATACCTACCTGGCGCTGCACCACAACCTGGAAATTATTCCGGTCATCAATAAGATCGACCTGCCTTCGGCCGAGCCCGACCGCATCCGCGAGCAAATCGAGACCGTCATCGGCCTGGACGCGCGCGACGCCGTGCTGGTGAGCGCCAAGCAGGGTACCGGCGTGCACGAAGTTCTGGAAGCCATCGTGCACCTTGTGCCGCCTCCGAAGGGCTCGCCCGATGCGCCGCTGCGCGCGCTGATTTTCGATTCGTGGTTCGATACCTACCGCGGCGTAATCATCCTGGTCCGCGTGGTGGAGGGCCGCTTGCGCAAGGGCCAGAAGATCCGCCTGTGGTCGAACGGACAGCCCTACGATGTGGAAACGCTGGGCTATCAGGCGCCCAAGGCCACGCCGTGCGACGAGCTCAGCGCCGGCGAAGTGGGCTTCCTCTCCGCCACCATCAAGACCGTCTCCGACGCCAAGATCGGCGACACGATCACGGACCATGAGGCGCCGGCCGCCGAGCCGCTGCCCGGGTTCGAGGAGATCAAGCCCATGGTCTTCGCGGGCCTCTATCCAGTGGAATCGCACGAGCACGGCATGCTGCGCGATGCGCTGGAGAAGCTGCGGCTGAACGACAGCGCCTTCAATTTCGAGCCGGAGAATTCCGTGGCGCTCGGTTTCGGCTTCCGCTGCGGCTTTCTGGGCCTGCTGCACCTGGAGATCGTACAGGAGCGGCTGGAGCGCGAGTTCGATATCGACCTGATCACCACGGCGCCGGGCGTTCGCTACCGCATCACCACCACGGTCGGCGACGTGATCGAAGTGGACAACCCCACCAAGTTTCCGGCCCCTTCGCAAATCAAGGAGATCGAGGAGCCGATCATCGACGCCACGGTGATCACGCGCGAGGAGTTTCTGGGCGGCGTCCTCAAGCTGCTCGAAGACAAGCGCGGCGTGCAGAAGAAATTCGAGTACTTTGGCGGCGGACGCGTGATGCTGCTTTACGAGCTGCCGCTCAACGAAATCGTGCTCGATTTTTACGATCGCTTGAAGTCCGCTTCGCGCGGCTACGCGTCGCTCGATTATCACCTCGCGGGCTATCGCATCTCGCCCATGGTGAAGCTGGACGTGCTGGTGGCGGGCGATCCGGTGGACGCGCTTTCCATCATTGTCCACCGCGATTTCGCTTACGATCGCGGCAAGGCGCTGATCTCGCGGCTGCGGAAGTTGATTCCGCGGCAGATGTTCGAGGTGGCGCTGCAGGCGGCCATCGGCAACAAGATTGTCGCCCGGGAGAACATCGCCGCCATGCGCAAGAATGTGCTGGCCAAGTGCTACGGCGGCGATATCTCGCGCAAACGCAAGCTCCTGGAGAAGCAAAAGGAAGGCAAGAAGCGGATGAAGCGCGTGGGCCGTGTGGAAATTCCGCAGGAAGCGTTTCTGGCCGTCCTCAAAGTGGGCGAGGAAGAGGAATAGCGCCTCGCGGCGCGCCCTTCCCGCCGCCGGCGGGGCTATCCGTGGACTTGATCACACAACCCGCTCATCAGGCCGCTCACAAGCTCTAATCCTCTCTTCCGCCGGGTGTATACTCTTCAACGTCCGGGAACCGAAACGAGGGATTCGGCGTCCGGGAATTCACTGAGGAGGGTGAAATTAATGCCTGCCGATCACAGCGCCTTCCGCTCCGGCATTCGGGGAGAGGTGCTTGAACCGCGCGACGCCGGCTACCACGACGCGCGCAAACTTTACAACGCGATGATCGAGAAGAGGCCCGCGCTCATCGCGCGCTGCGCCGACGCGGCGGACGTGATGACTTCCGTCAACTACGCCCGCGACAACGGCCTCCTGCTGGCCGTGCGCGGCGGCGGCCATAGCGCTCCCGGACTCGGCGGCTGCGATGACGGCCTGGTGATTGACCTCTCGCGCATGCGGGGCGTGCGCGTCTCTCCCGATGCGCGCGTCGCCGATGTGGCGGGCGGCTGCGTCTGGGGCGATGTCGATCATGCCACGCACCCCTTCGGCCTGGCCGCGCCCGCCGGTTTCGTCTCCACCACCGGAGTCGGCGGCCTCACGTTGGGAGGCGGCATCGGGTACCTGACCAGGAAGTACGGGCTGACCATCGACAGCCTGCTCGCCGTGGATGTCGTGTTGGCCGACGGCAGCTTCGTCACCGCCAGCGAAAAGCAGAACGCCGACCTCTTCTGGGCCGTGCGCGGCGGCGGCGGGAATTTCGGCGTGGTTACCAACTTCACCTTTGCCCTGCACCCGGTCCGCGTGATGACCGCGGGTCCCATGTTCTGGGCCATCGAACATGCGCCTGAGATTATGCGGCGGTGGGAAGAGCTGATCGCGCGCCTGCCGGACGAACTCAGCGGCTTCTTCGCGTTCCTCACCGTGCCGCCCGCGCCCATGTTTCCCGCCGAGCTGCATCTGCGCACGGTTTGCGGCGTGATCTGGTCGTCCGCCGCCGACCAGGCTACCGTGGACGGGTTGCTGGAGCCGGTGGCTTCCTGGCCGAAGCCGCTGCTCTCGCACGTGGGCCCCATGCCGCTGCCGTTTCTCAACAGCCTCTTCGACCCGCTCTATCCGGCCGGCCTGCAATCTTACTGGAAGGCGGACTTTGTAAACACCCTGAGCGATGAGGCCATCGCGCGGCACTTCGAGTTCGGTTCCAAACCGCCCACCATGCTCTCCACGATGCATCTCTACCCGATTGACGGCGCGGTGCATCGCGTGGCCCCGGACGCTACCGCGTTCGCCTACCGAAAGACCAGGTTCGCCGAAGTGATCCTGGCCGTGGATCCCGACCCCGCGAACAAGGACAAGATCAGCGATTGGGCGCGCGCCTACTGGGACGCCGTGCATCCGTTCGCCGCCCCCGGCGGCTACGTGAACTTCATGATGGAAGAAGGCGCTTCGCGCGTGGAAGCTACTTACGGCGCAAATTTCGCCCGCTTGCGTAAGGTCAAGAAGGCTTACGACCCGGGCAATCTGTTCCGCGTGAACCAGAACATTCCGCCGGCCGGCTAGAGGCTTCCCCATGACCATAGAGGACTTCCGCCGCATCGCCTTAAGCATGGACGGCGCCGAGGAAGGCGAGCACTTCGGCTCGGCGGACTTCCGCGTGGGCGGCCGCATCTTCGCCACGCTGGCCCACGCGAGCAAGGGCTACGGTAACCTGATGCTCAACCCGGAACAGCAGGCCGCCTTCACCGGCGAAATGCCCGAGGTGTTTCTGCCGGTGCACGGAGGTTGGGGGAAGAGCGGTGCCACGCACATACGCCTCGCCCGGGCGAGCGAGGAAGTGCTCGCGGGCGCGCTTCGCGCCGCGTGGCGGCTCCGCGTCTCCAAGAACACCAAGCCGGCGCGCGGAAAGAAGCGGGAGCCCCCCGCGTCGGCGCGGCGCAAATCGTCCGCCTGAAACGTCAGGCCCTTGCGAAGTCGATGAATCCGCGCCGCGGATCGGCGCCGATAAGCTTCACATGCAGGCGGTCGCCGACGTCCAGGCCCTGCTCGCCTCGTAGGATGCGCCCTTCCACCGGCGGATTGAAGATGCGCGCGAAGACGCCCTTCGGCGTAGCGCCCGTCACCACGGCGGAGAAGGCTTCGCCGATGCGATGGGCCAGCGCCGCGGCCGCCAGGCGCTTGGTCATGGCGCGCTCCACCTTGCGCGCCGCATCTTCTTTCAGCGTGCAGTTGCGCGCGATGCCGTCCAGTTCCTCATCCGTGTAGGGCGCCTTGGCCCCGGCCGTCATCGCTTTCAGCAGGCGCTGCGTCACCAGATCGGCGAAGCGGCGATTGGGCGCCGTGGAGTGCGTGTAGTCGTGCGCCGCCAGGCCGAAATGCCCTACCGCCGAATCGCCGGGGCGGCTCGCCACATATTCGCCCGGTCCCATGAGCTTGAGCACGGCCAGCGAAACATCGGCGTAATGCACGGCGTCGGCTTGCTTGCGCCGCAGCAGGAAAGCGTTCAGGGCCGCGGAATCGGGCGTGGGCGGAAGCTGGTCTCCGTAGCGCGCGGCCAGCTCCACAATGCGCGGCCAGCGCTCCGGGGCCCGCACCACGCGGCGGATGGAGGTCACGCCGGCGTCGCGCATGGCCCGGGCCATGGATTCGTTGGCGGCGATCATGAAGTCTTCAATCAACTGCGAAGCGCGGTTCGTTCCGCGCGCCTGAATGTCTCGCACCTCGCCGCCGGAAATCACCGCCTGCGCTTCCAGCCGGTCAAAGGTGAGCGCGCCCAGCCGGTGCCGCGCTTCGCAGAGCGCCTGCGCCGCTTCATCCTGGAGCTTGAGCTGCGCCGCCAACTCCGGCGAGGCCGTTACCTTCTCCGGCGCGTCCGCTTTACCTTCCAGCCACGGCCCCACCCCGCTGTACGTGAGCTGCGCGCGGTTGCGCACCACGGCGCGGTACGCGGAGTTGGAGGCCAGCGAGCCATCCGCGGCCACCAGCATCTCAATCACCACGGCGTTGCGCTCCTGCCCTTCGTTGAGCGACGTCAGGTCCGTCGAAAGCTTCAGCGGCAGCATCGGAAACGTGGCGATGCCGGTGTAGACCGTGGTGGCTTCTTTGCAGGCGTGAGCGTCGATGGGCGTGGTCCTGGCCACGGCGGAATCCACGTCGGCGATGCCCACCAGAACGCGGATGCCGGCCGGCGTGCGCTCGGCCCATTCGATCTGGTCCAGATCGCGCGATTCGTCATTGTCGATCGACGACCAGAAGAGGCCCGTCAAATCGCGCAGCGAACGGTCCGGCTCGGCGCGAATCGCGGCAAGCTGCTGCTCGGCGGCGGCGGGGAAGTCCGGCTCGAAGCCGTGGTCAATCATCTCCTGCCGCGCCGCCGCGGCGAGATGGAACTCATCTTGGGGCATAAGTTGGAGGGGTGAACAGGGCGAATCGTACTTCGGCTTTGGCGATCAGGCGGTCCCAAACGGTGCCGGGCTCTCCGTCGAATACCAGAGAGGAGTCTCCTGGGAAAATGTACCAGCCTCCCTGGCGCAGCTCGTTGCGCAATTGTGGCGCGCTCCAGCCGGCGTAACCCAGGAAGATGTGGAACGCGCTCGAGGAGATGGGCGAGGCCAGCGACTTATCGAGCAGTTGCTTGTTGACGATCAAGTAGACGTCGCCCACCACGTGCTTGGCGCCCTCAATGGCCGCGCTGGAACGCGCCAGCGCCATCACGCCCTCAAGTTCCACGGGCCCGCCGTAGTACACCGGCTCCGGGCGGTGCTTGGCTTCCTGGATGGCGATGGCGGTGGAGACCGGCAGTTTCGTGCGGCGGTTCACCACCAGCCCCACCACGCCGTTCTCGTCGAAGGCCACCAGCAGGACCACCGTCTCGCTGAAGTTCGGGTCGGCAAGGCCGCGGTTCGCCACCAGGAACTTGCCCGTGGCCAGGTCCCTGCTGTTGGTGGATTGCGCGGCGGCGGGAAGAGCACAGGCCAGCGCCGCCAAGCCGGCCAGCAGCAAACCTCGTGGCGCCATGCCCTGATTGTCCCCCTTTTCCGGGCCGCTAGCGCGGCAGGTCCGCGCCCACGTCCATCGGCGCGGGCGAATCCTCACTATCGCGCCCGGAGGCCATCCGGCGCAACAGGCCTTCCAGTTCCGTCACCCGGCGCTCCAGGTCTTCAATGGCCTGTCCCTCCGGGTCGGGCAGCAAGCCGTGGTCCAGCACGCCGCTGTCCGCCCGCATCCGCACCACGCGCCCCGGAATGCCCACCACCGTGGAGTAATCCGGAACGGGCCGCACCACCACCGAACCGGCGCCGATCTTGACGTGGTCGCCGATGCGGATGTTCCCCAGAACCTTGGCGCCCGTTCCCACCACCACGCCGTTGCCGAGCGTGGGATGGCGCTTGCCTTTCTCATTGCCCGTGCCGCCCAGCGTGACGCTCTGGTAGAGCAGCACGTCGTCGCCGATGACCGTGGTTTCGCCAATCACCACGCCCATGCCGTGATCGATGAAGAAGCGGCGGCCGATGGTGGCGCCGGGGTGAATTTCAATGCCGGTCAGGAATCGGCTCCACTGCGAGATGAGCCGCGGAACCAGGGGAACCTTCCAGCGGTAAAGCCGGTGCGCCAGTCGGTGCGCCAGGATGGCGTGGAAGCCGGGGTAGCAGAGCAGGATTTCCGCCACGCTCCTGGCGGCCGGATCTTCCCGGAATACGGTCTCGATCTGTTCCTTGAAATCTCGAAACAAACTGTGGTCCTGGCGCGGGTCAGTGCGCGGGCGCCGCTTCCGGCGCTATTTGCGGCGGCCGCGCGCCCGCGGGTATGGCCGCCAGCATATCCTCTTTCCGTTTGACCAGCGTGGAGGTGTTGTAGCTGGCCGCCTCAAAGCCGTGTCCGTGCGTGATGGCATCGGTGGGGCAGGCCTCGACGCAATAGCCGCAGAAGATGCAGCGGTTGTAGTCGATGTTGTAGACCTTGGCGTAGCGCTCGCCGCCGGAGATGCGCACCTTGTCGGTATTCTCCGCCGCCTCAATGTAAATGCAATTGGCCGGGCACGCGGCCGCGCACAGGAAACAGGCCACGCACTTTTCAAGGCCGTTCTCGTCGCGCTGCAGCACGTGGACGCCGCGGAAGCGCTCCTCGAACTTCGGCGGCTCATCCGGATAATACTCCGTCACCGTGGGAGACAGCATCTCCTTCAGGGTGACGCCCATCCCCTTGGCGACCGCGGCCGCCGCGCCGAAAACTTCCTCTAGAGTGTTGGCCATACTTGATTCCAGTTTACCGTGGCTCCCGCCGGGAGCCTAATTGCGGGACCCTCAACCAGCCTTCCATTCCGGTACGTGATCTTCCTGGCGGATGGTGCGGACGCCGGCCTTGCCGCTCAGCCATTCGACTTCGGACTTGCGCCAACCCTCGATGACGTGCGAAACCGTACCGGCGGCTTCCACCAGGAAGATGGTGGGCACGCTCGAAATGCCGAAGGCGTTGCTCACCGGGAAGCCGCTCTCTTCGCGATCGAGCAGCATGGGGAAGGTCACGCCATAGCGCTGGCAGAAGTCGCGCGTATCCTCCGGTCCGTTCTGCGAAATGCCGTAGACGGACAAGGCGCCGGCCGCGTGGATACGCTCCAGAAACGGTAAGGTGAACTGGCACACCGGGCAGGAGATCTTGAAGAACACGCACACGGCCGGGCCCGCCGCGGTAATGGTATGCAAGGAGGTCTCGCCCCCCGTCAGCAATCCAAGCTGGAACTCGGGAGCGCGCACGCCTGCCTCAAGCAGCTTGCGGCGTTTCCAGATGGCCATGATTCGATGTTACAGGATGCGGGAATCAGCCGGGTCCGGGCCATTCCGCCAGACGGCCGTCGCGGAAGATGAAGATGGCGTCGAAGCCGCCGCGCGGCGTCGGGCTTTGCGGCGCGCGCTCCACGGCGATGGACATATCGTGATAGAGCAGGCGCGTGAGGAAGAGCAGCGTGTAGCCGTCCTTGGGCAAGGGATCGTCCAGGTAAAGGACGCGCGCGCCCTTGGGCAGGCTGGGCCGCAGCGCCAGCAGTTCGGTGGAAAGCTCGCGCGTGGGCGGTTGGACGCTTTCGAAGAGGCGCAGCGTTCTGGCGCTTTCGCTCCAGTGATGCGGGGCCAGAAAGAGGGCCAGGAGCGGCGGGAGCGCCGCAATGGAAGCCATGCGCATCCGGGCTGCCCAGGTCTCGCCCGGCTTCGCCGCGCGGATTAGGAGAGCTAGAAGGAAAGCGCGCGCCTTGCTAAGCATCACGGCGGCGTAGAGCGCCCACCCGGCCATGGGCAGGTAAAGGAAGAAGCCCGCGTAGTGCGCGATAAACGCCACCGGCAGCAGGCTGAAAATCACGAAGCACCAGGCAAACAGGAGCGGCCGGCTGCGCAGGAGCAGCGCGGCGGCCAGCATCGCCAAGAGAAGCTGCGAGGTGTTGGGGCTGCGGAATACGTGGTCCTGGTAGAGCAGCGGATTCAGGTAAATGAAGAACGTGTGCAGATAGCGAACGGGCGAGATGCTGATGTGGTAGGCCGGGACTTCCGCCAGGCTCCCCGGGCCGGTGAGTTTGCCCGCCACGTAAAGCGCCGTGGCCAGGCCGCAGATGAGTACGCCGCGGCCCTCGCGTACCAGCCACGCCAGCCGGCCGTCCCGTACCGCGCGAGCCTGGTAAACAGCTTCATACGCCGCCAGCAGCAGCGGCAGCGTAACGGCCATCTCCTTGGCGTTCAGCGCGCAGATGTAGAGCGCGGTCAGAATGCCGGTCTGGCGCCAGCTCAGCCCCGCCCCGCGGCCGCGGATTCCCAGGTAGAAGTTGAACGCGCCCAGGAAGAAGGCGTAGCAGAGCAGGTCATACACCGTGCCGGTGCTGTAGTAGAGATCGACGAACCATGCGTGATAGCCCGCCAGAAGAAGCGCCAGAAAGGCAATCTCCCGCGACCCCGAGAGTCGCAGCGTGAAGCGCCACAGAAGGCCGAGGTTGAGCGCCAGCAGAGCGAAACAAGCCAGGCGAAACGGAAGCGGGTTAAAGCCGAACGCGTCCCAGAGCGAGACGTAAAACAGACCGCCCAACGGCCGGTAGGACGTGGACCAGAAGCGCAGGTTGTCCAGCAGCAGCGCGGACGCCGGCTGGCTCAGATAGCCGTGCAGGTTCATGAGGTCGTCGCCCGAGAACGGCGCGCGGATGCCGTTGTGGGCGAAGAGCAGGAGCCAGCCGAAAGAGATGGAGACGAGGAGAGCGGCGGTCCTGCGTGAACGGTTCACAGGAAAACATCATAACGTCCCGAGAGCGTCCGGCGATGGTTGCTTGAGCGGAGCGGAAGAAGACGCGCAGCGCGGAAAACGTGGCACGGCGCCGAGGCGCGCCGGCGGATCTTACAATTCCCTTGACAACTGCTGGGCGGCGACGAGGAGGGGATCCCAGACGGGCGAGAAGGGCGGGGAATAGGCGAGGTCGAGTTGTTCGAAGTCCTCCACTTTAAGCCGCGCGTGGAGGGCCGTGGCGATGACGTCTATCCGGCCCGCCGCGCCCTCTTCTCCGATCACGGCGCCTCCCAGCAGACGGCCCGTACCGCGGTCCGCCACCAGTTCCACCGACGTGGGCCGGCCGCCGAGATATGCGGGTTTGGAGTTGGCCTCAATTCTGGCGGCGGCGGGTGAGAAGCCCTCGGCGCGGGCCTGGCTCTCCGAAAGGCCGGTAACGGCAAAACCCATTCCAAACAGCGAGACGATAGTGGTGCCCGCGATTCCCGCAAAGCGCTCGCGCCGGCCCGCGGCGTTGGCGCCGGCGACGCGTCCCATCTTGTTCGCGGTGGTTCCCAGCGGGACGTAGGCGGGGCGGCCGGTGACCACGTGCATCGCCTCGGCGCAATCGCCCGCCGCGTAGACGCCGCTGAGATTCGTTTGCATGCGGTCGTCCGTTTGGATGGCTCCGGTCCGGCCCAGAGCCACGCCGGCCTCGGCTGCCAGCTCCGCATTGGGCTTGAAGCCGGCGGCGATCACCACCATCTGGCAGCCCACGTCAGCCACGCGGTCGGCCGCGATTTCGCGCGCTTCCACGCCGCGGCGCAGCTCCACGCCGTGCGCCTCCAGGTGGCGTTGCACGGCGGCGGTCCACTGGTGATCCGCGCGCCGCAGGGCATAGGGTGAGCGTTCCAGCACGGTGACGCGCAGCCCATTGCGCCGCAGCGCATCGGCGGCTTCCAGGCCGAGGTATCCCGCGCCGATCACCACGGCGCTCCGCGGCCGCTTTTCCCGCAGGAAGGCGCGCATGCGGGCGGCGTCCTCCGGCGTTTGCAGCGTGAAGACGTGCGGCTGATGCGCGCCGGCGATGGCGGAACGGTCATAACGTCCGCCGGTGGCGAGAACCAGATGCTCGTAAGGCACGCGCTCGCCGGACTCCAGAATGGCCTCGCGCCGCGGATGGGAAATGGCCACGACGCGCGCTCCGGTGCGGACCTCGATGCGGCGCTCGCGGCGGAAATACTCGGGCGTGTAGCCGAGCAATTGCCGCTCATCGCGCACGCGCCCATCCACGAAAAACGGCAGCCCGCAGGCGCTATAGGAAATGACCGGGCCCTTTTCGAGAACGGTGATATCCAGGCGCGGGTCAATGCGGCGCGCGCGTGCGGCTGCGCTCAGGCCCGCGGCCACGCCTCCCACCACCAGCAAGGCCATGGGCGGCTATTCTCCCGAGGCCTTCATCTTCTTGACGAAATCGAGAATGTCGAAGGTCTTCACCTTGCGGCCCGGATAGCAACTGTTGACCGCGTCCTGCTCGTCGGCGAAGACTTCGAATACGGTCTCCAGCTTGGTCATCACCAGCAGCTCGATGTTGCGGCGGTTGAGATTCACCAGCTTGATGTTGCCTCCGGAGCGGCGCACGGAGGTGGCGCACATCACCAGCGCGCCCAGGCCGGTGCTATCGATGTAATCCACATCCTCCAGTTGGAGCACGAACGTGCGGACTCCGGCGGCGGAGAGCGCGCCCACCTTTTCGCGCAGCGCGTTGGATTCCGCGCCCACGGTGATGCGTCCCTTCAGATCCAGCACCACGATGCCTTCGTTCTCACGTTGTACGATTTCCAGGGCCATCTTCCCGGATTATGGCATAGCGGCGCGGCGCGCCTCAGAAGCGCAACTCATCGGCCGTGTAAATCAGGTCGCGGTCCAGCACCATTTCCATGGAAGTGCCTTTCGGCAGCACCACGCCGTCATTGCGGTGGCCCATGACGGAAGCCAGCCCGGCGATTCCTCCGGCCGCCGCTCCAATGCCGATGCCCGCGCCCATGTGCCCCGCAGCCAGGCCGCCCAGCGAGCCGATGCCCGCGCCCATGCCCGTGTCGCGAACCACGGTTCCCGCCTGGCTCGCGCCGGAGCGCCCTTCGCCCGTAATGGTCCCTTCCTTCTGGTCCACCTTGCCGCGGTCCGCGCTATCCAGCCGGGCCAGGAAGTCCCGCGCCACGCCGTTGGGCAGCGTGAGCGAATCGAAGCGAATGTAGAGCTCGCCCTTGTCCTTGCCCTTGGCGGGCTGCGAGCGCGTCACGGTCCCTTGCACGTAGCTGCCGCGCGGAATCACGGCGCGGCCATTCACGAAAATCGGAAACGCGGTCTGCAGATACACGCCGTCGCCATCGTGGGATTGCTTGGTATTCAGCGCGTTGACCAGCGTCAGCGGAATGCGCGTGCCCGCGTGCACCACGAACTCAGCCGGCGCCGGCGGAGCGGCCGGCGGCGTCTTGAGCCGCGGCATGTCCCCCGGCGTCTCCCGCGGACCCGAGGTCCCCGCCGTCAGCGGCTGCGGCGCGGGCCGCCACATCAATTGGGTCTGGCCATCGCGGTGGTAGACGATGGTCCCATCGGATTCGCCGCTGGACGCAATCACCTGGCGCTCGATGGTGAGCGACAGGTGGTCCTTGGAGAGCTGCCAGCGGTCCATGATGGTGTAGTTCGAGGAGCCCGCGGCGACCAGCGTGTCCAGCATCAGCGCCGCGCCTTCCCACTTGCCGACGGTCTTGCGCTGCTCCTTGTCGAGCGTGTAGCGGCTCTCCTGGCCGTCGGCGGTAAAGGTCCAGGAGGATTCCGAATGGTCGTCAAACGTAGCCGTGCAGTGAATCGAATTCTCGTTTTGCTCCACGGTGAGGTTGCGCTCGGGAAGGGCGGGCAGGGAGCGCAGCGTGCTGGCCTGCGGGTCAAGAACCCAGCGTCCCGAGAAATCGCGGTCCGCGTCGAGCGCGGAAAGCGGAACGGCGGCGAACGCAACGATCGCGGCCGAGGCGAACGTGGCGCGTAAGCGCATATCGATTAATCCTACCACCGAGAAAGAAAAATCGGGAATTCAAATTAGGACAAAACTGGGAAGGAATGAAACCCACTGGTGCCGCCATGCCGCGATCCCCGCAGATGGGGAAAGCGTAGCGGCAGGGTGCGCCGCCCGGCGCGCGGGCCAGCCCAGGCGGGCCGCTAGGACCCGCCTGGACCGTGCTAAACCTACTTGCCTACTTCAAGAATCGTGAACGAGCCAGGGACCATGGCGCCGCGGCCTCGTCCCCCGAAGCCGCCGCGGCCTCCGCCGCCCTGTCCCGCGGGCGCTTCGCCGGCCGGCGCCGCCGGCGGGGGCGCGGTCTCGGCCGCAATCAGCAGGATGTGGTTGGTCTTGGCGTCCAGCGTCAAGGTCTTGGCGCGGGTCATGGTCTTGAGGTTCTGCTCCACGGCGAAACTGGTGGGGCTGTTCTCCTTGATGATGGTGAGCGTGCCATCCCCGTTGGAGCTGAAGGCTTCCATGGTGGCCGGGTTGAAGGTGGCGCCATCCGTGCCGGTTCCGATGGGAAGCGCGTCCAGCACCTTGCCGGTCTCTGAATTGAGGATCACCATGGTGGCGGGCTCGTGGCAGGAGGCGAACAGGATGTGGTTCTTCGCGTCGAACGCCAGGCCTCCGGGGCCGCCGCCCTTGCCGCCGAGGTCGAAGGTGCGCAGCACCTTCATGGCCGCCGCGTCCACTTCGGCGATCTGGCTCTTATCCTCCAGATCGACGTAGAGCTTGCCCTTGCCGTCGGTGACGGCCTGTTCCGGCGCGCCGCCCAGGTCCACGGTTCCGGCGATGGAGCCATCCTCGGTGTTGATGACGGTGGCGTTCGGGGCGCGGTGGCTGAATACCCAGACCCGCTGGTTGAACGGATCGAACAGGATGCCGTCCGGGCCGCCCTGCACCTGGATGGTCTTGATGAGTTTGAGCGACTCGCTATCGAACATCGCCACCGGGTTGCTGCTCACGAATCCATGGTGGGACTTCGGGTCGACGGCGGCGCCATGCCCGCTGACATCAGGGATCTCCGAAATCAGGGTGAGCGCGTCGAGATCGTAGGCCGAGACGCGGCCCGGATTGCCGGAACGCGGCACGTAGAGCTTCCGGCCGGCGGAATCGGCGTAGACGTAATCGAAACCACCTTCACCGCCGACTTTGGCGGCTTTCAGCACCTTGTAAGGTCCGTCCTGAGCCAGGGCGGCGGAAACGAAGATCGCGCAAGCCGCGATACACAGGGAAACTCCCAGGCAAACTCGTCGCATGCAGTATTCTCCTCTCGGGGTTCAGCCGATATTATGGCCCACCTTGAATGAACGGACGATGAACTATCCAGCGGGCAGCCGCGCCGGACCGGCGCGGGAGACGGGCGCGGGATACCGCCGATGCGGACCCTTACAATAGTCCTTAGTGGATCGCAGCTCTCTAACCTACCTGGGCTTCCTGGCCCTTCTGTTCACGCAAGCGTGGATATCGCGGACGTTGCCGCGAAAAGCGGCGGCGCACTGGAAGGGGAGGAAGCTGCTGGCGGCGCGGGCCGCCATCCACGGCTTTGGGGCGGCGGTGGTGGCGTGCGACCTGCTGAGTTGCCTGCCTGCGGGGACGCCCGCGTGGCTGCCGGAATGGCTGTCCGCTGTTTTGGGCGGCCTGGCGGCGGCCTACGCGATTTGCGCCACGGGCGGCTTGTGCCTGTGGCTGGCGCTGCGCTCCGTTCGCAAGCATCTGAACGCGGAGACCGATCCTTCGCGCCGCCACGCGCTGAACACGGCCGGCGCCCTGGTGGCCGCCGGTCCTTTCGCCGCCGTGGGCTACGGAGCGCTGGTGCAGCGCATCGATTTCCATGTCCGCGAGGTGGATGTGCCCATCCGCGGGCTGGCGCAAGACCTGGACGGCCTGCGCATCGTGCAACTGAGCGACATCCACCTCAGCGCGTTCCTGAGCGAATCCGAATTCGCGCGGGCCGTGGACGCGGCCAACGAACTGCGTCCAAACCTGGCCGTGGTCACCGGCGATCTGATTACCGGCCCGGGAGACCCGCTGGATGCCTGCATCCGGCAGATCGCGCGGCTCAAGGCCGATGCGGGCGTCTTCGGCTGCATGGGCAATCACGAGAAGATGGCGCGGGCCGAAGACTACGCCGAACGGGCCGCGGCCGCCGCGGGCGTGCGTTTCCTGCGGCAGAGTTCCCAGAGGCTGGCTTTCGGCGCGGCAAGTCTGAACCTGGCCGGCGTAGATTACCAGTCCTTCCGCCACAAGGAAGAGTACCTCCGGGGCGCGGGGGCGCTGCGGGAGCACGGCGCCTTTAACCTGCTGCTTTCGCACAATCCGGACACGTTTCCCGCGGCGGCGCGGCAGGGCTGGAATTTGCAGCTCTCCGGACACACGCACGGCGGGCAGGTCAACGTGGAAATTCTGGACCAGGGCATCAACCCGGCGCGCTTCTTCACGCCGTACGTATACGGTCTGTTCGAGCGCGGCGCGTCCGCGGCGTACGTCACGCGCGGCATTGGAACGCTGGGAATTCCGGTGCGCCTGGGAGCGCCGCCGGAGATCGCCGTGCTGCGGCTGAGAAAGGCATAGGCCCGGGCCGCCGTGCGCTATCTGATCCTCAGCGACATTCATTCGAACTGGGAGGCTCTGGACGCCGTGGCGCGGGATGCCCGCGGCGCCTATGACCAGGCCCTGTGCTGCGGCGACCTGGTCGGCTACTGCGGCGATCCCAACGCGGTGGTGGAATGGGTGCGCGCGCATTGCGCCCTCACCATTCGCGGCAATCACGACCGCGCGTGCGCGGGGATCGAGGAGCTCGAATGGTTCAACCCGGTGGCGCGCGCGGCCGCGCAGTGGACCGCGCTCACGCTCACTCCCGGCAACCGCGAATTCCTCCGCGGTCTGCCGAAGGGGCCGGCCAAGCGGGATGGATTCGAACTGGCGCACGGGTCCACTTCCGACGAAGACGAGTACGTGCTCACGCCGGATGAGGCTTTTGACGCGTTCTCCTATATCGAAAGCCGCCTGGTGTTCTTTGGGCACACCCACGTGCAGGGTGGCTACGTCTGGAACCGCGACCGCGTGGAGACCATCGCGGGACCGTCCGGGCGCGACAACCGGATGGACATGCGCATGGAAGCCGAATGCGCCTACCTGGTGAACCCCGGTTCGGTGGGGCAGCCGCGCGACGGCGATCCGAGGACGGCGTTCGCGATTTACAATTCGGATTCCGGCGTGCTGACGTACCGGCGCGCGGCCTATGACGTGGAAGGAGCGCAGCGCAAGATCCTTGCCGCCGGTCTGCCGGAAATTCTGGCCGGACGGCTGGCCGTGGGAAGGTAACCAAGGCGGGGCTTGGCGGACGGCCCCGCAAGAAAACTCTGGCAATGCTGAATCGTACGGAAGCGATGGAACGGGTTCGGCCCTGGTGGACCAAGTGCAAGCCGACCGTTCATTACCTGATTGAGACGGAAGCGCATGTTTATGCCCTGGCCATCGCCGCCAGCGCTCTGCTGGCGTTTTATCCCTTCATCATCGTGATGAGGGCGCTATGCCGCGACCTGCTGCACTGGAATGCGGCGGCGGCCGGGGTCCCCTTGGCGATCGCGGATTTTCTGGGCAGCGCGCAGGCGGATTTCATCAGCCGGAACATCCCGAACTGGAAGGTGCCGCACCTCACCTTCACCTCGGCGTTCCTGCTTTTTTTTACCGCCAACGGCGTCTTTGAGCCCATGGAAGTAGCGCTAAACCGCGCCTGGGGCGTCAAAGAGAATCGCACCTATCTCAAGAACCAGGCCGTCAGCCTGGGGCTGATTTTCGCCTGCGGCGGGCTGGCGCTGCTGTCCTTGATGCTGACCGCTGCGCCGCTCGAATGGATTACCATCGGCGGCTGGTTCGGCGCGTTCCTGGAGCGGCTGGTTTTCAAGATCGCCGCCGTGCCCATTTCCATCCTCACGCTGTTCCTGGTTTACTGGCTGCTGCCGAACCGCAAGATAGAGCCCCGCCGCGTGCTTCGCGTTTCCGTGGCGGTGGGCCTCATCCTGGAAGCGTGCAAATACGTGAACCTGCTGTTCTCCGGATGGCTGGAAGAGAAGTTCCAAGCCGATTACGGAATCTTCGAGCACTCCGCCCTGCTGGTGGTGACCATCGCGCTTGCCTCGTTGATTGTGCTGGCCGGGGCCCACTGGACGGCCGACCACGAGAAGAAAGACCCGTTGGCGGAGGGGAAGTGACGGACTGGAAATCGTTAGCCAAGGCGGCGAGGCCGGAGATTCCGGACGAGGATCTGGAGCGTATCGCGGCGCCCCTGGCATCCCTGGAGCAAACCCTGGCCCCGCGCGTGAAGAACCTGCCGCCGGATTTGGAGCCGCTCTTCGGGTTGAACGGCGAGGAGGAAAGCGCGTGACCCTTTTGGAAGCCGCGGCTGAGTTGCGCGCGCGGAGCGTATCGTCCTCGGAATTGACCAAAGCGGCGCTGCAACGCGTGGAGCGGCTGGACGCCAGGCTGCGCGCCTTCATCACCGTGACGGCGGAGGAAGCGCTGCGGCGCGCCGCGCAGGCGGATACGGAACTCGCTGCGGGGCGCGACCGCGGGCCGCTGCACGGCATTCCCATCGCCTTCAAGGACCTCTTTCTGACGCGCGGGGTGCGCACCACCTGCGGTTCCAAGCTCTTTGAAGGCTATGTGCCGGATCGCGACGCCGCCGTGGTGGAGCGGCTGCGCGCGGCGGGCGCGGTCTCGCTCGGCAAGTTGAATATGCACGAGTTGGCCTACGGGCTCACTTCCGACAAT
>Ga0335069_10005550_pt1 | contig 18521 bp, 21 predicted proteins | sample Lox_Sample_11_FD_206714 | JGI IMG/M metagenome (GOLD analysis project Ga0335069, IMG submission 206714) | Soil microbial communities from Loxahatchee National Wildlife Refuge, Florida, United States - Lox_Sample_1.1 | ecosystem: Environmental > Terrestrial > Soil > Wetlands | place: USA... | reverse complement strand
GTACCGCGTTTTAGGTGGGGAGGTCACGAAGTCGGCTGGCGGCGCGCGGTTCGAGTGCGATGCGAGTCTGGTATGATCGAAAGACGGTGGGGCGCGTAGCTCAGTTGGTAGAGCAACGCCCTTTTAATTCGCCTCTCGGCGCTCGGATAGCGAAATCTCAATAGGATACGAAGCCCTGACCCCTTGTGAGTCGGGGCTTTTCGTCTCAGTTGGGAAAAGTTGTGCAACGGGTTGTGCAACGATCCGGGGCGTTTGGAATCGGGAAACAGTGTCACGTTCGAGGTTGCAAGCCCCTACTGTATGCCGAAAATGTCCAGTCGAAAGGCGATGAGACAGAAGCCAAGGAAAGCGTGCTTGGGTTAGGGGCTGCGGAAATAATAGTCAACATTAATTTTGCGGGCACTTTTTAGCAAATGTTCCAGAAGATCTCGATTTGTTATCCGGCTTCTCAATTGCCAAGCAGGCCAGGCATAACGCACAAAAGCCGACACTAGTGCTCGCCGCATCCGTTCACACTTGTCCCAATTTTTACGCCAGCTCAGCTCTGGGACGAGAGGCTGCAAGATGAACCATGCGTCGTCTCCTAGAAGCTCTTTTTCTGCTAACCAGTGAACTCGCTCAAAGGACTCCGAAACGAGATCAAGAGGCGCAGGCGGGGCATTGCTAAGCGCCAACGCCAAGACGAAGGCAGAGATGTAGTTTGCCTCATCCTCTTGGTGATTCTCGTGTAATGCATGGAGTGTACGAACCCAAACCGTGGAATCGTTGTACGCAATTTGACTGAAAGAGGGTGCAACAATATGCGCGAGAGCGGCTAGGATAGCCGTAGATCTTTCTTGGCCCGTGCCAACCCAAGTCATTATTTCACGTACATGGGACATGAGGGCTGCCCGACAGGGTTCCGTTATGGACGCACCATGAGCTTCACTCCAATCTAGGACCTCCAGTACGGCGACCTTTCCCCATTGCGAAAAAGCTCGGTCAATAAAGGTGTCGGAGTTGCTCTCTAAGAGAGCATCGATGATTCCGCGAACAAGATCCGGTCCCAAGCTTGGCTGTGCAGCAAGAGACTCGAAGAGCTCGCGCTTCCGCCCTCCAGCAGCGACCCATAGCTGCGCTGAGGTCGCCAAGGCCGCATTCGCGCGGAAGAGAGCAGGAAGGAACTGCTGCTGATCCGTGACGAACGATGAGGCGTCGTTCGGTCGCATCGCTAGAATGAGGGCCTTCAATATTTCCTCACCAATCGGATTTAGAGAGGCTCGGAAAAGTTTTCCTAGTAACCGGCGTCCACCAGTGGGCTGATCCGTCAACAGGCGAGACGCTTGCTCTCTGAGTGACAGTTCCTCAAGGTCAAAGGATTCGTAATGATCTGTCGTAGCAATCGCGACAAGAAGTTCCTCTGTCTCGATAAGTGGACTCGACGACGTCTGGTAGTCCCCGAAGACCACTTTTTTCAGTCGACGCCCATCCGTGGGACCAGGAAAAAGCTCAGCGGTCAATTCAAGGATTTTAGAAACGGACAATGACTCATTAAGACCATCATAGATCTTTACAAACGATGCAAAGTCCGCTCGGGTGTCTGTGTCCGCTACTGACCAAAGAAAACTCCTAATTGGACCGCCCGCGAATTGCAGGGCATCATCACCAGCTAGGATGACCCACCGTGGCCAATCGTCGGAGATGAGGTCCATCAAAATTGCGTCGCCCGATACACCTTCGGAAATCTCACGACATACTTGTCGGGTCGCGACAGTCGGCACGCACTGAACATCGAGGGGGCGATTCTCGAACATTCGGACAGAAAGCGAACCTGTGCAAAACGTAAAGCTCATTCGAAGGGCTGGCCACTTCTGAGACCAAGCAGCCAAGATCATCTCTTTGTACTCATCTGAATTGGCCGCAGAAATAACTAGCGGACGCAATTCTTTACCGTAGTGGCCTTTCATGAACGGCAACATCTTCACCCGGAGGTCTGACTCACGTTCATCTTTACGAATCGAAGGCTCTGACTCCAAGATGAGGGGCTTTGCATAAGTGTCCCCAACGGATCGTCCATGGGGTCGTCTAAACAAGAGCTGGATGGAATCGAAGGAAGCTATTTGGGCTATGACGGACGCGGGAATTATGACGGTGTGAGTCCACACACATCCTGGCCTAGACATTTCAGGCGCATACCAACTTTTTGCTAAAGCATAAGCGCCAAGTGATGAGAGCGGGTAGCCGGTTAGGTATTCCTGAAATCCATTTACTACGGAAGTACCAGAAAGATCGCTCATGCGCTGCATCAAGCGCTTAAGATCGTCCGGTATCGGAATCGAGCTTTCAAGGAGACGGTGCCCCTCCGAATAGCCGTGTAGAGCTTGATGCAGCACCAACCCCTCGGTTCCGGCATCAAATTGCAAAGACGTCAGCGCATTAACCATTGGATCGGCTCGGTCACATCGTGCTGCATTTTAACGCCGTCTCCCACAACCAGGACGCGATTAGCGGGCAGCTTTCCTTGGAGAGATAACGCTTCTGCGGCGTGCTCTCGCTCTCGCGACAATTCGTTAGGGTACGCGTCTTCCAGAAGGAAGCGACTCAGATACAGTCTCTCTTCTTCTTTCTGCAGCACTTTTTCCAATAACCTCTCTGTTTCTGAGCGCAACTCGACGTTCGCGAAGCGTGTCTCTTCGTAAATATCAGGTGCAGCCATTAACCGGTTGAAGTCTTTAGCCAGTTCTTTTTTCTGCAACTCTGTCACATCGCTTCCATTCCGCAACAAGTCCAACGTGGCCTGACTAGTAGGATCCAACTTGGACCATATATAAACAGAAATCGGATCAACCTGCTCGCATACACGCCTCGCGAAAGACTCGGAGCCGTCGAAATTGCGTGCCCAAAAGTGAGGGAGAGCATATCGAGCACCTTGGGCGCTGATCCCGAAAAACGTAACCTCAAACTGAGCGTCATTGGACTCCAAGAATTGTTTCAGCAACGGTAGCTCAGTTGCGATCCAGTCAGACGGTCGGCGGTTTTTCGGGATAACGCGATCCCAAGCCGATACCACGATCACGAGTCGGAATGGCACCTGTGGGATGCGGCCAGCCATAAACTGCAATACGTCCACTAATTGCACTTGCGTCGGAGATGTTTCGCTGTCCCAAGGTTTGTCTTTGGTCTTCGCCTTCTGTTGCGCCGCATCACCACCGATTTTTTCAAGGACTGCATCAACTGTGTCGATTCTGTGAGGCTTGATGACGTTATCAGGATGCACAAATAGAATTCCGCCTGCGGCATCACGGAGGCTACTATCGTAGGATAAACCTAACTCACGTCGAGTCCACTGCGATCTGAAGGCTTCCCCGGAGAGGTCGGGAAAGCTCAGGCGTCCGACGTTGCCAGTCTCGCGATTTCGAAGCCACATCGATACGACCTGCCCAGAATCCGCTTTGTTCCTGGGAACGGGTTTGTATTTCGCCCACGCATCCCGAATCTGGTTCAGGTAGTGAATGTCTCCTTCAAGTCTTTCGAGGGTCAGGCCACACTTAACCGTCGGTTGGCCTACCATGTACCACAGGGCGGCGAGAAAACTAGTCTTCCCGGTGTTCGGAAGCCCGATGAGCAAAAAGTGACTATCTATGGGTTTCTTCATTCGCTGTCGTTGAGGCAAAATGCCGATCCGCAAACAATTCGCTCTCGCGTGTGCCCGAATACGATTTTGGAAATAAGTCGAGAGCCTTCATTTCCAGAGGGGTTTCTGCCCATTGTTTCAAGATGGCCGGGACGCCGTGGCCAATCCCAAGTGCCGGCGACTCCAATGGTCGCGCGGCGACTTCGCTGAACATTAGGCTGGGAATCGCGCTACTAAAAGTCTCGCGAAGCTGCTTCTCCGCTTCATCGCGAAAAGGGCGATGTCCCTTCTCAGCCTCTTGCGCGACGAAATAGTCAAACCTTGACCAAACGATGTTGACCACGCAATTTGCCCCAATCATCCCACTGTCGACGCAAGATCGGAGCAGTGCTCTTCCATCCTCGACCATCGCCCATTTTTCTTGCTGGACGCCTTTTGCGCTATCCAGAAAAAGAAGAAAATGGTTCGCACGTTTTAGGAAGATCAGTTCCTTGCATTCAGCTACAGAATCACGGGCATGTTCGAACATCTCGCCCGATACGTCGGTACAGAGAATATCTCTGAATGGACGCAATCCTTTGGTTGAGCGAATTCTCAAGTGTAAATACAGGGGATTGGGTCCTTCGTACCTCGTTCGCGGCGTGTGCGCCTTTGAATTTCCCGAAACTCTGCGCGAGAGGTAACAACTCTCTTCAAATGCAGGCAAAGTCATCGATCCCGCGAAAGCATACCCTTCGACCTCTCTCCATTGGAGCAGTTCATACAAGCTGGTAAGAAGCGTTGTCTTTCCTGCGTCACTAGGGCCCGCCAATACAATCCATTGCACGGGTCTAGATTTGGCCAAATCTAGAGCGGCTGACTCGTTAAGTTTCTTGCCTTCGGGTAAGACGACATACTCTGGAGCCTTCGTCCCTACGTCCAAACTGGCAGGGACATCGATAATCACCGGAGTTACCGGTTCTTTCGGGGCCTGTGCTGGCCCTGACGGCGGCGTACTCATATGCTCTCAACCTCTCCGGAGAGACGCAACATCAACCCTTCCATAAAAATCTGATACGCAAGAGCATTCGGCGGCATTTCTGAACTAGCTGCAAGGGCAGTCCCCTTTTCGAACACGGGAGACCAGTCGTCACCCTGAGAGACCGTCAACGAGAGTCTTATTGCCTTACTAATGGGCGCGAGGTCTTCAAGAGATGCGGTAGCGTTAAACGTATATTGTTCGCGCCATTCACGTGGAGTCTTATCTACAGCAGTCATGATGGCAATGCTCTTCGGAGATTTGGCTGAAGCCGGAACGCGAACGATTCGATCAAGAAACGCTGCAGCGGCGACGGGGCCTGGAATGACGCGCGTCAGATCAGCGAGTTCTTTTCCCGCGATGATCGCGGCAGGCAACAACCCCACCTCTTTCCAAGATCGATTTCGGTCGCGACTGTATTCCGAGACTAGCCACCACAACATATTCGTCTCTTCGCTCACAAGCGCCAGTTCTCGTTCCAGTTTCCCTAGCCTGGGTTCATTATCCTCTTCGACCGCTCCAACTGGCCGCAACGCTCTCTTACCCGTACGATTCTCGATATAGCGAGCCGCAATCTTCGCCATATCAGGGACGGGAATGGCCGTGCGCACCCCTTGTGCTGCTCCGCAAACCAGACACAACGCGGCGAGTTCAGACAATTGCTCGTATTGATCCCGTTCAATGAGCGCGATGAGTGTCGCTCCAGCAAAAACCGCCAGTTCCTGCCTGTGGTCCTGCATTAAAAAGCTTGGATCTGCATCCTGCAAGCTGGTTCCGAACTTGTCAAAGGATTTGTCGGCTTGGCTGCCGAAACCGTAGAAGAGCCGAGCAAAAGAGATGATTTCGTCGGGCTCTGGCAAATACTCATCTATGACCTTCAAATGTTTTGGCAAGGTCTCGACGTTTGGCTCAATTCCAGCACCTCTCAGCCAGCCATAAAGTTTGTGCATTCGACGCCCTTCCTCCGGTCAGCGGATAAATGGATTTTTTTCGGGCTCTCCGTGTTCATGTCGTTTCTCGACCTCGTCCCACAGCTCGCGTAGCTTTCCATCTTGCTCGGCGCGCTGAAACAACACTCCACACCATTGATCTTCCAGAATGTCGATATCCCCATCTTTGAGCAGACCGAGAGTTTGTGCAATCTCATCTTGCTCACCCCGTGGAAAATCAAGGAAATGGTGAATCAGTTGACGCCTTGAGCCGACCATTTGCGTCCTGTTGCCCACCAACGGCGGATGCTTCTCCTCAACCTCGTAAATCTCTTTAACTGCATCCATATTCATTCTATTGATGACCTCACTACCCTGCCAATCTAACTTCCTAGCGGCGCATTTAACGAGATTGTCGCGCGGAATCACAAAAAGATCCTTTACCTGGCCCAGCTCAAAAAACTTTTCATAGAAACCGCAAGAACTATTTGTTGCTTCTCCCCAGATCTGATCGCACGCATGCTCAATCGCGATTCGACTGAGGAAGCAAAGCAACGCAGGTCCAATGCCTTTCACTTTGTATTGAGCGTCTTCCGTTTGCCCGAGAGTTAGGGGGTGCTTCGCGAGATAGTCGAGAACGATGTTGTTGCACCATGTCCGACGAAAATGGCAGACACCAATAATTGTGGAATTGGGAAACCAGTCGCATTTTAGGAGCATGAACCCAGCAACTTCAGCTTGTGGATCGCGGTCTATGTGGTCGCGTATATCGCGCGGAACTGCAATATAAGGCTGACCGACCTTCGAGTCCGCAAAGTAGCGCTCCCGCGCGAGTTGCGCAAAATCAACCGCATCCCTCTGAACAGAGTCAGGATTCGTTCCCAAGGATTCGCGCCACTTTTCCACGAATGACAAATCGCTCAACTTGGCAAATTCGACCACGACTTTATGGGGCTTCGTGCTGACTTCGACGATGAACTCGGTGGGAATCGGCGTCTCTCCTGTAACTCATGAAGTGTGCGCGGAATTGCCGAGGAACGCAAGGTTGGATATGCCGCCGATGTGTCCTCGTTGACATGAAGACCGTACCGACACGGCAGTTCGTGAGTGGTCAACTTCCAACCTCGCCTTTTCTGCGTCCTCTTTCTACTCATTCGGTTGCAAGGAACTCCGCTTCTAGCTCGGTCGTCTACTTCTCAAGCTGAATAACGGCAGGGCCGTTTTCGATTTGCATTGACGCTTTGCATGTCGGTCTCTTAGCGGTCATGCAAGTACCGCGTGTAGCGCACGCCTAGTGGGAATTGTCTCTCCGGTTTCGGGCGCTTGCTCTCGATTTCCTGAAACTCCGGTTCAACAATTCGCTTTTTGAATTCGTCCGCGCTCATACGGCTTATCGCTTCATCCGAAGGTTCCATCTGTTCTGAGGTTGATTCATACGCGACGTGCAAATTGCCCTGCGTTGGCGCGAGATCACGGCGGAATAGCCAATTGAGTAGGATCGAGGAATTCTTCTTTGACGGAGCAACGTCAGGATGCGCGGTCCAAAACTCGCCCGCGAACGGGTCAACTTCGGGCTTGGCTTTTCTTTCTTGTTCCGCAAATTGTGGCTCAACAATGCGCTTTCGGAATTCGTCCGCGCTCATGGTCCTGTAATCCGCCTCGGTCAACTCTTGCTCAATCGGCTCTGGCATCTTCAATTTCCCTTCGGCGCATAGCTGGGAAAATGCACTTTGGAAACTGTTCACTTCCGTGGGATCAGCCTCAGGATGGGCATTGAACCATCTAATAATCGCTTGTAGATTTTCGGGGCACGGCAGGTATGCGGGCGTTAGGTCGGAGAACGTCTGCGCTGCATTCCTCGCAGCTAGGTCTCTTGCTTCGATTTGCATTCGGTTTGCTCCGTTGTGGATTTTGATTATTTGTCCAGTCCCAACAGCTTTCGAGCTTGCAAAGACAAACGCGGCTTGCGAAAACCCGTTCGTACGCCTTCGGGGGCTAGCGCGGGCCTCAGAACGTATCCAGTGTTCCCTTGAATGTCTTCTAGCCGCGTGACTCCGAGCACTTTTCGGTATTCATCCGCGGTCATCGCATTGATTTCGGCATCAGTGTACTGGCGATCGGGCACGAACGGAGGCGGGGCAGGTTTCTGCTGACGGTTTCGGAATTCATCAATTGCTTGGGTTTTATCTTCGTCCGATGACCGCAAGTAGGCTGCGCGGCCCTGCTGCCACTGCACTATGCGATTTTCGCGATCACGTTTCACCCGTTCGCGGGCGTCGTAGGCCGCGCGATAGGAGTTGCTATCGTAGCGATTGAGTCCGTGAGCTTCGATATAGTCGAGTAGATCAACTGCGGATTGCTCATCCAAGATATAGTCCGGTCTTTCAGCCATGAACCCAAGGATGGCTCTCTCCATTGCTTCAGTTCGATCTTGTTCGGTGACGGTGAGGTCATTCATGCTTTGCGTTTGTCCTTTGGAGTTGAATCTGAGTGTCGTTACGTGCGGAAGAGAAGCCGGGCGTTTACAGCCTTCGCGCCTTTGGAACCTCTTCAGGGTCGAAGGAAACAACCTTCTCTGCCCCCTATGATTGACCGCCTTCCCGCATTCGGATTTCCCGCACCTTTTCATGCACGGGCAGCCTGTCCCAGTGTTCAATTGTGAGACCGCGCCGGTCGGCGGCTGCACGATCGCTCTCCGCTTGTTCCAACGCAACCGGCCATGCGAATGCGAACAACGCGATTGCGCGGCTCACGTCGTCGTTTTTTTCTAGGTTCGAACGAATCAGGGCTAGCCTGTCTGTGAGTGAAGGGCGAACTTCTGCGCCTAGCTTTTTCAGAACTGCAAGCAAACGATCCCAGGGTAGGGGCTCGGCTTGTTCGGTTTGCGGAGTTTGGAATCCAACAATGAATGCGGCCTCCAGTTCGAGGTGCTTTCTAAGCTCGGACCATTCAAGGTTGAACGCGCGGAGCGACTTTTCTACAAAGGCCCCGGCCAACTTGCGGAAGCCGCCCAAATATTTTTCTTCACGGGACTCTATGAACTTCGTCAATAGCGTGTCTAGCGCGTCACACTCGGCTTTCAGGGCCGGGAACTGATCCACAGCACGGACCACTGTTAGAGATTCAAATGTCACTGAGTTTCATCCCTTCGCGGAGTCGGCGTTCTCGGGGTTGATCGGAATCGCAGATTCCAAGTACTTCTGCCCAACTATAGGTGCGTCAATTAACCGTTGAATGTCAGCGGGCAAGCCGGAAGATTTCCGAGGCGATCCACGTGCATTTGCCTTCGCCGTTTCGTGGATTCGAGCAACGATCATTCTGTCGCTTGCAGAGGAGTCAACTTTCGCTTGCACGATAGTCTTGATGCGCTTGAGTTCGCGATACGCGCTCTCCCGCTCAGCTGGCAATGCGGCCAACCCGTAAGCCTCCAAAATTAGCTCAGCACAACGGGCACGAATGGCAATCGGGTTCTTAGGGTCCGCGCAAATCTCTCGGAGAGTCTTAACGGCGGTTTCACAGGTACGAGGAAAGATTCTCATAACAGGATGTCCTGCCTTTCGTTGTTTGGAGAGTTCGTCTCGATAAGGGACTCGACGAGCATCTTCATGGGTGTCACCACCCGATGTGAGGGCAAGCACTGAAGAGCCTGTCTCTACCTTCGTAACATGGGGGACTATGAAACTGCTTGGGCCGCTGTTCCTTTTGTTGATTTCCTCATGTGGCCCTGCGAACAAGCAACCCTCTGCGTCCACGGGTTCCGAAGCCCAGAAAGTTGCGGCCCACGCGTTGTCTGATCCAAACGGATGGGTGCTTTCGAGCGACACTGACAAAATGGATAAGACACCTGAGGTGATGCTTTTCAAACGTGCTCAGGATTTGTCTGAGGGCTTACTTACAATTCGATGCTCTCATCGAAAGACAGAGCTAGTTGTTCGGCCTGGCGAGATCATCGAGAGCGGAGTAGTAAGGATAAAGCTGGATGACTCCACACCTCTGAGGCAGACCTGGAACCAAGCGACGAATTATCAAGGGTTGTTTGCCCCGGACCCTATCGCGCTTGCACGACAGCTCGCGCGGACGGACACTTTTCTCTTCGAATATCTTCCCTTCCAACAGAGACCCCACACCGTGGAGTTCAAAGTTGGAGGACTTGCCGACAAGCTAAATGCCGTCGCTGATGCCTGCGAGTGGGTACGGCTCGATGAAGCCAAGCACCATGCTCAGGAGGCAGCGAAGTTAGAGGCAGAGCGCACTCGCAAAAGGGAGGTAATGCTCCGGCAGGCGATTTCGAAACACGTTGAACCGTGCCGCACCGTACGTGAAAAGGGCTATTGGTGCTGGTACGACGAAGGGGACCCTGCTTACAAGAACGGAGGCCCTCCTGCAAGTTCTCAGGAACGCGCACTAGCGGATGCGATCGAAGCAGCTAAGGCCGGAGTCGTTTTCAAGCGGGAACTCTCTCAGATTGATGCGCAACTTAGGTAAGCCTACAATCCGATTACCACTGACCGGAGAAGTGAAATCCAAACCCCCCACCGCCATCAGGGTCAATGAATGATATCGCGATTTTATCATCAGTTGAATTTGCGCCAAGATATGGCGAGATGATGTCGTCCTCAGAGGAAATTGTAAGGAACCTAGATGATAACCGTGAGTCCACATCCGACTGAGCTGTTCAGTCTGCAAGCGTCAGTGAATGGACTGACGGTCTTCCTCGACAATTTCGCACTCAAAGAGCTGGCAAAAGGCAGCAAGGATAGGAGAGCGCGCTTCATCACGACTCTGGAACGTGGCGTTGAAGTAATGTTTTGCGTATCCAACGCGGCTGAGTTGTCCGGTCCTCAAGGACGTTCTTTCGACGAAATTCGCACGTTCTTGGACGAGATCGGAACGCACTGGTTTCCGGTGGAGTCCGATCCGATTATCTGTGTTAAACGGGAGCAGCAGTCGCTGAACCCGATGATGTGCTGCTTTAGCGAGAATTTACTTAAGGTTTTCACTGCGACTCGGCTCAAGCGTTCTCCCGAAATCAAGATCGCAGATTTGCCAGCATCACTGCCTTCGGATTTCTTCCGATTGGGGACGTTCATGGACTGGCTCGCTCCGATGAGGAAGGAGATCATCGCGGGCAAGGCTCAACTCGGCATAAGGCTCAGAGATCAGATAATAGAGCATTGGGTTGAGTACAAGAGAAACCCCGGTTGGCTAGACGCTCATTTCCCAGAGTTGCCTTTTAGAGCGGACCGTCCGGCGACCTTTATCTACATGAATTTGGTCAGGTTGTTGATCCTTGAGTCGAAGGCGCGGGTTATCGTGCCTAATGATGGGATCGATTTTGCCCAAGCTGTGATAAGCAGCGCTTACGCCTCCGTTGCAACCCTTGACAAGCATTGGAAGCGGCGCATCAATATGATCTTGCCGAAGCCAAAACCGAATGGACTCGCGCAAATCTATTATCAGCAGGAACTCGACAAAATGGTCCGGGACATAGAAAGGTACCTAGACGAAGCATCGCTTCAGCGTGGCCGGGCACTGTTTTCTGTTAGCTAGTCCCGCCTCCGCCGGGGAGATTTTGAGTGTAATTCAGATGTTACAACAGTCATTCAGGAACGTTGCTATCAGTGGAAACACGACCGCATTGCCACCCCCGGCGCGGCGACTGCGCGGCTACCCGGAGGGGAGTTGGGCGGGCGGGATGATTCAAAAAACGGGACCCTTTTTTTGTGACTGGCTGCCTGCCCTGCTACCCCCTTCGTAGGATCGGGGGCTTTTACCCCGGCTGTTCGGTTCCCATTACCAACGTGAGCAACGTTTCGTCGAACCAATGCTCGATTTGTAGCCTTTTGCATTCAGTAGTTTATGAAGGCGTTGTGCATCGGTTGTGCAACTGACGCGCGTTCAAGTAGCTGAATGTCTAGTAAGTCGGTCGGGTTGGAGAATCGAATGTCAAAAAGTCGTATCTGGCGAGACTCGCGGATTGAGCGTGGTTCTCTGTCATAATCTCGCGGTCCTCAATGCACGAAGATGTACAAATTTGGGAATCGACTTTGCATTTTGGAAGCCTACCACGGTTCAGGAGAGACTTTCTGTTTAGGCTGGACGCCCATGATTCTTGATCTCAGCAGTGCCCGCGCTAAATTAAACCGCGCCACGGAACACGCTAAGGCCGTTGAAAGTGAAATTCGGGCTTGGGGTGACACACAACCTTATAGCCTCACCTATGAGACTAATGCCGACTCGACACGCTACAGTGTTTTCATCAAATTTAACGGCGGAGCCACTGCAGCTCCAATCGAACGTTGGTCGCTTATGATCGCGGACAGCATCCATAATTTTCGCTGCGCTCTGGACCACCTTGTCTATTCCGTCGCCATTGCGGAATCCGGCCAAGATCCGCCGCCCCTCCACGATGTGCTCATGTTCCCTATCTGCGACAACAATACCAGTTTTGATCGGGAGATTAAGAGAAGGGGGTTGGAATGCATCAGCCCCCCTATGCGAGCAATTTTCGAGTTGTTCCAACCGTACAATCGACCTTACCCAAAACTCCCGCCCCTTCTTGCCATGCTCAGAGATTTCGAGAACGCGAACAAGCACCGATTGCTCCAATTGCTGTTCGGCGCGGTATCGAGCGGGAACATAGGCTTCACCGGGCCACCTGTCCCGCCAGAAACCATCGTTACTCTCTGGGCTCAGGCAGGGGAAATTAAAGATGGCACAGAAGTCGTTGCTTTCACCTTCGACCGCCCTACACCTAACATGCAGTACGACCGGAGCGAGATTATGATGGTTTTCGCTTTGCCCCACAAGAAGGCGGTTGACGGAACAAGCAACCGGGACGATGCCACGACTCTCATGCACATCATTGGAGAGGAGATCAGTACTTTGATTGATTCGGTTGCCGCCAATATCAGGGTGTAATGGCTCGTCGGGGGTTTTGGACTTCATACTTAAGTTCTCCTTGACTGCTGGAAACAAAAGACCCTTCTCTACTATGCAAAACAAGGCGAAATGGACCCTCGTCCTCTCTCTGCTGGTTTGCCAATTGGCACATTCGCAAATCAACTCTGGTACGGTCATCATTTTTCAGTTGGTAAACGATAAATTCATTATGGCGTCTGATAGCCGAATGATTTTCGAGGGGAAACCGAGTGACGGAAACTGTAAGATCGCTGCATTTCGTGATCATGTTGTATTCGGAGTCACCGGTGGGCCTAAGTACGTTCCGGGGCCGCTCGACTCCGTTAAGAGTTGGGATGCAATGTTGGAGGCAAAACGCGCCGTAGATATATTCGGAATCAGCAATCAAGACTCCGCTTCTCGTGTGACTGCTATTGCCAATGCGTGGGCGACGAACATGCAAACGAATTGGCAGATTCTTTTGGTCTCGCATCCCGATCTCGTTAGAAAATTCGCGGCCGACGAGAACGGAGGATTGACTAATGGAATTTTTGCTGCGACAGCGAGCGGGAGAATCAGCCTCACAATGCGTGGCCTTGTTCTTAAGAACGATCTCATCGCGGTAGAAACCCCCACTATCGTCGGTACGTGTGGCGGAGGTCCCTGTGCTTCCGGAAAAACGGATATTTTTAACGAGTACACTCAAAACTTGAGCAAGCGAGCGAAAGATGAAAAATGGACTTTTTCCTCGTCCCTACTCGACCGAACAATTCCAGAGATGATTAAAATTGTGAGACTCGTTGATTTGAGCATCGCGTACGATTCGAGCGGGACTATCGGCGGTCCGATTGACGCAATTGAACTTAACGCCGACGGCAGCATGAAGTGGTATCAGCGCCCCAACTGTAAAGAGACCTATCAATAAAGCAAAAAGCCCACCCCTGCCGAGAACTAGGCTTCATGGCAATTTGCTGAAAGTGGGTTATTGGGTAAAGCCCGGTGTTTGCAAGCAAGCGCTCATAATTGCTGTTCAGATGTGGACAACGCTGATCCTTCTACGCGGGCAAATAATTCCTCCACCGATTCGCCTTGATTAGCCATTTCGTTGACCACAAGAGACATGGCGTTGCGGCTCTTGCTCTCGTCAATGTCTCGCTGAATGGATTGCTCAATCAACTGCGGCTTAGAGTGGGCCTCCATCTGGCGCCTGGCGCGGAGGTCGGCATAGTGTTGATCCGTCGCATCGGTAGCTTTAAGCGGGTCGTCCCAAAAGCGCTCAGCTTCACGAGTCGCAAGACGAACAAGGCTCCAACTGTGTTTCGTCACCGCCGCGCGAATTGATTCAATCTGTTCGGCGGAAGGTAGCGTAGTCTCGTCAGGCCAATTGTTGTGAAAGAACGTAATCTCTTCGGTCTCCCTCGCTCCTGGAGTTGTTTGATGCCCCAGAACATCCACCCAGCGTTTCGCGCTGTCTATGGAGGAGGCACAGTGTGGAGAATCCAAGAAGGTGTGCAGTGGCCAGGAGACGGTCATCTGCCTGCCTCCAGCATCTTGCCCCAAATAGCAGTCGGTCTCGGCGTCACGCTCAAGCCAGATCGCAAGGCCACCAAGGTAGTAGGTAACTCCAACTAGCTGCGCCTTTTCCCACGACTGCTCTCGGTGCTTACTCGTAGCCTTCCCGAGACCTTCATAGTCCAACAACCGTTGCTGCTCCCTCAGAAACTGATCCTTGGCCGAGGTTTTGCCTTTCAAAGATGTGGAGCACGCATCAGCAACAGCATTATCGGTTGATGATGTTGATGTTACGGACGGACGTTCTAAAGAAGGACGGTCTAAAGGACGGTCATGTTCGTTTTCTATTTGCAGGTCTGACTGCTCATTGTTGCAGGTGTGCCCGCTCATTGTTGCAGGTAACGTGCAACCGCTGTTGCAGGTAGGTACATGCAACGGCTGTTTCATGTCGATGGCTGTTGCAGGTGCCTGTTTTTGCTTTGGAGGTCTCTTCGGGAGAGGCTCCCAGAGAATCGTGTATCTATTCGTGTTGTTCCGACCGACTTTGTATTCTATTCTGAGCAAGCGGTTCTCAAGCCACTTGAGGTGCCTGGATACGGCTTGGCGGGTGACTAAGCAACGGTGCGCGATCGTCTCCAACGCGATGTCCGATTCTGTTCCGTCTGGGTTAGCATTCTTTGCAATCGCAAGGACAATCAACTTGCGGAGCACCTTCGCTCGCCCTTTCCCAAAGCGTTTTGGAGCGATCTGGTCAACTAGCTCGTGATTGTGTCCGCGATCTCCGCCCATCACATCCCGCAATGCGCGAATTGCTCTGAGGCCGTCCTGTGTCTTCACAGGTCGCTGTTCATCATTGAGTTCTGCCGTCATTCTTCATCATCTCCACAGTGATTTGTGCCAAAGTTGCCGTCTCATCAGGCGATAAATGCTTTATCAGGGCACCTTGACTCTTGCCCGTGACTACGCCCATTTGGTCCGAGAACTTCTTCATCGCTACTAGCTTCTCTGCCAATCGCCTCAATTCGTCATTTGTCATCGTGTTCTCTATCTCCTGGATATTGAGAAAGGCCGCGTCCGCGTCTGAGCACGGCCTTCCGTCGGAACCGCTGAGTGAGTACGGTTCCCATCCCTACTCAGGTTCGGGCAGGGAAGACTTTCAGTTTGACCGCACGTGGCTCTTGGGTGGGTTTCAGTGGCAAGGCGGCCTCGAATTCAACTCGTGCGCCCACTGTTGGGAGCGCGCTATCCGCGCATTCCGAACAGTGGAAGAAAAACTGCTTTTTGTCCGAGGTGCAAACAAAGCCATAGCCCCCGCTTTCCGAATTGACCGTTCTTAAAATCCAACCCTTCAAACGCACGTCAAATTTGCTCCTAAATGGAAAAGGCCGCCTGGAGGAGTCCAATCTCCAGGCAGCCGGGGCTCTTCTGAGTTATCCGCCCGGTGGGGCGGGATGCCATGAAACTTGATTCGCTCAGAAGATCGGCAGAAGGTTGGACTCGCCGTGAGGAACTGCTAAAGATCGGGAATGGCTCCCCTACTAGTTAAGTACGGTGCCAACTGGCCGATTTGTGAGATTTATTTTTGACCTCCCAAGACCGGTCTGAGCCTTGATAGCGCCCGCCGTTCCAAAGTCCGCACATCCCAGGCGCTGCCGTCGAAGCCTCCTGAGCGGAGTTTCTCTAGAACGTCGGCCCGAGGCGATGGAACTTCCTGAAGGAATCGCATTTGAAGTACTTCCTGCTCTTCTGGCGGGAGGCGTTCAATATTGGACAGGGATTTCCCTTGTTCGTCTTCTCTCTCCGCGCGCAGAACGGCGTCTAACGGAGTCTCGTTGCTTACGAAAGCAGCCGTTTCGGGGTCGTCCCCTTCAAGCGGTTCCCATGCCGATTCGGCTTGAAATTGTTGCGTGGTCTGAATGTCCTCAATTTTGTGTTCCAGCACCGTCCTGACATAACTTGAGAGCGTGGCGGGGCTGTCGTTGGCAACCGCTGCAAGTCTGTCCCGTGCCTCCAGCAGTTTGATTCGGAGGTCGGTCTCCAAGCCCTCAAAATGGTCCTGATCGCGACAGTGGCCGCGCTTTTTTATGACAGCGTGAATCAGGTTCACAAAACCATAGCGGCAAGGGTCTTCTTCTGTGATTTGCTCAAACCCTCGGCTTTGAAAAATCGCGCCGTACAATTGCCAGCACTGGAGACAGTAACGGGACGCCTTGAGGCTCGCTCCGCCCTTGCTGACAGGAACAAGCCAAGGTTCGGGAGCGTTGGGAACGATGAATTCGTGTGAGCAGCAAACGGTCCGTGATTTCATGGAGTGACCGTACAAATGAAAGGGGCCTCGATTGTGAGGGTCTCTAGGGCCACGTCTGAGGCAGCTTGCAGTTGAACCGTTCCGGCATTCGGACCGTTGATAAGGGAGAGTGTAACCAGAGTGGCTGTATCAGATGTTGCGGGGCTTAGAGTCGAGGCCATGACCGCTGAAAAAGCATTCGCGCTCTTGAAAGTGCTACCAATCGTTGCCGTGATTTGCACACCGGTCGGCGAACTCGGGCCGGTCCATTGAAGTTGAAAACCCCCAGCAGCCGTTCCCTGCTTCATGTTGCCGGTGCAAACTATTTGGTAAGTGGAATTTGCGTCAGCAGTAAACGAGATTCCCGGCACATTCGAAAAAGAAATGCTCGAATTGGAGTAGGTTGTGTTGAGCCTCAGAAGGGTAATGTTGCTTCCTGTGTTGTTAATTATCTGAGCTTGCGCGGCTCCCATGAGCAGTACAAGCATGAACAGCCCGCGCAAACAATTGTGGATAAATGCGGAACAAAAACGCGCCATTATTGTTTCCTTAAAATTGAGATTAGAGTCTTTTTTGCGCAGTCAGCGGCTTCGTAGCGCAACCGCATTTTGGCTGGCGAGCGTCGATGTCTTCATATTGAAGAATTACGTTGTCAATCTTCGCCAGAAGGCCAATGCCTCTGTTGAGGAATGCTCGATAGTCATCCGGTTCTAGGTCCCCCGTCGTAAAGCGATCCGTGCCCTGACAGACAAGCCTGTACAGTGCCTCAAGTCGTTCTTTCCGATTGACGTTCGTTTTTCGTCGCTGTTCTATGATCTCGTCTATCTTCATTGCTCCGTTTCTCCTTTGAGGTGTTCTTCTGATTTGTGATTTCGGTTCTTCGGGGCGACCCGCAAGCAGAACCCCGTCAAGTCTTTTGCTCCCCGCAACCGGCGATTGAGCCAAGCAGTTAGCTCGGGTGATCCCCAGCGAAAACGTACATATTTTCCCAGGCGCAGATGCGGAATTGGGTCGGAGGTTCGGGTGCGCACGTATTCCCTAACCCAACTCTCTGGCACTTGCAGGTACACGCTTAGCGCCTTTGTATCAATGATTGTTTCGTCCATTTCTATGGCCCTTCGTCTGTAATGTCGCTAGCACAGCTTCTAGCGTGATTATTCTGGCAGGGAAATTCTTTCTTGTAAAGCGGTAAGCACTATGATAGAGTAATTACTTTGAGGGGCTGGAATGCGGAAAATAGCGAAATTACGGGACAGGAGTTGGGAACTTGAAGTGTGGCGCGGACTGGCAGATTACGCGAATGCCAGTTTGGCCGGCAATAGGAAAGCGTTGAGAGCAGCAGAGCAATTGCTTCGCAACTGTGCCCCCGATCTTGTTCCCGGCAACATCAATGAGCTAATCGGGGAATCAAAAGCCGGACAAACGCCAGAGCAGCATTTTCAAGAAGAGGCGATTCGGTATCAGCCAATAATTAAAGGGTTGCTCCGTTGGCTTGTCTACCCGAATGAGAAGACTCTGGTTGATATTGCACCGACCCTTGAGCCAACGAACTTCGCGGACTTTGGTGATGACAGACTATTGTTGCCTCCATCCGAAGCGCTGTTGACGCCTGTCGGCTTCTTGAATACCGAGTTGCATGACCGACGATTGCAAGAGCCACCCGATTCTGATTTCGACGCATATCCGTTCTATTTCAAATCAGTCGTGAATTTCCATTCATTCGCTGGCCCCATCTGCTATTTCATCGTGAACGAGCTTGACGAATTCGGAGAACGGGCACCTGTACGGATTTGCGAGCGCGAAGGTTGCGGCAAGTTCACCGTACCAGAGCGCACCGGACGAAAACGGTTTTGCTCCAGTCAATGCCGTGCTCTTTCTTATCAAGGATCGCGGTCGGACTGGAACGAGTACATGCGGAAATATCGAAAGAGCGTCAAATCACTGCGAAAGCGAGGGAAGAAATGAAACAACAAGGCTACATATTTAGAAAGAGAGAGGGCAAATCGCTTGGGGACACATGGTTTCTCCGCTACCGGGAGACCATTGTCGAACACGGGCAGCTAGTTCGCAAACAGGTCTGCCGCAAACTTTCCGCCGTGGCCCCGGAGCACGCCCGGTTGAAAAGACCGCCCGACGAAGTCAAACAACTAGCTGCTGACATACTGGAACCGCTCAACTCATATCAGATTGAGCCAGGGAAGAACGTCACGTTGCAAGACTTCGTGGAAACGGTGTACTTCCCAAACATGAAGGGGCAGAAAC
>Ga0335069_10005548_pt1 | contig 18524 bp, 17 predicted proteins | sample Lox_Sample_11_FD_206714 | JGI IMG/M metagenome (GOLD analysis project Ga0335069, IMG submission 206714) | Soil microbial communities from Loxahatchee National Wildlife Refuge, Florida, United States - Lox_Sample_1.1 | ecosystem: Environmental > Terrestrial > Soil > Wetlands | place: USA... | reverse complement strand
CTGGGGCGCCCCCCCCTCCCCCCGTTCTTTGGGGGTGTGGTGGGGGTGGGGCGCCCGCCCCAGACACCGACTGCGCGGATAATCCCCCTCACCCGCATCGCATCTAACGATGCGATGCGACCTCTCCCCGCAGGCGGGGAGAGGTGAACCGCAGGCGCGTTGGGAGTTCCGTCGATGGCATCTGAAGTCGCGCTGCCGATCGCCTTCATCGTCGGCTACCTGCTCGGCTCGATCCCGTTCGGGCTGGTCCTGACGAAAATCGCCGGCACGCAGGATCTGCGCTCGATCGGCTCCGGCAATATCGGCGCCACCAATGTGCTGCGCACCGGGCGCAAGGGACTCGCTGCCGGGACGCTGATCGGCGACATGCTGAAAGGAACCGCCGCCGTCCTCATCGCAAGCTATCTTGGCGGCCCGACTGCGGCGATGCTCGCCGCGCTCGGCGCCTTTCTCGGCCACCTTTTTCCGGTGTGGCTCAAGTTCAAGGGCGGCAAGGGCGTTGCGGTCTACATCGGGATCCTGCTCGGCCTGTTCTGGCCGGCGGCACTGGCGTTCTGCCTGATCTGGCTCGCGACCGCCTTCGCCAGCCGCTACTCCTCGCTCTCGGCGCTCATTGCAAGCGTCATCACGCCGCCGCTGCTGTGGTGGTCCGGCCATGCCGGGTTCGCGATGCTGTTCGCAGTCCTGACGTTGCTGCTGTTCTATATGCACCGCGAAAACATCAAGCGGCTCGTCGCGGGAACCGAGAGCAAAATCGGCGCGAAGAAAGCTGATGCAGTGCAGCGCGAGGATGATTCGAAAAGCTCCTGATGCGATTGCAAGACCGTAGCATCGACGTCTTCAATCCTGTGAACGGTTCGGCGTATCCTGTTCGCAAGTCGAGGCAGGCGCTGGTGAAGGAGTTTTGGGCCTGTCATCCTGCGTGACGAACAGCGGTTACGTCAGATGAGCACGATCTTATCTTCTGTCGCACATGGTGATCGCGGCCCGGGCGACGCCGCGCAATTGGCCGCCGAGCCGGTGCGAACCAGCGCGAGCGCGCTGCTCGCCGCCGCCGATATCTGGTCGACGCAAAGCGTCCCGCCAACGCGGAGCGTCCCGGTAGCGCGAAGCGTCCAGCCAACGCAAAGCGCGCCGACAACGCCGAGCATGCCGGCAACGCCAAGCGAAAGCCCTGCACCGCCCCCTGCCCCCGAACAGGCTAAAGCGCCCGAGGCAGTCCCACCTCCGCGCGCGCGGCCGTCCGAGCTGCTGGCAAGGGCCAAGGCCGCCTGTTCGAGCGCGCAGCAGGCCGAAGGCAAGACCGAACCCAAAGCGGCATTGCAACCGCGCGCGGCCGAGCCCGCGGTATGGCCGCCGCGAAAACTGTCGCTGGCCTTGCAGGGCGGCGGCACCTTCGCGGCCTTCACCTGGGGCGTGCTCGACCGCCTGCTGCAAGAGCCCGACGTTTGCTTCGACGCCATCAGCGGCGCCAGCGCGGGCGCCGTCAACGCAACGCTTCTGGCCTGCGGCCTCGCCGAGGGCGGACACGAGCACGCCCGCGCTCTGCTCGCGCGCTTCTGGAACCGCACGGTGAACGGGACATCGTTCCGCGCGCTGATGCTGATCGGCGCCTTCGCGCCGGCCTCGACCTCTCTGTCGTTCGGGTCGGCGCTGCGGCTCTCGCCGTTCGATCCGCTCGATCTCAATCCGCTGCGCCAGGAGCTGGCCGAAAGCATCGATTTCACCGCCCTGCGCAGCGCGGCGTGCCCAAAACTGCTGCTCGCGGCCACGCGTGTGCGCGACGGCCGGCCGCAGATTTTCCGAAATGCCGACATCACGGCCGACGTGCTGCTGGCGTCGACCTGTCCGCCGCTGGTCCATGGCGCAGTCGAGATCGGCGACGAGGTTTTTTGGGACGGCAGCCACAGCGCCAATCCGCCGCTGGTGCGGCTGATCCAGGAATCGGAATCCGCCGACCTTCTGGTCGTGCAGGCGACACCCTCGCGCGACGACGGCGTTCCGGCCACTGCCGCGGCGATCGATCGTCGGCTCGACCAGATCGCCGCCAATGCCGCGCTGCAGGCCGAGATCGCGGCGATCGAATGGGCGCGCGACCTCTCGACTTCGCTGCACCGCTTCCGGCTGCACCGGATCGCTGCCGAGGATGAGGTCGAGGGACTGGCGCAGCAGAGCGCGGCGGAGATCGATCGCAGCCTCATCACCTTGCTGTGCGAGCGCGGTCATGCGGCAGCCGAGCGCTGGCTGCGGCAGGGCGCGCGGCAGGCCAGGCCGGCCGTCCCGGAGCCCTGGGATTACGTCACCGCGGCGCTGCAGTCGTTCACCGAGCCGGCGCGGGTGTGACACCGGCAGACGCGCTCACGATGCGACGAGCCCCCTTTCCCACGCCCTCAGGTTGCGCCATGCTGATGCCGGGAGGCCAGCGTGGACGCGTTCAATCCGACCAGTCAGCTCACCGAGGCCGAGCGCATCGACCATCTGCGGCTGATCCGCGCCGACAATGTCGGGCCGCGGACGTTTCGTTCGCTCGTTCTCCACTTTGGCAGCGCGCGCGCCGCGCTGGCGCGGCTGCCCGAGCTCGCCCGGCGCGGCGGTGGCAGTGGCCGCATCCCGAGCGAGGATGACGCGCGCGCCGAGCTCTCGGCGAACCAACGGCTCGGCATCAGTCTGCTCGCGCCCGGCGAGGCCGGCTATCCGCCCCGGCTTGCAACCATCGACGACGTGCCGCCGCTGCTCGGCGTCCGCGGCGCCACCGCGACACTCATGCGGCCGATGATCGCGATCGTCGGCTCACGCAACGCCTCGGCGGCGGGACTGAAATTCGCCAGCCGCCTGGCGCGCGATCTGGCCGAGGCCGGCTTCATCATCGTCTCGGGTCTTGCGCGCGGCATCGACCAGTCGGCGCACCGCGCAAGCCTCGATGCCGGCACGGTCGCGGTGCTGGCCGGCGGCCACGACAGGATCTATCCGCCGGAGCATGAGGATCTGCTCGGGAGCATCCTCGCCGCGGGCGCCGCGATCTCGGAAATGCCGCTCGGCCACGAACCGCGGGCGCGGGATTTTCCCCGCCGCAACCGCCTGATCTCGGGCTCGGCCCTCGGCGTCGTCATCGTGGAGGCTGCGCATCGCTCCGGCTCGCTGATCACGGCGCGGATGGCCGCCGAGCAGGGCCGCGAGGTGTTTGCGGTGCCCGGCTCGCCGCTCGATCCGCGCGCCGCCGGCACCAACGATCTGATCAAGCAAGGCGCGACCCTGGTCACGGAAGCCGCCGACATCATCCAGGCGGTTGCGCCCATCATGGAGCGGCCGCCCGCGCTCAGCCTGCGCGAGGGCGACGACGAGTTGCCTGTCTCCGATCCGCAGGCGGACGAGCGCGAGCGTGTCATCGCACTGCTTGGACCGACGCCGGTGCTGATCGACGATCTGATCCGCATTGCCGGCATCTCGCCCGCCATCGTGCGCATGGTGCTGCTCGAGCTCGAGCTTGCCGGCCGGCTCGAACGCCATGGCGGCGGCATGGTCTCGCTGATCTAGCTCTCGCGTCTCTGATCGAACCGCGTGCGTGCGCCTTCGATCTCGCCTCTGTGGGTCTTCGCCCATTCGCCGAGTGCCATCACCGGCCTGGCGAGCCCGCGCCCAAGATCGGTCAGCTCGTAATCGACCCGCGGCGGAATTGTCGGGAACACGGTTCTCGTGACCAGCCCGTCACGCTCCAGCCCGCGCAGGGTCAGCGTCAGCATCCGCTGCGAGATGCCGCCGATCATGCGCTTCAGCTCGTTGAAACGCTTTGGCCCGTCATGGAGCATCATGATGACGAACACGCTCCATTTGTCGCCGACCATCGACAGGATCGAAGCCACCCCGCGGCAATCCGCGTGATCGGGATGCGGCCGCGGGACAGGCATTTCAGAGATAGGCACATTCATGTGCTCGGGTTTCATCGCTGTGCTCGGGTTTCAAAAATGTGCGTTCTTGCGGAATTCCAGGACGGTCACTCATATAGCGCCAGTTACGAACTGATACCAGAAGCCAAAAGGTGACTATCCATGAAGCTGCTCCATATCGACTCCAGCGTGCTCGGCCCGCATTCCGTCAGCCGAAAAGTCTCAGCCGCCATCGTCCAGCGCCTCAAGGCGGCAACGCCATCGCTCGATGTGGTCTATCGCGACCTTACCGCCGCACCGCTCGCGCATCTGTCGGGTCCACATCTCGCCGCCGCGCAGGGCGCGGCTCCGGACGCCGCTGATCTCGCGGCCGGCCGGACCGTGATGGAGGAGTTTCTCGCCTCCGACATCGTGGTGGTGGGCGCGCCGATGTACAATTTCACCATCCCGAGCCAGCTCAAGGCCTGGATCGACCGCATCATGGTCGCGGGCAAGACCTTCAAATATGGTGCGAACGGGCCGGAGGGACTCGCCGGCAACAAGCGCGTGATCGTGGCGATCTCGCGCGGCGGATTTTATGGCGCGGGCACGCCGGCCGCGGCGCTCGAACATCTCGAAACTTATCTGCGCGGCGTGTTCGGCTTCATCGGCGTGACACGGCTCGAATTCATTTCCGCCGACGGCCTCCAAGTCGGTCCCGAGCATCGCGAGAAGGCATTGGCAAACGCTCTCGAAGCCGCGACCAACCTTCACGCGGCATAGGAAAAAAAAATGGAGACCATCGCCTGCCGTCTTTCACGAGGCGGCAGGCCGACATGTCTGATCGGTCGGACGAAGCTAGAACCAGACGCCCTGCACACCGGACAGGATCGCAACGAGCGTGATCAAAAGTCCAATTCCTGAAAACAATGCGATCGAAATCAGTTCATGAGTATCGGACGTGTCGGATGAGGCAGTCGATGCAGGACGCGAAACAGCGATGCGAGCGGCTTTCGACATTACGGACCCTCCAGGTCGGCGGATAAAAATCTCAGCCCGCAAGAGGGTCTGCGCAGCCAGCGCGAAGGTTCAACACATTCGCCGCCTTGCACGAAATACGCGCATCGGAAGCGGAGCGATTCCGGCACAACCCTCGCGGCGCATCCGCGAGGGAACCCGCTGGCCTGGTGCGGTTATTTTGCGGGCTCGGCACGAAAGACCGGAGCCCCCGCCGGCGATGCGGTTGCGCCTCCGTCGACAAAGAGTTCCGCGCCCTGGATATTGGAGGCGTCGTCGGACGCGAGGAACAGCACCGTCTTGGCAACTTCCTCCGGCTCGCCGATCCGGCCCAGCGGAATGACACCCGAGATTCGTTTCTCGAAAGCGGCGAATGCCTCCGGCGTCGGTGCCGCCCCGTTCCAGATCGGCGTGCGTGAGGCGCCGGGAGAAACGACGTTGACCCTGATGCTGCGCGGCGACAGTTCTGAAGCGAGGACACGCGCCATGGCGCGCACACCGGCCTTGCTCGCGGCATAGGCGGAATAGCCGGGATTGCCGAGGCGCGAGATCACCGAGCCGTTGAGAACGATCGAAGCGCCGTCGTTGAGATGCGGCAGCGCAGACTGCACTGTGAAGAACACCGCGGTGACGTTGGTTCGGAGCACCTGTTCGAACACGGCAAGGGACGTGCTGCCGGCCGGGGTGTGTCCGGGAATGCCGGCATTGGCAAACACGACATCGAACTTGCCGAGCTTGTCGGCCGCAGTGGCGATCGCGGCCTCGGTCGCGGCGACATCGGTGACGTCGGCCGCGAGCGCGAGCGCCTGTGGTCCCAATTCCTTCGCGGCCGCCTCGAGCGTCTCGCGGTTGCGGCCCGTGATTGCGACCCGAGCCCCTTCCGCCACGAACAGCCGCGCGGTCGCGAGACCGATGCCGCTGTTGCCGCCGGTGATCAACGCCGTCTTGTTCAAGAGTCTCATGACATCCTCCACGTAGTTGCATTATTAAACCTCATTGCCCAACTAGCGCTTGTGGTTTAATATTGCAACTTCACAAGGCCGTGATCGGCGGAGCACGGGACATGGTCAAACGTAAGAGCCTGGAAGGCGACTCCTGCCCGATTGCACGGGCGCTCGATGTGATCGGCGACTGGTGGTCGCTGCTGATCATCCGCGAAGCGTTCATCGGCACGCGCCGCTTCGGCGAGTTCCAGAAGCAGCTCGGCCTCGCCAAAAACATCCTCAGTACGCGGCTGCGCGCCCTGGTCGATCGCGGCATCCTGGCGACGGCGCCCGCCTCCGATGGCAGCGCCTATCAGGAATATGTGCTGACGCCGAAAGGACGCGGCCTGTTCACCGTGCTTGTGGCGCTACGCCAGTGGAGCGAGCAGTTCGACGAGCGGCCGGAGGAAATTGCGACCCGGCTCGTCGATCGCAAGAGCGGAAAACCGGTCAAGCCGCTCGCACTTTGTTCTCAGGATGGACGCGCGCTTGCAGCCGAGGACACCACGCTAAAGCCCCGGCCGCCCGCACGCGCCAGCCAGCGGGTTCCAACCTGACGGACTGGTCCTCTATGACAGCTTGCGCCTGCTGCGGACGCGAAGGTGCTCTTCGGCTTCCATCTGGGTCATCCCCAGGAGGTAGGCGAGCAGATCAAGATGATGGCGCTCTGCCAGCCGCGTGAGCGCCGGAAGAGTTTCCAAAATGAGCGCAACGGCCTCGTCCGGGCCATCGTCCCCTGCCAGTTCGTCGATCCGCGACCGCCGACCCTTGTGAAGAGGTATGCGCTTACTCTTACGCGCTGCCTTTTTCAAACAATCGTTCCGAATCCGCGTGTTACACAAAAAATACCCTCAAAAAGGGTGCAACCAGAAGGAGGTGCCGCGCAACTCCTTAGAGAGGAAGTTCGTTCCTGAAAACCCCATTTCAACATCTGTCGATTTGACAGGCGCCACCTATACACCCATGTTCGGGTTAGCAGGGCCGACGCGAATCCCGCGGAATCGGCCTCATTTTTTCCCGCAAGTCACTGGAACTGCATGAATATCGTCATCGTGGAGTCGCCGGCCAAGGCCAAGACGATCAACAAATATTTGGGCTCGTCCTACGAGGTTCTGGCCTCTTTCGGTCATGTCCGCGACCTCCCGGCCAAAAATGGCTCGGTCGATCCAGACCACAATTTCCGGATGATCTGGGAGGTCGACCCCAAGGCTGCCGCCCGGCTTAATGACATTGCCCGCTCCGTCAAGGGCGCCGACCGCCTGATTCTCGCCACCGACCCCGATCGCGAGGGCGAGGCGATCTCCTGGCACGTTCTGGAGGTCCTGAAGGAAAAGCGCGCGCTCAAGGATCAGAAGATCGAGCGCGTTGTCTTCAATGCGATCACCAAGCAGGCCGTCTCGGACGCCATGAAACAGCCGCGCCAGATCGACGGTGCGCTGGTCGACGCCTACATGGCGCGCCGCGCGCTGGACTATCTGGTCGGCTTCACGCTGTCGCCGGTGCTGTGGCGCAAGCTGCCGGGCGCCCGCTCGGCGGGGCGTGTGCAGTCGGTCGCGCTGCGGCTGGTCTGCGACCGCGAGCTGGAAATCGAGAAATTCGTGCCGCGCGAATACTGGTCGCTGATCGCGACGCTGGCGACCCCGCGTGGCGACACTTTTGAAGCGCGCCTGGTCGGCGCCGACGGCAAAAAAATCCAGCGGCTCGATATCGGCTCCGGTGCCGAGGCCGAGGATTTCCGCCGCGCGGTCGAGGCCGCAAACTTTGCCGTCACCGCGGTCGACGCAAAACCGGCGCGACGCAACCCGCAGGCGCCGTTCACGACGTCGACGCTGCAGCAGGAAGCGAGCCGCAAGCTCGGCTTTGCGCCGGCGCATACGATGCGGATCGCCCAGCGTCTCTATGAAGGCATCGACATCGGCGGCGAGACCACCGGCCTCATCACCTATATGCGAACCGACGGCGTGCAGATCGCCAACGAGGCGATCACCCAGGCCCGAAAAGTGATCGGCGAGGACTATGGCAACGCCTATGTGCCGGACAGCCCGCGCCAGTATCAGGCCAAGGCGAAGAACGCGCAGGAGGCCCATGAGGCTATACGCCCGACCGACCTGTCACGGCGTCCCGCCGACATGCGCCGCCGGCTCGATAACGATCAGGCCCGCCTCTACGAGCTGATCTGGACCCGCACCATCGCCAGCCAGATGGAATCGGCCGAGCTCGAGCGCACCACGGTCGACATCACCGCAAAAGCCGGCGCCCGCGTGCTGGAGCTGCGCGCCACCGGCCAGGTCATCAAATTCGACGGTTTTCTCGCGCTCTACCAGGAAGGCCGCGACGACGAGGAAGACGAGGACGGTCGCCGCCTGCCCTCGATGAGCGAAGGCGAGCCGCTGAAGCGGCACGACCTCTCCGTCACCCAGCATTTCACCGAGCCGCCGCCGCGCTTCTCGGAAGCCTCGCTGGTCAAGCGCATGGAAGAGCTCGGCATCGGCCGGCCCTCGACCTATGCCTCGATCCTGCAGGTGCTGAAGGACCGCGGCTATGTCAAGCTGGAGAAGAAGCGGCTGCACGGCGTCGACAAGGGCCGCGTCGTCGTCGCGTTTCTGGAAAACTTCTTCGCCCGCTACGTCGAATATGACTTCACCGCCGATCTGGAAGAGCAGCTCGACCGCATCTCCAACAACGAGATTTCCTGGCAGCAGGTTTTGAAGGATTTTTGGCGCGACTTCATCGGCGCGGTCGACGACATCAAGGACCTGCGCGTCGCCCAGGTGCTCGACGCGCTCGACGAGATGCTCGGGCCGCACATCTATCCGCCGCGCACCGACGGCGGCGATATCAGGCAATGTCCGACCTGCGGCACCGGCCGGCTCAATCTGAAGGCCGGCAAGTACGGCGCCTTCGTCGGCTGCTCCAACTACCCGGAGTGCCGTCACACCCGTCCGCTCGCCGCGGACGGCGAGGCAACCGCCGACCGCGTGCTCGGCAAGGATCCGGAGACCGGGCTCGACGTCGCGGTCAAGGCCGGACGCTTCGGCCCCTATATCCAGCTTGGCGACCAGAAGGATTATGGTGAAGGCGAGAAGCCGAAGCGCGCCGGCATCCCGAAAGGCACGACGCCTGCGGATGTCGAGCTCGAGCTTGCGCTCAAACTGCTGTCGCTGCCGCGCGAGATCGGCAAGCATCCGGAGAGCGGGCTGCCGATCACGGCCGGGCTCGGGCGTTTCGGGCCGTTTGTCCGCCACGACAAGACCTATGCCAGTCTCGAGGCCGGCGATGAGGTGTTTGAGATCGGCTTGAACCGCGCGGTGACGCTGATCGCCGAGAAGATCGCAAAGGGCCCGAGCGGCCGCCGCTTCGGCGCCGATCCTGGCAAGCCGCTCGGCGACCATCCAAGCCTCGGCGCGGTCGCGCTGAAGAGCGGCCGCTATGGCCCCTATGTCAGCGCCGGCGGCATCAATGCGACCATTCCGAGCGACCGCGACAAGGACCAGGTCACGCTGGCGGAGGCGATCGCGCTGATCGACGAGCGCGCGGCCAAGGGCGGCGGCAAGGGCAAGGCTGCGAAGGCCAAGACGAGCAAGGCCGCCAAGGGCAGCACCAAGGCTGCGAAGCCGGCCAAAGCCACCGACGTGGACGACGGCGAGGAGACGGCGGCAAAGCCGGCGAAAAAGGCCGCGGTGAAGAAGGCCGCAGCCAAGCCGAAATCGGCTGCGACCAGCAAGGCCCGCGCCCCGGTCGCCTCCGCCGCGAAAACCTCGGCGGCAAAGCCGGCCACCAAGGCGCCTGCCAAGAAGAGCGCCGGCAAGGCACGCGGATGAAGCCTCGCGACAGCGTCTTTCCGAGTACGGACGCCATCGTCGCCTATATTCGCGCTCATCCCGGCGAAGTCGGGACCAGGGAAATCGCGCGCGAGTTCGGCCTCAAAAATGCCGACCGCGCCGAGCTGAAGCGCATTTTGCGCGAGCTCGCGGACCGCGGCACGATCAAGAAGAGCGGCAAGAAGGTTGCCGAGACCGCGGCGTTGCCTGCGACCGTGATCGCCGACATCACCGCGCGCGATGCGGATGGCGAGCTCCTCGCCACGCCCGCCGAATGGGACGAGGTCGAGAACTCCGAACCGCCAAAGATCCGCATTCACATGCCGCGTCATGCGCGGCCAGGTGCGATCGCGGGCGTCGGCGACCGCGCGCTGCTGCGCGTCGAACGAACAGACGACACCGAGGGGCCGGCCTATCGCGGCCGCATCATCAAGGTGATCGATCACGCCAAATCGCGCGTGCTCGGCGTCTTCCGCGCGCTGCCGGACGGCGGCGGCCGGCTCATCCCGGTCGACAAGAAGCAGGCCGGCCGCGAATTGAACATTGCCGCAAGCGACAGCCATGACGCCAAGGACGGTGACCTCGTCGCCGTCGACATCGTCCGCTCCCGCGGCTTTGGGCTCGCCTCCGGCCGGGTCAAGGAGCGGTTCGGCTCGGTCGCCTCGGAGAAGGCGATCAGCCTGATCGCCATCCATGCCCACGACATCCCCCAGGCCTTCTCGAAGGAGGCGCTGCGCGAGGCGGAAGAGGCAAGACCCGCAACCCTGAAGGGCCGCGAGGACTGGCGCGACATGGCGCTGGTCACGATCGATCCGCCGGACGCCAAGGATCACGACGACGCCGTTCATGCCGTGGCCGATCCCGATCCGAACAACAAGGGCGGCTTCATCGTCCATGTTGCGATCGCGGACGTCGCCTTCTACGTCCGCCCGGGCTCGGCACTCGATCGCGACGCGCTGATCCGCGGCAACTCGGTGTATTTCCCGGATCGCGTGGTGCCGATGCTGCCCGAGCGCATCTCCAACGATCTCTGTTCGCTGGTGCCGGGCGAGCCGCGCGGCGCGCTCGCAGTGCGCATGGTGATCGGGCCTGACGGCCGCAAGCGCTCGCATTCCTTTCATCGCGTGCTGATGCGCTCGGCGGCGAAACTGAGTTACGCCCAGGCGCAGGCCGCGATCGACGGCAAGGTCGACGACATCACCGGTCCCCTGCTCGCGCCTATCCTCGAGCCGCTTTACGCCGGCTATGCCGTGGTCAAGCGCGCACGCGACGCGCGCGATCCGCTCGACCTCGACATCCCGGAGCGAAAGATCCTCCTGAAGAAGGACGGTACGGTCGACCGCGTCATCGTGCCCGAGCGGCTCGACGCGCATCGCCTGATCGAGGAGTTCATGATCCTCGCCAACGTTGCCGCCGCGGAAATGCTGGAGAAGAAGGCGCTGCCTCTGATCTACCGGGTGCACGACGAGCCGAGCCTGGAGAAGGTGCACGCGCTGCAGGAATTCTTGCGGACGCTCGATCTGCCGTTCGCAAAGGGCGGCCCGCTGCGTCCGTCGCTGTTCAACCGCGTGCTCGCCAACGTGCAGGGCGCGGACTACGAGGCGCTGGTCAACGAGGTGATCCTGCGTTCCCAGGCGCAGGCGGAATATTCCGCCGAAAACTATGGCCATTTCGGCCTGAACCTGCGCCGCTACGCGCATTTCACCTCGCCGATCCGGCGCTACGCCGACCTGATCGTGCACCGGGCGTTGATCCGCGGGCTTGGCCTCGGCGAAGGCGCCCTGCCCGAAAGCGCAACCCCGGATGACCTCAGCGAAGTGGCCGCGCAGATCTCGGTGACCGAACGGCGCGCCATGAAGGCCGAGCGCGAAACCGCCGATCGCCTGATCGCCCACCATCTCGCCGACCGCGTCGGCGCCACTTTTCAGGGCCGCATTTCCGGCGTCACGCGCGCCGGGCTCTTTGTCAAGCTCGACGATACCGGCGCGGACGGACTGGTACCGATCCGCACCCTCGGCACGGAATATTTCAACTACGACGAAGCAAGGCACGCGCTGGTCGGATCGCGCAGCGGAGCCATGCATCGGCTGGGGGACGTCGTCGACGTTCGTCTGGTAGAAGCAGCGCCAGTCGCGGGCGCGCTGCGGTTCGAGCTGCTCGGCGCGGCCGAGACCGCGCCGCGCGAGCGACGCCGCAGCACTCCCAAGGCCGCGCGCGGCAAGACGCAGGCCGGCAAGGTCAAGCGCGAGACGGGCCGCAAGGCCGACAAGAAGCGCGCCGGAAAAGCGAAGAAAGGCAAGTCATGGAAGCGATGACCACGATGACAAAAGCCTTGCCCAAGCCTCTACCTAAGACCTGGACACGCGAGACCGGGCTTGCCGAGAAGCGCGACGTCTGGGCTGCGATGAAGCGCGGCTTTCGCGGCCGCTGCCCGCGCTGCGGCGAAGGAAAGCTGTTTCGCGCCTTTCTGAAGACGGCGGATTCCTGCTCGCATTGCGGCCAAGATTTCACCCCACAGCGCGCCGACGACCTGCCCGCCTATCTCGTGATCGTCATCGTCGGGCACGTCGTGGTGCCCTTGGCATTGTTCATCGAGACCAATTATTCGCCGCCCGTGCCGCTGCAGCTTGCGATCTATTTGCCCATCGCCTTGCTGGCCTCGCTGGCGCTGCTGCAGCCGGTCAAGGGCGCGGTCGTGGCCATGCAATGGGCGCTGCGCATGCACGGCTTTGACGAGAACCCGCCGGAAAACATTCCGCCGGTCTAGAGCCTCCGTTCCGATTGGGATCGGAACGGAGGCACTAGATTGCTGTTTTGACGCGTTTTCTTCACGCGAACCGGTGCCCACTTCGCTCGAAAACGCTCTAAAAAGCACAAGATCGATTGGGGATGGAGATGAGCGACGCCGCACAGGCCGCAAGGGAACAAAAGCCGGAAGAAAAAGAGGCCGATCACCATCCCTATTACCGGCCGAAGGACGCCGCGACGCTGATCCTGGTCGATCGCTCCGGCAGCGTGCCAAAGGTGCTGGTCGGCCGGCGCCACGACAAGGTGGTGTTCATGCCCGGAAAATTCGTCTTCCCGGGCGGCCGCGTCGATAAATCTGATTATCGCGTTCCGGTGGCAGCTCCAATTCCGGGAGAGCTCGAAGCCAATCTGTTGAAGGGCAATCCCAGGATTGCGGCGTCGCGCGCAAGATCGCTGGCGGTCGCGGCGATCCGCGAGGCCTGCGAGGAGACCGGCCTCTGTCTCGGGCGCAAGGCGGAAGCTGGCGCAAAACTCGACGGACCGTGGCAGCCGTTTGTGGATGCGGGCTTGCTGCCCGATCCCTCCGGACTGTTTTTGATCGCCCGCGCCATCACCCCGCCCGGCCGCGTCAGGCGTTTTGATACGCGCTTCTTCACCGCGGATGCATCGAGCATTACGCACCGCATCGATGGCGTGGTGCATGCGGATGCCGAGCTGGTCGAACTGGTCTGGGTCGAGATCGGCTCAAAGCCGCTCGCCGACCTGCATCCGATGACCAAAAACGTGCTCGGCGAGCTGGAGCGGCGGCTTTCGAACGGACCGCTGCGCCATGACGCGGCGGTACCGTTCTTTCATTTCTATGGGGGCCGGATGCGCCGCGACGTGCTCGGCGAGATGAAGTAGCATCGTCGTCGCCAAAATTTTGCTCCGCCATTACAAGGCGCATCATCGCCGAAGCAATCCAGTCTTTCCCCGCGGCAGGATTGGATTGCTTCGCTGCGCTCGCAATGACGGAGTTTGTTCTCCCGGCAGCGGTCAAATCGTAAGATCGTTCTCGCCAAAGCCGATGGCGCACCGCCTCGGAGTTCCCATCTATTGGCAACGACCATCATCACGGACGCCCCTATGGCACAACGGCAGCTCAAACTCGGCGCATTCATGCGCCCGGTCTCCATCCACACCGGCGCGTGGCGCTATCCGGGCGCCTGGCCCGACGCCAATTTCAACTTTCCGCATCTGAGGCGGCTGATCCAGAAACTCGAGGCCGGCAAGTTCGACGCCTTCTTCATGGCCGATCATCTGGCCGTGCTGAACATGCCGATCAATGCGCTGAAGCGCAGCGACACCGTGACCTCGTTCGAGCCGTTCACGCTGCTCTCGGCGCTGGCCGGCGCCACCGAGCACATCGGCCTGATCGCGACCGGTTCGACGACGTTTGACGAGCCCTATCACATCGCCCGCCGCTTCGCCTCGCTCGACCACATCTCCGGCGGCCGCGCCGGCTGGAACATCGTGACCACCTCGAACCCGGACGCCGCGCTGAACTTTGGCCTCGACGACCACATGGAGCACGCCGAGCGCTACAAGCGCGCCCGCGAATTCTATGACGTGGTCACCGGCCTCTGGGATTCCTTCGCCGACGACGCTTTTCTGCGCGATGTCGAGCAAGGGCTCTTTTTCGATCCGGCGCGGATGCACGTGCTCGACCATCAGGGCAAATATCTGAAAGTGCGCGGTCCGTTGAACATCGCCCGCCCGGTGCAGGGCTGGCCCGTGATCGTGCAGGCCGGCGCGTCGGAGGACGGCAAGCAGCTCGCAGCCGAGACCGCGGAAGCCGTGTTCACCGGCGGCGGCAGCCTCGCCGACGGCCAAAAGCTCTATGCCGACATCAAGGGGCGCATGGAGAAGATCGGCCGCGACCCCGAGCATCTGAAGATCCTGCCCGGTGCCTTCGTCGTGGTCGGCGACAGCGCCGATGAAGCCAAGGAGAAGCGTGCCAGGCTCGACAGCCTCGTGCACTACGACAGCGCGATCGCCTCGCTCTCGGTCATCCTCGGCACCGATGCCTCCGGCTTCGATCCCGACGGCCCGCTGCCCGAAATCCCCGAGACCAATGCCTCCAAGAGCGGGCGCCAGCGCCTGGTTGATCTCGCGTCGCGCGACAAACTGACCGTGCGCCAGCTCGCCCAGCGCGTCGGCGGCTATGGCGGGCTCGCCTTCGTCGGCACGGCCAAATCCATCGCCGACCAGATGGAGGACTGGCTGGTGAGCCGCGGCTCCGATGGCTTCAACATCATGTTCCCTTATCTGCCTCAGGGGCTCGACGATTTCGTCGACAAGGTCATCCCCGAGTTGCAAAAGCGCGGGATCTTCCGGCGCGAGTATGAGGGGAAGACGCTGCGCGAGAATTTTGGGCTGCCGCGGCCCAAAAACCGGTTCTTCGAGAACTAGTTGACGGGGTTTGTGCGGTTTTACCTTTAGCTATCCGGGCATGATCTTTCCGGAAAACCGCTCCGCCATGTCTTGCGGATGATGCGCTAAAACCTTGACTTTGCGCCTCATCCGGGTAGGTTGCCGGCCAAATCCGGACCTTCCTTTGGCCGGCGCCCCCTTACAATCCGATCCTTCCGAGGTCTTTCGAACATGGCCAAAGCGGTCACCATCAAGGTCAAGCTCGTGTCCAGCGCGGACACCGGCTTCTATTACGTTGCCAAGAAGAACTCGCGCACCATGACCGAGAAGATGGTCAAGAAGAAATATGACCCGGTCGCGCGCAAGCACGTCGAATTCCGCGAAGCCAAGATCAAGTAACATCGCGGGGACTTAAGACTTCGACGGGGCCGCAGGGCCCCGTTTTTATTTTGTGTGGTAGGATTGCGCGCCGGGAGCCGAGAACGTTGGGCTGGGCCTCCCATGACCGCAAGCTTGGACGAACAGAACGTCGGCGGCTATTCGGTCGCCTATGGGCGCGACGACACCTACTTTCCGCTCTACATCACCGCCGCGCTTGCGGCGATCTTCGTCGCCGCAGCCTGGATCACCGGGGCGCTCTACTGGCTGCTGCCGGCGCTCGCCGCGGCGGCCTTCACCTACTACAACCTGCCTTTGCTGGAGACCGAACGCCCGACCATCGGGGCCAACCAATACGGCGTCTTCCTGCAGGCCTTTGGCCTGATCCGCTGGCGCGCCATCGAGCGCATCGACCTCGCAGAGATCGCCGAGCGCGCGATGACCGTCCACGAGCTGCAGATCGTGCTCAACGCGCCGCTCTCCAGCGCGCTCGTCGTGGACTGGCGCAAGCAGCCGCGCTACCGGCGCTTCATGCGCCTGCCCTGGCGCATGAACCACAACAACATGGTGCGGGTGAATCTCGAACCGTTCGACCAGCCGCCCGACGTCATCCACCGCACCTTTTTGCGCATGTGGCGCTATTACCGGAGCTGAGCGCCGAGATCAGGTCAATTGCGGCCACATCGGAGCTGCGCTCCCTCCCCCGCCTGCGGGCTACGACATTCACACTTCTTGAGGCTTGCTGGAGGGCTCAGAAGCTGACTCTCTATGGCGATGATTCGCATTTTGGAGGGGTTGATGCTGGGGGAGTTTGGGGACGTTCGCCTAGCAAAAGGGGGGCCTTTTTGTGCGAGCGGCTTGTCTCGCATGGCGGCAAGGGCGTCAGCGTCAGACAGCTGGGCGGCGACCGCGCCGGCGAGATGCGGATCACGCGGTTTCTGCACAATCCGAGGGTGACGCTGGGCGAGATGATGTCCACGGCCCTGGCCCGCACCTGTACCCAAGTGGTCGGCCGGCATGTGCTTGCCATTCAGGACACAACGGCGCTGCGGGTAGACGAGAAAGGGTTGGGCCTGTCGTTCCATCCGGTGATTGCGGTGGATGCCAACGAGGGCACGGTACTTGGCCTGGTCGATAATGTTTTTCTGAGGCGCCAGGGCGGCGAGCGCGCGACCCGCAAACAGCGCGACTTTACGGAGAAGGAAAGTCGCCGCTGGTTGAGCGGCGCGGAGCGCGCCAGCGCCTTGGCCGAGGCCGGGGCGGCCTGCGTCACGGTGGTAGAAGATCGCGAAGGCGATATCTACGAATGCTTCGCGTTCAAGCCGGCCAATGTCGAGAAGCTGGTGCGGGCGGCCCAGGATCGCGCCCTGGCCGACGGAACGTTGCTTTTCTCCAAAGCCGATACCTGGGATGAAGCCGGCCGAATGGTCGTCGAGCTTCCCGCCGCCCCGGGTCGCAAGGCCCGCAAAGCCGAGCTTTCCATCAAATTCGGCACGGTCGAGATCGTGCGCCCCACCGGCCGCAAGGCCTCCGGCAACTTGCCCAAGACGATAGCCGTCACCCTCGTCATCGGGCGCGAGACCAATCCGCCTGATGGCGAGGAGGCGGCGGAGTGGTTCCTGCTGACCACCCATCGTGTGAGCGATATCGCCGATGCCCGCCGCATCATCGGCTTCTATCGCTTGCGCTGGACCATCGAGCAATTGTTCCGGACCATGAAGACAAAGGGCTTCGACGTCGAAGCGTTGCGCCAGGAACCGGACGGTCCGCTGGAAAAACTCGTCACCGCCATTCTGATCGCTGCCGTCAAGGTCATGAAGCTCGTCGACGAGCGCGAAGGCAAAGCCAAACGGCCACTCAGCGACGTCTGCGATCCTGACGATCAGCCAGCCCTGGAACGGGTCTGTCAAAGTCTCGAAGGTAAAACCGCAAAGCAGAAGAACCCATACGCCCTCGGCTCGTTGGCCTATGCCGCATGGGTCTTCGCAAGGCTGGGCGGCTGGACCGGCTACTATGGAAAGCCGGGCCCGATCGTCATGCTCCGGGGCCTCACCCAATTCCACGCCATCAAGCATGGATGGACCCTCCGAGACGTGTGAATCTCGTAGCCCGCTTGCGGGGGAGGGCTGGGGTCGGGGCCCTCGGTCCGCCAAGCCATGGGTTGGCGCGCAAAGTCAACGCCGCGAAGAATGTCAGCTTCGACATCCAATGCGGCAAGCTCGGCCTCGTCGGCGAATCCGGCTCGGGTCTGGGCAGACATGCCGACAAGCCGGCGCACGCTGACAAATCGTGGCATAGTGCCATGGCACGTGCTCGGTGCAAACAGAGGGCCCGCGGGATGCTGAGCTTCGACGATCCGAGGTGGTGCCAATTGCGAGGTGGCTATCGGACCCCTTATGACCCTCGCAAGGCACTGCTCTCGCTTGAGCACGGCACGGACGTCTCGGCGGCGTGGAGCGAACTTTGGGAGGAGTTGCACCATCAGGGCGACGTCGGAGAGGCTTCTTACGCCGCGGTCCCACATCTGGTCCGCATCCATGGCGAGCGCGATGCGTATCAAAGTGGCACCTATGCTCTTGCCGTGGTGATCGAACGCGCGCGACGAGAACATGCCGAAATGCCGTCCTGGCTGGGCACAGCCTATGACGCGGCATGGCAGGCCCTTGTTGAGTTGGGTCTTCGTGATCTCCGGCTGGCGAGCGAGGAGGACATAATTGCTCCCATCATCGCAGCGCTATCATATGGCAAGGGCCTGCCAATGCTCGGCCGCATGGCCATGCTTACAGACCAGGAACGAGGGCAGATGCTGGACGAAGTTGGGTGGGGCTGAGCGTCCCGCGAACCGAGCTACCAGCTCAAAATTGCCCGTCGCGCCATTCTGTCGCAGCAGATTTATTCCGATTTTCTGAAATTAGCTTGACATTTTAGAAAATCCGAAGCATTGTCGCGCCATCCCGCCTCGATTGAAGAGGGACGTACGCGCGGTCGTCACGACACGTGAGGCGGGGATGCGATGGACGTGTTGGCCTCGCCAGACGAGCGGGTGCGAACACGGACGGCGAAGTCGTGTGGTCCTGACACCCCGACGCTGGTGTCAAGCGCGCAACGTGACGAACGTTGCGGGTGATGGGAGCAAGAAAGCCCGGTTCCCAGGGAGAGCGCGAAGGAAACCGTTAAAACCGTCGCGCGGGGAATGCCGGTTGTTCCGGCTGAACCTTGTATGGGGAGCAGGTTGTCAAGAGGGCGTCGTTTGTTGGCGGCGCTCTTTTGCGCCGAAGTGAGACGCGGTCAAGGCTGGCCGA
>Ga0335069_10005547_pt1 | contig 18525 bp, 20 predicted proteins | sample Lox_Sample_11_FD_206714 | JGI IMG/M metagenome (GOLD analysis project Ga0335069, IMG submission 206714) | Soil microbial communities from Loxahatchee National Wildlife Refuge, Florida, United States - Lox_Sample_1.1 | ecosystem: Environmental > Terrestrial > Soil > Wetlands | place: USA... | reverse complement strand
TGCAGGGCGTCGTAGCGGGCGTTGTCGTCCGGCGATGTCGCATAGCGCGGGCGGACCGGGCGCGTCCCGGGCGCATAGCGCAGCACGTGGCCCGCCACCTCATAGGGCTCGCCTGAGCGGCCCCAGACCCACGACTTCAGCCGAAGCACGGCGTCGTGCGGCAACGGCAGGCTCATGCGGCGGCCTCGAGCACGACCAGGCGCTCCTTCGGCGCGGCGAAGAGGTCGGTCATCGGCGGGAGGGTCGCGCCGCGTACGGGCCGCAGCGGCAGCCCGTGGCCGGCCAGGCTCGGCGCCAACGTGCGCGTCGCACCGCCGAACCTCGACAGGTCGTAGTCGCGGCAGAAGCAAACCTCGTAGCCGCAGCCCTCGAGGAACTCGATCAGCTCGGCCGGCGGTCCGACCCGGGCGAGATATTTCTCGAAATACTCGAAATAGATCGCACCTACCGCCCGCCGCGCCAGCGCGCCTTCCGCGCCGCGCAGCGCCGTCAACTCGTAGCCTTCGACGTCCAGCTTCAGCAGGTCTACGGCCTCGACCCCGTGCTCGGCCATGTAGGTGTCCAGCCTCAGGCACTGCGTCCGAAGCCCACCGGCGGGATCGAGGTGCGAGCGGCCGGTCTGCGCCTCCGCCACGTCGAACCAGGCCTCGCCGTCGAAGTCTGTCACCGCCGCGGCGTTCACCAGCGCCCGCATCGCCGGATACCGCGCCTGTGTCCGACCGATCGCGCGCACCAGGTGCGGGATCGGCTCGAACAAGTGGAAGCTCACCCGGTCCGCAAGGCGGCTCGCGAGCCCGAAGCTCAACAGGCCGAAGTTTGCGCCGACATCGAAGAACGTTCCTCCCGCGGCCAGCAGGGCGTCGGCGATCCGGAAGAAATCGTGGTCGTAGTCCCCTTCGATCGGGATCAGTCGCAGGAAGCCGTCACGCATGTCGGCGTAGCCGAACGCGCCGTCGCGGATCCGCACGAGCTGTAGCGGATCCTCGCCGGTGAGCCGCATCCAGGCCGTCATCAGCCGGTGCCGGCGCAGCGGCCGGGGCAGCTTCTCGGTCAGCGCGGCGGCGGTGGGCAGGGCCATCAAACCAGCGAGGCCGGCGCCCGCATCGCCACGGGCGGCAGAGCGAAGAGCGCGTTGGCGTTCACCGCGACGCGCCGCTCGTAGAGCACGAAGTCGGTGTAGGTGACGAGGTAAGCGTAGCCGAACGCGCGCAGGTACTCCGCGATCGGGATGAGTGCGCCGCCGGTCGCGCCCGGGACCTCGAACAGGTCGTTGAACTCGACGTAGACGAAGCGGATGCGGCCCGCCTCCAGCATCGCCTTCGCGCCTTTCAGCACGAAGAGGTCGAAGCCCTCGGTGTCGACCTTCAGCACGTCGATGCGCTCGATCCCTGCGTCCTGGCAGAAGAGGTCGACGGTGTCGGCACGGACCCTCACCTCGCGCGGCGTGTAGCCGAACCGCCGCGGGAAGCGCGCGTCGGGGACCAGACTGTTGATGTGCGAAGTCTCATCCTCCGCGCCGTAGGCGTAGAGCGTGGTCTCCCCCCGGGCATCGCCGAGCGCGAGCTCGTGGGTCGTCAGCCGCGGATCCGAAAGCGCGGCCGTCAGCTTCGCGAGCGCCAGCGGAAACGGCTCGAACGAATGGATCCGCGCGGCGGGAAACCCCGCCAGCGCTTCGGCCGCGAACTGCCCGACGTTGGCCCCGACGTCGAACACTACTTCGACCAGCCAGTCCCACTCGCGGCAGATGCGGCCGACGTCGACGAAGAGCGAGGTTCCGAAGCGCGCGAACTCGGGCTTCACCAGATCGTAGCCGGCGCGCCTGAGCCCGGCCCGAAACGCCGAGGCGACGAGGCTCATCCGGCCCTCATGCGCGTCACGTGGCGATCGACACCTTCACGAGCCGTCGCGGCGCGTTCGCAGGGCGCGGTTTCGACCAGGCCGCAAGGCGCAGGCGAACCCGGCGGGCCAGCTCGTGTGCGCCCTGGATCCAGACGTGGCGCCAGATCGCGAGGCGCTGGCGCACCTGCCCGAGCGGCAGGCGGCGGTAGTAGCGGTCTTCGAAGAACTGCAGCAGGTCGCCACGCACCATGTCGCGAAGGAAGACGCCTTTCATCCCCGCCCAGTGCACGACAACCGGCGGCGCTGTCCCGGCCGCGACGCTCGCCAGATCGATGTCGTCCATCCCGTGACCAGGCCAGCGCATGATCGTACGCCGCTCGAGCGGCATTCCCCGGAGCGCGGCCTTCTGCATCAAGACGTAGTTCAGCACGCCCTGATCGCCGGTCATGAAGTGCTGCGGGAAGCGTAGGCGCCGCGGCATGGTCCACTCGACCCAGGGGTCGAAATCCTCGCGCGTCAGCACGCCGGCGACCCCGAACCACTGTCCGGTATTGAACGCGCGCCACGCCGGCTGGACGTCGGGATCGACCGGCCGCAGCGCGTCCCAGTCGTAGTAGAGCCGCCTCAGCTCCGCCTCCGGCAGGTTCTCGTCGTCGACGGCGAACGGCGCGGTCCGGTCCGCATGGGCGTCGAGCACCTTGCCGGCGAAGACCGTGTCGACGTCGACCACCATGAAGCGCTGGCCGGGCGGGCCGAAAAGCGGCTCGAGCTTGATGAAGCCGGAGCCGTAGTCGCCGCCGGGCAGCGCCGCGACGTCGACGTTCCAGTAGCGCTTCAGCTCCGCCGCGAGGCCCGGCTCCAGCCGATCGCCGGCCAGCACCTGGATCGGCGTGTCCGGGTAGAAGTAGCGGATGCTGGCGACGCAGATCCGCGTCAGCCGCCCGTCCCAGGCGCAGGCGCCGAGGTAGATCCGGTCGACGCTCACTCGACCACCACCAGCACCTGCTGGTGGGTGGGCACGAGCGCGGCGTAGCGGTAGCGTAGGCCGCGCGCGGTGGCGAACTCCTGGAAGGCGCGGTGTTCGTGCTGACGCCAGCCGGGGTAGTTCCAGTACTCGTCGAACAGGATCACCGAGCCGCGGACCAGGCGTTCGCCCACGTGACGGAAGATCGTCGCCGTCGACTCGTAGAGGTCGCAGTCCACATGCAGCAGCGCCACGTGGCCCGGGTGCGCCGCAACGAACGCCGGCAGCGTGTCCTCGAAGAGGCCGACGACGAGGTCGACATTCTCGGCGACCTTCGGCGGCGCGCCGGCGAACGCGCCCCTGTCCTGAGTGAACCATTGCGCCGGCAGGCCTTCGAAGGAGTCGAAGCCATGGATAGTGCGGCCGGGCAAGCGCCGGGCCAGCTGGTTGATGGTCCAGCCGGTGGCGACGCCGAACTCCAGCGCCAGCCCATCCGCGGGCGCGAGCTCCGCCGCCATCGCCAGCATCTCCTCGCGCGAAGCGACCGCCCTGGCGCTCGCGAAGTGCTCTTCGAAATAGGCTGCGGTGTCGTAGGTCGCCTTCAGCTGCGCGAAAGCCGTGATGTCGGCCTGCACGTTGCGCGCGGCCTGGAACGCCGCGCGCGCCGCCAGGCGGTCGTACTGGCGCAGCAGCCAGGCCCTAATCCGACGTCTCCGGCCCGCGCGGCCTGGTCGCCTCGAGCGCGATGCTCTCGAAGTCGAGCAAGCCCGCGGGGTAGCGCTCTTCATGCTCGATGCCGGCCAGCGGCGCGTGGTCGCTTTCGCCGAGCCGCCGGCGGACCACATCGGTGAAGCCGGCCTCTTCGAGCAGCAGCCGCAGCGTCGGCTCGTCGTAGATGAAGCGGTGGCCCCACGAGCGGAAGAAGGCGTTGGCGACCGCCGCTGGCGTGGCCGGCTGCCCGTCCGGGATGAAGTGCTGGACGAAGAAGTCATAGTAGCTCTGCTGCGGGCCTGAGCGGCAGGGCGCGCAGATCGCAGCGACGACGGCGAGGTTCGGTGTCACGACGCGGATCACTCCGCCTGGGCGCAGCACGCGCCGGCACTCGCGCAGCATCGCCTGCGCGCCGGCGTACTCCACGTGCTCGATCATGTGCTCGCTGAAGACGTAGTGGAACGCGCCGGCGCGAAGCGGAAAAGGGCGCGTGGCGTCCATGAAGAGAATGTCTGGCGCGAGCTCGATGTCGCTGTTGAGCCAGCCGTCCAGCCGCCGCCAACCGCCGCCGATCTGCAGCTTCGGGCACGACGCCGCGGCCAGATAGTCGCGGATCAGCCGCGCGTCGGTCCCGGCGATGCGGCGGCGCAGCCGCCGGGCCTGGCGGCCGAGGCGCGTTCGCAGGGTCAGGCGACGCCCCCGGCCGACAGCGCCGGCTCCTGGCGGAAGCGCACCCAGCCCTTCCACTTGTTCACCAGCCGTGCGGCCCATCCGCGCTGTGACGCTGCCGGCCCCGTCACCCGCAGCGCCAGCGCGCCCGGCAGCGCCAGGCTCGCCGGAACCGACCAGGCGCGGCAGGTCTCGCGCCACGCCCTGAGCGCCTCGCGCCGCTCGCCGATTCGCGCCCAGCTCTCCGCCGAGCCGAACGCCAGACCCAGCAGCGCCCTGCGCCGCGACCAGGTGAGAAGGCCGGCGCGCTCCACCTCGTCGAGCAGCATCCGCGGCGCAGCCTCGGCGTGGCGGATCAGCTCGGGGTCGAGGAAGTGGCGCAGGCTGGTGCGCGCGGCGTCGTGATGGGCGCGGATGTAGTGGTCGATCGCGGGCGAGATCAGGTAGTTCGGCCGGGCGCAGAGAGCACGGACGTGCAGCTCCAGGTCCTGCATCGAGGCGAGCCGCTCGCAGAATCCGCCCAGCCGCTGGAGGTAGGCGCGCCGCCAGACCGGCCCGGACGTCTGCCAGGGACAGTCGAGCGAGAGGAATCGAAGCAGGTCGTCGCCGGGCTCGAGGTCGTGGTAGCGCCGTCCTAGATCGCCCGGCGCCTGCGCGAATACGCCCGCGCCGAAGACGGCGAAGTCGACGTCGGGGTTGCGCTGCATCAGGCCGACGCGGCCGGCGAGGCAGTCCGGTCCGAGCTGATCGTCGTCGTCGAGGAAGACCACGAGGTCGGCGCGGGCGCGCTTGAGTCCGATGTTGCGGCAGACATTGGCGCCCGCCGGCTCGCCCTCGCGCACAACGTAGTCGAGCCGCTGATCGGCGGCCGTCCGCACATTCATCAGCTCCGCCGTCGCGTCGTCCGGGCCATCGCTGACCACGATCTGTTCCCAGTCGGCGAAGGTCTGGGCCGCGACGGAGTCCAGCGCCTCCGCGAGCAGCCCGGCGCGGCTGCGGGTCGGCGTGATCACCGAGACGAGCGGCTGGGTCATGCCGGCCGCACGCAGAGGAACACCTCGCGGAAGACCGGATGACGCACGGCGTAGAGCTTCTGGTCCTCCTCTGGCAGGCTGGCGGCGCTCAGCATTTCGCAGGCGAAGCCAGCCGCCTCGATGCGGCCCGCGAGATCGCGGCCGTAGAGGCGCACGTGGTCCTCCTGGAGGAAGCGTTCCAGCCGCTGCTCGTCGGTTGTGACCGACGCATCCTCGAGTGTCGCGTTTCCGCCGATCGGGACCTGCACGATCGCAAGGCCGCCGGGCTCAAGCACGCGGAACATCTCCGCCAGCGCCGCGCAGTCGTTCGGGATGTGCTCCAAGACGTGCGAGCACCAGATCAGCGTGCGGCTGGCGTCCGGCAGGCCTGTGGCGGTGAGATCCATTCGGCGCATCGCCGGATGGATCAGATCGGCGTTGAGGTACTCGCACGAGAGCGAGACGAGCCAGGGGATCATCAGCGGCTCGGGCGCCATGTGCAGCACCTTCTGTCCGCCGGTGAGCCGGCCCTCCAGCAGCAGCCGCGCGACGCGATGGCGCTCGAGGGAGCCGCAGAGTGGGCAGAGCGCGTCCGGGCGGCGCAAGACCCGATTGCCGAACGGCTCGAAGCGCCAGCCGCGCCAGCCGCAGAACGGACAGCGGCGCTCCTTGCGGACGATGCCCGCCAGGCGCCGCAGCCGAGCGCCGTTCACGCGCGGGCCGTATCATCAAAGAGCCAGCGGGAAAGCCGCGACCGCTCCTGCTCCCAGCCGTAGAGCGCGGCGGCGCGGCGGCGGCCGGCCGCGCCGAATTCGGCCGCGCGTGGCGCGATCGCGGTCAGAGCCTCGGCCATCGCGGCGACGTCGCCTTCTTCGACCAGAATTCCGGTCTCGCCCTCGACGACGGCCTCGGGGATGCCGGCGTGGCGGGTGCTGACGACCGCCAGGCCATGGGCCATGGCCTCCTGGATCGCCGCGGGCAGGCCCTCTTCGTCGCCGGTCTCGGGGTCGGTCAGGCTGTGCTGGACGAAGACGCCGCACTCCGCGAGCAGCCGCGCCTTCTGGCTCTCAGACGCAGCCCCGTGCAGCGCGACGCGATCCTGCAGGCCGCAGGCGGAGACGAACTGGCGTGCGGCGGGCAGCAGCTCGCCGGTCCCGACGTAGTCGAGCCGCAGCTCCGGATCGCGCGCACCCGCCAGCCGGAAGGCCTCGAGCAGGTAGATCGGGCCCTTCTTGGCCGTCATGCGGCCGATCGCCAGCAGGCGCTTTGCCGACGCCGGCGAACGGGTCGGGATGTCGGCGGGAATGTCGACCCCGCCCGGATTGACATGCACCTTCGCGGCCGGCAGGCCGAGGTCGATCAGCCGGCGCCGGTGCGCTTCGCACCGGGTCAGCACCGCCCGCGCCGAGCCGTAGGTGGCGGCGTAGCGGCGGGCGACGGCCTCGTCGCGCAGCGCGGCGCTGAGGTCGATCCCGTGACCCTGCGCGACGTAGGGGATGCCAAGCCGGTCGAGCAGCGGCGCGAACTCGAGGAACTGGTCGAGATATTCGCCGAGCGCGACGGTGACGCCCAGCCGCTTCAGGAACGCGGTCACGAGCGCAGCGCGTTGGCGGTCGATCGGCGCGCCGGCGCGCCGGGCCAGGCGCCGGCCCAGCGTCGCGGTGGCGCGGTCGAGAAAGAGCGTCGGGCAGGGCGCGCTCCAGTGGCCGCCGAGCGGATGGCTGGCGTGGCGCGCGACGGCGACGGTCTCGCGCGGGCGGATGTCCTCGACGTGGCGGCGGATGAAGGTCTCGCTGACGGCGCCCAACTGCGAGGTGAAGACCACGAAGGTCACGCTGGCTTCACCGCCGCAGCGCTGAGGCCGACCAGCATCGTGCTTTCCTCGAAGCGCAACGGCCGCACGTCGAGGCGCATGAGCAGCCAGACCACCGGCCACAGCGCGATGCAGAGCAGGCGACGCCACGCCGCGCCGGCCCATGACGCCGCCGGCCGGCGTTTGGCCCAAATGCCGAGTGTGATCGCCAGCACCGCGTCGCGCCCGCCGGTGGCGGCGATGCGCGGCTGCGAGAATCCGGCGCCGACGAGCAGCCGCTCGAGCGAGAAAGGGGTGTAGCGGAACTCGTCGTGCGGCAGCGCGTGCAGCGGCCAGATGAACGGCACTGTGAGGAACAGGAAGCCACCAGGCCGCAGCACCCGGAACACCTCGCACAACACGGAAGCTGGGTCGGCGCAGTGTTCCAGCACCTCGGTCAGGAGCACGCTGTCGACGCTGGCGTCGGCGTTCGGCAGCGTGGCGCCGTCCCAGACGAGGTCGGGCGTCGAGTAGGGGTTCCCCGGCAGGTCGACGCCGACGTAGGCCGAGCCGCGGCTTGGGGCCGAGAGCAGCAGCGGGCGGTAGGGCTTCTCCCCGCAGCCGACGTCGAGCACCAGGCCGCTGAACGACGGCAGCTCGGCCTTCAGCGCCTGCAGGATGAGCCTGCGGTTGCCGAAGCTGTCGAGCGTCGAGGGCCGACACGGCGGATCGAGATAGAGGTCGAGCGCGCTCACCAGACCTCGCTGTCGCATCGCTCCCAGGCGCGGGCGACCTTGGCGAACTCCCCGAAGATATCCAGCAACGCCGCGGCGTAGCGGGCGCCGGTGCGGTCGGCCGTCAGGGCCACGCCGCGCTCGATCAGCGTCTCGCGTGCGGCGGGTGCGGCGGCGAGATCCAGGAGACGATCGGCCAGCGCCGTTTCATCCGTAGGCGGAAAGAAGAGCGCTGCGTCGTCAAGTTGCTCGCGGACGCCCGGCGCATCGGCGGCGATCACCGGGCAGCGCAGCGCCATCGCCTCGAGCGGCGGCAGGTTGTCGGGTCCCACCGCGCTTGCGTAGACCATCGCCCAGGCGGCCCGGTAGAGCGCCGCGAGCTCGGCGTCGGTCACCTGGCCGCGATGGTCGATCAGGTCGCGTACGCCGAGCCGGTCAGCGGCGCGCAGCACGTGATCCAATGTGCCGCCGTCCGCGCCTGTGAACACGCAAGGCAGATCGACGCCGCGGGCGCGCAGCAGGGCAAGCGCCTCGACGATCACCACGTGGTTCTTGTGCGGCCAAAAACGCGACGGATAGAGGATGAAACGGCCCAAGGGAGGCGGCGCGCCACCGGCCGCCATGCCCGAGAGGTCCGGCGCCGGGAACGGGATCACCCGCACCTTGCCCTCATGGACGCCCAGCATACGGACGATCTGGTCTTTGCCGACCTCCGTACCCGTCACGACGTAGGAGGCTCGCGCGAGGGACGCCGCCATGCCGGCGTCGACGCCCTCGAAGCCGTAGCGGGCGTGGGAATATTCCGGGTACATCGAATGGATCCGATGGTTGGCCTCCCAGATCGTCCGGATGAACGGCGTCGGCGTCTCCAGCGCGTGCTGGTTGACGTTCCAGAGCAGGCGCACGTTCAGCTCGCGCAGCTGCTGAAAGTGCGCCGGCTCGACCCGCGCCGCGCGCTCGAGCGCCGCCAGCGTCCGCCCGCCGGTCGCACCCATCAGGCGCCAGGTCGAACGCGCTAGGTGCGCCGCGCCGGCCGCGAGCCGACGGCCGGCCCCAGCCCAGCGACCGCGCGTACGAATGGTGACGTGCCGCCAAGGGAGGTCCGCAGCCGGCCTGGCGTCGAAACTCAGCACCACGAACTCGAAGCGCCGATCCGCCAGTTCGCGCAGTCCCTCGAAGATGCTGCGCTGAAGCCGCGCCTGCGAGGGCGAGGTCGGCGCGGTCGAGGTGACGAAGACGCCGATCGTGATCGGCTCGGCGGGCGGCGATCGGGCAGGCGCCGGCGCCGGCGTCGCGACCTCGACCGTCAGCGGAACGTCGCGCACGCGTCCCTCGTCAGGGCCGTCGGACCAGAACGTTGGCGTAGTGGCGGAAGTTGCCGCACTCTTTGAGGAACGCGAGTTCGTTTGGATAGGGCTGGCGAGTCGCTTCCGAGCAGATCTGGTAGCCGAGGTCGGTCAGGAGCGCGGCGAGCTCGCGCACGTCGCTGCCGGCGTAGTGCAGGCACTCCTGCGCGAATTCCATCGCGATCGGCGGCAGGTCGCGGCGCAGCGTCTCGCGTCCGCCGCGCACGAACGCCGGTTCGTGGCCGTCGATGTCGATCGAAATGAAGTCGATCCGCTCGATGCCGAGCTCGGCCGCCACGTCGTCGAGCCGCTTCAGCTCGATCTCCTCCTGCGCCACGCGGGTCTCCTCTGGCGCGTAGTGCATCGAGGCCGACTGCGGCGAGATGTCGATAGTGGCGCTCGCTTCGGTGTCGGAAAGGCCAAAGGGGACCACGGTGACCCGGTCCGCGAGGTCGTTCATCTCCAGATGCCGCTGCAGCATCGCCCGGTAGCGCTGTGTCGGCTCGAACGCCCAGACGTGGCCCGAGGGTCCGACATGGCGGGCCATCAGCAGGGCGTAGTAGCCGAAGTTCGCGCCCACGGAGAGCGTCTGCATGCCGGGCCTGACAAGGTCGCTTACGAGCGCGGTCGTGCCGGCTTCCCAGACGCCGGTCGCGATCATCTCGCGCGCGATGCTCGAGCGCATGTCGAGCCGCCACGTCAGGCTCTGACACTCGAACTCCATGACGCCGTCGTATTTCGGCCGGGGCGGACGTAGAGCGCCGCGCAGCGCGTCGGCGAGGATCGGCGGCGTCCAGGCCCTGGCGAAGCGCTTCATCGCCCCGATGGCCGGACTCGTCACTCGGCCGCCCTGATCTTCCCCGGCCGGGCCGGGCCCTCCAGCCGCGTCGTGCGCCACCCCAGCGTGGGGTGCACATCGCCGATGAAGCGCCCGGTCCAATTCACCGCCCGGGGTCGGAGGTCGCGCACCTCGAAGCGCAACGCCTCGTCCAAGTCGCAGATCGGTCGGACCGTCGCGTTGTCGAAGAGCACGATGCGTACGCGGTATTCGCCTTCGTTGAGGAGGCCGCCCGGCACGGTGCAGACGGTGCGGTAGAGGCCGGCCGGCATTGGACCCCCAGTCCAGCCGGGCTCGCTCGCGGCCCAGTCCTCCAGCACCTCGCCGCCCGCCGAACCGTAAAGCATCAGGTTCACCTGCGGCTGGCCGCCGTCCGCGAGGTTCCAGAACTCAACCTCGATCGGGATCGGCTCTTGCGGTCCGAACGGCCGGCCGTCGGGCGCCGCGACCGCGAGGCGTCGTATCCGCGCCCTGGCGTCGCCCGGCGCGTCGGTCGGTTCCCAGAGACGATGGCGCAGCGAAGCCGCCGCCCGGTTCTCGCGGGAGAGGTAGCGCGCGACGACGTCGCGCGCCGGGCCTTCCGCTGCGACCTCGCCACCCTCGAGCAACAGCGCGCGCTCGCAGAGGCTGCCGATCGCCGTCATGTTGTGGCTGACGAAGATCACCGTGCGGCCTTCGCCGGCGGCGACGCTGCGCATCTTGCCGAGGCACTTCTGCTGGAACTCGGCGTCGCCGACGGCCAGCACCTCGTCGACGATCAGGATCTCTGGCTCCAGGTGCGCCGCGACCGCGAAGGCGAGGCGCACGTACATGCCGGACGAATAGCGTTTCACCGGCGTGTCGAGGAACCGGTCCACCTCGGCGAACTGGGCGATCGCGTCGAACTTGCGACGGATTTCGGCGCGGGTCATGCCGAGGATCGCGCCGTTCAGGAACACATTCTCGCGGCCGGTCAGCTCCGGATGGAAACCGGTCCCGACCTCGAGCAACGAGGCCACGCGGCCGCGCAGGCGAATTTCGCCCGCGGTCGGGGCGGTGACGCGGCTCAGCAGCTTCAAGAGCGTGCTCTTGCCCGCGCCGTTGCGGCCGATGACGCCCAGCACCTCGCCCGCCGCAACGTCGAAGCTCACATCCTTCAGGGCCCAGAAGTCTTCGGGCGCGGGCTCGTCCGGCGCCCGGCCGCCGAACAGCCGCTCGGCCTCCTGACGCAGGCTGGTCGCGCCAAGCCGGCCCAGCCGGTAGCGCTTCGAGAGCCCGCGCGCTTCGATGATCGGGCGCGACATTCAGACCGTATCGATGAAGGTCTTTTCGACCCGGCCGAACAGCGCAAGTCCGCTCAGCAGCAGGGCCAGCGTCACGCCGGCGGATATCGCGACCAGCGAGAGCGAGACCTCGCCGGTCCCGAGCAACATGCGCTTCAGCGCCTCGGTCGGCGCGGTCATCGGGTTCAGTGCTGCGATCCAGCGCCAGCGCTCGGGGACGCGCGACAGCGGGTAGATCACCGGCGTCGCGAACATCCAGAGCTGGACCAGGAACGGGACCAGCACGTTGAAGTCGCGGTAGCGCGTCGTCAGCGCCGAGAGCCAGAGCCCGGCGCCGAGGCTCAGCGCGGCGAGTTGGAGGATCACGGCCGGGAACCAGACCAGCGTCGGGTCGAGCCCGAACGTGGCGCCCGCGGGCGTCGCGAACTTGAACCAGGCCCAGACCACCGCCAGCGTCGTCAGTTGCAGGCCGAACGCCAGGAAGTTGGCGATCACGGTCGAGAGCGGCACGACCAGCCGCGGGAAGTAGACCTTGCCGAACAGCCCGGCATTGGCGACGAAGGTCGAGGCTGTGGTCTGGAACGTCTGGGCGACGTAGCTCCAGCCGAGGAGGCCGGTCAGATAGAACAGGATCGGCGGCGCGCCGTCGGTCGGGATGTGCGCGACGCCGCCGAACACGGCCGCGAACATCAGCGTCAGCAGCAGCGGCTGCAGCACGAACCAGGCCGGGCCGAGCACTGTCTGCCGGTACTTCGAGATGAACTCGCGCGCCACCAGCATCGCCAGCAGGTCGCGATGACGCCAGACTTCGACGAGGTCGAGGTCGAACCAGCCGCTGCGCGGCCGGATGACGAGTTCGTAGTCGGCGCCCACCGGCGTGCTCACGGGCGGTCAGCCTTCCGCATCAGGTAGGCCACGCCCCATGTCTCTTCCGAGGGCGGCCGGCCGGTTAGGAACTCCTCGCTCTTCACGCGCGAGAAGCCGCTCGCGTCGGCGAGCAGGTCGACTTCGGTCGGAAAGAGGTAGCGCATCGGATGCTCCTCCTCGAACCCGAACCGCTCGCCGGTGGCGAGGTCCTCGCAGTCGATCGCGTAGGTGACCGTCACGGTGCCGGCCTCGGCGTCGAGCGCGGGCGTGGCGTCGCGGCGGACGCGGCGGCGGTCGTCGGCGACCTCCTTGACGCGCGGCTCCGGGCGCTGCGCGAGCACCGCCGGCCCGTGCCAGACGTCGAAGAAGAAGAGCCCGCCGGGCGCGAGGTGCTCGGCGGCCGCGCCGAACGCGGCCTTCAGGTCCTCGTTGCGCGTCTGATAGCTCATCACGTGGAAGAGCGAGATCACCGCGTCGAACGTCCGCCCCGCCCGCCAGGTGCGAAGATCGCCGACCTCGCAGGCGAATGCGCATTGGCTGCTCTTAGGGGCGCGCTGCGCCTCGGCGACCATGTCGGGGCTGAGCTCCACGCCAGTCACGTCGAATCCGAGCGCCGCCAGCTTGCGCCCATGCCGCCCCGTGCCTGATCCAAGCTCGAGGATCGTGCGGACGCCGGGATCCGCCGTCTGCAGCGCCGCAGCCACGTACGCCGCTTCGGCCGCGTAGTCCTTGTCCGCGTAGAGCAGGTCGTAGAAGGCCGAGTATTGCGCGAACCGCGTCACGGCCGCCGCTACCGTCGAGCGGGCGCGCCGCGGGCCCTGAAGCGCGTCTTGTCCTCGTCGCCGGCGTAGGGGCCTTGCTTCACCTCGATCATCTCGAGCTCTTCCAGCACCTCGAAGCCGTGCCCGCCCTGAATCAGCAGGATGACGTCGCCGCCCTTCAGCTCTCGGCTCTCGAGGTAGGTCTGATCCTTGGCGTAGAAGTCCACACGCACGCGGCCGCGGCGGATGAAAAGCGTCTCCTGGGTGTAGGCCACCGTGCGCGGCACGGGGTTGTGGACGTGCGCCTCGATCACCTTGCCGGCCGGGTGGCGCATGAAGCCGAGCTGCTGCGAGAACTCGCCGGGCGTGAAGAAGTGGATTCCCGGCTCGGCGAATTCGCGCCGCACGATCAGCGCCAGCGGCACGCCGTCGTGCTCGATGCGCTCGATGGGTGACACCGGCGCTTCGGCCAGGGCGGTCAAGCGAGCAGTTCCCGGACGGCGTCCGCGACGCGCTCGGCCTGTTCGTGGGTCAGCGCGACGCCGCTCGGGAGGTAAAAGCCCCGGCGTGCGAGCCGCTCGGCGACCGGGCAGGAGACCTGCTCGAACAGGCCCAGACGTCGCAGCGCCGGCTGCTCGTGCATGGGCCAGAAGAACGGGCGTGTGCCGATCCCTGCCGCCGCCAGCGCGTGCATGGCCTCCTCGGCGTCGAATGGGACGTCGTCGGCGAGGACGAGGCCATAGACCCAGGGCAGGCGCTCGGCGTAGGGGGTCGCGGTCGGCTGCCGCGTAAAGCCGCGCACGCCCTGGAGCAGCGCGTCGTACCAGGTCCCGATCAGACGCTTCTTGGCGAGCGTCGCGTCCAGCCGCTCCAGCTGCGCGACCCCCACCGCCGCCTGCAAGTTGCTCATCCGGAAGTTCCAGCCGAGCTCCTCGTGGACGAAACGGCGCTGCCGGCCGAACGCGAGGTTGCGCAGCGCCCGGCAGCGCTCGGCGACCCCCGCGTCGCTGGTCAGCACCATGCCGCCTTCGCCTGTCGTCACATGCTTGTTGGGATAGAAGCTCAGCGTCGTGGCGTCGCCGAAGCCGCCGACCGGACGACGCTCGCCATCGCGGCGGCGGTAGGTCTGACCCATCTGCTCGGCGGCGTCCTCGATCACCCACAGGCCGCGGCGGCGGGCGACCTCGAGCACCGGGTCCATATCGACCGGCAGGCCATAGACGTGCACGGCCATGATCGCCCGCGTACGGGGCGTGATCGCGGCCTCGAGCCGCTCCGGGTCGAGGTTCCAGGTCACGGGATCGCTGTCGACCAGCACCGGCGCGGCGCCGGCTCGCACGACGGCCGCCGCGCAGGAGATGATCGTGAAGCTCGGCAGGATCACCTCGTCGCCCGGGCCGATCCCGAGCGCCGCGACGGCGAGCTCGAGCGCCACGGTGCCGTTGGCGACGGCGACGCCATGGCTGTGGCCGCAGACCTCCGCCATGCCGTCCTCCAGGCGCGTCACGAACGGGCCTTCGGACGATATCCAGCCGCTCGCGACGCACTCGGCGAGATAGCGCGCCTCGTTGCCGTCGAGCAGCGGCTCGTTCACTGGGACCGGCGCTGCGGGCCGGGTCTGGAGCTCAGTGGACAAAGATGATCCGCCCGCCCTGGCCTGTGAACCGGAACGGCGTCTCCCGGAGCCCCGCGAGCGCCTCGCGCACCGCGGCCTGCCGCTCCGGCGGCGCGAGGAACATCAGGAAGCCGCCGCCGCCGGCGCCCAGCAGCTTGCCGCCGTCCGCGCCGGCCGCGATCGCCGCGTCGTGGGCTTGGTCGATCAGGTCGTTGCTGACCCCGTTCGCCAGGCTGCGCTTCAGCTTCCAGGCCTGGCGCAGCATGCGCCCGAGCGGATCGACCTCGCCGGCGCAGATCGCGCGAAACGCCGCCTCGGCCAGGCACACAAGCTCGCCGGTCGCCCGGGTCGCGTCGCCGGGTTCGGCGACGTTGGCCGACTGCTCGGCCAGTAGCCGCGACGCCGAGCGGGTGGCGCCGGTGTAGAAGAACATCAGCCGCCGCTGCAGCTCTTCGAGCGCGTCCGGCGGGCAGATCACGCGCGTGACCTCGACGGCCTCGTCGGGGCGGAATCGGATGAAGTTGAGGCCGCCGAACGCAGCGGCGTACTGATCCTGCTTGCCGATCGGCTCGCCACAGCGCGTCAGCTCGATCTCGCAGGCTTCCTCGGCAAGGCGTGCGGCCGAGGCATGGCGGCCCTGGTGGGCGTGCAGCGCGTTGAGCAGCCCGACCGTGAACGCGCTGGAGGAGCCGAGTCCCGTCCCGCGCGCCGGGATGTCGGCCACCGAGGTGATCTCGATCCCGCCGTCGATGCCGAGCAGGCCCAGGGCCTCGCGCACCAGCGGATGCTCGACGTCGCCCGCGGTTGCGACCTCCTCGGTGCGCGAGTAGCTGACCCGCACGGCGTCGTCGAACTTGCGGCTCACCGTGACGTAGACCGACTTGTCGATCGTGGTCGACAGCACCGCCCCGCCGTGCCGGCGGTAATAGGCCGGCAGGTCCGAGCCGCCGCCGAACAGACTGACCCTCAGCGGTGTCTGCGAGATGATCACAGCGCCAGCGCCCAGGTCATCGCCCGCTCAGGCGACCTTCCCGATGCGGCGGTAGGGCGCGGTGAGCTCGTCGGCGGCCCGCAGCACCGCGTCCGCCGAGCTCAGCTTCGCCCGCCAGCCCAGCGCGGCGAGCCGCTGCGTCGAATAGGCGAAGCGCGGTACGTCGCCCACCCAGCCGCGATCACCGCCGCCGTAGGCGATCGGCGTTCCCGGCGCCATCCGCTCGACGATGGCTCGCGCCAGGAAGCTGACGGGCGCGCCCTCATCCTCCGGCCCGATGTTGAAGACGTTGCGCCGCCCCGTCGCCTTGGCGACGACGAACCACATCGCCTCGATCAGCTCGGTGACGTGCAGATAGGGCTTGGTCTGGGCGCCGTCGCCGAGGACTTTCAAGGCGGCCGGCCGCTCGCGCAACCGGGCCACGAAGTCGTGCAACGCCCCGTGCGTGGCTCGAGGGCCGACCACGTTCGGCAGGCGGAAGATCCAGACTCGCTCGAGCGAAGCTTCAGCCGCTGCGCTCAGCACCGCCTCGCTCGCGAGCTTGGCCGCGCCGTAGCTCGAGATCGGCAGTAGCGGCCCGGCGTCCTCGCCAAGCGGCCCGTCGCGCTCGCCATAGACGGCCGAGGTCGACGTGAAGGCCACGGCGCGCGCGCCGACGGCGCCGGCGGCCTCGACTGTCGCGAGCGTCGTGCCGAGCGTGCGGCGGTAGTCGACGCTTGGATCGGCGACGCCGGCAGAGATGTCGCTGTTGGCGGCCAGGTGCCAGACGATGTCGGGCGCGCCGCCATCGCAGAGCGCGTGGAACGCGGCCGTGGCGGCGGCGGGCTCCGCCATGTCGGCCTCGACGAACCGGAACGACGGACGGCGATGCGCTTCCGCCAAGTGCTCGGGCCGACCCAGGGAGAAGTCGTCGACGCCGGCCACGGTCTCGCCGTCGGCCAGCAAGGCGTCCGCCAGCTGGCTGCCGATGAAACCGGCGACGCCGGTGATCAGGTGGCGCAAGAGGGAACCGCCTCCTCGGCGCCGACGGCGGGCGGGTTGGCGCAGAGCCACTGCATGCAGATGTGGCCCACGACGAGCTGCAGGTCCTCGGCGATCTGCATGTCGTCGACGGCGAAGTGGATCGCGTGGTCCGCCAGCGCCTTGCAGCGGCCGCCTGAGTAGCCGAGCACCGCGAAGGTCTGCATCCCAAGCTCCGCGCCAACCTCGAGCGCCCGCACGACGTTCGGCGAATTGCCGCTGCCAGAGAGCACGATCAGCACGTCGCCGGCCTGCGCCTTCACCCTCAACTGCTCGGCGTAGATCGCCTCGTAGCCGAGGTCGTTGGCGAGGCAGGTGAGCACCGCGGGATTGGCGCTCAGGGCCTCGACCCGGAGGCCCCGTCCGATCGCGGTTCCAGCGCCGTAGAGCAGATCGTTGGCGAGGTGGATCGCGTTGCCCGCGCTGCCCCCGTTGCCGCAGAGATAGACGCAGCGTCCCTCGGTCCAGCAGCGGCGCAGCGCTTCGCCGAGCACGGGAAGCGACTCCATCGCCGGGCTCGCCAGCGCCGCGGCGAGCTTTGCGGCGTAGCCGGCGATCAGCGGGCGCATCTCCGCGCCGGCGCTCATGCGCCCTCCTTGGTCGCGGTCGCGAAGAGGAAGGCGCCGCGCTTCCGAACCGCTCTCTCGATGTAGCGGTCCGACACCAACGGCCGCACCAGCCGGCGCAACGGCGCGGGCAGCGGCACCGCGTCGGCCTCCAGCCCGAACACCTCGACCTCGACGTCGTCGAAGAAGGTCCGGCAGAGGTCGGCCAGCGAATCCCGGGTGAAGTACCGGGCGAGGTACCCGTCGGTGCTGCGCCACAGGATCTCGTCGAGCGACTGGCCGCGCCAGAATCCGAGCAAGTAGCGGCTGACGATCACGGCGTACGACTGCATGCCCTCGAGGCTGTAGACCATGAAGCGCAGCTGGCCGCCGGGCGTCAGCGCGGCGTGCAAGTTGCGCAGCACGCGTCCCGTTCGCGCCGAGTGGTGGATCACCCCCCATGACCAGATGAATTCGAACGCTTCGTCGAAGTCGATCGCTTCGGCGTCGGCCTCTCGCACGTCGGCCTGGACGCCGCGCAGGGCGAGCCGGGCCTTGGTCGCCGCGACCGACTTCGGCGAGATGTCGATGGCCGTGACGTGAGCGCCGGCCCGCGCCATTAGCTCGGTGTGCAGGCCCATCCCGCAGCCCACCTCCAGCACGCGCTTCCCGGCGATCGCGTCGAACGGAATGATCCGGCCGAAGGGCCGGTCGGAATGGGCGAAGTGGCGGGCGCTCTCGATGAAGCGGCGGTCGACCTCGTCGAACCACTCGCGCGAGAGGGGCTCGCGCGAGATCCTGTCCTTCCAATCGTAGGACATGGTGTTCGCCGTCCACCAGGCCCGGTTGCCGGCCTGCGCCTCACCGACGGCGACGGCGTCGGCGCTCGCTTTCACGACCCGGCCCACGCGCCCGGCGCGCCGGCGGTCGCCGCGAGCGACGGGCCGGGCGCGAGCAGCCCCGCGCCGGCCGCCACTCGCACGAACCGGTTGCGGAACGCCGAGAAGCAGTACTCGCGGCGCCAGCGCTGGTAGGCCCGCGCCGACATGGCCGCGAAGAGGCGGTCGTGCTTAAGCACCTCGATCATGCGCGCCGCCGCAGCATCGGGGTCGTCGCGCGAGACGGCGAAGCCGGTCTCACCGTCGAGGTTGACCTCGGGCGACGCGTCTTCGCACGACGAGAGCACCGGCGTCGCATGCCCCATGGCCTCGGCGAAAACCAGGCCGAAGCCCTCGACGCAACTTAGCATGGCGAGCAGCCGGGCGCGCCGCAGCAGCGCGGCCACCTCTTCGTCCGGCAAGGCGCCCAACACGCGGATCGACGCAGCCGCCGGCGAGGCGGCGGCCAGCGCCCGCAGCTCTTCCAGTCGCACGCCGCCGCCCACGAACGCCAGCGTGGCGTCCGGAACCTCGGCCAGCACCTTCGGCCAGGCCGAGATCAGCCGGTCCTGCCCCTTGGCGAACATCTCGTCGTTGCGGCCGACGAAGAGCACGAGCGGCTCGCGCCCGCCGAGCGTGGGTTCGCCGCCCTCATCCAGGTCCCGTTCGGTGCCGAGCGG
>Ga0335069_10005545_pt1 | contig 18528 bp, 8 predicted proteins | sample Lox_Sample_11_FD_206714 | JGI IMG/M metagenome (GOLD analysis project Ga0335069, IMG submission 206714) | Soil microbial communities from Loxahatchee National Wildlife Refuge, Florida, United States - Lox_Sample_1.1 | ecosystem: Environmental > Terrestrial > Soil > Wetlands | place: USA: Florida... | reverse complement strand
GTTGTATCGAGAAATGAATAGCTTATTTCCGAAAACTTTATTTGACCGCTTTCATCGCAGAGGAAATCATAAGCCATCGACTGGAATGCGAACTTCCGTGATATTTCGAAGGCAATCCTGACACAACCGGTATCAATGAAAGCCGGGTCATGATCAATTATTCCTGACCCTGATGATCTGAAATCGTTTTTCCTGTTAAATCTTCTGAATCCGAAAGCCCTGTTCCCGATCACTGTTATCCGCGTGTCAAATTTGTTTCCGGAGAGAAATTCCTGGAACAGAACATAGTTCCTGTTTTTTTGATAGACTGTTTCCGCGGGCCTTCCGGTAACGGACCTCTTTATCTGCCAGAGCAGGATCTTAAGATTTCTTAATAGCCTGAAATCATGCCTCGATGTGCTCATTGAATTCAATATCCCAAGGTCGCTAAAACCCCTGCCGAACATGCGGCGTACCAGTTGCTTTGCTTTTCTGCTGTTCCTTACAAGGAGGACATTTTTCGAGCCTGCCCCCCCCTTCAGCTTAAAGATCAAAGGGTACCTTGCTGTATCAGTCCATTCAAGCGCATCCTTCCTGTCCCAGAAAATCCAGGATTCGCAAACCGGAAAATTGTAAAGCTTCAGCAGGTAATATTGCTTTATCTTATCATCAAAATGCCAGTCGGTGGCATTATCGGGGAAGCATTTAATCTTTAGGAAATCCCTGATTAAAGGCAAAATGGTGGTTGCAAGCTGCCGGTCATAATCATAATGATACCACCTATAAATAAAGGCATCCAGCGATTTGACCTTCTCGAAGAAGTCGGGATCATCTGCATGCAGGTATTCACATTCAATGTCGTTGAATTTCAGGATAATCTCATATTTCTTAATGAAATCTGGGATTTCCCGGTACCTTCCCGGATGTATGCCAACACGCATTCCCTTTAAATTATAAGATTTATGTTCATGCTTCGATATGCTTTTTCCAGCCGGCCGAAGGCTCAAAATGTGCAACTGCTTCCAGGGCAGCCGCACCTGTCATCTTTCCATTAAACCATACCTGAGACTCTGCAATGTTTCCCTCATTAAAGCCAAGGAAACCGTTTTCAAGTGCCTTGCTCAAAGTTGTAATCTTCCCGTAGTCAAATCCTATCAGCTTTGCTGAAATTAGGTCTATGAGCACTGGGTTCCATCCCGCGATGAGAAGTCCGGCGGGTTTGTTCACAGGCTTCAGCGGACCATCTTTTTCTCCTCCAACCACGGCATCGACAAGAAAAAATACCTTCCTCTGCTCATCTTCTTTCATTATGCCGTTCCTGTCGCAATAAAACAAGATATTATTGATGTCGAGGAGCATCCGCCAGAGAGTCATATTTCCATACCAGTTTCCCTCGAAGACGAGATTTGTTCCGAGCCTTTTCATTATACCGTCATTCATCCCGATCAGGAAGGTCAGGGATTTCTGCAGACCGGCATTTTCTGTCTTTTCCCTCATCTCGTACATCCTCTCATTCATCCACTTGAGAATATTGAAATAAGGGTAGGCGTCTCCCCCCTCTTTCCTGCTGCCCCTTGTATGATGCACCAGGGCATCTTTTGTACCGATTATCCCGACGCTGTTCTTCATGCAGCAGGTGATTCCGGCTTTCCGGTGCGTCTTAAGCTTGGGTATGTTTATCACAACGTCGGCTTCAAGTACCGGCTTAAAGATCCTGTAGATATTTTTCCCCGGACCATGGTATTCGAACATCCTGCCGGGATCGTAATTCGTCACCCTGAATTTCCTGAATTTATCCATCACTCCCTCAAAGAAGCTGTCACCGGCAAGATCTACATTTACGAAGTTCTTATTCTCTGAGAACTTATGACAGGAGACCTCTCCCGAAGGTCCGTACATTTTAATTTCACTGCGAAAATCCTCGACCGAGATCTTCACTCCCGTCTTTCCATTATAAAAATTTATTACTTCGTCTATTTTCAGCCTTTCTGCCAGCTTCTCAAAATCAGCGGACTGAATTGGTGCGTCGCCAATAATTACTTCTCCTTCATCTTTCAGTGCCAGCAACACATAATCGAGAACGGCCCTTACAACAGACGGATGTGATACAAGTCCGGAAATATCATCTGAAAGAGGGTTCATTTCCCTTACCCAGTTCGGTTTTATAACGACCCTGTTTCCGGGCGAAATAAAGTCACTGAATGGATTCCAGGTTTCTTTCCCGAAATTGTCACGGTCGAGACCAAGATCATACAGTGCGCTCCGGACCTGTGAATAGACCGGGTTAATTTCAGAGGATATTTCTTTTAGTTTGTATTCCCGGTATATCTCTGAGGGTGAAAATGGACTTACAAGAGGGTATGTTGATTGCGGATTATATTCAATTGCAATTTTATTGAGCATAATATCTTTAATTGACGTCAAAGATACTATTTTTGAATAAACATGAACAGCGTCTTAAAATCTATAGCTCAATGAACTCAGCAGGGACAATGGGTAACCGCAAGCTTTCTGAAAAAGGGTACTGGGACAATATCCTGTCTGCTGCCAGATTGCCCCTGAAAGTAAAAAAAACCCAGTACAGTCCATGGCTTATTAACTCCTTTTTCAGCGATCAGGTTAAAGCAGGAAATTACTCGACCCTGCTTGAAGCAGGCGCAGGCAGTTCTGCCTGGCTTCCCTTCCTTGCCGAAGAATACGGATTAACAGTATCTGGTCTTGACTACTCGGAGCCAGGGTGCGTGATCTGCGAGGAAAACCTTAAAATTCAGAATATAGGGTACGACGAGGTCCTGTGTACAGATATCTTTAAATGGCAGGGTGATAAAAAATATGATATTATTATCTCGCTTGGCCTGGTAGAGCATTTCGAAAACCCTGCAGGGATACTTGAAATAGCCAGGGAACATCTTAACAGGGGTGGCCTGATAATTACTGTCATCCCGAACCTGATGGGCCTCAGCGGCTGGCTTACCAGGATCTTTCTCCCTGATGTGTATGATATCCATATGAAACTCACAAGGGAAGATCTTCTGGAAATGCATGAAAAAACGGGTTTCAGGTGCATAAGGACAGATTATACAGGATTTTTCTACCCGATGATAATCCCGTGGAGCGTTAAGGAAACCGGGTTCCTGTTCAGGCCGGGCACGCGACTCAGGAAGATAACCATGAAAATCCTTGAACTCACCAATGCCGTAATAACGAAGCTCCTGATTGGACTTAAGGTGAAAATGTCCTCAAGACTGTTTTCGCCAGTTATTATATGCATCGCTAAGAATGACTAAGAATCTCCTCATACTAACCGATTCATTCCCCTATGGTGCCTCTGAACAGTTTCTTGATACGGAGATCCGGTTCCTTGAGAAAAGCTTTGAAAGAATTACCATCCTGCCGCTCGAAAAAGGGATAAAGGGTAAGAAAAGAGATATTTCAGGAAAGATCACCATCCTTGCACCACCTTATAAAAAAATAAGCGCCAGGTTCAATCTCCTTTGTAAAGGGCTTTTCAACCTGAGCCCTGTCTTGCCGTTCCTGGCTGAGGGGATCAGGTCGGATGTTTTTACCAGCGCCGCCAGGCTCAGGATCTGGACGGCCCACTTCCTGGTAATCAGGTACCTGCTCTCCCTTGAATATCTCAGGGATAAGCAATTCCTGGAAGGGTTCGGCATCATCTATTTCTACTGGGGCCTGAGATGGAGCCAGCTGATACCTTTCCTTCCGGGCGATCTCAGACAAAAGATAGTTGTCAGGTTTCACGGGTCGGACCTTTACGAGCATACCAACAATGATTATATTCCATGGAGGAAGCAGCAGATCGAGGGAATTGGCTCGGCTGTCGTGATCTCTGAGGCCGGGAGAAAATATTTCTCCGGCAGGTATCCTTTTTTCACCGGGAAAATGGTCCTTTCCAGGATGGGCACCCCCGACCATGGCTTAAATCCTGTTCTCAAACGCGATGTTTTCACAATCGTATCATGTTCAAATCTCTACCCGGTTAAAAGGGTCGAACTGATTGCAAAAGCGCTGTCTTACGTAAACCTGAAAATTGCCTGGGTGCATTTCGGGGAGGGACCCACCAGGGCCGCTGTCGAGAGGCAAATCTCACTAATGCCGGCAAACATTATCTGCAGGCTGGCCGGGAGCGTACCTAATTCTGAACTGATGAAGTATTATTCTGAAAACCCGGTGGATCTTTTTATCAACCTGAGCAGTTCCGAAGGTGTTCCTGTCTCAATCATAGAAGCAATGTCGTTTGGCATACCCGTACTTGCAACAGACGTTGGAGGCACGGGTGAACTGGTCTCCGGAAAAACAGGAAAACTTATTCCGCCGGGAATGGATCCAGGGGCCATAGGAGAGATTATAACCCTGCTTCTAAAAAGAGAGGATTCCATTACACTAAGAGAGGCCTCCCGTGAGGTATGGTCCAATAAATCAAAGGCGGAGATGGTGTACCCGCCTTTCATTGAATATCTTTTATCGCTCTGATGAAAGGTTAATTACATTCCAATATTATCATTGTTTCCTTTATTCAAGTATTTTTGTCAACTGTACAAACAATTACAATAATCTCCGGATGAGAAGCAGCAATCTTTTTAAATCAGCTTTGCCGCACCTGGCGGCGGTGGCAATTTTCCTGGTTATTACCGTAGTTTACTTCTATCCTGTCCTGGAAGGGAAGGTTCTGCACACTAACGACAGCACCCAGGCAAGGGATGCTGCAAAAGAGATTACCGATTTCAGGGTAAAATATGGTTCGGAGCCACTCTGGACCAATGCGATGTTCAGCGGGATGCCTGCATACATGATTTCTGTGAAATTTACAGGCAATATAATCAGGTCGGCCGATACTTTGCTTAAAATCATGAAGCTTCCAATCGCCTCAATCTTTCTGACGATGCTCGGATTCTACATCCTACTTCTGATTTTCAGGGTAAAGCCGTGGCTGGCGATTGGAGGGGCAATTGCATACGGTTTGTCAACTTATTTTTTCTTTATCCTCACTGCCGGCCATAATACAAAAGCCATTGCAATAGCCTATATGGCCCCGATGATCGGAAGCATCTATTATACGTACCGGTTTGATATTTTAAAAGGTGCACTTCTGACAACCTTCTTCCTTGCCCTGGAGCTTATTGCGAACCATCCGCAGATAACATATTATTCTTTCCTCTGTGTGCTGGTACTTGTAATTGCCGAGTTCATCTGGGCCATAAGGCAAAAGGAGATCAGGAAGTTTCTCATCAGGTCAGCAGTGATGGTTATTCCGGTTCTCCTGGCCGTGGGAATGAATTTCGGGTCGCTTTATACCACCTGGGAATATGGCAAATTCTCAAACAGGGGCGGATCGAATATCGTTACTGAAAACAAGGGCAGGACAAAAGGCCTTGATTTCGAATATGCAACACACTGGAGCTACGGTATCGATGAAACAATGACACTGCTTATCCCGAATTTCAAGGGAGGCTCAAGCAAGCCTTTCGATCTCTCGTCAGGCACAGTAACTGCACTGCGCCAGAACAATGCAGGGCAGTACGCTTCAGGTTTTTACCAGTACTGGGGTACTCAGCCATGGACAGATGGCCCTGTCTATGTCGGAGCTATTATCTGCTTCCTGTTCGTGCTCGGACTTTTTATTATTAAAGGACCTGAGAAATGGTGGCTGCTTGCCGCTACGGTCCTCTCGATAATGCTTGCCTGGGGTAAGAATTTCATGCCCCTTACAAGTTTCTTCATGAATCATTTCCCGGGATATAATAAATTCAGGGCCGTGACAATGACACTTGTTATCGCGGAATTCTGCATGCCCCTCCTTGGGATACTGGCATTGAGAGAAATATTTGAAGGCAGGACCGACAGGAAGGTGCTTCTCAAAGGAATTAAGATAGCCCTTGGAATTACAGGTGGTCTCTCCCTTATCTTCATCCTTGTCCCCGGACTGTCGGGTAACTTCAGCTCCCGGTACGATCCGGGCCAGCTTCCCGACTGGCTTTCATCAGCCCTTAAGGCCGACAGGATGAGATTGCTGAGGCTCGATGCACTCAGGTCGCTTGTATTCATCCTGATGGCGTGCGGTGTCCTGCTTGGTTTCTTCTATGAGAAAGTGGGGAAAAATGCAGCAATTGCGATCCTTGGCCTCCTCTTCCTCATAGATATGTTTTCAGTAGACAAGAGATACCTAAATTCGGACAATTTTGTAAACAATACCACTATTAGGAAGCTCGAAACACCGTCGCTTGCCGACAGCAGGATACTTGCAGACAAATCATATCACAGAGTGCTGAACCTTTCGGTCAGTGTTTTCAACGATGCCTCAACCTCGTTCTTTCACAAATCAATAGGCGGATACAATGGCGCGAAGCTGAGAAGGTACGAGGAGATAACCGACAGCATTATAAACAACGACCTTATAGGTTACCAGGCTGCGAGACAAACTGCCAGGACAATGGCCGATCTTATGCCGTCGCTTGAAAGACTCTCGAACAATAATGCCATGCGGATGCTTAATGCGAAGTACTTCATTATTGATCCGAACATGGAGCCGTACACCAATACGAAGGCGCTGGGAAATGCCTGGTTTGCCGACAGTGCGGTTTTCGCCCCGAACGGGAACGAGGAGCTTTCTCTTACCGCCAGGATAGATCCAGGCAAGATAGCGGCCGTCTCAGGGGAATTCAGGAACATTGTAAGATCTTCATCATTCCGTCACCAGCCGGGTGACTCGGTAAGTCTTGAATCGTACAGGGCAAACGAGCTGGTGTACAGCTATAATGCCTCCGGCGAGAGACTTATCGTATTTTCAGAAATATGGTACCCGGCAGGGTGGAAGGCCTTTATCGACGGGAAAAAAGCCTCATATATAAGAGCGAACTGGACACTTCGGGGGATGGTCGTTCCTGCAGGCCGGCACGAAATACGTTTCAGCTTCGAACCCGATTCATATTATACGGGGAATAAGATATCTTTTGCAAGCTCTGCACTCTTCCTTATCCTGCTGGCAGGTTTCATTGCAAGGGAGTTTCTCGGAAGGAAGAAAACCGGTCAGAATGTTGCATCATAACAGCTGCCAGGTATGTGGCAGCAAAGACATTGTGCTGCTGCACACATGCACCGACCACCTGGTCACCGGTGCTGATTTTGATATTTTCACCTGCAGGACCTGTGGCTTCAGGTTCACCCAGGATATACCGGATGAAGCTGACTCCGGAAAATACTACGAATCGCCCGAATATATATCACATACCGATTCGAAAAAAACCATTTTTGAGAGGATCTACCAGGTCGTGAGAGGATACATGCTCGGCAGGAAAAAGAAGCTCACGCTTGTCAGCACCTCAATGGCAAAAGGTAATCTCCTGGATATTGGCAGCGGAACAGGACATTTCCTGGAAACGATGAACAGGTCGGGATGGGACGTGACAGGGATTGAGGTCAGCACGAGTGCCAGGGACTATTCTGCCGGTAAGTTCGGGCTGAAAGTATTCGGTCCCGGTCACATCCACAACCTGCCGGATGGTCATTTCGATTGTATTACGATGTGGCACGTGGCGGAACATATTTATGACATAAAGGGATATTTTTCAGAGGCTGCAAGGATGCTGCGCCCCGGAGGAAAAATGGTAATCGCACTTCCCAACTGCGATTCATTTGATGCTGTTCATTACTCAAAAGACTGGGCCGCGTGGGATGTTCCCCGCCACCTGTGGCATTTCAGTCCTCTTGTTTTCAGGTCATTCCTTAACGAAAACGGGTTCAGGCTGATCGAAGAACGGATACTGCCCTTCGATGTATTCTATATTTCCATACTCAGTGAGAAGCAAAGGGGATCTAAACCAGGATTTGTCACGGGAATGATTAAAGGGCTGTATTTCTCATTTCTTTCGTTCTTCAACCGGGGGAGAGCCAGTTCATTGGTATATATTGCCTGCAAGGGACCGGATCAGTAACGATCGAGCCACCTGTACCTTCTTGAATTATCACCGAACTTCATGGCAACAGTGAATTCATGAGTTCCGTAAGTTACTCTCTGAATCTCCTGCAGTGTAAAATCGACTGAATAACCGAACCACAGGTTCTGGTATTTTGCCCCTATCATTGCAATGGCAGCCCCGCTTGTCCTGTAGGTGAGACCTGCCCAGAATGACTGCTTATATATATATGTCAGGCCGGCATCAGCCTGTGGTTTCAGCTGTGTCGACATCCTGAAAATAAATGAGGGCTGAATCTCCCCGTACCGGCTCGCTTCAATGGTATAAGCTCCGAAAATGTTCACCTGTCTTGCCATCTGGAATTTTTTAAATGCCGCATCGCCCAGTTTAAGAGCCGCACCGAAAAGCTGGTCGACTGAAAAACCGGCATTGTACTTTGCGTTGAGGATATATACACCGGCGGCGGCATCGGGAATGAACACCCCTTTCCTCATATCGCTGTTCATCCAGGGTTCGTTGGGATCGTGAAAATCAATCTGCTTCTCATCCAGTTTAAACTGGTACCCCGTAAATGCAAGACCCATTGAAAGCTGGGTATTCCTGTCAATCCACATGTGATATGCATACGACAACTGGAAGCCTGTCCTCTGCATAAGCCCGCTCCTGTCGCTGAAGACATATGCTCCCAGCCCTATTCTCCCGTCCGATTTGGGCCGTACATATTGTTTCTTTGTGCTCGTCTGCCTCACGATATACTTCTTCTTCATAATCCTCGTCTGACCGCTGAAAGCAAAAGTCTGGGGAGCCCCGTAAAGACCTACCCACTGCTCCCTTGCCGTCAGGCTGTAGCTTGTATAACCATCGCTTCCCGCGACGGCAGGATTGATAAGGAACTTATTATAGAGGTACTGGCTGAAAATAGGCAGCTGCTGTGCCTTAGCAACTCCGGCCCAGAGAAGTATCACAAATATGTAAAGCAGCCTTTTCAACACAGTCAATTTAAAAAAATTTATTTCACTATGGTCACATTGCCTGTAACTGGTTTTGTACCGTTATGCAGATCAATAAGATAGAAATATGAATCTATTGGCAGCGGTATCCCATTGCTCTTCCCGTCCCATGGATTCGGGTAACCTCTTGCCGATTTCCAGACAAGCTCACCCCATCTGTTGAATATCCTGACTTCAAGTTCGGGATAAAGATTTGTTTCCTCTATTATCCAGGTGTCGTTTATATTATCCCCGTTAGGCGAGAATATGTTTGGAATGACAAGGCATGTGCTCCGCTGCGGTTCCATTTTGACGGAATCTTTCATAGCGCAATTATTGGCATCCGTTACCGTGACCCTCCACCAGCCACGCAATATGTTGTTCACGAACTGGCCCGTATAATTATTTGACCACCTGTAGGTGTATCCTCCGCCTGCAATACCTCCTGTAGCAGATGCTGTTATCTGCCCGTCGGGACTATCGGGGCAAAGTGCCTGGACCACATCGAAGGAGATCCTGATTGAGTCGGGCTGCGTGAGTATCACTGTAGTATCTGCATTGCAGTTGTTCTGATCGAGCAGAATGACCTTGTATGTTCCGGCCGGTATGTAAGTCCTGTTCCTTTCGAGGCTTCCGTCTGACCACAGGTAGCTGACTGACCCGGCATTATTCACCGGATCGACACTGATTGAACCAGTACTTCCCCCGGCACAGTTAATGTTGTACATGCCATCAGAGCTCTGAGACAAAGTAAGATTCATTCCCATCTTGCCGGGCTCTGTAAGATCGAAGCCCGATGTGGCCGTGCAGGAGTTTTTATCCGTTACCAGCACGTCGTAATGCCCGGCCTTCAGGCTGGAAATATCCTGAGTTGAAAGGTTCCCGTAAGGTGTTGTCCACTGGAAGGTATAAGGTGCAACGCCAGATGTAATGTTAAGTTTGATCGATCCGTCTGACAAACCGTAGCAGCTGACGCCGAAACCGTTATGATCTGATAACGTTCCCGTGAATACAACCGGTGGCGGCAGGCTCACAGCCGCGGAGCCCGGTGCGATACAGCCATTCACATCTGTTACCATCACTGAATACGTGCCGGCGGAAAGACCCGAAATGTTTTGAGTAACGGCGCCATTGGACCACAGGTAGGTATATGGACCGACGCCACCGGTCACGGTCAGGTTAATGCTGCCTTGTGATATACACGTCAGATCGACAGGCTGGAGGCTGACGGAAAGCGGCAAGGGCTGTGTAAGTGTTACATCAGTTGAGGTGACGCAAAGGTTCGAATCGGTAACGACAACATGGTAATTTCCAGCCTTGAGGGCATTCTGATCCTCCTGCCCGGCAACAATACCGGAGCCATCTGTTGTTGACCAGGCATACCGGTAGTTACCTGTGCTCCCTCCCGTAACGGTGAGGTTGATCATTCCTGTCCCGCCGTTACAGTTTATATTATATGCACCATCGGTAGATACAGATTTTGAAACTGAAATATTAAGTGCTGCCGGTTCCGTAAGTGTGAATGATGGCTTAGGCATAACCAGGCAGGACGAATTTGCCACATCTGTTACCGTTGCTGTGTATGTACCTGCTTTCAGTCCCGAAATATCCCTGGTAGACGCGGTAAATCCCCCCGGGCCGCTCCAGTTAAAGACATAGGAGCCGGAACCTCCCGAGATTGTCATCTTGATGAATCCGTCGTTTCCGCCCGAACATGAGATGTTATAGTTGCCGTCCCTGCTCAGCGAAAGCTGGTAACCAGACAGCAGGATTCCCGGCGGATCAGTCAGGTCGACACTGTCGAGCATATAACAATTCTTGATGTCCCTCACTTCGAGATAATATCTTCCCGCGGTAACATTATAAATACTGTCGGTATTAACAGGACCCGGTATGCTGCCTGTGACCGTGTACCAGTGATATGTATAACCTCCGTTACCTCCAATTGTTGCAGATGCCTTTACTTTTCCGTCATTATAGCCCTTGCAGGAAATGTTGTAGCCGCCCGGGAATGCCTTTTTAACAAAGGTTACTTTTATCGGGTCAGGTTCAGGCATATCTATGTAGGGCGGCAGGCCGTTCTGCAGCTTTTCATAGCATCCCTGGCTGTCCCTCATCCTTATATAGTACGCCCCTGCAGATATTCCTCCATGGTAATTATAGGGTCCTATGCTGTTCAGCACACCATGAACCACAGTATCAACATTATTCTTAAGAATCCAGTAATCCCACGGACCGATCCCTGTAGAAAAGTCAACGCTTACACCTAGGACACCATCACTGCCGCCATTACATGAGACCTGCGGATCGACAACCATGACGGAGGTGGTTTTTGAGCCGTTCAGGTCCCTGAATGAGTTGTTTGAACAGCCGAGATTGTCTGTAACTGTTGCGGTGTAGCGGCCTGAATAAAGATTGGAAATTGTTGTATTCAGGGTATCCTTGAAACCATTGGGACCCGTCCATTTTATCCTGTACGGACCGGCACCTTTTGAAAGATCGGCCCTGATAATGGCATCATGACCGGCGTCGCATGTAAGAGGTTTGATCACTGTTATTCCCTGGAGCGGTTTGGCATGAATCTTCACTTCAACCGGCGTTACCGCGCCATCAGGGCATCCGAGTGCTACGGCCCTTGGAGTCACGTAGTAGGTTACCGATTTGATTGTGTCGGAGTTATCCTGGTACGGGCCCAGGTTGAGGTTGGAGCCCTTTGGCAGGTTTGTTCCGGGCGCTGTAGGGCCAACCACAGTTCCATCGGTAACGCTTACATTATAATCAAAGGTCACATAGCCAGTCGTTAATGTTGTATATGAGTCAAGTGTTATGGCCGTTGTGCCGCCATAACATATCTGTGGTCTGGTATTGGTAATCTTGTTGGCTTTGGGAACCGGGTTGACGGTAACTGTTGCATGTATAGTGTCTCCGCCGCAGGACGTCGTTCCCGGCCCTATAGGCCTGATTGTGAAGGTAACTGTCACTGGGCTGTCATTTGTATTCAGGAACGTGCCGGAGATTGATCCGCCCACAGCTGGGATTGTCCCGCTAAGAGGAATCGCTGAAACAATTCCTGAAGGATTATTTCTTGTCCATACAAATGATGTTCCTATAACCCCATTAGTTTCGTTGAGAACAATGCTTGTGATAGCCACGTTGGAGCAGGCATTGCCCTGTATTGAAGGGGTAGCTGATGCAACGGGCCGTTTGTTGACCACAAGTGTAGCGGATGAACTCCTTGTGGATGTGCCGTACTGATCCGTAACAATACAGTAATACTTGCCGGCATCGGAGAGAGTGACATTAAGGATTATAAGTGTTCCGGGACCTGTTGTATTGAAATGTGGTCCTGTCAGTAATACGGCAGGCTCTTTGTACCAGGTATAGGTAAGATTTTTGGTTGAAGAGGCAACAACCATGAATTCCGCCCAGGAGTTGGCATATGGCATCGTTTCGCAAACTGCGGTGTCCCTGGGCTGTGTTATGATGCGGGGCCTGCTCTGTGCCAGTGCAAATTGTGTTCCTGCGGAGGACAGGTTACCCGTGAGATTATTCCTGTAAACCACATTCCCGATCGCGGCACTATGTGTCCCGTCGAGCAGCCAGCTTCCACCGGTGGTGCGCTTGATAATCCTTGTTATATCATGAATTGCGAAGGTCGTGAATCCTGTTGCATCAAGATTTATGTTGAAGTTCCCGGTTGAGAAGCCGCCATTTGCAGTCATGCTCCAGTATCCGTCCTGGTAAACCCTGGCAACCTCGTCGGGCGGATCAGGAAGCGGAAGTCCTGTTGAATCGATCAACCCAGGGGTCAGGAACTCCGAGAGAACTGTTCCTCCGACACTCACGCTGTTGGTAATGAGATTCGCCGGGTTATAATGCAGGGATGTACCCAGAGGGAAGAGGTATGTCCCTGCCTGGTTTACTCCCCTCTCGAACTTTCCAAGTATCCTTGATTGAGTGGTTGAGATATAACTGAGTGCTGATGGCAGGGGGTTGGAAAGGAGTATTTTATTCCCGCCTGAATATATGTTTCCCTGCAAAAGCGTAAGGGTTCCAAGAACTGTCACATTATTATTCAGGCCCAGAAGGTTCGACCCGGTAGCACCGGAATTATTCAGGTAGAGATTATAGAAAGTTTCTCCTCCTGGATTTGTAACAGACTGGTTTGCAGAGCCTAAAAAGTAAACGGTACTGTTCCCGGCACCGAACACGCCGCCATTATTGTTCCAGTTGCCACCGATCCGGTAGATACCATTGCCATTGGCTGTGGCGGTATTGTTAAAATTACCGGTTAATGATAATGTTCCCGCATTTGAAAGTGTGCCTGCCGTGTTAAAGGCATCCTGGGAATTGACATATGTCCCGGCCTGTATATTGATAACCGCTCCGTTATTGTTTACAACCTGGCTGTTAAGTTTCTGTGGAAGAAGAAATATGAATGAACAGAAAAGCAGGGCTGCAACCACATTTCTGTGGTTGTTTACAACTCTCCCGACTATTATAAGTTTCCTGTTCATTTAAATTGTTCCACTGCTGTCTGCCTCATCTCCACCTCATTTCCGGGTTTTATTACCTCACCCTGCCCTTCGCTGATGCTTCGGACCTCAAAGCCCGGCCCCTCTCCTAGTTTATTTTACCTCACCCCCGCCCCCTCTCCCAGGGGAGAGGGGAGAAAGAATAGGGGTGTATTCTTATTTTCCTGTTCCTACTTTTAAAAGTTCAATATCAAACACTATTGCGGAGAAGGGAGGGATGATCCCCTGTATTCCTTTTTCAGCATATGCCTGTGCCGATGGAATATATATTCTCCATGTCGATCCCGCAGGCATGATCTGCAATGTTTCCCTTAATCCCGGTATCAGGTTCGCGGGTGTGCTTTTCAGCGGGATTTTGTTCTGGTACGTGTCCTCGAATACTCTCCCGTCGGGAAGGTATCCCTTTACCATAGCGGTGATCGAATCCGTTACCTGCGGACGGATTCCTGTTCCCGCTTTAATCACGACGTAGCAAACGCCGGTTGGCAGTGTCCCGACACCTGGCTGACCCTTGAGGGCATCGAAGAGCTGTTTCTCGAGGGTCCTGCTTCGTTCAACAATCATTTTTCCCAGGTACTCATTCATTCTTTTCGGGATGCTGTCGGCGGCAACAAGAAGGGGTTTATTTGACAGCACATCATCCATCCCCCTGATGAAAAGATTGGCATTGGTAATCGAGATCCCGTTCGAAACAAGGTACTGGCCGAGGTATGCGCCCAGAATGTACTGCGAAGAATCGGCATTACTCGTGAGCTTAATGGCAGGTTGCTGCTGGGTCTGTTGAGCCTTAGTCTGTGGGATACTTTGTTTCTGAGTCTGCGGTTGCTGACAATGCACAGTCGTCGCTATAATAGTGAGAACTGATAAGACAATTATTTTCTTCATTTACAATCCCTTATTTGTATTGATTTATATAATATTTATGAATACTAATTATTTGCCCCTTTAATGATTGCAAAATTGATCACTATTGCTTCTGATAGGCTTCCCCCTGATACATTTCTTATTGTTATCCTGAAGGAGCCATTACTAACATCAGTTACTGAGCAGAGGTATCCCGCAGAAGCATTCCCCGCAATAGCTATTACCGGGATATCAGTACTGGAAACAGTGTTGTTAAGTACAGTAAATGAAACGACTGTGAAGTTTGCAAGAGCAGCATTGTTCATTGTGATTTCTCCGGTAATGTTATTAACGGTCACCGTTGTGGACTTGCTTGTTGCCTGCGTTTGTGCACTGCCCGCACCTGAAGTATATCCGATACCTGATGAACCTGAAGAAGTTATCCCTCCTGTAACTGCTAGGGAAGTACCCGTTGCGGTTCCTATATTTGGTGTTGTCAGTACCGGGCTGGTAGCCAAAACTACGTTACCACTTCCAGTGGAAGCAACATTGGTAAATCCACCTGAGCCGTTACCTGTGAGAAACGATGTCCCAGTTGTTGGTGGTGCAAAATCTACACCTGAAGAAGCAATAGACAAAACTCCTGTAGTTGTAGTATTTTTTAGCAATCCTGTACCCAGAGCACCAAGGAACTGAGCTCCCGACAGACCTGCATCTGCTGTACCCTGAACAATGAACTTATTTGAAAAAGCCACGTTAGACGATCCATCAACACTATTTCCTGCAAGATTCCTGGCAGTTGTCCATTTTGCGGCACTACCCGTCGTATTCTGATTAAGGGTTGGTACATCTGAAGCTTGAATGGTAGAAAGTACAACATTTGTTCCGTCCCCACGAAGGTAGGAACCAGAAGTCGCTCCTCCGGAAATTGCATTAAGTGCTGCCTGCTGTGTAGTCTGACCTGTACCGCCATTCCCAATTGCTACAGTGCCTGTAACATTGGTTGCCGTACCATTAAGACTGGCTGTAATTGTGCCTGCAGTGAAATTACCCGAACCGTCACGGAGAACGATTGTATTGTTGTTGTTTGAGCTTGTTGCCGTAGTTGCCGAATTGGATACCTTACCTGCTGTGCTTATCGTTGCCAGCTTCGTATCAACTATTCCTGCTGCCGGATCAATGTCCCCGTTTACTATCTGGCTCCATGAAGGACTACCTGTTCCGTTCCCGTGAAGAATAGTTGTTGATGTCCCCTGATTTGCAAAATCTGCAGATGCAAGTAATGCTGAAGTACCTCCCGTCACAAGACCTTTTGAATCGTAGGTGATCTTGGTATTCGTTCCTGCCACGATCGATCCGTTAGGCGCTACATAATCAGTTCCTGCCGTTGCTATCGACAGGGCGCCTGTCCCTCCGGATGTTTTGACAAGTCCATTGGAAACCAGGTTGGATAATGTCGAAATATTCTGTGTTGTGTTGACAGTAACCGTATTCCCTGCCCGTGTCAGTCCTGTCGAGAATGTCAATGGAACCTCGTATGCTCCTGCATTGGTAAAGGCTGCACTTCCCAGAACACCTCCGCCGCCAATATTCAGTGTCGAACCGTCGGTACCGGCAAGTGTTAAAGTATTGCTCGATGTAAATGTCTTACCATCAGCTATTGTAAGGGTCGAACCCGTTGCTGGCGCTGTGATTGCAACCTTGTTTATACTCGTTGCTGTTGCCAGGCCAAGTACAGGTGTGATCAGAGTCGGTGAATTATCCATTACGAATTTCGATCCCGTTCCTGTCTGTGATGCAACACTTGTAGCATTGCCTACACTCGTTATCGGCCCTGTCAAATTAGCATTGGTAACTACTGTGGTTGCATTACCAATACTGGTAACCATTCCTGTCAGATTAGCATTAGTGGTTACGTTGCTTGCTGTACCATTAAGAGTAGCTGTAATTGTGCCTGCACTGAAATTTCCAGAGCCATCACGGAGAACAATCGTATTGTTGTTGTTTGAACTTGTTGCTGAAGTTGCCGAATTGGATACCTTACCTGCTGTGCTTATCGTTGCCAGCTTCGTATCTACTATTCCTGCTGCCGGATCAATGTCCCCGTTTAATATCTGGCTCCATGAAGGATTACCTGTTCCATTCCCGTGAAGAATAGTTGTTGATGTCCCTTGATTTGCAAAATCTGCTGAAGCAAGCCCCAGTGTAATGTTCCCCGATAAAGCCTTGCCGTTGATGGTAGTAATGGTGGGAACCTTATTCGCAAGATCGCCGATAAGACCCGTCACCTGGCTCTCTGTTATATTCGGAATATCCGTCCCGGTTGCAGTACTGATACTAACTCCATCACCTTTCAGTAATCCAGTCAAAGATGTTGTCGTTGTTGCTGTAACATTGTCCAGTGTAAAGTTCCTGTCAGGTACCGTTATTGTCCTTGTTGTCCCGGTCGTTATTCCAGATAATGCCAGGCTCGCCTTCTTTGTATTATCAGTCAGATCCGCAAAATAATTGTTGATAAGAGATTTCCCGTTAAGGTCCACGTTCCCTGTCGCCCCGCTGTATGGAACCTTGTTGCTCCCTAATGTCGTAGAGATGTTGTCAGCATAAGCAGTCGTGGCAAGCTTCTGCGAGTTGTCATTCGCCGGTTGAGTGGTCGCTGTCGTTCCATTTGGAAGCAACGGCGTGCCTGAAAGGTTGCCTGCTGTTCCGGTGGTATTGGCGGCATTGTTGGGTATATCTCCGCTCAGAAGTACCGGAAGCTGTGCATGTGGCAGGGTTCCTGTTGTAATATCCGTAGCCGAAATCGTGATATTTGAACTTAACGGATGCCCGTTTACCGTTGTGCTCGTTAGCGCCCTGTTCGAAAGATCTGCAATCAGACCCGTCACCTGGCTCTCGGCTATGTTGGGTATATCCCCTCCCGTCGCTGCGGCAAATCCCCCCGAACCGTCGGCCTTGAGCAAGGATGTTCCTGAAGTAGCAGGTGCATAATCAGTGCCAGATGTTGCTATTGACAAAGCTCCTGTCCCGGTGGTTGATTTTAATATACCGGTGGCAAGTCCTGATGTTCCTGCACTGTAATCCGTCCCGCTTGTCGCTGCAGAAAGTGACGTTCCATCTCCCTTGACCATCCCGTTTACCGTAGTCGATAATGTGATGGCCGGTGTCGTTGTCGGGTTGGTTACTGTTCCTGCCAGACCATTACCCGTTAACACTGATACCGAGGTGACTGTCCCTCCCAGACCCGTCGATGTAAGTGTGTTGCCTGTCAGCGTGAGACCGCTGCCAAGAATGATCTCCTGGACCGGCGTTGTGGTGCTTGAACTGCCCAGCAGCCTGCTTGTCGCGCTCACATTCTGCATCTTGCCGTAGGTCACCGCATTATTTGAGATCAGTGTTGTTACAGATCCTGCCGTTGTCGTGACATCTCCTGTAAGTGCAGGGAACCTCGCATCGGCAAGGGTGCCGGTTGCATTCGTCCCCGACAGATCAACCGGGTGTACTGAAAGAACCTGGTTTAGCAATGTAAGATAGTTTTCACTTCCCGCTCCCAGGGTTACATCTCCGGTGTTGGTACCCGACACGGTGGCATTATCTGCTGCATCGAGTGTCTTGCCCGCGGCTATGGTGAGGGTGCCGCTGCCCGCAGTTATCGTGTTCCCGTTGATGGTCTTGTTCGTCAGTGCCTCATTGCCCGCAAGGGTGGCCAGTGTACCGCTTTGTGGCAATGTAACACTTGTTGTGCCTGTAGTTGTAAGTGTAACATCGTTTGCAGGCGTCGTTGTGAAGGCTCCGCCCGTTATTACGTTTCCTCCAAGAGTTATTGTGCTGGACCCGTTGTTTACCCCGGTGCCACCATTTGCCGACGGCAGAACACCTGTCACCTTGCTCGTAAGATCAATTGAAGTATTGGCTATATCCGCGTTGCCTATCTGTCCCCACGACGGGTTACCCGACGCATTGCCATGCAGCACCGAACTGACAGTTCCCTGGTTGGCAAAATCTGCCGATGCAAGGATAGCATCTGCACCTGACGTAACCAGGCCTTTCGCATCATAGGTGATCTTTGTCTTAGTGCTTCCCGTGATGGGTGCATTAGGTGATACGTAATCTGTACCCGCTGCTGCTATTGACAAAGCTCCTGTCCCGGTGGTTGATTTTAATATACCGGTGGCAAGTCCTGATGTTCCTGCACTGTAATCCGTCCCGCTTGTCGCTGCAGAAAGTGACGTTCCATCTCCCTTGACCATC
>Ga0335069_10005544_pt1 | contig 18530 bp, 13 predicted proteins | sample Lox_Sample_11_FD_206714 | JGI IMG/M metagenome (GOLD analysis project Ga0335069, IMG submission 206714) | Soil microbial communities from Loxahatchee National Wildlife Refuge, Florida, United States - Lox_Sample_1.1 | ecosystem: Environmental > Terrestrial > Soil > Wetlands | place: USA... | reverse complement strand
GCTCGGGGCCGAGATCGAGATCCTGCTCTTCGGCTCCGAACAAGGGGTGGCCGAAGCGGCAGATGCGGTCCACGCCGTCCACGTGCCGGAGCTCGAACAGAACGAGAACGGAACGCCGCTCGTCAGTGACCTCTTCGCTCGCGCTCAGGCACGGGCGAGGTTCGATGAGTTGTGCTACGTCAACGCCGACATCCTCCTGCCGCCGTCTCTTCTGCCGGCGATCGAGGGCGTCCGCGAGGTCGCAGAGTCCGCGCTCATCGTCGGACAGTGTCGCAACCTCGAGGTCGACCGGGGGATCGACGGATGGGACACGGCGATGGAGCGTGCCGCGATGGGCGCGCCTCTCCGTGGTCCCGGCGGGATCGACTACCTCGTGTTTCCTCGCGGCCTCTTCGACTCCTTGCCGCCGTTTGCGTTGGGGCGTGCAGGGTTCGACAACTGGCTCATCTGGTATGCGCACTCCAGGAGAGTCCCGGTCGTAGACGTGACATCTGTCGTGCCGTCGGTGCACCAGAACCACGAGTACGAGCACGTCCCCGGAGGCAAAGAGGAGGCGTACTTCGGAACCGAGGCGTGGCGCAATCACGAGCTCGCCGGAGGTCAGCTCCATCTCTTCAACATCGACGACGCGACGCACCGGTTCACGCGGGAAGGGCTCCGACGGAACGGTCTCGCCCCGCTTCGGACCTTTCCACCGCTGCGGTGGCTCGCGCTGCGAGCGGGCGAGCTCGAGCGCTGGCTGAGAGGCGCGTCCGTCCCCAAGCCCGCGCGGACGGGTCTGTAGCCGCATCAGTGCAGACGATCCTCCACATCGTCGGGGCGCGCCCGAACTACATGAAGATCGCTCCGATCCACGCCGCGCTCCGGGCGACCGGCGCGGCAGAGCAGGTACTCGTCCACACCGGGCAGCACTACGACGCCGAGCTGAAGGACGTCTTCTTCGACGACCTCGCCCTGCCGCGCCCGGACATCGAGCTTGATATCGGCTCCGGATCTCATGCCCAACAGACGGCTGCCGTCCTCGTCGGCATCGAGCGCGTGCTCTGTGAGATCCGTCCGGCGGCGATGGTCGTCGCGGGAGACGTCAACTCGACGCTCGGGGCCGCGCTGGCCGCGGTGAAGCTGGAGGTTCCAGTCATCCACGTTGAAGCGGGACTTCGAAGCTTCGACTGGTCGATGCCCGAGGAACACAATCGTCGTCTCGTCGATCACGTCTCGGCACTGCTCCTGACGCACTCGGAGTCCGCGGACGAGAACCTCCGAGCCGAGGGGATCGTCGGAGACCGCGTCGTTCGCGTCGGGAACACGATGGTCGATTCGCTGCTCGTCCACCTCGAGAGCGCCGAGCGGGTTGCGAGCTGGAAGGAGCACGGGCTCGAGCGGGGCTCGTACGTGCTCGTCACGTTGCATCGGCCGGCGCTCGTGGACTCGAAGCACCTTCTCAGCCGCACGTTACGGGCGCTCGGTGAACTCGCTCGGGAAGTCCCGGTCGTGTTTCCGGCTCACCCGCGGACCCGGGCGAGACTCGAAGCATTCGACATCTCCGTGCCTCCGGGAGTGCAACTCCTCCATCCGCTCTCGTACATCGCCTTCCTCTCGCTCCAGGTCGGTGCGCGTGCGGTCATCACCGACTCCGGCGGCATCCAGGAGGAAGCCACAGCGCTCGGCGTGCGGTGCTTCACGTTCCGCGCCAACACGGAGCGCCCGATCACCGTCAGTACCGGCACGAACGTTCTGCTCGGCATGGAGCCGGAGCGACTGATCGAGGTTGCAGCGCTGTCGGCCACGCCGGCGGAGCGCCGACAGCGTCCGCCGCTGTGGGACGGTCATGCCGGAGAGCGCGCGGCGGCGGCGATCACGCGTCTGCTCTCGGGCGCGATCCGCGGGGACGCAACGCCCTTCGTGGAACGGGGTTAGACTCGGGCGATGGGCGTCCTGCAGGCGTGGGCGGCGGACACGCGGCGGCGACGCACGGTCGGGTTCGCGTTGCTCTTCCTCCTCGGACTGGGGATCCGATGCGTGCTCCTCCCGTACAAGGGCACGTTCGACATGGTCGACTACGCGGACTGGGGGCAGCGCGTGCGCGCTCACGGCCTGGCGCAAACCTTCGTTCAATACCCCCTCGTCAACCAGTTGTTCGCCTGGGAGATCTCGCTCGCGGACAGCCTGAATGTCTCGGTGTGGACGGGACTCAAACTCGGAACGCTCGTCTTCGACGTCGGGATCTTCGTTGTGCTGGCCCTGCTGCTCCGACGCTGGCGGGCGAGTCCGTGGTGGGCACTCCTCTACTGGCTGCACCCGTACTTCATGTCGCTCACGTGGCTGGGTTACATCGATGCTCCGGTCGGGTTCTTCATCCTGCTCGGGATCCTTGTTCTGTCGTGGCGGGACACATGGGGTGTGGCCGCCCTCGCCGGTGTCGCGCTCGGACTGGCGCTGATGCAGAAACCGCAGGCGGTGACCGTGGTTGCCGCTGTCGCGAGTCTGCTCGTCGCACTGCTCTTCGTGCACCGCGGACGTGTTGGCCGCGACGAGGCTCGCCTCGGCGTCCTGCTCGGCGGTGTCGCAGTCGTGTTCGTCGCATACTCCGCGTACTTCCACAAGCTTGGATACGGCTGGACGCATCTGGTCGGCGGATACCTGCCCGGCAGCCTGGCGACCCAATCCAAGGGTCTGACCGAGAACATGCTCAACATCTGGTACCCGGTGGCGAATGCCTACGCCCCGAGGGGACAGCCGCTCTACACCGTCGACAAGCCGGCTGTCTTCCATGATGTCGGATCGGCTCTGGTGGCGATCGCGTTCGTCATCAGCGCAGTTGCGGTCGCGTACGGTTGCCGCCGTCGTGCGCTCGCGGTCTCAGTCCTCCTGGTGGCCGCGCTGTGGACGCTGTCGCTGCCGATGCTCGGCACACACGCCCATGAGAACCATCTGTTCTATGGGTTGCTGCTCACGCTGCCGATCGTCGCAATCGCACGCATACGGAATCTGACGATCGCGTACGTCGTGCTTCTGACCGCGGACGGCATCAACGTCGCGGTGAGGTATACGTTCGGCCTCAGCCATCTGACCAAATGGCCGGTCGTCAACAACCTCTCGTCCTTCTACAACGGGACACGGCTGCCGCCGCTCGTCACCGCATACGTCGCGATTGCCGCCTGGCTGATGGTGATGGCCATCGTCCTCCGGGTCGCCGCCGGAAGGACGAGCGCCCCGGTGCGCGAGCCCACGCCGCTGCCGGAGCCGGCCGCCTCGTAATCCGCCGGGCCGCGCGGGTCAGTCGCCGTCGGCGACGTCGAGCAGAACGCGCTCGAGCCTTTCCGCCTGGGCCGAACGGAGCCGCTTGCGCGCGAACGTGCGTCCGCGCTCGCCCATCTCGGCGGCCTCGCCGGGGTGCTCCGCCAGCCAGCGGAGCGCGGTCGCGAGGGCTTCCGCATCCTCGGGGGCGACGACGACTCCTCCGCCGGCGTGCTCCAGGAGGCGAGCGGACTCGCCCGCCGCCGACAGGACGATCGGCTTTCCGGTCGCCATGAAGTCGACCATCTTCGACGGTACGAAATCGGCGAACGTCGGGTGTCCCGAGAGCGGGACGAGCAGGGCGTCGCTCGCGGCGAGGAGGCGGGGAATCTGCTCGAGCGGGACCTGGTCGTGAAAGCTGACGTTCGTGAGTCCGTGCTCCTGCGCGCGGAGGAGCAACGGCTCCCGCAGCGGGCCGTCGCCGACGAACGCGAACTCGAAGGAGTCGTCGACGAGGATGGCCGCCGCGTCGAGCACGCTGGGCAGCGCCTGAGCGATGCCGAGCGTTCCTGCGAACATGACGACGAAACGGTCGTCCTCGACACCGAGGTCGGCACGGCCCGTCCGGTCGCCATCGACGAAGAACGTCTCGAGCGTGCCGTTCGGGATCAGCACCGGCGGACGCTGGAGCGCCGCCACCCGCTCGACGTGACGGCAGAACGGTTGTGTGACGGCGACGATCTGCGCGGCCTCGCGATAGAGCCAGCGCTCGAGCTCCTCCGCGAGAGAGCGTGTCACGCCGCCCGAGATTTGATCGAGGCTTACGGCTGCGGCGGGCCATAGATCGCGCACGTCGAGCACGAGTGGAGCGCCGTTCATCCGCGCTATCACCGCTCCTGCGACGCCGGTGAACAGGGGCGGCGTGGTCGCGAGGACGATGTCCGGCCTGCCGGCGAGCGGTGCGACGAGCGTCGCCAGGCTCATGTACGAGAGGTAGAAGGCCATTCGCGTCCTCTGCGTCTTCTCTTCGGTCGCGTTCACCCAGACGCGGATGACGCGGTAGTCGTTCGAACGGTCGTCCTCGATCAGCCGCCCGGCGTACTCGGGCGGGATGACGCCATGCGGGTGGTTCGGGAACTCGCAGATCACCGTGACGTCGTGACCACGGGCGGCGAGGTACTCGGCGAATGCCTGCATCCGCGTCTGGGTCGCGCCGATCTCCGGCGGGAAGTACTGGGACAGCAGGAGCACCTTGAGGCGACGTACCGCTGTTCCTGCATGCGTCCGCGTCGATGCCGAGAGCGCGGGCGTCAGCGGTCGTGAGTGCGGCCCGACGATGCGTCGCTGACGAGGCGACGATGTCTCGAGCAGCGTTCGGTACAGGCGATCGATGTCGTCGACCAGACGTGGCACCGAGTAGCGAGGAACGACGAACGCCCGTCCCGCCTCGCCGAACTGCGCCCGCCGGACTGCATCCTCTCCGAGTCGCGCGAGCCCGTCCGCGATCGCGTCGACGTCACCGGGGGCGACGAGCAGACCCGTCTCGCCGTCGCGAATGATGTCGGGTACCCCGCCGACCGCGGTTGCGACGACCGGCAGCCGCGCGGCCTGAGCCTCGATGATCGTGGCAGGCGTTCCCTCGCTCGTCGACGTCAAGCTGAACAGGTCGAGGGCCGCGTAGACGTCTGCGACGTCGGCCCGGTATCCCGTGAAGTGGCACCGGTCGAGAACTCCGAGGTCGCGTGCGAGCTCGGTCAGCATCGGTCGCAGCGGGCCGTCGCCGACGAGGACGAGGTCTCCGTCCATTCCGTCCCGGCGCGCCTTCGAGAAAGCGCGAATGAGGTCGTCCGCGCGCTTGATCTCGGTCATCCGGCCAAGCCAGCCGATCACGAGCCGACCGTCCGGGATCCCGAGCTGCTCTCGCAGGCGCGTGCGTGCATCGGCGCTTGCTCGCGTCCGCTGCTCGAGATCGAGCCCGAGCCGGATCACCGAGATTCGGCTCGGCGGAGCGACTCCGAGCGAGACGAGATCGTCGCGGACCTCCGGACTGACGGCGATCAACGCATCGCTCAGCCGGGCCAGGTTCCGTTCCAGCTGCAGGAAGACTCGCGTGGCGACCGGGCCGAAGTAGCCGCGGAGGACGTGGCCGTGGAACGTGTGGATCACGACCTTCGGTCGATCCCGCCCGGACGCGACTGCGGCCGCGCGGCCGACGGCGCCCGCTTTCGCCGTGTGCGTGTGGAGAATGTCCGGCCGGATCTCCCTGATCAGCGAGCGGAGGGCGAGCACGGCCCCCATGTCCGGCGCCGGAGAGATTGCGCGTTGGAGCTCGGGGACGTACCGCGGCCGGACCTGGAGCTCCTCCGCGACGTACGACATTGACCCCTCCTCTTCGCCGACGCGCCCGGCGACCAGCGTCGTCTCGTACCCGCGAACGTCGAGGCCGTGCGTGAGATACGAGACATGCAACGAGGGGCCGCCGACGTTCAGGCGGGCGATCACGCGAAGGACGCGAATCGGCTCAGACATGTCGGATCTCGCCGGCGGTGCCCGCATTCATGGGCCGAAGGGTAGAGCGGACGACGGCGCAGCTGCGGCGGATCCCGGCCGAGACGGCCTGCAAGACTCTCGCCGTGCGCGTCGTCGTCGACTGCCTCGCCGCCCGGACGGGTGGCGGGCTCACCTATCTGCGCTCGATCCTCGGAGCGGCGCTTGCGGTGGACCCGGAGCTCGAGCTCGTCCTGCTGACCGCCGATCCGGCGCTGCTCGCGGTGCTCGAGGACGACCCGCGCGTGCAGACGGTCAGCCCGCTCGGTCCGCGCCCATCCGTCGCCCGTCGCGTCGCCTTCGAGCTGAGCGGGCTGGGTCGGGTCGCCGCCCGTCACCGCGCGGACGTCCTCGTCTGCCCGTCCGAGATCGCCCCACTGACGTCACCAGTGCCCGTCGTCGTCGGCTTCCAGAATCCGAACCTCTGGGAGCGCCCGCTGCCGCTTCCGCTCTCGCAGCGGGCTCGGCTTGCCGCCCTTCGACACCTGGCGCGTGCATCCGCCCGGCGCGCGGCCGCCTGCACCTTTGTCTCCGAGCATCTCCGGGAGGCGGCGTCGGTGGAGCCGAGCGGCGCCGAGTACGTCGTCGAGCCGCCCGTCGACCCGATCTTCTCGCCACGTCCGCAGGTGCCGGCCCGCTTCGCCAGGCTTCAGCCGTACGTGCTCACGGTCGCGGACGTGTACCGCTACAAGAATCTCGGCGTGCTCGTCGACGCCGTTGCGCGGCTCGGCCGGCCGGACCTGCGACTCGTGGTGGCCGGTCGGCGCATCGAGCGGGCCGAGACGGATCGGCTCGACCGCCGCGTGGCCAAGCTCGGACGCGAAGGCAGCGTGACCTTCCTCGGGTCGCTCCCGCTCGAGGAGATGCCCGGCCTCTATACCGGTGCGGCATGCTTCGCGTTCGCCTCGCTGATCGAGAGCTTCGGCTTCCCCCCGTTGGAGGCCATGGCGTGCGGCGTTCCCGTGGCGTGCGGTAGGGCAAGCGTGATGCCCGCGATCCTGGGCGATGCACCGGAGTGGTTCGATCCGCGCGACGCCGAGGCAGCCCGCGCCGCGATCGCGCTCGTGCTGAACGACAGCGTCGCGGCCCGTGCGGCCGTCGCTCGCGGGCTCGAGCAGACGAAGCGGTTCTCGCCGCAGAGGGCGGGAGAGGCGCTTGTCTCGGTGCTCCGAGCGACGGCTGCATACCATCGAATCCCATGACGGTCGCGAAAGTCCTCTTCTGGGCGTCGGCCGGCGCGCTCGTGTGGACGCATGCGGCGTACCCGGCCGCGGCGCGGGCGCTCGCCCGCGTGCGCGCGCGGCCTGTGCGGGTCGACGACGAGCTGCTCCCGACGGTCGCCGTGATCGTCGCGGCGCACGATGAGGAGACCGTCATTGAGCGGCGCGTGGAGAATCTCCGCGAGCTCGACTATCCGGCCGACCGCCTCGAGCTCGTCGTCACCTCCGACGCGTCCACCGACCGGACCGAGCAGCTCGCCGAGGCAGCCGGCGCGCGCGTGATCCGCAACCCGCGCGGCGGCAAGGTCGCCGCCCAGGACAGCGCCGTCCGGCAGACGCGGAGCGACGTCGTCGCGTTCTCCGACGCGAACTGCACCTGGGCGCCCGACGCGCTCCGCAAGCTCGTCCGCTCCTTCGCCGACCCGGACGTCGCATACGTCTGCGGCCGGCTCAACCTCGAGTCGGAGGACGGCCGCAACAAGGAGGGCCTTTACTGGCGCTACGAGCTCGCGCTCCGAGCCGACGAGTCTCGCATCGACTCGGTCACCGGCGGCAACGGCTCGATCTACGCCGTGCGCCGTGAGGACTACCTCGAGGTCGACCCCCGCTTCGGGCACGACCTGTCGTTCCCGTACCGGATGGTGCAGCGCGGCCGCCGCGCGGTGTACGAGCCCGAGGCGAACGCGTTCGAGAAGGCGACGCCGACGACCGAGGACGAGTACCGGCGCAAGGTGCGGATGTTCGAGCACTGCTGGGCGATCGTCGTCGAGGGGAAGATGCTCCGGCGGCTGCGCCCGCTCTACTTCGTCGAGGTCGTCTCGCACCGCCATCTCCGCTACGGGAGCGGGCTGCTCCACGTCGTCCTCCTCGGCTCCTCGATCGCGCTCATCGGCGAGGGCACGATCTACCCGGTCGCCCTTGGCCTGCAGCTCGGCGTCCTCGCCGCCGCGGCGGTCGGGGTCGGCGTCGCGCGCTACTACGTCCTCGTCACGTGGGCGACGCTCGAGTCGCTCTTCAACTACGTGCGCCGCGGCGTGCCGGTGACCTGGGAGGCCGCAGAGGGGACGCGCTGAGCCGCGCCGGTCAGCCGCCGACGAGCTTGACGGTGACGCCAGCGCTCTTCGCCTCCGCGATGATCGACTCGCCTACCGCCTTGTTCGGGACGCCCGTCTCGATGACTCGGTAGAGCGCGCAGCCGAGCTGTTCGACCTTCGCCTGGACGAACCCGATGGCGGCAACGTGCTTCTGGAGGGCCTGCGCTGCATCCGAGGTTCGCGTGCGTCCGAACTCGATCGCAAGGCCCTGCTCCTCGGGCGGGGCGCCGCATCCGCCGACGGCCTGGCGAGGAGCGCCGTTGACGAACACCGCGAATGCGCCCGGCCGCTCCGCGACCTTGACGAGCGACACACTCTTGCACGCCGCCCAGAACGACGAGTCGGCGCGCCGTCCGAAGACCTTCCGCGTCTCGTCGTCCTCCAGGAGGACGAAGACGCGGTGCCCGGGAAGCTGCGCGCACGACTGCGGCGCCTCGAGGTCGACCTGATCGAGGTAGAAGAACCGGAGGCGGCCGTCGTATGTCAGGAGCCTGTCGCCGGGATCGACTTGCGGCTCCACCGCTGCGATCTCGGCTGCAAAGTCCCCTCCGAGGGCGAGGCTTCGCGTGGAGGCGGCGTTCGACAGGCCGGAGAAGCCTCCGGCGCGAAGCTGCTGCCACCCCGAGCTGCCGAGCCCGTTGATGTTGTACGTCGCGAGGACGACGAGGACGAGCAACCCGCCTGCGGGGACTGCGACGAGCCACGCCGACCGCCGTTGGGCGCCCGCGAAGACCGGGAGCAGCGTCCATGTGATCAGCAGCAGCAGCGGCGGCCAGGCCGGCGCGAGGAGTCGGCTGTCGTACACGGCGTCCACGCTCCAGAGCACGAGGGTGGGCGTTGCCCACACGAGCAGACGCGCGAGCCTGAGACGGTCCGGGACCGCATCGGGCGGCGAGTCGAGGGCGAACAGCAGCGACGCGGCCAGGACAAGGACGGCGAGCTGCTCGGTCGTTCCGCCGGTCCCGAGGATGCCGACGCGGAGGCCGTGCGCTCCCGAGAGATGCGGGCCGAGCCAGGCCCACACCGAGGCTAGCGAGAAAGCGAGGAGCACCGCGGGCCGATGGCGGGCGGTCGCGAGTCGCGCGATTGCGTAGACGAACGCGAACCACAGGATAACCCTGAGATCCGGCCCGAGCCAGCCGCCGTCGAGGAGGACGCCGCGCCGCATCTGGTCGGCGAGCTGCGAGTAGAAGACGCCCGTTGTCCCGAATCGGAGAAACGCGGCAAGGCTCAGATGGACATAGTTCGCCTGGCTAAGGTCGTAGACGAGGCCGCCCAGGAAGCCGAGTCCGACCGCGAGCAGTGCCCAGCCGCGACGCCGGAGGTCGCTCCGAGGTCCGATGAGAATGGCTCCGCCGAGCCCCAGGAGGGCGGGGAGCGCGGACGGCTTCGTGAGGACGGACAGGAAGGCGGCGACGCCGACGAGCGGAAGACGGGCGCGCCCGAGTTTCCGGGCGAGCAGGAGCGCTCCGGTCAGGGCGATCATCGCGGCGACCGGGATGTCCGTCAGCCCGGCCGCGATGTAGCGATCGAAGTACGTCACGGTCAGAACGAGAACAGCTGCGAGTGCCGCGGCGAACCGGCGGTACGGCGGTGCGGTGCGGCCGGCTGTCCAAGCGACGCTCAAGACGAGCAGCACCGAGAAGGCGAGGCTCAGGAGGCGCCCGAGCGACTCGTGGAAGCCGAAGACACTCCAGACGAGCCCTTGCAGCCAGAGGAACAGCGGGCGTTGATAGTCGCCCGCAGTCGCCTCCGCGAAGTGGAAGCTCGGGAAGTGCTCGGCGATCAGGCGCGACCACGTCCCGAACGACATTGCGTCCCACTCGCCGTACGGCAGCGCGATCGCGATTGGAATGGTCATGAGCAGGAAGATGACAGCGAGACCGACGTAGACGCGCGTCGTGATTGACAGCGATCTTGCGGCGGGGGCTGAGTATCGGTGGTCGAGAGAGGGCGTCGGCCAGAGGGCTCTCACGGCAGGGCCGATCGTCTCACACTGCGGCATCGTGGGAATACGAGCCGGAACCCCGGATCGAGCTGCCTCGCTGTCGCCGCGAGCGCGCTTCCCTCGCCGACCCGCGGCAGCACGGTGAGGCTCCACCCGGCCGGGCGGAGCGACGGCAGCATCGCGATCGCGGCGAGGGCCGCGGCCAGCAGGCCGTAGGCCGCCGGCACGGGCACGCGTGCGAATGAGGCTCGGTTCACGGAGGACGAGATGGTAGAACGGCGGAGCCATGACCGCGGCCACACCCGAGCTCACCGTCGTCATGCCCGTCTACAACGAGCGGGAGACGGTCGAGCGCGCCGTCGAGTCGGTGCTCGAGGCGGACCTCGGCGATGCGTTCGAGGTGCTGATCGTGGACGACGGCTCGGTCGACGGGACGCGCGAGCTGCTGCGCGGGCGGTCCTGGCCGGATCCGGTGCGGGTCCTCTACCACGACCGGAACCGCGGCAAGGGGACGGCGATCCGCACGGCGCTCGCCGAGGCGCGCGGCCGCTACACGGCGATCATGGACGCCGATCTCGAGTACGACCCGCGCGACATGCATCTCCTGCTCGAGCCGCTCCGCAACGGCGACTCGAGGGCGGTGTTCGGCACGCGGGCCTTCCAGTCCCACTCCGCGTTCAGCTTCTGGTACGTCGTCGGCAACCGCGCCGTCACTCTCGTCGCCAATCTCGTCTACAACAGCTGGATCTCCGACCTGATGACGGGACAGAAGGCGATCGAGACGGATCTCTTCCGCACCCTCGACCTGCGCGAGCGCGGGTTCGCCATCGAGGCCGAGATCACGGCGCGGCTCCTCGGGGCGGGCGTGCGCATCTACGAGGTTCCGGTCGGCTACCGCGCGCGCACGCGCGAGGAGGGGAAGAAGCTGACGGCCCTCGACGGGCTTCGCGTCCTCGCCACGCTCCTCCGCTGCCGGGTCGCGTGACCTGAGTCGACCTGTGGGCTAGCGCGGGAAGCAGGCCTCGACCGGGCCGAACCACCGCTTCTGCCCGGTGCACGGGAGCGCCGAGTTGTCGGTGAGCCGGATGCGGATCGTGACGAGTCGCGTCGTTCCCTCCGGCACCTGGAGGTGGCCCCAGGCGAGGTACTCGGCCGGAGCGCTTGCGACATGCAGGTTGCGTGCACGCGCCGCCTTCGCGAGCGCCGCCGTGTCGTCGTAGACGACCCAGTAGGCACCTCCGGCGCCGCCGTGCCGCTGGACGAACGCCTGGAACGAGAGGGTGAAGGCGACGAAGGCCGCGGCGAGGGCGCCCGCCGCCGCAAGGGACACGACGGCCGAGCGACGCCGGCTGAGGAGCGAGGTCGAGTCGTGGAGGCCGAGCGCGGCGAGCAGGAACGACGCCGGGTAACTGACGAGGAGGTAGTGCGGCCCGACGCCGCTCCGGGACGACGACACGTATGCGAGGCAGATCCCGACGAGCCAGATCAGGAGGAGCGCGCGGCGCGCCGTGTCGGTCGCCGGGTGGCGGCCGTCGCGCAAGATCCGCCCGAGAGACGTCGCCATCCCGACCACGAGGAGGGTGATGACGACGATCCCGGCCGCACGGCCGAGTGTCCATGGCGGGCCGCCCTCGTGGTGCGCGCCGGTGAGGAAGGTCCAGCCCCCTGCGCTGACGAGGTCGACCGTCCACCGGACCGCCTCGACGATTCCCGTACCCGGAGTTCCACCGTGGCCGCGGCCGTTGTTCACGACCAGGCTGAAGTCGTGGAAGCCGTGCTTCGCGTTGTGGGCGAGCCAGGGGGCGAGTACGACGATGCCGATGCCGACACCGGCCGTGATCGCACGCCAGTCGACGTCGCGCCTCCGGTAGAGGAGCAGCGCGCCGATCGGGAGGATGAGGGAGACCGCCGACAGGTTCAGCGAGATCGCGACGACGAAGAGCACGGGTACGAGCAATGCGACCCGGGTTCGATCGCGCTCGAGCACGACGAACATCGTCCACAGCAGCGCGACCGTCACGATCGGCAGGAAGTCCTGTTGCCACAGGAAACGGCCGAAGAACACTGCCCAGGGAGCGGTCGCGAACAGTGCGATGGTGGTCGCGGCCACCGTGCGGCCGAACCGCGGGCGCACGGCAACGTACGTCAGCGCAATCGCGACGACGGACAGGACGGCGACCGACACCGTCGCGAACGTCGCGCCGTCGTGGATCGCAACGAGGGCGGCGACGAGGTAGACATAGAGCGGCGGGTTAGCGGCGCCGGAGCTCGACGTCAATCCGATCGTGCGTATGTCCCCGTGGAGGATGTCGTGTGCGATTCGCAGCGCGACCGCCTGATCGTCGTGGAACCCCATGATCCCGAGGTGTCGCAGCCGCAGCCACGCGGCGAGCGCGAGGATCGCCGCCACCCCTGCGGCTTCCCAGCTCAGCCACCGGAACCGACTCGCATGCGGATCGACCACGTGCGGTTGTTAGCACGTGCGCGCGCGACCGGGTTGCCGGACCGGTCGGCGGGCGGCGAGGCCGACAGACGGCGTAGCCTGACTCCCCATGAACCGGCCGGCCGACATCGCGATCGCGGGGACCGCGCTCGTCGTCACGAGTCCGCTGCTCGGGATCGCGGCGCTCGCGACGAAGCTCGGCGACCGCGGACCCGTGCTCTACCGGCAGACGCGCGTCGGCAAGGACGGCGTCGACTTCGAGCTGCTGAAGCTCCGCACGATGATCGTCGGCGCCGAGAAGGTCGGCGCCGGCTTCGCGGTGAGCGAGGGCGACCCGCGCATCACGCGCGTCGGCCGCGTCCTGCGGAAGCTCTCGCTCGACGAGCTGCCGCAGCTGTGGAACGTCGTCCGCGGCGAGATGAGCGTCGTCGGGCCGCGGCCGACGCTGCGCTACCAGGTCGAGCGCTACACGCCGCACCAGCGGCGGCGGCTCGAGGTGAAGCCGGGGATCACCGGCTGGGCGCAGGTGAACGGCCGCGCGACGCTGCCGTGGGACGAGCGGATCGAGCTCGACGTCTGGTACGTCGAGCACCGCTCGCCCTGGCTCGACCTGAAGATCCTCGCGAAGACGCCGCTCGCGCTCTTCGGCGGCACGTACAAGGGCGCACGGGGTGGCTGGAAAGCCGATTCTTGAACGGGTGACACCCGAGAGGGTCGCCGTCGGCTTCGCGATCCTCGCGGGCCTGATCGTCCTCTGGAACGCCTCCGCCTACCCTGCCGGGGCCGGCTACGACGCGCCCTCGCACCAAGAGTACGCCGACTTCCTCGTCCAGCACCTGCGGCTGCCGGTGCGGGACGAGACGCCGGAGTACTACTCGCCGCCGCTCTACTACGCGATCGCGGGCGCCGTCACCTGGGTCGGCCGCCAGGCGGGGCTCGGCGAGCCGCACAAGCTCGGGCAGCTGCTGAACGTCCCGGTGGTGGTCGGCACCGTGCTGCTCGTGATCGCGCTGGCGCGGCTGCTCTGGCCCGACCGGCGCTGGCTCGCGCCCGCCGCCGCTGGGTTCGTCGCGCTCTCGCCGGTGCTGACGCGCACCGCGTCGATGTTCAACCCGGAGCCCACGGACCTGTTCGTGGCGACGCTCTCTCTGTACCTCGCCGCGCGGATGCTCGTGCGGCGGAGCTACGGCTGGAAGCCCACGCTCGCGCTCGGCGCCGCGCTCGGCGCCGGGCAGATGATCCGTCAGTTCGCGCTCTGGACGCTCGCCGTCGTCGTGCTCGCCTGGCTCGTAACGATCTGGGTCCGCACCGAGGAACGGCGGGAGCTCGCGCGCGCGCTCGCCGTCGCGCTCGCCGCCGTCGTCGTCATCGCCGGGCCGTGGTACGGCTACCGCGCTGCGAACTACGGCAACGCGATCTTCGACCGGCCGCACTCGTCGAAGCCGTTGTGGGACCGCCGGCCGGCGCGGTTCTACCTCGACCTCGCGCCGGGAACGGTGTTCACGAGGCCGTACCGGCCGAACCTCGTCAACCTCGCGTGGCCGGAGACGTACGTCGACACCTGGGGCGACTGGTACGGCGTGTTCGCCTGGTCGCGGGAGGCGCACGCGAAGCCGTCCTCGGGGCAGAACGCATGGCTCGTGCTGCAGAACGTCGTCGGGTTCGTCCCGACGGCGCTCGCGATCGTCGGCTGGCTCGTCCTGCTCTGGCGCGCGCTCCGGCGCCGCGATTCGACCCGCCTGCTCGTGTCGCTCCTGCCGCTGGCGGGGCTCGCCGGCTACCTCTACTTCACGGTCAGCTACCCGACGCCGGACGGCGACGTGCTGAAGCCGACGTACATGCTCACGACGCTCGGGGCGTGGGCGCTCTGCTTCGGCTGGGCCGCGACGAAGCTCGGCGAGCGGTGGCCGCGTCTCGTCGCCGGCGTCCTCGTCGCGCTCGCGCTCGTCGACCTGCCGTTCGTGATCTACAAGGGCGCCGTGGGTCTCTAGCAGCCTCGCTGCACCGTCGTCTGGACGAGGAGCTTGCCCGTCTCGCTCGCCCATTCCTCGGGGAGCTGCCACCACGGCGAGCTCGAACCGACGACCCACAGCTCGTCGTGGTAGCAGCGCTCGAAGAGCATCCGCGCGCGCGTCACGTGGAAGGTCGAGGTGACGACGACGATGCGGTTCCAGCCGTGCGTGCGCGCGAGCCGCGCCACCGCCCGCGCCTCGCCCTGCGTGCTGTACGGCTCCGGCTGGAAGCAGACAACCGTGACCCGCGGTGCGGCCTTCGCCCGGCCGGCGCAGAGCGCCCGCGCCTTCGGCCACCTGCCGCGGGTCGGGCTCGAGATCACGAGCGTCGGCGCCACTCCCTTCCGGACGAGCGCGAGCGCCGGGTCGAGCCGCCGGTCGAGGCCGCCCGAGAGGACGACGACGGCGTCCGCGTGCGCGGGCGGCGCGCTCTCCGCCCGCGGCCAGACGAACAGGAAGGCGCAGGCGACGAGCCAGAGCCCCACGAGCCCGGCGACGACGAGCAGGATCCGTCGGATCATCGGCCCGAGTCAATCAGAGCCCGGTACCCTCTCCGCGGCGTGAACGGCGTTCTCTTCACGTGTGCGGGCCAGCGGGTGGACATCGTCACCGCGTTCAAGCGCGCGGGGGCGCGAACCCTCGCGACGGACGTGAACCCGCTGGCTCCGGCGCTCTACCACGCCGACGAGCACGCCTTCGTGCCGCGGGTCGACGACCCCGGCTACGTCGAGGCGCTGCGCACGCTCGTCGAGGCGCACGACGTCTCGCTGATCGTGCCGCTGACCGACCTCGACCACGGCGTGCTCGCGCGCGCGCGCGGCGAGCTCGGCGGTGCGCTCGTGCTCCTGCCGGCGCCCGAGATCGTCGACGCGCTCGCGGACAAGTGGCTCGCGCACGTCCTGTTCGTCGAGCGCGGGATCGGCTCGCCGCCGACGTGGCTCCCCGGCGCGCTGCCCGGCGAGCTCGAGTTCCCCGTGCTCGTGAAGGCGCGGCACGGCTTCGGCTCCCGCGGGATCTACCGCTGCGCCGACCGCGCCGAGCTCGAGTTCTTCCTCGGCTACACCGACAAGGAGTCGATGGTCCAGGCGGCGTGCATGGGCGAGGAGTTCTCGATCGACGTCTTCTGCGACCTCGAGAGCCGCTGCCTGAACGCGGTGCCGCGGACGATGATCGAGTCGAAGGGCGGCGAGTCGATCAAGGGCCGGACGATCCGCGATCCGGAGCTGATCGAGCTCGGCCGCTTCGTCTCCGAGACGCTCGGGCTCGTCGGGCCGGCGAACGTCCAGTGCTTCCGCGAGCCCGACGGCTCGCACCGGGTGACGGACATCAACCCGCGCTTCGGCGGCGCCTTCCCGCTGCCGACCGCCGCCGGCAGCCGCTACCCGGAGCTCGCGCTCGCGCTCGCGGCCGGCGAGCGGCCGGAGCCGCGGCTCGGCGACTTCCGGGAGGGGCTCGTCATGACCCGCTTCTTCAGCGAGCTCGTGCTGTCGGCCGGACCGGACGGTACCTTGGAGCCGTTCGCCGAGGAACTCCCAGAGCCCGTGGCACCGGACGGCGTCGAGCCGTAGCCTCCGCGCTGCGCGCGGCGGCCGCGCTGCGCGTGGCGGCCGCGCTGCTGGCCCTCGCGCTCCTCGCGGCCTGCGGCGGGAGCCGGCACGCCGCTCCGCCCGCGACGAGGGCTCTCCTGCGCCGGCCGCCGACGCCCGCTCCGCCTCCCGTCGCGCACAAGCGGGCGCTCCTCGTCGTCACCGTCATCGACGGCGACCGGTGGACGCGGCTCCCCGGCGCCTTCGTGCGCCTCTGGGGCCGCAGCGCGCGCACCGACCGGCACGGCGTCGCCGAGATCCGCGTCCCGTGGCGGCGGCCGCTCCCCGTGAGCGTCAGCGTCCGCGGGTACGGCGCTCGCACCGTCTACGCGGACTTCCGCACGCACCGCAAGGTGACCGTCCGCGTGTACCGGCCCGAGCTGCAGTGGCCGCTGTACGGCGTGAACGGCACACGGACGCAGAGCCAGGACTTCATCCGGATGCGCCCGCCGTTCCACATCGTCTGGGCCGTGCCGATGGGCGGGCTGATCGAGTTCCCGGCCGTCGTCTCCGACGGCGTCGCGTACATCGGCAACTACTCGGGCACCGTCCGCGCCATCTCGATGCTGCGGGGGACGGTGCTCTGGCGCCACGACACCGCGCGCACGAAGATGGCGTCGTCGCCCGCGGTCGTCGGCCGCGAGCTCGTCTACCACGGGATGAACGGCGACGTCTTCGTGCTCGACCGTGCGACCGGGCGGCTGCTCTGGCACGACGACGTCGGCTCGCCGATCGAGTCGTCGCCGATCGTCGTCGGCGGGATCGACTACTTCGGCGCGTGGAACGGGCGGATGTACGCGCTCGACCTGCGGACGCGGCGGCTGCGCTGGAGCAGGGAGCTCGGCGCGAAGATCACCTCGAGCGCGTCGATCGCGGGCGGCTTGCTCTACATCGGCGACTACGCGGGGCGGCTCTGGGCGCTGTCGCCGCGCACCGGCGCGACGCGCTGGGTCGGACGCGTCAACGGACGCATCTACGGGACGCCGGCGGTCGCGGGCGGGCGCGTGTTCGCGCCCTCGTCGACCGGCGGCTCGCTCACCGCGTTCACGACCGGCGGCCGCGAGCTGTGGAGGTTCACGGCGGGCTCGTACGTCTACTCGTCGCCGGCGGTCTCGGGCGGCCGCGTCTTCGTCGGCTCCTACAACGGCGTCTTCTACGCGCTCTCCGCCGCGAGCGGCCGCGTGCTCTGGGAGGTCGGGACCGGCGGTGCCATCTCCGGCGCCGCCGTCGTCGTCGACGGCGTCGCCTACGCAGGGAGCTTCGCGCACCGGATCGTCGGCGTCGACGCGCTCTCCGGCCGCGTCCTCGTCCGCTTCCCGCACGGGCAGTACGTGCCCGTCTCCGGCGACGGGATGCAGCTGCTCTTCCACGGCTACTCGACGCTGTTCGCGGTCCAGCCGCTCGTCAGGCACCATGAGCAGCCTGTGACGCGCGTCACCGCGATCCACCGACCCCTGCGGCACCGGGAGAGATGAGCCCGGGACGGCGCCTCGCGGGCGCCGCCGCCGCCGTCGCTCTCGCGCTCCTCCTGCCGGCCGCCGCCGCCGCGTCGGTCGCCCGCGACGCGCACCGCGCCCGCCTCGGCGTCACGTACGGCCTGAAGCGCCACTGGCTCCGGTCGGCGGACGCGGCGCGCTACCGGCGCGACGTCACGGTCGCGCTGAAGGACGTCTCGCGACTCCCGAAGCTGCGCGGCCGGCTCGTCGCCGCGCAGCTTGCGCAGGTCGCCGCGCTCTGGGACTCGTACACCTCGCCGCGCGCTCTCGCGCTCTTCTCGCAGCTCGAGGAGAACCTCGCCTATCTCGAGACGCACCGGATCCCCGACGCGAAGACCGACGTGACCGGCGACGACGGGGTCGTCTACCGCTTCTTCTCGGGGCAAGGGCTCGAGTTCCACCCGCTCGCGAACTTCTCGGCGCTCAACAACCTCGCGTCCGCGCAGGACGCCGAGGGGACGCAGGCGCTCGCGGACGCGCTCGTCGCACGCGCGGTCCCGCGCGGGAGCGGCGTGGTCTGGGAATACGCGTTCCCGTTCGGGAGCGGCCGCCCGCCGTGGACCTCCGGGATGGCGCAGGCGGTGGCCGCGCAGGCGTTTGCGCGCGCGAGCTCGCTGCTCGGCGAGCCGTCGCTGCTGCGGGAGGCGGCGCGCGCGTTCGAGGCGATCCGCGGCGACCTCGTCCTGCCGCTCGGCCCAGGGCCGTGGATCCGGCTCTACGGCTTCGACCGCGAGATCGTCCTCAACGCGCAGCTGCAGGCGATCGTCTCGCTCGGGGAGTACGCGCGTGCCGCGGACGATCCGAACGCGAGCGCGCTCGCGGCGCAGCTCGCGGCGAGCGCGCAGGCGCTCCTGCCGCGGTTCGACACCGGCGACTGGTCGCTCTACGAGCTCGGCGGCACGGAGGCGTCGCGCGACTACGAGACGCTCGTCACGTCGCTGCTCGCG
>Ga0335069_10005543_pt1 | contig 18532 bp, 9 predicted proteins | sample Lox_Sample_11_FD_206714 | JGI IMG/M metagenome (GOLD analysis project Ga0335069, IMG submission 206714) | Soil microbial communities from Loxahatchee National Wildlife Refuge, Florida, United States - Lox_Sample_1.1 | ecosystem: Environmental > Terrestrial > Soil > Wetlands | place: USA: Florida... | reverse complement strand
CCCGTCAGCGACGCCTCGCGAGCCAGCAACGCCAAGGTCTCGGGCAACTGCCAAGCGACCTTCCGAGCATCCGCGAGCGCCTTCCGCCCCGAAAGTTCGACTTTGCGTCGAAGCGCGCGAGCGTCCGGAGCGCCGGACTGGAGCGCGTGCTCGAGGCGCTCGAGGTCGAGCCCGAGACGCGCGACCCAGTAGGCGCTGCGATGAAACGGCGGCACGAAGCCCGCGCGCGCGAGAATGCGCTCTGCCCGCTCGAGCGAACTCGCAGCGGCGGCAAGGTCCCCCAACAGTGTCTCGATTCGCGCCTCGTGGCCGAGTGCGAAGAGATTCAACAGGTCTTCGTCGAATGCTTCGTAGTAGGACCGGGCGGTCCGAAGAGCGGAATCCAATTCACGTCTCTCGAGCTGGATGAACATGCGCACCGCATGCTCGTTCGAGCGTGCCAGGTCGTAGGCGTAGAGCTCGCCGATCTTGCCGATCCGCTCGAGCTCCTCGGAGGCCTCGGCGAAGCGCCCCTGGTGCGCGAGACGCTTGGCATCGAGCGGCAGGTAGTTGATGACGAGCCAGATCTCACCGAGCTGGAGGTTCTCCTCCGTGAGATCCCCATCGATGCGGTGGACCTCATCCCAGTCGCCCGCAAGGAAATGGTGAATGAAACGAAACACGCGGTAGGTGAAGAGGTCGCGCGGATCTCGCGTGTTCACGAAGCGCTCCGCCCGGCGCAGCAGGCGGTCGCGGATGGTGAGGGGAAGCCCGGCGTACGCCAGGAAGCCCACTGCTCCCGCGTAGATCCCCGCGGCCCGCTCGACGCTCCGCGGATCCACCTGGTTCAAGCGACGCATCCCGACCATCGACTCGAAGATGAAGCCGGCTGGATCGGTCGTGACCTGCGCCTGGGCCGCGGCGTACATCAGGTGGATGAGCTCGCGTTCTTGTGGCGTCGCCCGGCGACGACGCGCGGGATCGCGACCGAGAAAGAGATCGGCGATGGCACTGGCAGTGGCGGTCGCATGGCGCCAGCGGCGGCCGTAGCGCGTCGTCGGGACTCGCTGGCCGAGCAGCACGAGGGCGCGGTCGAGGTGATGGTTTCCCTCGATCATCTTCCCTCGGCTGAGATACGCCAGGGCGAGCTTGCGATGGATCGCCGTCGCATGCGCCTCGTCCGTCGAATCGCCAGACGATTCGAGGAAGAGCGCCGCCGCGTCTTCCAGGAACTGGAGCGCCTCCGTCGATGCTCCGCCTTCGTCGCAAGCGAGCGCCAGATGCTCGCGCGCGATTTCGAGCTCCCGAGCCTGCGCGTAGTGGTAGGCCAGCTGGGCGTGGTAACCGCGATCGTTCGCGTCGAAGACCTCCTGGATGGCGCGAGCGATGGCCGCGTGCACCACCCGGCGCTTCTGGAACGAGACGGCGGCGTAGAGGGTCTCCTGGATCAACGGGTGTGCGAATTCGTAGGTCAACCCGCCGCCTTGTCCCGGCGCGAGCAGATTGGCGTCCGTGAGGCTTGCGAGGTCGGAGCCGAGGTCGTCGCTCTCGGCGATCCGCTCGAGGATGCGAAGGTCGACGACCCGCCCGAGGATCGCTGCCACCTGGAGCACACTGCGGATGCGCGCGGGCAACCGGTCGATCCGGCTGAGGATGACCTCCCCCACATTCCCGGGGATCGAGATCTCATCGATCCTCTCTGTGACGAAGAGCGCCTCGCCGCGCCGCTCGATCGCGTGCTGGTCGACGAGAGATCGCACCACCTCGCCGATGTAGAAGGGGTTGCCACCGGCGCGCTCGACGAGGAGTCGCCGGGCCGCTGGCGGAAGGTCGCCCTTCTCGAAGAGACACTGGATCAACGATCCAGCCGCCTCCTGATCGAGCGGCGCGAGAACGATCTCTTCGCATCGCTCCGGCTCGAGACGCTGGAGGGACTCTGCGATGCGCGTGCGGGCGATCGGCGGATCCGGACGCATCGAGAGCACGAAGAGGATCGGGTCATCTGCCCCGAGCGGAAGCAACGCGGAGAGCAGATCCAGCGACGAGACATCGGCCCAGTGGAGATCATCGAAGACGAGCGCCACCGGCTGTCGCGCGGCCAGAGCCCGTAGAAGCTGGATCACGGCGCGAAGAGTCAGGTTCTCGAGCGGTTCGCCGCCGATGCCCGCCAGGCGCGCCTGGTACTCGCCGCCGAGCCGCAGCCCCATCAAGGTCGCGACGAAGGGAATGACGTCCGTGGCGCTCTCGCCGAGCAGACTCCCGATTGCGGCGACGAGTCTCTCGAGCCGCTCCTGCTCGGTCGCGTCGATGTGGACACCGAGCCAGCTCTGGAGCAGGTCGCCGAACGGGTGAAAGCTGCGATTCGCACCGGTCGCGAGCGAACGCCCTTCGAGCCAGAGCAATTCTCCGGAACCGAACGAGCGGCGCGCTTCTGCGACGAGTCTCGATTTCCCGAGTCCTGCATCGCCGATCACCTGCGCGACGCCACCCCGTCCCTCGAGCAGCTGCTCGACGGCCTTGCGCAATCGATCGAACTCTTCCGCGCGGCCGACCAGCTCCGCCGCGACTCCCGGCCCTGACGCCAGGCCCGATCGATGCTTCAGCGGAGAGCGGGAAAGGATTTCGAAGACGCGGATGCCCCCTTCGACGCCCTTGAATGGCATCGGGCCGAGGTCCCGCGCTTCGAAGTCGCCGTGGATGGCGCGCCAGGTCTCCTCGCCGACCCAGATCTGGCCCCTCTGCGACGAATCCTTCAGGCGCGACGCCGTATTGACGGCCCGGCTCGTCACATCGACCTCGTGAACGAGACCGGAACCGACCACCATGAGGCCGCTGTTGATACCCGTGTGAACATCGAGCTGCGTGCCGCGCTCGCGGTTGTAGTGCTGGACGGCGTTGTGCATCTCGATCGCCGCGTTCACGGCTGCGCGAGCCGCATCCTCGAGGGCATTCGGAACTCCGAACAATGCGAATACGCAGTCGCCCTGGCTCATGTGCACGAAGCCGCCGTATCTCTCGCAGGTCCCGGCGAGCAGATGCAGCAGCGGGCGCACGACCGAATGGGTCTCCTCGGGGTCCAGAGACTCGGAGAGCCTCGTGAAGCCCGAGATGTCGATGAAGAGCGCCGTGGCGTAACGCCGCTCGACGTCTTGCCCCGGTTCGCGGGTCGCCATGCGTCGATCAGGATACGCTGGCGAAAGCCAGCTCGCGGGGGGCGTCGTCCGCACGAGCGCGCTCGAGGTGCGAACGCATGTCGGGCAGGACCGTCTCGTGTGTGTAGGTGATGAAGTGGTGTCCGGCGCAAGCCTGCGCAAAGGCGAGCGCGAGCTTGCGCCGATCGTGACGAACCACCCAGGTCAGGAAGCGCCAATACGCGCGCCGGTACGAGCCCCGGATCCCTTGCCGCCACAGCGAGCGCGCGACGACGCGCAGATCCTCGATTGTCGTGGCTCGCTCCAGCGTCGCTGCGGCGCGCCAGTGCCGCAGATGCTCGCGACAACGCTCGAAATAGGCGTCGGGCGAGAACAGCGCCTCGAGCACGCGGCTGTAGCCTTCGAGCAGCACGTCGAGCGGGAGCTTCGTGATCACGTTCGTCAGTGCGAACATGTCACCCGTCTCTCCATCCGGGCGCAATCTTCCCTCGCGCGCGAGCCGCTGGTAGAGGGGCGTATTGGGGAGCGCCGTCAGCACGCCGACCGTGGCGTACGCGATTCCGGAACGCGTGACGAAGTCGATCATGCGTTCGAAGATCGCCGGGTCGTCGTGATCGAATCCCAGGATGAAGCCGCCCCAGATGTCGAGGCCGGCGCGCCGCAGCGAGCGCACCTGCTCCACCAGGTCGCGGCGCAGGTTCTGCACCTTGCGCGTCTCGCGCAGGGAATCCTGCGAGGGCGACTCGATGCCAACGAAAACGACGGCGAAGCCGGCGTCGGTCATGAGCCGCACGAGCTGCGGGTCATCGGCCAGGTTGATCGACGCCTCGGTGAAGAAATCGAACAGCGCGCCGGTGCGCCTTCGCCAGGCCGCGAGATCGGGCAGCAGGAGACGCACGTCGTTCGGGTTCGCGATGAAGTTGTCGTCGACGAACATGATGCGGCCGCGAAAGCCGGTCGCGAGAAGCGCATCGAGCTCGGCGAGAAGCTGCGCCGGGGTCTTGGTCCGCGGCCGGCGCCCGTACATCACGATGATGTCGCAGAACTCGCACAGGAACGGACAGCCGCGTGAGAACTGCACCGGCATGTAGTGATAGGCGGCGACGTTCGCGAGGTCGAAGCGAGGAATCGGCGTCCGGCGGATGTCGGGCTTGCGGAGCTCCCGGTACACGCGTCGCGCTCGACCCGCCTCGAGGTCGGCCGCGATCTCGGGCACGAGCTCCTCCGCCTCCCCGACGACGACGTGGTCCGCGTCTCCGAATCGGTCCGGCATCGCCGTCGCATACGGGCCGCCGACGACGGTGCGTACGCCGAGCCGCCGGCAGCGCGCAAGCAGTGCATGCAGCGAGTCGCGTTGCACGAGCATTCCGGAGAGCATCACGACGTCGCAGCGAAGCAATTCTTCGTCGTCCAGCCGATCGCCAATGGCGAGATCGACGAGGCGCAGCTGCCAGTGCGCCGGGAGCAGCGCCGCCACCGTGAGAAGCCCGAGCGGCGGAAGCAGCCAGCGCCGCTTCACGAAAGGCAGCGTGTGTTCCAGGCTCCAGAAGGTCGGCGGGTAGGCGGGGCTCACGAGGAGGACGCGCACGGAACTCCGGGGTCGGGATCGCCGTCACGACGACGAGTCATTCTATACTTGCGCGTCGTCGAAGGGGCGCGCGTGCAACGAGATCGGCTCCTCGGCTCGGCGGGCCTCGCAGCCGCGTCAGCCGTCCTGTTCGCGCTGACCTTCCCGCCCACGCGCTGGACGATCCTCTCGTGGCTCGCGCTCGCACCGCTGTTCCTCGCGGTGCGCAGAGGAACCCTGGCGCAGGCGCTCTTCGTCACGTGGCTCTGGTGCGTGGTCGGCGCTTGTGTGGCGGGCGACTGGTTCCCCCGCGCCGTGGCCGAGTACTTCCACCAGCCCATCTGGGTGGCGCTCGCGCTGTTCATCGCGGTCTTCACCTTGATGGCAGGGCCGTACCTGATGGCGTTCGCCGCCGCCTACCGAGGACTCGCGCGCCGGCTCGGCCCTCTCGCACTGCCCTTCTTCGCGGCCGCTGCGTGGGCGGCCGCAGAGCTCGGTCGCGGGCGGCTGTTCACGGGGACGCCCTTCTTCATCGGCAATCCCTGGGCGCTGGCCGGCTATGCCCACGCGCAGAACCTGCCACTCGCGCAGATCGCGTCGGTCACGGGCATCTACGGCGTGAGCTTCGCCGTCGCCTGCGCGAACGCGGGCGCCGCCGAAGCGTGGCTCGCGTGGCGCAGGCGCGAGCGCTCCCGTCGCGCAGTGATCGCCCCAGTACTGCTCTCACTGCTTCCCGCGCTCGCGTTCATCGCCCATGGCTACGCCGTGCTGGGACGTCCTGCACCCGGCGCCGACGCGCCCGCGACGGCGATCGCGATCGCCCAGGGCAATCTGTCCGTCGGCACGCAATGGCGCAGCGATTTCTACGGCCGCAACCTCGACGTGTACCTCACGCTCACCGACGCGGCCGCCACCGAAGGGCATCCGGACATCGTCTTCTGGCCGGAGTCGGCCATGACCTTCTTCCTGGAGGACGAGCCCATCTACCGCAAGGCGATCGCGAGCGTGACGAGGCCGCGGGGCATCGAGCTCGTCGTTGGCGGCCCGCGCAACGACGGCGCGCATCCCGAACCGCGCTTCTTCAACAGCGTCTTCGTTCTCGGGACCGAGGGGGAGATCCGAGGTCGCTACGACAAGCAGTATCTGGTCCCGTTCGCCGAGTACTTCCCGCTGCAGGTCGACGTGATGCGCCGGCGCTTCGGCAGCGTCCGTGTTTTCGAACCCGGAAGCGAGAAGGCGCCGTTGGCCACGCGGGCCGGCTCCGCCGGCATCCTCGTCTGCAACGAGGTCATGCTCCCCGAGGTGGCCTCGGAGCGCGTCGCCCGCGGAGCCGTGTATCTCGTGAACCCCTCGAACGACACCTGGATCAGCGACCCGAAATACACCGAGCAGCAGTTCGACATCGCGCGGCTACGGGCGGTCGAGCAGCGCCGCTACCTGGTGCGGGCCTCGACTGCGGGCCCTTCGGCCGTGATCGACCCGCTCGGGCGCGTGCTGGTGCGGACGAACGCGCTGCAGAGGGAGTTCGTCCTGGGCGAGGTGCGACCGGTCACCGAGCGCTCGATCTACGGCCGGATCGGCGATTCGTTCGGCCTGCTCTGTGCGCTGGCGGTGGCGGCGGCCTTCGTCATGCCTCGGCTTCGGTGAGGGCGATCGACGTCACCTCTTCCCGCGGCGCGAGCGGCGCTGCAGGGCGGCGAGGAGGATCGCGCCCGCGATGAGGCCGGAATTCGCGTCGGGCTCCGGCAGCTGGACATCGCAGGCATCTCCGACACCATCGCCATCGGCGTCCGCCTGGGACGGGTTGGGAACCTGCGGGCAGTTGTCGAGCGGATCCACCAGGCCGTCTCCGTCCGAGTCGGCCGCGGTCGCTGTGATCAGGAGGTCCTTCGTGCAGCTGCCCGCGGTGCAGTCGGCGTCCGTTGCGCACGCGCCCTGGTCGCGACGGCAGGTGCCGTCAGCGCAGTATTCTCCTCGCTTGCAATTGGCCGATGTGGAGCAGCTCCGCCCCGAGGTCTCCACGCAGGTTCCCGAACTCGCGAAGACCAGTGCGCCGGAGGACTCGTCTCCGGCCGCCGCCGCGCTGGTCACAGGTGCAACGATGCTCTGCAGTCCCTGGTCGACATCCTCGCACTGCGCCGGGGCGGCACACTCGCTCGTGTCCTTGCAAGAACCCTGCGCCGTGTGACACGTGGTCTGTAGCGGGTTGGATTCGCGTGTTCGACAGAACTGGCCGGCAGGGCACTGGCCCGAGCAGCTTGTTCCCAAGTCGAGCACGCACGCTCCGGGCGGGACGAAGCACGTCCCGGTGCCGCAGTCGGTGTCGAACGCGCATGGAGCACCTGTGCTCGTGCAGAAGCCGGCGCTGGCAGCGGCCAGGGTCTGGACCGGATCGGGCGAGATGTTGGAGCTGGCCGCAGTGCTCGCGAACGACGCGCGCTGCAAATTCTCCGGCGGCTCGATCTTGGCGACGTTCACCACCTGGAGCACGAGATCACCGGCGTCGCCGTCGCCGTTCAGGTCGGTGCCGCCTGCCGGGCAGTCGGTGGTCACGCTGCCCCCCTGCTGGCACTCGAGCGTCAGGAACGTCACGGTCGAGCCCGCCACGCGGTACGGGAAGCGCGGGTCGCAAGCCTCGAAATCGCACGCCACCGCCGCATAGCCGGTGTTGTGGACGAAGCCCGTCCCGGGACCGGTCGAGACCCAGACCTGGAGCACGGCGTCTGCCGCGTCGCCGTCGCCGTTCAGGTCCGTGCCGCCCCCCGGACAGCCGTTCGTCACGCTGCCGCCCTCGTCGCACTCGCGGGTGCGGAAGGCGACGAAGCCGTCTCCGACGACGAAGTCGATCACCGGCTGGCCGGTGTTCGTGATCACCCCGCTCGCATCGGCGATCTGGAGTACGCGGTCGGCCTGGTCGCCATCGCCGTCGAGGTCCGCGCCCTGGTCGGCCTCGGGTGTCGCGATCGCCACGAGCGAGCCAGCGATTCCGACCGCGTCGCCGGCAGCCCCGGTGTTCTGCCAACCGGTGGCGGCTGAGTGGACCGCGAGGACGAGATCCTTCGTGTCGCCGTCGCCGTTCCGATCCTGCCCATTCTGGTCGGCCTCCGAGACGAGCGCGGCCAGCGCCGTGTCGGAGGCGGCGATCGCCTGCGCCGCGAGGGCGTGATTCACGACCGCGCCGCCGCCGGCCGGGCGCTCCTGCACGATCAGGTCGCCCGTGTCGCCGTCGCCGTTCAGATCGGGGTTCGGCTGATGGCACGACGGAGTGTCAGCAGGCCCGGCTGCCTCCGGGCGCAGGAAGGCGACTCGCCCGCCGCCGCTGATTGCGACCTCTGTCGCGGGACAGATGTCGGCAACGCTCGCGGGTGGGCCGGTGCTCGTATCGGCGCTGCGGAGCACCGTATCATCCACCGCCATGTCGCCGCTCCGGTCAGCGGCATGGTCCGTTGGGTCAGGTCCCCTCACGAAGACGTCGGTGACTCCGTTCGTGTCTCCCGCGACGAGGTCCGTTGCGGCACTGACGAAAGCCACTGTCTGACCATCCGCCGAGATGGCAGGCCAGTCGACCGCGTCGCCGGTGCCTTGTGCGCCACTGGCGTTCACGCTGACTCGGACGGTGTTTCCCGTCGTGAGATCGTGAATGAACACATCGTTCTTCAGGTTCGTATCGCCGGGCACCAGGTTTCCGGCGCCGCACAGGAACGCAACGAAGCGACCATCAAGCGAGATGCTTTGGTTGCTCGTGGAGCAGGCCGGTGAGATGGCCTGATCTCCAGAACTGCTCACGTCGACTCGCGTGACATCTCCGGTGATCCGGTCCTTCACGAAAATATCGGTGCCGTAGTTCGTATCGCCAGGGACTAGACTGTTCGTGTCGACACCGAAGGAGATGAGTCGTCCATCGCTAGAGATGGAAGGGGCAAAGCTATCCGCGAGTGGTTGCGTGCCATCCTTGGCGACACTGACCAATGTTGTCTCGCCAGTCGCTAGGTCGTGCAACAGAACGTCCGTCTTTCCATTCGTGTCGTTCGGCACGAGGTTCGGGTCGGCACTCAAGAACACGACGAAGCGACCGTCCGCGGAAATGGCAGGCCGATTGGCACTCGAAGAAGACTGAGCCCCGGAGCTCGAGACGTTCACTCTCGTAGTGACTCCCAGCATGAGGTCTCGAACGAAAATGTCGGAGTGGCTGAGGCCGTTGGTGTCACCCAAGACGAGGTCGGACGCGAAGCTCGTGAACACGACGAACCGGCCGTCTGCGGAGATCTTCGCGGAGCTCGAACTACTATTCGGAGTACCGTTTCCATAGTCTCCTCCGAGTGGCGGTAGTCCGATACTGGGATTCGCAGACGAGGCGCGGGTTGTCACCCCGGTGATCCGGTCATAGACCATCACGTCCGAATTACTGTTTGCGTCGTTGGCGATGAGGTTCGTCGCCGATGTGTCGAAGGCAATGAACCGACCGTCCGCGGAGATCGATGGACGGAAGCTTGCACCGTTCGCTTCTTGCCCGTTCAACCCCACACTCACGCGTGTAGTTTCTCCCGTAACGCGATCGTGCAGAAAAATGTCCGTGAATCCGTTCGTATCGTTTGGTACGAGATTCGACGCGGCGCTCGAGAAGACGACGAATCTGCCGTCGGCACTGATCCCGGGCCAGTCGGACTGGTTGGGGTTCACGCTGGCGCCGTTTCCCTGAACCCCCTGAGTGCTCACGCTGACTCGCTGGGTGGTCTTTGCAGCTTCGGCCCCCTCCACGGTTCGGAAGAAGTACGGTCCCGCCTGGACGATGCTGCGGCCGCCGACGACGGGAGCAGCGTCCGCGGTCAGCGGCGAAGACGGGCTCGTGACCTCGGTGATAGTGCCGAGACCGACCCGGAAGACCCGAAGGATCGAGTCGAAGACGTTGCCGTTCCCGTTGATGTCCGTGTTGCCTTGGTTGGGCTCCGACTCGAGGAAGCCAACCTCGTCGCCCTGTGCCTCGACGGCGGGGAAGGCGAAGTGTCCCTGGTGCACGCGCACGACCGCTCGTCCCGGCGCGCCTCCGGGCCCGATCGGCAGCAGCGCGCCGGTCTGGCGGTCGCGCACGGTGACGACCTGGTCGAGCTCGTCCCCGTCGCCGTTCAGGTCCTCGCCAGCGAGACCCTCATTGACCGCGAAGGCGAACGCGCCGGGCGTCTCCACCAGTCCGCCGAGCGGCACGGGGGTCTCGGCGTCGGTGTGGAAGCCGGAATCGGCGATGATGACCGGCCCCACACCTGCGTCGTAGCGGTCGCTGAAGTCGAACAGGGGCGCGCTGCAGGTCGCCCCTGGACCGGGGCAGTCGCCGTCGGCCGTGCACGAGCGCCCCTCGTCCGTTCCGCCGAGGCACGCGCGCCGTGCCACCCGGAATGCCCCGACCGGCGCGTCGACCGACCCGAACAGGGTCGCGGCGGATGGGTTGGCCGGGTCCGTGATCGGCGTGAAGAGGGGCGGGATCCGGTTTCCCTTCGGCGACCAGGCCGAGAGGAATTTCTGGCTCGGTACCTGCACCGGCGTGCTGGAGCCCGAGAAGGCCGGCAGCGTCGTACTCCCCCGTACGAGTCGCGGTACGGGCACGTCATCGAGGCGCACCAACACTCCTCGATAGTCCATCGGCACGAGCACGTTCCCCGCCACGTCGGTCGTGAACCGCAGCTCGCGCTGCGAGGGCGGGAGCGGGGCGCAGGGTGCACCCGGCGTCGCCGTGGTGCAGAGCGCCTGGTAGTTGTTCGGCGGCGGCAGCGCCACGAAGTGGCCGAACGTCGGGTCGATCTCGGAGGCCGCCGTACCACAGCTCCCGTCCATCGCGTAGAGCTCGTCGACGCACGCCGCGACACCCGTACGCTCCGCGCAGCGCGCAGTGCCCGCGAGGTCACAAGGGAGAGGGAGATCCTTTCCCGTGACGGCGATCGCGGCCGGCCCGGCGAGCGTGCGGTCGTCGGTGGCCGTGCCCACGAGGGCGTCGGTATCCGGGAAGCGGAATCGGAGCCGGTTCTCGATCGGATCGACCGACAGATCGCTCGCCGTTCCCACCTGCTGGCAGCTCGCCGTGCCTCCGGCGCCGAGCTGTGCCTGGCAGGCCGCGAGCGCCGGACCCAGCGTGGCGCAGTCGGAGGTGGTGACGACCACGGCATTCCTCGCGCCGCCACCGGGCGGCTCGAAGAGCACCGTCACGTGGTAGTCGTCGGCGGGCGTCGCGCCGCCGGGGAGATCCACGAAGCCGCTCGACTTGCTGTCGCAGACCTCGGGTCGTACGCGGATCTCGAGGACGTCGCCCGGCATCGCGAAGGGGCGGTCGGTCGTGCCCGTCGCCCCGCGGAATGCATTGGTCGCGCCGGGGATGACGTCGCACATCGCGTACGCGCCGAGGGCGAACCATGGCGCGAGGAACAGGGAAGCCAGGTAGCTGAAGCGGCGCATGAGACGACTGCGGCCTCCTCGCATCACATTACACCGATCGACACAGGGCGATCCTCAGTGATTCTCGGAGCGTCCGGCTATGAAGTGCGTCACACCCCGTCCGGGTCTCGATCGCCGGGCGCGCCTGGCGCTGTGCCGCCCCAGTGTTCCTCCACCAGACGCAGCCCAAGGAGGAGGTGGCAGAGCTCCTGGAGCGGGAGGTTCGTGAGGGTCTCGAAGCGTTCGTCCTCGAGGGTGGCCAGCCAGGTCGCCACCCGACGCCTCTGCCGCCTCGTCCACCGAATGTCTGCATTCGCGAGCAGCCGACCGAGCGATTCGACGTGGTGCGCGAGCACTTCGGCCGTCCCGCTGTGGATCATCTCTGGAGTGATGGCATAGGCGAGGAAGCGGTCTCGGATCGCATCGGGGTCGATGCGCCCGGGCCATCGCTCGTGATATGCGAGCAGGAGCTCCACGAGATGGAGGGTCGAATGATCTTTCGGCTCGGCATCCGAGTCGTCAAGCCGCTCGTGGGCCGACTCCACCGCGCGCATGAGCCGATCCACGCTCAGCGTCTGGTCGGAGTGATTGGTCCACGTGATCGCGGGGTCCGGCTCGTTCGCGATCAGCACGCGCAGAAACTCGAAAGCGTCGATCTCGACGACCTTCCCGCCCTCAGGAAACCGGAAGCGCATGCGGGGCAGCATCCCTTGGCCGGCAGGGAGATAGATCTGCCGCTTGTATCCGTCGTACAGCTGGCGCAGTGCGAGGTCGCTTCGATTGGGCCGGAAGTAGAAGCGGTCTTCGAGCGTGGCGGCTCGACCGTCGGGTCGCCAATGGTCGAGCAGGAGCGAGAGCACGCCCCCACCATGTGGTTCTGAAATCGCTCCGCTTGCCAGGACGAAGTCCGCACCATCCCGCTCGTATCCAACACGCGCGAGTGTTTCGACCAGCCGTTTCGAATCGACCGGGAAGACGAGACCTAGATGATCCGGATGCGATTCGAGCTCTGCGCGCCGACCCGCGAGGAATCGTTCGAGGCGAGCGCGGAGCTCCGCACCGGGAGCGGCTGCAGCAGCGAGGGGCCTGTCGCAGGCCGCGAGAAGACCGCACCCCAGAGCCATGAGCGGTGCGAGGGAGCGAAAGGTCGAGGAGAACGACACGGAGAGAGCCAGCATCGCACCCTGACAACCGCCGCGCGATCTCCGCGAACCGTGGCGGCCAGGGTGTACGATCGCCGGCATGCGAGGCTGGCGTCGTGCCACGTCGAAGGATCTCCACGCCGTGGTGACGGAGGTGGAGGCGGCGGGAGCCAATCTCACGCTCGAAGCGCCCGGGCTCGGCTCGCTGTGTCTGGGTCGCCGCCCGGCGGCCGCGCGCGTGATCTTCCACAGCGACGCGCCCCTTGCGTCCCTGGCGCGTCGCGATCACCTGGGACTGGCGGAGGCCTATCTGCACGGCGAGATCGATCTCGAGGGAGACCTTCTCGAGGTAATCAAGGTCACGGAGGTCATGCCGCCGGATCCGACCTGGCTGGAGCGGCTCGCGCGGAGCGCGAGGCTCTCGATTCGCAATCGCCGCCGACTCCAGCGCGAGTCCATCACGCACCACTACGATCGTCCGCCTGAGTTCTTCCTCGCCTGGCTCGATCGCTGGCGCTCGTACACGCACGGCTACTTCGCGTCACCCCACGACGAGCTCTGCCGCGCGCAGGCGCGCAAGCTCCAGTTTGCAATGGACGCCCTCGGCCTGAAGGCCGGCGATCGCGTCTTCGACATGGGCTGCGGCTGGGGAAGCTTTCTCGAGTACGCGGGACGCCAGGGCATTCGCGTGCACGGCATCACGATCTCCCGCGAGCAGCACCGCTTCGTCGGCGAGCTGATTCGCCGCGAGCGCCTTCCCTGTACGGTCGAGCTCGCGAACTTCCTCGACTTCCGGCCGCGCGAACACTTCGATGGCGCCGTCTTGATGGGAAGCCTCGAACACTTCTCGGACTACCGATATGCGGCTCGCTTCCTGGCGCGTCATCTGACCCCCGAGGCGTGCATCTACACAGATTTCTGCACCGCCCGCGGCGGCCACCAGACCGGGGCATTCCTGGGGCGCTACATCTGGCCCGGTGCGGCGAGCTACGTGAACCTGCCTCGCCTGTTGCGCGCGCTCGCACGCCAGGGCTTCGGCGTCCACGAGCTCCGCGACGACACCGCGAGCTACGCGCTGACAGTGAGAGCCTGGGCCGACGCCTTCGAAGGAGTGGAGAACGATCTTGCCTCGCGCTTCGGCCAGCCGACCGTGCGCGCGTTTCGACTCTTTCTGCGCGCGTCGCAGTACTTCCTCGAGCGCAACCGGACCCAGGGCTGCCACCTGGTGGCGGGGCGTAGAGCGGCGCCGCTGGCGTAGCGCGGCGTCGTCCGACCGTGTCGAGTGCTGGGGAGGTAACCGGCTCGGTGCGCTTCGAGCGGCGCTACCACCTCACCGCGAGCGGAGGCGGATGTAGCGCTCGCGGTTCGACTCCTCCTCGAGAGCGCGAGCGCGCGCCTTCAACAGGTCGCTGCGCGTGATCACTCCGAGCAACCGCTTCGGATCGTTCGAATCGACGACGAGCAGGCGTCCGACGTTGGATTGCGCCATCCGCTCCGCCGCGGTCCGACAGGAATCCCCCGCGCCGATCGCGAGCGCGGGGCGACTGGCGACGTCCCAGGTGATGACCGGCCCCGTGTCGGCCGCTTCGTCCTGCAGCAGCGCGCCGAGCCATTCCTGCAGCAGATCCGACTTCGTCACCATGCCGACCGGTGCGCCCTTGCGGTCGACCACGGGGTAGCCCTGGTGCCGGTGCGCTCCGGTTCCGAGGAAGTACTCGCGCACCAGCTGCCGGACGGGCATGGATGCCGGAACGGTGATCACCTCGGTGCTCATCACGTCCCGGGCGAGCAGCCGCTCGAGCGGATCGAGCGAGTACTCGCGGCTCACGTGGTGTCCGCGGCGCGCGACCTTCTCGGTGAGGATCGAGCGTTTCATGACGAGCACGGTGAAGGCGTGCGCGACCACCACGGCGATCAGCAGCGGGAGCAGCAGGCGGACGTCGTCGGTGAGCTCGAGCGCGAAGACGATGCCGGTGAGCGGGGAGCGCATCGTCCCGCCCATCACGGACGCCATGCCGAGCAGCGGCCAGAGCGCCGGGTCGCCGCCGGGCATGAAGCTCGACTCGAGCCCGCCGAGCGAGCCTCCGAGGATCAGGAGCGGTGCGAGCACGCCGCCCGAGGTCCCGGATCCGAGCGCGACGGACCAGATCAGCGCCTTGACGAGCATCAGCGGAACGAGCGCGCTCGCGAGGTAGTTCCCGCGCAGCAGATCCGCGATCAGGTCGTAGCCGACGCCGAGCGCGCGCGGCTCGAACCAGCCCCCGATCCCGACCACGACGCCGCCGAGCATGGGCCACCACATCCAGTGGATCGGGAGGCGCGCGAAGGCGTCTTCCGTCGCATACACCGCGCGGGTGAGGAGCATCGCGGCGAAGCCGGCGATCATGCCCGCCGGCACCGCGCCGAGCAGCACGCCGAGGCCCGGCGCCTCCGTGTGCAACGTCACCGGAAAGAGTGGAGACGCCGCCAGACCGAGGTAGGGACGAGCCAGCGCCGCGACCGCGCTCGCGATCGCGACCGGGACGAAGCTGCGCGGCTTCCACTCGAAGAGCAGCAGCTCCACGGCGAGCAGCACCGCGGCGACCGGCGTCCCGAAGGTCGCCGACATGCCGCCCGCCGCGCCGGCCACGAGCAAGGTCTTGCGCTCGGCGGCGGTCAGGTGGAAGGTCTGCGCGATCAGCGAGCCGCAGGCGCCGCCGGTCATGATGATCGGACCCTCGGCGCCGAAGGGTCCGCCCGAGCCGATCGAGATCGCGGAGGAGAGCGGCTTCAGCACCGCGACTCGCGGCGACATGCGGCTGCTTCCGATCAGGATCGCCTCGATCGCCTCGGGAATACCGTGACCGCGGATCCGATCGGAGCCGTAGCGGGCCATCAGGCCGATGATCAGGCCGCCGAGCGGCGGGATCGCGATCATCCAGAGGCCGAGCGGGCTTCCTGCCGGTGACACGATCTCGTGTGGGATCGCGAGGCGCCCGAAGTAGAAGAGCTCCGTGAAGAAGCCGATCAGGCGCAGCAACAGCAGCGCCATCGCGCCGCAGACGAGCCCGACCGGAATGGCCAGCAGCGAAAGCCACACCAGTCTGCGGTCGGCAGTGAAATCGGCCCCGCTCACGGACTCCGGGAACCTAGGGGACGCAGGCCGTGCAGTCAGCGCGTGCGGACTACCGCTTCTCGATCGGCACGTAGCGCAGGCCCGTCGGACCGTTGTAGTAGCCGCGCGGGCGGTAGATGCGGTTGTTCGCGTACTGCTCGAGGGTGTGCGCGCACCAGCCGGCCACGCGGCTCGCGGCGAAGACCGGCGTGAAGAGATCGATCGGGATGCCCATGCTGTAGTAGACGGTGGCCGAGTAGAAGTCGACGTTCGGGATCAGCCCCTTCCGCTCCTGCATGATCTCTTCGATCGCGGCGCTCATCTCGTAGAGCTCGGGGTGCCCCGTCTCGGCGGTGAGCTCGCGGCTCATGCGCTTCAGGATCGCGGCGCGCGGGTCGCCTTCCTTGTAGACGCGGTGTCCGAAGCCCATCACCTTGCGCTTGCCGCCGAGCGCGTCGTCGAGGTAGGCCTCGAGCCGCGACGGCCCGCCGATCTCCTGGAGCATCCGCATCACCTGCTCGTTGGCGCCGCCGTGCAGCGGGCCCTTCAAGGTGCCGATCGCCGCCATCACGCTCGAGTACATGCCCGAGAGCGTGCTCGAGGTGACACGCGCCGAGAACGCCGAGGCGTTGAGCTCGTGGTCGGCGTGCAGGATCAGGCAGGTGTCGAGCTGGCGGACGCGCTTCGCCTCCGGCTCGCGGCCGTGCAGCATGTAGAGAAAGTTCCACGCCAGCGAGCGCCCCGGCAGCGGTTGCAGCGGCCACTGGCCGTTCCGCACGCGGTCGTAGGCCGCGACGATCGTGGCGAGCCGCGCGGTCAGCCGCACCGCCTTGCGGATGTTGGCGTCGAACTGGATCACGTTCGCGTCGGGATCGTGGAGCGAGAGGCCCGCCACCACGGCGTGCAGGAAGTCCATCGGGTGGACCTCCGTCGGCAGGCCGTGGAACCAGCCGAACGACTCCGGCGGCAGCGGCATCGCGGCACGCAGCTCGCGCTCGAAGCGCTCGAGCTCGTCGGCTTTCGGCAGCCGCCCGTACCAGAGCAGGAACACGACCTCCTCGAAGGTCGCGTTCTCGGCCAGATCCTCGATGGTGTAGCCGCGGTAGAGCAAGGTCGTCCCGGCGATCGTCGAGATCGCCGTGCTGCACGCCACCACGCCCTCGAGCCCCTTGTCGAGAGCGCCTCGGTATTCCTGGATCGCCTCGCTCATGCCGTCACTCCCTCCGCGCGCATCGGTCGGACGGCACGCTAGCGAGAGAGCGGGCGGCGCGCCCCACCGATGCCGTCGCTCAGAGCTGCTTTCGCGGTGCGACGCGCGTCGGCGTCACGGACTCCATCGGGTACTCGGGCGCGCCCTCGCGCGCGAGCTCGAAGAACTCGGGGCCGAAGGGGTTCTGTCCGCGGATCGGCATCGAGCCGCGGCGGATGGTCCAGTCCTTCGGCGCGAGCTCGCCCGCGCGCTTCCAGTGGCGCTCCGCCGCCAGGGCGCGGCCCCGCTGCTGGAGATGCCAGGCGAGCGCGCGCTCGGCGCGCGCCCGCTGGCTCTCCGCGGTCGGCTTCGGCTGGTGACGGCGCACCTCGTCGGGCGCGAGCGCGCCCTTCCCTTCCCGCACCCACGCGCGCAGCAGGTCGAGGTACGGACCCGACGCCTTGCCGTGGAAGGCGGTGAAGGTGTCGGTGCCGAACTGCGCGTCGTGCGGGCGGCAGATGCGGCCCTGCGCGTCGATCCAGATCAAGGTCGGCACGTTCACGATGTGATAGAGCTCGGCCAGCACGTGCTCGGTGTCGATCAGGCTCGGGTGCGTCGGCCGCGCGCGCTCGATGAAGGGGCGCGGGTCGTCGGGCGAGCGGTCGAGCGCGACGGTGATCGGCACGAAGCCGTGGGGTCCGAGCTCCTCGTGCAGCGCCTGCCAGACCGGCAGGTCCTCGCGGCACCCTCACCAGGACGCGTAGGCGATCAGCAGCACCTTCTTGCCGCGGAAGCTGGAGAGCGTGTGACGCCGGCCCGCGAGGTCGGGCAAGGTGAAGTCCGGCGCCTCGAGCCCTTCGAGCGCGGCGCGCCGCTCGGAGGCGGGCGTGCCGAGCGCCGCCGCGCGCTCCGTGACGTCGAGCGCGAGCGGCCGGTCGAGCACGCGCGCGAGCTCCGCGAGATCGATGCCCCGCTCCCCGACGAGCGCCGCGCGATCGCGCACCGGCACGCACACCGAGCCGCGACACAGGCCCTCCGGGCGCAGCGACCAGCCGAGCTCTTCGTGCACGGACGCGGAGTCGAGCGCGACCTGCCCGCCCGCGATCTCCGCCGCGAGCTCCATGGGCTGTCCGCCGTCGAGGATCGTGAAGCGTTCCATGCGCCCCTCGCCTCGCATCCTACGCCGAGGGGACGCGCGGCGGAAGCGCCTTCTCGGGCGGCAGCAGCGCCGCGAGAGCCACCATGCCGAGCGCTCCCGAGACGAGCGAGCCCGCGAGAGTCCCGAGCTTGGCCGCGTCGAGCGGCGGGCCTTCGAGCGCGAGCCCCGCGATGAAGAGCGCCACCGTGAAGCCGATGCCGGCCAGCGCGCCGGCCGCCGCCAGCACGCCCCAGCCGACGCCCGGCGGCAAGGTGGCGACGCCGAGCCGCACGGCGAGCCACGAGAAAACGAGGATGCCGACCGGCTTGCCGATCACGAGCCCGGCCGCGACGGCCAGCGCGACCGGGTCGACGAAGCCGCGAAGCGCGATCGGCACTCCGGCGTTCGCCAATGCGAAGACCGGCATGATCGCGAAGCCGATCCATGGATGGAGCCGCGCCTCGAGGTACTCGAGCGGCGAGACCACCTCGCGCACCACCTCGCGGAGAGCCCGCACCTGCGCGGCGCGTCCGCTCACGTGCTGCCAGCGCTCGCCGTGCAGGATCGCGGCGGCGCGCAGAAAGAGGTCCGCGACGAGGCCTTCGCTCGCGTGCGCGCGCGCCGGCGTCAGCAGCCCGAGTGCCACGCCCGCGATGGTCGCGTGCACGCCCGACTCGTGGAATGCGAGCCAGATCCCCGCGCCCGCCAGGGTGTAGACGCCGAAGCTCCGCACGCCGAGACGCGCGAGCGCGTACACCGCGGCGAGGCCCGCGATGCCGAGCGCGAGCGCGCCGAGGTGAAGCGTCTCGGTGTAGCCGACCGCGATCACGAGGATCGCGCCGATGTCGTCA
>Ga0335069_10005542_pt1 | contig 18533 bp, 18 predicted proteins | sample Lox_Sample_11_FD_206714 | JGI IMG/M metagenome (GOLD analysis project Ga0335069, IMG submission 206714) | Soil microbial communities from Loxahatchee National Wildlife Refuge, Florida, United States - Lox_Sample_1.1 | ecosystem: Environmental > Terrestrial > Soil > Wetlands | place: USA... | reverse complement strand
GGTCCCGGCGCCGTCCGCGACGTCGACGGTGTGGACGTGGCCGCCGATGCGCGAGTCGGCCTCGAACAGCACCACGTCGTGGCGAGGCGAGAGGAGGTGGGCGGCGACCAGGCCCGAGACGCCCGAGCCGACGACGGCGATCTTCACGGCCGCGCCTCCTGCGCCTGCCGGGCGCGGAGTAGGTGGTGCGAGACCACCCACTCCGTCCCATCGCGGAACCCGAAAAGCTCTGCGCAGGCCAGGAAGAAGAGCCGCCAGCGCTGGAGCTGCACCTTCGCCTGGCCGGCCGGCAGGTCGCTCCGCAGCACCGTCAGCGCAGCGGCGCGGTGGGCGTCGAGCCGCTCGAACCACGCCTCCGCGGTCTTCGCATAGTGCGTTCCCGGCACGAGCCAGCTCTCCTCCACCTCCAGCGGGCCCGGGATGCGGCCGATGAGGTCGTGCGCCGGCATGATGCCGCCCGTGAAGAAGTGCTTCGCCATCCAGTCCCGGTTGCCGTCCACCTCGAACGGATAGGCGAATCGCCGGTGGGCGAAGACGTGGATGAAGAGCCGCCCGCCTGGCGCGAGCCACCCGTTCACCCGGCGCAGCAGCGCCGGCCAGTTGCGCATGTGCTCGAACATCTCCACCGAAACGATCCGTTCGAACCGGGCCCCGTCACCTGGACTGAATACGTTCATGTCCGCGGTCCGGACCTCCAGGTTCGCGAGGCCGCGCTCGGCGGCGCGAGCGCGGATGAACGCGCCCTGGATCCGCGAGTTGGAGACCGCGACGACGCGGGAGGCCGGGTAGCGCGCGGCCATCCAGAGCGAGAGGCTCCCCCAGCCACAGCCCAGCTCGAGCACCCTCTGCCCGTCGCGGAGGTCGGCCCGAGCGCAGGTGACGGCCAGCATCGCGGCTTCGGCGTCGTCCAGGGTCTCGGTGCCGGGCTCCCAGAGGCCGGAGCTGTACTTGAGGTGCCGCCCCAGGACGAGTTGGAAGAACTCGGTCGGGACCTCGTAGTGCTGCTGGTTGGCGGCCTGCGGCGAGGGCGCCAGCTCCTCGGCGGCCATCCGCTCGACGAACCGGCCCAGCGCCTGTTCACGGTCGGCGAAGTGGCGCGCTTCCTGCGTCAGGCGATCCCGGAGGAAGAGGCGGATGCCGGCCCGGATGACGGGTTCGGGGACGAGGCCACGCTCCGCGAGGGCGATTCCGAGCATTCGGTTCCCTTGTGTCGAAAGAGACGGTTCTGCAAGTACCTAATGGGTGTGTAGGTCGAATCGCGAGATGGGGCGCCCGTGGCCATCTAGAATGCATCTCGTAGCCACCAGCACGCTGGATGCAGCGGAGGACGATGTGGCCGAATCAGGCGAATTCATGACCACGCAAGAGGTCGCCCGCCGCGCCGGGGTTGGCGCCACTGCCGTGAAGCGATGGACCGACGCGGGCCTCATCGCCTGCGTGCGGACCGCCGGCGGCCACCGGCGCTTCGCCCGGAGCGAGGTCGAGCGCTTCCTCGGAGCGCATCCGGCAGCCAACGAGCCCGCGGGGCGAGAGCCGTGGGTCGGGGCGCTGCTCGAGGCGGGCGATCCCCGCGGGCTCGAGGCATTGCTCCTCTCGGAGCGGGCCCGCACCGGTGCCTGGCACCGCGTGGCCGCTCTCGCCGGGAGGGCGCTCGCCGAGGTGGGCCGGCTCTGGAGCACCGGGGCAGTCACCGTCTTCGAGGAGCACCAGGCCTCGGAGCGGCTCCTGCGCGCGCTAGCGCGGATCGCAGACGGCCTCCCGCTCGATCCCGGCGCGCCCCGCGCCCTCCTCACCTGCGCCGAGGGCGACGATCACACCCTCGGCCTCTCACTCACCGAGCTCGTCCTGCGCGAGGCCGGCTGGGTCTCGATCTGGGCCGGCCGCCGGACGCCGTTCGCCGAGCTCGGCCCGGCACTCGCCAGGAGCCGCACGCGGCTCCTGGCGGTCTCCGCCTCCGAGGCCTCGGGCGATGCGGCCGCGCTCCGGACGCAGGCAGAGGCGCTCGGCCGGGTGGCGCGCACCGCCGGCGTGGCGCTGGCCCTGGGCGGGAACGGTGCCTGGCCGAATCGACCGCGGACCGGCACGCGGTTCACCGACTTCGAGGCGTTTTACCGGTGGGCGATGACGGAACGGGGGCGGATCGAGGGACGGGACCTGGAGCGCGGTGCCCGTTGAGGAGAGAACCATGAAACGGATTGCCAATTCGATCTGGGCGCTCTTCGCGGCAGGATGCGCCACCAGCACCACCGAGCGGCTGCGCCTTCCGCCACTGGAGGCGGTCGCCCACGTCGATCTCTCGCGCTACGTCGGGACCTGGTACGAGATCGCCAACTTCCCGCAGAGCTTCCAGCGCGGCTGCACGGCCACCACCGCGACCTACACGCTCCGCAAGGACGGCGACATCGACGTGCTCAACCGCTGTCGCAAGGGCTCGCTCGACGGGAAAGAGAAGTCGGCGGTCGGACGAGCCCGGGTCGCGGACCGCGCCACGAACGCGAAACTCGAGGTCAGCTTCTTCCGCCCGTTCTGGGGAGACTACTGGATCATCGACCTCGCCGACGACTACTCCTACGCGGTCGTCGGTCACCCGGGACGCGACTACCTCTGGATCCTGGCGCGCACGCCGACGATGGCCGACGCGACCTACCAGAGCATCGTCGCGCGCCTCCAGGCCCAGGGCTACGAGACCTCCCGCCTCGTGCGGACCTTGCAGCGGCCCGGATGGACAGCGGCGGACGCCGCGCCGGGGAGACCGGGGCACGCCTCGCGCCAGTTGGTGAGCCATGACACCGCAAGAGGATGAGGGGATGCGTGCGCGCGCGCAGCTGCGTCTCCGGGAGCGCTACGGCTCCTGGGCGGTGGTGACGGGCGCCTCCGACGGCATCGGCCGAGCGTTCGCGCAGCGCCTCGCGGAGGCCGGGGTGAACGTCGTGCTCGTGGCTCGTCGGACCGAGCTGCTCGACGCCGTCGCCGGCGACCTGGCCGCCACCCACGGTGTGCAGGCCCGGGCGATCTCGGCCGACCTCGCGACCGAGGCGGGCGTCGGGGAGGTCGTCGACTGCACGCGGCATCTCGACGTGGGGCTCCTTGTCACCGCCGCCGGCTTCGGCACCTCCGGACCGTTCGTGGACGGCAATCTCGCCGAGGAGCTGGCGATGATCGACGTCAACTGCCGAGCCGTGGCGGCGCTGACCCACGCTTTCGCCAGGCGCTTCGTGGAACGCAGGCGAGGTGGCATCGTGCTGATGAGCTCGCTGGTCGCCTTTCAGGGCGTGCCGCGCGCCGCGAACTACGCCGCGACCAAGGCCTACGTTCAGTCGTTCGCGGAGGCGCTGCGACTCGAGCTGAAGCCGTTTGGGGTCGATGTGATCGCGACGGCCCCCGGCCCGGTCCACAGTGGCTTTGCTGCGCGGGCGTCGATGAACATGGGGCTGGCGCAGAAGCCGCGCGTCGTGGCGAGCGCGACGCTCGACGCTCTGGGGCGCGTAGGAACGGTTCGCCCTGGCTGGCTTGCGAAGCTCCTGGAGCTCTCGCTCAAGCTTCTCCCCCGGTGGGGGCGCGTTCGCATGATGGCGATCGTCATGACCGGGATGACCAAGCGGCGCGCTGGTGATCGTGGCCATGCCTGAGCGCGCGCTTCTCCTGACCGGTGCGACAGGCTTCGTCGGGGGCGCGGTGAGACCCGCGCTCGCTCGCGAGGGCTGGCGCGTGCGATGCCTGACGCGAGACCTCGCGCGCGCACGGAGGCGCGAGCCCACGCTCGACTGGGTGCAGGGTGACGTGGCGGACCCCGCCGCATGCGCTCGCGCGCTCGACGGCTGCCGGACCGCGCTCTATCTGGTGCACGGAATCGGCGAGGGCCCCGACTACCGCCGGCGCGAGGTGATGGCGGCCTCGACCTTCTCGAACTCGGCGGCGGCCGCCGGCGTCGAACGCATCGTGTATCTCGGCGGTGTCGCCCCGAGGGACACGGGGTCCCAGCACCTGCGCAGCCGACTCGACGTCGGTGAGGCGTTGCGGGCGGGGCCGGTCCAGACCCTCGAGCTCCGGGCAAGCATGATCGTCGGTCACGGCAGCCTGAGCTGGCTCATCGTCCGCGACCTGGCGGCCCGGCTGCCGGTCATGGTCTTGCCGCGGTGGCTGAAATCGCGCACGCAGCCGGTCGCGATCGACGACGTCGTGACCGCACTTGTGCGGGCGCTCGACCTGCCACTCGAGGGCAGCTGCTGGTTCGACATCCCTGGACCGGTCACGCTCTCGGGAAGGGAGATCCTCGAGGAGAGCGCGCGAGCCATGGGGTTCCCACCTCCGCGCATGGTGGAGGTGCCCCTCCTGTCACCGCGCCTGTCGTCGCTCTGGGTTCGCTTCGTCACTCGCGCCCGATGGGCGGTCGCGCGCGAGGTGGTGATCGGCCTCACGGACGATCTGCTTGCCCGAGATGACCGCTTCTGGTCGCTCATCGGGCACCCACCGCGCTTGTCGTTCGCCGAGGCGGCGACGCTCGCCCTCGACGCCGAGCGCGGCGGCAGCCGCGCTCGAGGGCCCTGGGGCGCCATCGAGCGTGCGCGGGGCCGCTCGAGGAGCTCGCCATGAACAGCGATGGGACGATCGTTCCGACCGGGAAGTCGCGAGGCACGTCGCTCGCACTCGCCTCCATCGTCGTTTGGCTCGTGGCCGCCGCGGTCACGGGACCTCTCGGCATCTGGCTGGCGGTCGGTGGTGCTGCGGTCGCGCTCGGTGTGGCCGTCCTGCTCTTCGACCGGCCCGCCGCGAGGGCGCTGCTGCGGCCGAGCCCGAGGCTGGTCCTGCTGGGTGCCGGCGCGGGCGGCCTAATGGCCGCCGCCACCTACCTGCTCTATTTAGTGCTCGCGCGTCTCGTGCCGTCCGTCGCCGCCGACGCGGCGCGGCTCTACGGGGCCTTTCGGGCGCCGTCACCCCTCCTCGCCTCCGTGGCGATCGTTCCGGTCATCGTCGGAGAGGAGCTCGTGTGGCGAGGGGTCGTGCAGGCTTCGCTGGTCCGACGCCTTGGAGTCTGGAGAGGCGTCACGTTGGCGGCGGTCCTGTACGCGCTCGTGCACGCGCCTCTCGGCTCGTCGGCTCTGGCAGCGGTCGCGTTCTCCTGCGGGCTTGCATGGGGCATCCTGCGCGCCACCACGTCGAGTCTCGTACCAAGCTTGGTGGCTCACCTGCTGTGGGACGTACTCGTGCTGCTCTGGCTACCGCTGAGGTGACGGAGACAACGATGCTGCTCGCCGACTTCCACGACGCCGACGAAGCCACGAGCTGGCGGCCGACCGACGACGTCGTGATGGGAGGGGTGTCGTCGAGCGCCATGCTCGCGGGCGTCGGGGCTGGGGTCTTCTGCGGCGAGCTGTCGCTCGAAAGGGGCGGAGGCTTCGCTTCAGTGCGCCGCCGGAACGAGGTCGTCGATCTCTCCGCCTACGATGCCGTCGAGCTCCGCGTGCGCGGTGATGGAAAGCGGTACAAGCTCAACCTGCGCGTGTCCGACAGCCCGGACGGCGTCGTGTATCAAGCCGCCTTCGAGACCCAGGCCGGAACGTGGACAACCGCGAAGCTGCCCCTCGCGGGGTTCGTGCCGCGCTTCCGCGGCCGGCCTGCGCCAGGGACGCTCGATTCAGCCCACGTTTCGAGCCTCGGGTTGCTGATCTCAGACCGGCAGGTCGGTCCGTTCCGGCTCGAGGTGTCGTCGATCGCCGCGACGTCGAACCGCAGGTAGCCTCGGCGGGTCGCCCGCCTCTTCAAGGGCCGCCGCTCGCCCGGACGGTCGGGTTCGCCTCCAGGGCGGATCCGGATGCATGGTCCTCCTCCTGGGTTCGCTCCGGGTGAGGCGCATCCGCTCCGGCTCGCGAACTCTCTCGCACACGGCGTCGCATGGAGCGGCCGCCGGTCATCGAGGGGTTCCGAACCATGGCTTATCTCCGTTTCCTTCCCGCGGTCGCTGCGCTCTCGATGCTCGCCGCCTGTGGCAGCTCGAGCGGCACGCCGGCCCCCATGCAGAACACCGTCGAGGTCCCGCAGGGGAACCCGAACCTCAGCATCCTCGTCGAGGCGGTCACCGCGGCCGACCTCGGCGGCACGCTCTCCGGCCCCGGCCCGTTCACGATCTTCGCCCCCACCAACGACGCCTTCGCCTCGCTCCTGACCGAGCTGGGCGTGACCAAGGATCAGCTCCTTGCCAACAAGCCGCTCCTCACGGCGGTGCTGAAGTACCACGATTGCGATGTCGTGCAATGTGGTACCAATTGATTTTGGTCAGCTACGAATCGAAGGCCAGAGGTTCAAATCCTCTAGGGCGCGCTGAGATAGAGGCCGGGATTTCCAAAGGGATCTGCTCTGGGGATCCGGTTTCTTTCGCTGATGGTGACGGGCCGCGGAGCACGGAATCCGAAGGCCAACTGTTCTACCATGTCGGGCGCCCCAGGGTAGGCTTCGGATTTCCTTGGAGCCTTTCCCTCGCGTCCTGAGACTCCCTGGTCCGCTCCGCGAGCGTCGTCAGCAATACAGCAGCAACCGGAGCCCATTTTTCGCCTCGATGCCGGCCATCACACCGCGCGTGGACCTGCTCCAGACGGTAGGCTCGACGTGAAGGTCATTCGTGGTCAAGCCGAGAGCCCTTTGTCCGCCCGCCGTGGCGCAGGCACAGAGCGCGATGCAGAAAACGGCGGCCCCGAACCACGCGCAGATCGGCGCGATCGTCGTCGCCGCCAACCAGGCACGCAGGGCGAACCCTCGTGATCCGAAGCGGCATCGTCGATGTCTCGGCGACGAAGACGAGCGACGCCGTGGACCGGCTCCTCGCCTTCGCCTCGACCCGCTCGATCGCTCGCCAGGCTCCCCGCGAGGGGAACCCGCTGGCCCACGACCCATGGGCCGTTAAGTAGGGTGTTGTGCACCATCGCGAGGACTCCCTCGCATGCCACGGTGGGCCGGGGGCGAGCCCGGCGGGGTTCGCGGCCGGCCTCCATCCGTCCCCGCCGGCTCTGTCCTCGCCGCAGGTGCGGTCGTCCACCGACGGAGTGCTTCACCGGGCCATCGCCGGCGATGTCGGCACCACCTGGATCCCCGCCTTCGGGAAGGCCCACTCCCCCGTTGAGGTCTGGAGCATCGTCGCGTTCCTCCGGCGCCTGCCCGCCTTGACGCCTGAGCAACGGAGCGAGCTCTGTCGAGCTGGGCGGACCGAGGGGCAACCGCCCGCTGAGTCCGGGAGGAACGTATATGCGTGAGGGAGGATTCGTGAATGGCTGAAGGACCGTCGCCGCAGCCCCCTCGACCTGAGCGCGTTACGCCAGAGGCGGTGCGCGATCTGCGAGAGCAGCTCACCGAGGGAGAAGATGTCGTCGATCCCAAGGCGTGGGCGGGATCCATTCCGGCAGCCTTCGGCATTGCGCCTCGTCTGCGTGTCGGCGCGAACCGTTGGTTCAATCTGGTTTGGCTGCTCCCAATCGGTTGGGTGTTCTTGCTCGTGGGAGTCGCCGCCGCCCAGTACCTGCGCGGGCTCCCGGCGGTCGAGGAGTTCGTGCGCCAGCATCCAGGGACCGGCTTCGCCGCTCCGTTCGCCACGGCGATGCCCGCTTGGTTGCGCGCGCAGCACTTCCTCAACCTGTTCTTCCTCATCTTCATCATCCGTGCCGGCCTGCAGATCCTCGCCGACCACCCCCGGCTTTACTGGACGCGGCACTCGACCCCCGGGAAGGAGTGGCTCCGCATGCAGAAGGAGGTGCCGGACGTTCCGCTCTGGACGGCCAAGCAGGACTCGCTCACCTTGCCCAGGCACCTCGGCCTGCCGGGTATTCGCCACTCGATCGGGCTTGCCCGCTGGTGGCACCTCGGCGTCGACACTCTCTGGCTCGCGAACGGGCTCGTTTTCTATGCGCTGCTCTTCACGACCGGCGAATGGCGTCGCATCGTCCCGACGAGCGGGCAGGTGTTCCCGGATGCCGCTTCGGTCCTCGTTCAGTACCTCTCTCTGAGCTGGCCGACGAACGACGGCTGGGTCGCCTACAACGGCCTGCAAATCCTCGCCTACTTCTTCACGGTGTTCATCGCCGCGCCGCTCGCACTCGTGACCGGGCTCGGCATGTCGCCGGCGCTCTCGACCCGGTTCCACTGGCTCAGCAAGCGGCTGAGCATCCAGACCGCGCGGTCGCTTCATTTCCTCGTCCTGTGCTGGTTCCTCATCTTCATCTTCATGCATGTCACGCTGGTGTTCGCGACCGGCGCCCTGCGGAACCTGAACCACATCTACGCGGGAACCGACGCCAGCGACTGGGTCGGCTTCGGCATCTTCGCCGCTTCCACGGCGATCGCCGTCGTTGCCTGGGTAGCGGCCACGCCCTTCACCCTACGGCACCCGCGCGTGGTGCAGCGCCTGGGTTTTGCGCTCGTCGGCCCGGCCCAGCGGCTATTCGAGCACGTCGACGCCAAGCCCGGGACGTACACGGCGACGGACGTATCGCCGTACTTCTGGCACAACGGCAAGTACCCCGAGACGCCGGAGTATCGCGCGCTCTTCGACGGCCACTTCGCGGACTGGCGGCTGCGAGTCGGGGGGCTGGTCGAGAACCCAGTCGAGCTCAGCATCGACGACCTGCGAGCCCTGCCGCACCACGAGCAGATCACGCAACACTTCTGCATTCAGGGATGGTCCGGAATCGCCAGGTGGGGCGGCGTCTCCATGCAGACCATCCTCGACCTGGTCAAGCCCAAGCCGGAGGCGAGGTGGGTGGTGTTCTACTCGCTCGGCAACGGCGCCGACGGGGGCCGCTACTACGACGCGCATCCCATCGAGCAGATGCGCTACCACCTCACCATGCTGGCCTACGACATGAACGGCGAACCGCTCTCCTACGGCCACGGGGCGCCGCTACGCCTTCGCAACGAGGTCCAACTCGGCTTCAAGCAGGTGAAGTGGATCGCCGGCATCGAGTTCGTCGCCGACATCTCGGAGGTCGGTGGCGGCTACGGCGGCTACAACGAGGACCACGAGTTCTTCGGATACCGGCAATCGATCTGAAGACGAGGAAGCAGCAAACCGAGCCCGACCCGACCCGCGCGATGCTCGCCGAATGCGGGTTCGTGGCCTGCTGCCCCCCGAGGCCGAGGGCCAGGAGATCCAGGGGCGCGTCGGCTGCTCTTGCAGAAGAAGTGTGCTTCCGGTGACCTCCCCTCCGGAGGTCGCGCCCAAGAGCGCGTTCCCCAGAGCGCTCCCCCACCTCTGTCGGAATGCCATGCGCCACCCCCGACACAGTACGTAAGCGTGGCCGCCCCTCCGGCACAGCCCGACGGCGGCGCGAGTAATCAGCTCGGCGGCCCCAGGCAGATGAGCAGCAGCCCAGTAGCCGGCCGAGGGAGGCTGTAGAGCACAACGACCGCGCCGGCCAGGAGCCCTCCCACCAGATAGGCGATCACCATCCGCCGGGGCGGTGTGACGAAGGCGCGGTCGGTCAGGACCGGATCGTGGAACCGGTAGCTCGTCACCTGCAGGAGCGCGACGAGCAGGAGGTCCACGCCCCCGGCAGGGTGAAGTGGCTCGCCGCTCATCCAGGTCATTCGCGGACCGCGCCAGGTCGGGAAGACCAGGGCAGGACGTCGCCATGCAACTGGGTCTGCGTGCCAAGGAACTCGAACGCCCACACCCGGACTTCCTGGTCGCGACGATTGGCGTCCACCAGTCGATCTCACGCTCCGTCCGCCGACAGGTCAACGCGTACGGCTACTTCGGGAGCCTCGTGATCTCGAACTTGCCCGGGTCGGTCACGAGCACTGCCTTGTTGACGAGTTGCTCGTCTCCTCAGAGCAGCGAGTCAACGACCGGTTCCACCCAGGCCCACTGCTCGTCCCGGGAGAGCCCAGCCGTGGTCCGGAGGACGATGAGGCCGGGGTGGAGGTCGACCGAACCCGCCAGGAAGAGGAAGTCGGCGGCATTGATCGTCACCACGACCTGGTCGTGGTCGAACGCATATCTCCACACGTCCGGGTCGGTCGCGCCCGGCAGTCCGATGTGAGCGACCTGGACCGCCGGAACGCCCTTCGCGGCGAGGCGCTGTACGAGCGATGGGCTCAGGTTCTCGTCGATGAGGAGGTTCACCCGTCACCGCGCACGAACCTGGGCTTCTTTCTAGGACGGCCCGGTGGACGGCCAAGCGCCACGAACATCCGAGCGAACTCGACGTCCTCGGCGGTCAGCGCTGGGTAGTCCTGCAGAAGCGCCTCGACGGGCTCTCGTTTCGCGCGCTCTCCGACGAACCGAACCGAGATCCGTGTTCCGTCGAACACAGGCTCACCGCCGAGGACCTCTGGGCGAGAAACCGCCCGGCTCCGCCCTCGCAGGAACGTCCGGATTCGCTCGTCGACCCGCTTCACGAGCTCTTCGGTACGAAGGACGACCGGAACATCTCCCTCGAGCACGAGCCTGTGAGCCTCGCGCCGCCACCGACCAGAGCGCTCCTTGTCGGCCGCGAGAAGCTCGAACAGCTCCTTTCGAAGCGCCCTGTCGAGCTCCAGCCCGGGCGGCAGCTCGTTCACGAGGAAAAAGTAGACGACCTCCCGCGGACTGAACCGGCGCCGGCCGCCCGCGCGGGTCGCCCGCACAACGCGCGCTGCGAGCTCGTGCCGGATCGACTTCTCCGGCGCGCCCGAAAGCACCGACGCTTCCTTGAGGCTAAGCACTACATCCGAACCAGAAACCATGACCACGCTCCGGTCATGATTATAGTGGCGGAGCCCCGAACGCGCAAGCGGATGCGCCACTGGGGGCCAGTGCCCGGCCAGCGGTGAGGTCGGCATCGGCCGTTCCACTCGACTACGAGCCGGACCAGGGCTCTGGCGCATGACTGCTCGAGGTTGACGCTAATCGCAGCAATGCGTCTTCACTGTTCGTCCCAATTCGGACCGCCAGGCCGTCGAACTCCTCTCCGTGCGTCCGGTTCGAGGTCTCGCAGTCAGCAGCAGGATAGCAGCAAGACTTCTGCTAATCGCTGCTGGGCTCTGCATCCTTGGGATGAAACCCCGTCTTGTCTTCTGTAGCGTTCTCAGTTGATTGCGAAGGTGTGCAAGTTGGTGCCAATTGATTGTTATCAGCTACGAATCCGAAGGCCAGAGGTTCAAATCCTCTAGGGCGCGCAATTACCCAGGCTCTACGGGCACTTAGCCCGTAGAGCCTTTCACTATTCGACCTACTGGCCCTTGGATTCCTAGCTGGTTGGCCGGCCGCCCGCCTCGTCGCTGCATCGTAGGGATTCTCTTGGGGAATCGCGACATCTGGCGCTCCCGTCGGCCCGAAGCGCGGGAGTACTTGCACCAAAGCTGTACCACGCCGCGCCACTCCTTGCCTCCGTGAGCTCGTCCGTTCCTGGGGCGAGCCGATCCCGTCCCGAGAGATCGGACTCGCTCGGGACGGATGCGCCTGCCCCTCGTCTTGCCACAGGGAACGCACGCAACTATGATACTTGCGAGGCTTGTGCAAGGTGGTTCCCCATGACTGAGAAGGTCTCGACGATGGACGTGCGGGCACGGATCGGCGACATGCTCAACCGCGTCGCGCTCCGGCACGACGAGTTCGTCATCGAGCGGAAGGGCAAGCCCCTGGCCGCGCTCGTCCCGGTCGAGCGGCTCGAGCAGATGCGTCGCTTTGCCCGCCAGCACGCGCTCGAGTTCCTCGGGCGCCAGAAGGACGGCCCGGGCGCCCAGCTCTCGGAGGAAGAGGCGATGGACGTCGCCCTTGAGGCCCAAAAGGCGGCTCGCCTGCAGCTCCGCAAGGCCCCCCCGGCCCGGGCGAAGCGCGCCCGGAAGAAGTAGCTCGGCGTGCGTGCGCTGCTCGACGCCAACGTGCTCATCAGTGCGGCGATCCACCCACCCGGTACGCCCGGCCTGATCGTCGCCGCGCTGCTCGAGCGGGACGCGTTCGAACTGGTGCTCTCGCTGGGCATCGTGGCTGAGGTGGAGGCGGCGCTGAAACTGAGGAAGATCCGTAGGTATCTCCGAGAGCCTGACGAGGCTCTGCTCTGGCTCGCGGACCTCGCCGCGCTCGCCGATCTGGCCGACGACACCGGCCGGGCGAAGGGCGTCTGCCGTGACCCCGGGGACGATGCTGTCCTCTCCGCGGCGATCGAAGGCCGCGCCGACCTCATCGTCACGGGGGACGCTGACCTTCTGGTCCTCGAGGAGCACGACGGGATCACCATCGTGACGCCGCGCGCGTTCCTCGATTTGCTTCGGGTCTGACCGCATCGCTCGCGATGGAGGGGACTGTGTTCCGTTCCGCAGACGGTTCGCGACTGCGCCTTGACACGGACGCGGGAAGGTTCCTGGAGGTCTCGCGGACCGCGTTCTACGCCTGGTTCCTCTCCGGTCCCAGGCGCAGCTACTGACGCTGAGGGACAAGGTGGGAGGAGTCAGATCTTGTCACCCGCCGGGTCGGCGGGCGCCGTCTTCTCCCAGGGTGGGGTCTCGACTTCCCCTAGCAGCCGCCGGCCGCGAATCTGGCTCGCGGACCCTCCGGGGCGGGCTGCGCGGACGGCCCAACAGGACCGGTGGTCTTACCACTTGACAACCGGACCTCTGTTCTCCTAGCGTACGCACTGACGACGGCGGTGCGAGCACGGCGGCGGCTCACGGTGTCCGCCAAAGCCCGCCCGGGCCGCGCCATCGGGAGTGGTCGCGCAATGTCAATCTCCATCAAGCCCAAGGCGGAGTGCCGCTTCGACCTGGTCGCGCTGGGCGAGATCATGCTGCGTCTCGATCCTGGCGAGGGGCGCATCTCCACCGCACGGGTGTTCCGGGCCTGGGAGGGCGGCGGCGAGTACAACGTGGCTCGCGGCTTGAAGCGCTGCTTCGGGCTCGACACGGCCGTAGTCACGGCGTTGGCCGACAACCCTGTCGGACGCCTGATCCAGGACTGCGTCTACCAAGGCGGCGTGGACCAGTCCCACCTGCACTGGGTTCCCTACGACGGGATCGGCCGCGAGGCCCGCAACGGGCTCAACTTCACCGAGCGCGGCTTCGGTCTCCGCGGCGCAGTGGGCTGCTCCGACCGCGGCCACACCGCCGTCAGCCAGGTCAAGCCAGGCGACTTCGACTGGGACCGGATCTTCGGGCGCGAGGGCGCGCGTTGGTTCCACACCGGCGGGATCTTCGCCGGGCTCTCGGAGTCCACCGCAGCGGTGGCGGAGGAGGCCATGCAGGCGGCCCGGCGCCATGGCGTGGTGGTCTCGTACGATCTCAACTACCGCCCATCACTGTGGAAGGGGATCGGCGGCCAGGTGCGGGCCCGCGCGGTCAACCGGGCTCTGGCTCGCCACGTCGACGTGATGATCGGGAACGAGGAGGACTTCACCGCCGCCCTCGGGTTCGAGGTCAAGGGAGGGGGCCAGGGGTTCACCCTCCTCGACGTAGCCTCGTATCAGGCGATGATCGAGGCCGCCACCCGCGCCTATCCGGGGTGGTCGGTGATGGCCACCACCCTTCGGCAGGCCCACACCGCCACGCGCAACGACTGGGGTGCGCTGTGCTGGTGCGACGGCCAGCTCTACCGCGCCATGCAGCGTGATGGGCTGGAGATCCTCGACCGGGTCGGCGGTGGCGACTCGTTCGCCAGCGGGCTTATCTACGGTTTCCTGGCGGGCCGCGGACCGCAGTATGCGGTCGAGTGCGGCGCTGCGCACGGGGCGCTGGCCATGACCACGCCCGGCGACACGAGCGTGGCCACGCTTTCGGAAGTGGAGAAGGCGATGAAGGGCATTGGCGCGAGGGTGGAGCGTTGAGCATGGCACCGACGGGGACGCTGGAGCGGATCGTCGCCACTGGGATCGTCCCGGTGGTGAGGGCAGGCGCGCCAGAGGAGGCGGCAGCCGTCATCGAGGCCATCTGCGCCGGTGGCATCGACGTCATCGAGCTGACCATGACCGTGCCGGGGGCCGTCGAGCTGATCGGCGCGCTCTCCCGCCGCTTCAGCGACGACGTGGTGCTGGGGGCCGGCACGGTGCTCGACGCCGAGACCGCTCGCGCCTGCACACTGGCCGGGGCGCGGTTTGTGGTGAGCCCTATCGTAGACGAGCCCGTCATGGCCTGTTGCCGGACCTACGGCATCCCGGCCATGGCCGGAGCGCTCACGCCCACCGAGGTGGTGCGCGCCTGGCGGGCCGGGTCCGCCATGGTCAAGGTGTTCCCCTGCAGCGCGGTCGGCGGCCCGTCCTACCTCAAGGCACTGAAGGCGCCGCTCCCACAGATCGACCTGCTCCCCACCGGCGGGGTCTCCCTGGCCAACGTCGGCGATTTCATCCAGGCCGGGGCCAGCGCGGTGGGAGCCGGCGCAGACCTCGTCGACGTCGAGCGGATCCGGGCCGGGGATCCGGCCACGGTCACCGAGAAGGCGCGGCAGTACGTGCAGGCCGTCGCCCGGGCGCGGGCCGGGCTTTCACCCGCGGCAAAGGCGCCGAACCGATCCTGAAGGAGTCGCCCATGAGCCGACCGCTTGTGCTGCACGAAGATCGCCTCTTCCCCGCCGAGCCCACGCAGCGAGCCATCGCCCGGCGGCTCTACGCCGAGGTCCGCGGGCTGCCCCTCGTCAGCCCCCACGGGCACACCGACCCGCGCTGGTTCGCCGACGACCAACCCTTCTCCGATCCAGCCTCCCTGCTGATCGTCCCCGACCACTACGTCTTCCGGATGCTCTACAGCCAGGGCATCCCCCTGGAGGCGTTGGGCGTACCGCGCCAGGACGGGGAGCTGGTGGAGCGGGACGGACGGAAGATCTGGCGGCTCTTCTGCGAGAACTGGCACCTGTTCCGCGGCACGCCGACGCGGATGTGGTTCACCCACGAGCTTCACGACGTCTTCGGGGTCCGCGAGGCGCCCTCCGCAGAGACGGCCGATCGCACCTACGATCGGATCGCCGAGTGCCTCGGCCGGCCGGAGTTCCGGCCACGTGCCCTTTTCGAGCGCTTCCACCTCGAGGTCCTGGCCACCACCGAGTCGCCGCTTGACCCGCTGGCCCACCACCAGAAGCTGCGGGCCTCGGGCTGGAAAGGGCGCGTCATCACCACCTACCGCCCCGACCCAGTGGTCGACCCCGACTTCGAGGGCTTCGCCGCAAACGTCCGGCAGCTCGGCGAGATCACCGGCGAGGACACCGCCAACTGGGCTGGCTACCTCCGCGCCCTGGCCAGCCGCCGCGCCTACTTCGCCGCGCACGGCGCCACTGCCACCGACCACGGGCACCCCACCGCCGCCACCGCCGACCTCCCGCGGGCCGACTGCGAGCGGCTCTTCGCCAAGGTCCGCTCGGGGCAGGCCCCGGCCGAGGAGCGCGAGCAGTTCCGAGGCCAGATGCTCACCGAGATGGCCCGGATGAGCGTCGAGGACGGGCTGGTCATGCAGATCCACCCCGGCGCGCTGCGAAACCACAACCCGCAGGTCATGGCGGCGTTCGGGCGCGACAAGGGCGCCGACATCCCCATGCGCACGGACTACGTGCACGGGCTCCGGCCGCTGCTGGACCTTTTCGGCAACGAGCGCCGCCTGTCGATCATCCTCTTCACTCTGGACGAGTCCACATACGCGCGCGAGCTGGCGACGCTGGCCGGGCACTACCCCGTGCTGAAGCTGGGACCCCCGTGGTGGTTCCATGACAGCCCCGAGGGGATGCGGCGCTTCCGCGAGTCCGTGACCGAGACCGCCGGGTTCTACAACTCCGTCGGGTTCAACGACGACACACGCGCCTTCCCATCCATCCCGGCCCGCCACGACGTGGCGCGGCGCATGGACTGCGGGTTCCTGGCCCGGCTGGTGGCCGAGCACCGGCTGGACGAGGACGAGGCGCACGAGGTCGCGGTTGACCTCGCCTACCGGCTCGTCAAACGAGCCTACAACCTGTAGCGGCCCACGCCCGGCGTCGAGCGCCGGGCCAGCAAGACCCGAGGAGGACACATGGAGTCGTCCGTCCAGCTGAGGAAAGAGGACGTCGCGCCGGGCGCGGAGCGGCGGTTCACGCTGAGGGGGCTGCGCTGGTGGATCGCCGGCCTGCTCACCCTGATCACCATCATCAACTATATCGACCGCACGGCGCTGGGCGTGGTGGGACCGGTGCTCAAGAAGGAGCTCTCCGTCGACGAGGTGTCGTTCTCATACGTGGTGATCGCCTTCCAGGTCGTCTACGGCCTGACTCAGCCCTTCGCCGGCCGCATCATCGACTGGCTCAACATCCGCATCGGCTATGCGGCGGCCCTGACCTGGTGGTCGGCGGCCCAGGCCCTCACCGCGCTGGCGAGCGGCTGGCGCTCGCTGGCCTTCTTCCGGGGCGTGCTGGGCGTGGGCGAGGCGGGGAACTTTCCCGGTGCCGCCAAGACCGTCTCCCAGTGGTTCCCGCCAAAGGAGCGGACGATGGCCATGGGCGTCATCAACGTCGGCTCGGGCGTGGGCTCGATGATCGCCCAGCCGCTGGTGGTGGTGCTGATCCTCGCCTTCAGCTGGCACGCCGCCTTCATTGCCACCGGCATCGCCGGTTTCATCGTTCTGTCGCTTTGGTTGGTCCTGTACCGCCAGCCCGACAAGCACCCGTGGCTCTCCGCCCGGGAGCGGGAGCTCATTCAGTCCGGCGAGCAGCAGGTGAAGGTCGCAGAGCCGCCGAAGGAGAAGGGCGTCTTCAAGTTCGTCCTGCCCCAGAAGAACTTCTGGGCCCTGGCCATGGCCCGCTTCCTCTCCGAGCCGGCCTGGCAGCTCTTCACCTACTGGATCCCGTTCTACCTTGTCACCAAGCGCCACCTGAACATGAAGGAGGTGGCTATGTTCGCCTGGGTGCCGTTCCTGGCCGCTGACCTCGGCTGCCTCTTCGGCGGCGCGCTCTCGCCCTTCTTCATGAAGCTGGGCACCAAAGTGCTCACCGCCCGCAAGCTGGCCGTGACCGTCCCGGCGGTGCTCATGACCCTGGCCGCCTTTATCGGCAAAGCGCCGTCGCTGGGGCTGGCTATCCTCTTCTTCTCCATCGGCGGATTCGCCCACCAGGCCATCTCCTCGACGCTCCTCACGCTCCCGGCGGATATCTTCCCCAAGCGCACCGTCGCGACCGCCAACGGCGCGTCGGGCATGGCGGGCTACGCCGGCGGCATCCTCTTCACCTGGATGGTCGGCCAGCTGGCAAAGGCTGGGAACTACGGTCCCGTCTTCCTGTGCGTCGGGATCTTCGACGTCGTCGGGGCCCTCATCCTGTGGACCCTGCTCCGCGAGCCCAAGGCCACCACGGGGGAGGCAGCATAACGTGACGCTCGACCCCGCACGGCGTGTGAGCACCCTCCGGCTCCACCCGATCGACGACGTGTTGATCGCCAAGGAGGCGCTCCCGGCCGGGACGCTGGTGGAGACCGAGCTGGGTGCGGTCGCGCTCGCCCAGGACATTGGGGCCGGCCACAAGGTCGCCTTCCGGGCGCGTGCCCCCGGCGAGCTCATTCACCGCTACGGGCAGGTGATCGGGGTGGCCTCCGCCCCGATCGCCCCCGGCGACCACGTCCACACCCACAACGTGGAGCGGGCTGAGCGCCAGCAGGAGTACCAGCTCGGCCTCGGGGCCCGGCCGGTGGCCCTCCCCGCGCCCGACGATGTCCGAACGTTCAAGGGCTACCTGCGCCCGGACGGTCGGGTGGGAACGCGCAACTACATCGCCGTCATCTCTACGGTCAACTGCTCCGCCAGCGTGAGCCGGCTCGTGAAGGACCGCTTCCGCGACGTGTCGCGCGATCACCCCGGCATCGACGGAGTGATCGCCCTCACCCACCGTGGAGGCTGCGGCCACGTAGCCGACGGCGACGCCCATCTGCTGCTGGAGCGCGTGCTCGCCGGGTACGCCACCCACCCCAACGTCGCCGGGTGCGTGCTGGTGGGGCTCGGGTGTGAGGTGGTACAGCCGGCGCGGCTCCTGGAGCGGCAGCGGCTGACGCGCGGCGAGGGCGGCAGGCCCCCGCCGGTGATCGTCATCCAAGACGCCGGCGGCGTGCGCCGCGCCGTGGAGGCCGCCTCCGCTGAGGTGGAGCGGCTGCTGCCGCAGGCGGCGGCGGCCCGGAGGACCCGCCAGCCCATCTCCCACCTGGTGCTGGGGACGAACTGCGGTGGGTCAGACGGCTACTCGGGGATCACCGCCAACCCGGCGCTGGGCTGGGCCGTCGACGAGCTCGTTCGCCAGGGCGGCTCCGCGGTGCTGGGGGAGACGCCGGAGATCTACGGCGCAGAGCAGCTGCTGGTGCGCCGGGCGGTGAGCCCGGCCGTGGCGCAGAAGCTCCTCGATCGCATCGACTGGTGGCGAAAGTACCTTCACTCGTACGACGCCGATGTCGATCACAACCCCTCGCCCGGCAACATGGCTGGCGGCATCACCACCGTCCTGGAGAAGGCGCTCGGAGGGGTGGCCAAAGGCGGCACCACGCCGCTCGTGGACGTGGTCCGCTACGCCGAGCCTGTGGCCGCGAAAGGGCTGATGTTCATGGACACGCCCGGGTTCGACCCGGTGTCGGTCACCGGGATCGTCG
>Ga0335069_10005541_pt1 | contig 18534 bp, 17 predicted proteins | sample Lox_Sample_11_FD_206714 | JGI IMG/M metagenome (GOLD analysis project Ga0335069, IMG submission 206714) | Soil microbial communities from Loxahatchee National Wildlife Refuge, Florida, United States - Lox_Sample_1.1 | ecosystem: Environmental > Terrestrial > Soil > Wetlands | place: USA... | reverse complement strand
GATAGGTCTTGAAGTCGATCTGCGGGACCGTGACCAGCTTGTTGTCGAGTGCCACGGCGAAGTGCTGGTTGAACGTGTTGCCGAGACCGCTGACGAGATCGCCGCGGTGTGCGATCTCCCCGGTGACCTTCTGGAACGCCGAGCCGCCCTTGGAGTTGAAGCCGAACGTGACATCGGGATTGCCGCCCTGGTCGGTCGATTGCTGCGGGTTCGTGATCTCGTTGCCGAACAGCGAGACGTGGTCCTTGAGCACGTAGAACTGGGCGTTCGGGTCGTTCGGGTTCGTCTGCTGCTTGGCGTTCGGGTCGGCCGCCTGGAGGACGACCGTGCCGGGCGGCACCACGAGCAGTTCGCCGTCCGCGGCCGTCACGCCCGGTGGCAGCGAGGCGAGCAGATCGGTCTTGTTGTCGTCGGGCCCGGCGAGCAGGCAGTGCGTCCCCGCGGACGGGGTCTTGCCCTGGTCCTTCGCCGCCGCGGCGCAGGCGGCGCTCCCCGGTGCGCCGAACAGGTAGTACTGGGAGCCGAGCCGGGCGTTGTCGGGGCTCACCTGGGCGGGCTGCTTGGACGCCAGCTTGACGGCGTCGTAGAGGCTCATGCTGCCGGCGCCCGGGTCGCCCGGCGCCACCGCTCCCGAGCCCTGGCTGATCGTGACCGCAGTCGGATCCTGCGTTTGCATCTGGCTGGCGACCGTCTTGCCGTTCGGCGTGAGCGCGTTCGCCTCCCAGTCGTAGAACTCCAGGCGCGCGGTCTTGCCAACGATCTTCTCCGCCCGGGCGACGTCGCTCACGTCCGGCAGGCCGACGGTGATCAGGCTGTTGCCGGTCGTCTGGATCTGGGGCTCGGTGACGCCGAGCTGGTCGACGCGCTCGCGCATGATGTCGACCGCGCGCTGCAGCGCATCCTGTGTGACGACCTTCGTCTGCGCCGTCGGCTTGCCCTGATAGACGAGCTCGACGCCGCCCTTGAGGTCGAGTCCGAGCACGGTCGGCTGGGTCGCGATCACGAATCCCGAGACGGCGAGCAACCCGATGACGAGAAGCAGGATGAACCCGTTGCGCTGGCGATCGGTCATCGGCGAGTGGTGATGCTAGCCCCAGCCCTGCTAGGAGTGGTTCGTCGGCGTCAGCACGAGCAGCAGGCCGCCTTCGTCATCATCGTACGCCGGAAAGATGTCGGCGACAGCGCGGGCGGGCAGATCGTGCTCGGCGTTGACCTCAACGGTCTTACCCTGGACGCGCACCTCCCACTCGAGCGCGGTGCCGACGTGGTCGCCGCCGTCGTCGAAGCGCAGCCCGAGAACCTCCCTGACAGGCCGTCCGATCGCCTGCTCGGTCTTCAATCCTGTGAGCTCGAACGATCCGCGGCCGCAGTCCACGATCCGCCCGTCGCGGTCGCAGGCGAAGAACGCGGCGTTCGGAGCGGGGTAGTAGTCGTCCAGCAGCTCGAACAGGTACGCAAACCCGCACCGCTGACATCCGCGCGCCTCACGGCGAAAGCCGGCGTTGCGGTCAGTGGCCATCGATCGGGTGCCGCAGTGCGGGCAGATGAAGTAGTGGTCTTTGGCCATTGGGGCCTGAGGATAGCCGGGGTTGCGCGGCCGCCGGGCCCGCCAGCGTAAGAGTTAAAGAAGCGCCAACGGTCCCGGGTGATCGAGGCCGAGATGCGCAAACGCGCGGCGCGTGGCCGCGCGACCCCGTGGCGTCCGCTCGATCAGTCCGCGCTGGAGCAGGTAGGGCTCGTACACGTCCTCGATCGTGTCCTGCTCCTCCCCCACCGCCGCCGCGAGCGTCGAGAGCCCGACCGGGCCGCCGGAGAACTTCGTGCAGATCGCGCGCAGGATCTCGCGATCGAGCCTGTCGAGACCCTCATGGTCGACCTCGAGCATGTCGAGCGCGCCCGTCGCGACCTCGGCGGTGACAACGCCGCCGTGGCGGACCTCGGCGTAGTCGCGTACGCGCTTGAGCAGGCGGTTGGCGACGCGCGGCGTGCCGCGGCTGCGCTGCGCGATCGCGACCGCGCCGTCGGGCTCGATCGCAACATCGAGCAGCAGCGCCGAGCGATGGACGATCTTCGCGAGATCGATGGGGTCGTAGTGCTCCAGACGGTGTTGGATGCCGAAGCGATCGCGCAGCGGCGTCGTGATCAGCCCGGCGCGGGTGGTCGCGCCGATCAGCGTGAACGGCGGCAGGTCGAGCGTCACCACGCGGGCGCCGGCGCCCTGCCCGACCGTGATCGGCAGGCAGTGGTCCTCCATGGCGGGATAGAACGTCTCCTCGAGCGCCCGCGGGAGCCGGTGGATCTCGTCGACGAACAGCACCTCGCGCGGCTCGAGCGCGGACAGGATCGCTGCGATGTCGGCCTTGCGCTCGAGCGCGGGGCCCGCGGTCTGCGTGAACGGAACCTCGAGCTCGGCGGCGACGATCTGCGCCAGCGAGGTCTTTCCAAGCCCGGGCGGGCCCGCGAACAGGACGTGATCGAGGGCCTCTCCGCGGCTGGCCGCCGCTGCAATCGACACCGACAGCTGGTCCTTGAGGGTCTCCTGCCCGACGAAATCCTCGAGCCGGCGGGGGCGCAGCGAGCGATCGAGCTCGTCCTCGGGGAGCTCCGTCGGCTCCTGGATCCGCTGGCTCATCGCCGCGCCGACCTCAGCGCATGGGCGATCAGGTCCTCCGGACGCTCGGCGGTGGCGCCGTCCAGCAGCTCGTCGACCTCCTGGGCGCTGTAGCCGAGGCCGATCAGACCGTCGCGGGCGAGCGCACGCGGGTCGTCGGAGCGCGTGATCGAGATTGCCTGCTCAGGCAGGGTCGCGCCGACCTTCTCGCGCAACTCGACGATGATCCGCTCCGCCGTCCGCTTCCCGATCCCCGGAACCGCCTGGAGCCGCGCCGCATCGCCCGCGGCGAGCGCCGCGAGGAGCTCCCGCGGCGGGCCGCCCGACAGCACCGCGAGCGCCACCTTCGGCCCGACCGACTGGACGCTCAGCAACATCAGGAACAGCTCGCGCTCCTCCTCGGTCGCAAACCCGTACAGGGCAAGGGCATCGTCGCGAACGACGAGGTGTGCATGGAGCATGATCTGGCGGCCGACCGCCGGGACGTGCCGGAGCGTCTCGGCCGACACCGCGAGCTTGTAGCCGACGCCGCCGCAGTCGATCACGACGTGATCGGCGCGGCGGACGGCAACGGTTCCGGAGACGAGGGCGATCACGCCGCCGCTCCTGAGATCGCGCGCATCAGCGGGGCCCGGTTGAGGTCGCAGATCGCGACCGCAAGCGCGTCGGCGGCGTGGTCGGGCGTCGGCGCTGCAGGAAGCCCGAGCAAGCGCGCGACCATCCGCGAGACCTGGTCCTTGGCGGCGCGGCCGGAGCCGCACACGGCCGATTTCACCTGCTGAGGCGTGTACGACCGGGCCGGGACGCCACGCTGACCCGCGGCGAGCAGCGCGACGCCTCGTGCCTGGCCGACCGCAAATGCGGTCCGTACGTTGGCGCCGAAGTAGAGCTCCTCGACGGCGATCGCAGCCGGCGTGTAGGCGTCGAGCAGCGCGCCGACGCGCTCGTGGATGTCGGCGAGCCGACGCTCGAGCGCGATTCCGGCGGTCGTTGCGATCACGCCCTGGTCGAGGGCGCGCAGGCGCGAGCCGTCGCGCTGCACCACGCCGTAGCCGGTGCTCGCGGTGCCCGGATCGATGCCGAGGACGATCATGCGAACAGACATTCTGCGTGTGTCCCCGGACGCCTCCCCGTGTCGATGCGGGTTCGGGATATCCCGAACCCACACGCACCGTCTACCGGCCGACGCAGGCGCTCAGGTGCCCGTCGCGCCACACGCGGTACACCTTCCAGGCGCCGACGGTCGCGAGCAACTGGTGGCGGGTCAGCCGCGGGTCAATCGCCGCCGGCCCGCCGTCGATCGAATCGTGGGGGCCGACGAACAGCACGCCCCGATGGCGCATCGACGTGCCGACCCGGCCCAGCGTGACGTGCAGCTTCCATGCGAGCGCGGTCTGGACACCGTGGTTGACCGCCGCGAAGCTCGAACGGCAGGGATACACGGCGCTGCGGCCGCCGACCGCGGCGACCGCAGCGCTGAGCTGATCGAGCCGCGTCACGGCCCGGTTCGCGATCGCGTTCTGAGCGCGGGCCTCATTGATGCGCGAGCTCGTCAGCGAGATCGAGAGCACGACAAGCAGGACGACGACCCCGATCCCGGCCAGCGACGCGTGAGCGGCGAGCCGCGGTCGCGACGCCGCGGCGTCGCTCGCCGCGCGCGCGATCCGCACGACGCCGACGCCGGCGAGCACGCAGGTCAGGCCCGCGGCCGGCAGATAGAACCGCTCGAGCCCCGGATAGCCGTCGAGCGTCATCGCCACGACGAGCACCCACCACGCGGCCGCGGCGCCCGCCAGCCCGACGATCAGCCGGTCGCGGTCACGCCACCAGCACAGCGCCACGCCCGCGAGAGCGAGCACGAGCATCGGCAGGACCTGGAGATCGCCGCCGCGCCTGAGCACCTCAAGCAGCTTGTGCTTGCCGAGGTGACCGTTGTACGCCTTCGCGTGCGAGGCGGCCAGGAACGGCTGGCCCGACCCGATCCATGGAGGCACAAACCAGAGGAACGGGATCGCGAACAGGCCGGCGACAAGCAGCACCCGCATCCGCGGCTCCCGCCGCCACAGCCAGATCGCGTAGACGAAGATGAACGGCCATGCCTCCGGCCGGATCAGCGCGGCGCCGACACCCAGCAGGAACGCCGGCGTGTATCGCGCCGCGAGGTGGCGGTCGATCGCCCACAGCGAGCATGCGATCAGCATCGGCTCCGAGGTGCCGCGGTACATGTAGTACGCCCATTCCTGGGTGAGCACGATCCCGATCGCCGCGATCACGCCCGCCACGGCTGGGCCCCAGGTCAGGCCCGGGGACACGCGCCGCGCGAGCTGCGCCCCGAGCCGGTAGGCGGCGACGACGCCGAGCAGGCCGCCCGCGCGCGCCGTGATCACCCACAGGGTCGGCGCGGCGCCGCCGAACAGGCCGAAGATCGTGGTGAACATGACCGGCAGCGGCTTCCACGACGGCCCACCGCCGACGCTGAAGGACAGGTGCGGGTCGAACACCGCCCGGCCCCACACGATCCACGACCACGGGTCATAGCTCGGCACCGTCGGGAGCACCGCCGCCGACAGCGCGGCGACGACAAAGCACGCGATCGACGCCGTCAGGAAGGGCCACCTCGAGAGGTATCCGAGCAGGTCGGCCGCCGGGCGGGCTGCGTGCGGACCGCCGCTCCCGGCACCGCGCCCAGTCGCCTCGGCTGCGCCCGCGGGGGAATCTGGGACGGTCTTGGCCTCCACGACCTCAGGCGTCGTTCGAGAACCGGCAGCGCAGCAGGGTCCGAAGCACGCGGAATCCGTCAACGGCGGTCAGCTTCTTGCCCTCCTCGGTCGCGCGCGCCCGGTAGTGGACCGGGACCTCGAAGATCCGCTCCCGCTTCTGCACGAGGCGGGCGGTGATCTCCGGCTCGATCGCGAACCCCGGTTCGCGCAGCTCCAGGCTGCGGAACAGGTCGGTCCGGATCATCTTGTGGCAGGTCATGATGTCGTGCAGGTACACGTTGAACAGAATGTTGCACGCGAGCGTGACGCCTTTGTTGCCGAGCACGAACAGGAACGAGTGGCTCGTGTAGCCGTCGAACGCGCGGACGCCAAAGCAGGCGTTCGTCCGACCGTCGAGCAGCGGCGGCATCAGCAGCCCGAGGTCCGCCGGGTCGTATTCGAGGTCGGCGTCGAAGATCGCTGAGAACTCCCCTTGGGCGTGGCCCAGCCCGGTCTGGATCGCCGCGCCCTTGCCCATGTTGTGCTCGTGCTCGATCAGCCGCACGCGGCCGTCCCAGCTGCCGCCGCGGAGGATCTCGCGGGTTCCATCGGTCGAGCCGTCGTCGATGATGATCAGCTCGAAGTCGTCCGGCAGCTCCGTCGCCAGCACCTCGGCGATCGCGCGTTCAACGCGTTCGCGCTCGTTGTAGACAGGCATCAGGATCGAGAGCACGTGTGAGCGGGGTTCGGGAGAGTCGACTAGCCGGGGGCCGAAACCGACATGACTCCCCAGGAGGCGCCCCGATGCTAGCGGACGTGGATTTTTTCCGAGAGGATGGTGGCATGGACTTCGCCGCCGCCGGACTGCTCGACGGGCTCGAGGGCGAGGAGCGGAAGGCGCGCGAGCGGCTGTGCGAGCAGCTGGTCGCGGACGGCGTCAGCCTCGAGGAGCTCACGGCGGCCGTTGCCGAGAACCGGCTCGCGCTGCTGCCCGTCGACCGCGTGCTCGGCGGCCGTTATTCGGCCAGGGAGATCGAGCAGCGGACCGGCGTGCCGGCCGACCTGCTGATGCGCTACCGGCGGCTGCTCGGCCTGCCGGCGCCGGAACCCGACGATCCGGTGTTCGGCGACGAGGACGTCGAAGCGGCGCGATCGACCAAGATGTTCCTCGACGCCGGCTTCGACGAGAACGCGATCGCCGAGATCACGCGCGTGCTCGGCGAGGGGATCTCGCGGCTCGCGATGACCGCGACCGCCGCGTTCGCGGAGACGTTTCTGCAGCCGGGCGAGACCGAGCAGGATGTCGCGACGCGGTTCGCGTCGCTTGCCGAGCGGCTGACGCCGGCGGTCGCCCCGATCCTCGTCAGCGCGTTCAACCAGCACCTGCGCGAGAGCGTGCGCCGCGGGATGCTCGGCCGCGCCGAACTGGAGGCGGGACAGGTTCCCGATGCGATCGAGATCGCGGTTTGTTTCGCCGACCTCGTCGGCTTCACGCGGCTCGGCGGCGAGGTCGAGGCGCAGGAGCTCGGGAGCCTCGCGGGCCAGTTCGCGCAGCTCGCGGGGGACGTCGTCATCGCGCCGGTCCGGCTCGTCAAGACGATCGGCGATGCGGCGATGTTCGTCAGCCCGGAGCCGGCGCCGCTCGTGGCGGTCGCGCTCGCGCTCGTGGAGGCGGCCGAGGCGCAGGAGCTACCGGCGCTGCGGGCGGGGATCGCGTGGGGGCCTGCGCTGCTGCGTTCGGGCGACTACTACGGCCAGCCGGTCAACCTCGCCAGTCGCGTCACCGGGATCGCGCGGCCGGAGAGCGTGCTGTGCACCCAGGAGGTCCACGACGCCGCTCCGGACGAGTTCGAATGGTCGTTCGCGGGGCGCCACCGGCTCAAGGGGATCACCGGACCACTGCCGCTGTTCCGTGCGCGGCGGCGGACTGAGGCGGAGCCGCCGGCCGAACCTACGACGAGCCGAGCAGATCGACCACGAACACAAGGGTCGCGTTAGCCGGGATCGTCGGCGGGCTGCCGGTCGCCCCGTACGCGAGGCTCGGCGGGATGATCAGCTCGCGGCGACCACCGACCTTCATGCCGACGAGACCCCGGTCCCACCCCTTGATCACCGACCCCTGGCCGAGTGTGAACGGGAAGGTCTGGTTGCGCTTCCACGAGGAGTCGAACTCCTTGCCGCCCTTGTACAGGACGCCGACGTAGTTGACGGTCACGTTGCTGCCGCTCTTGGCGGCCGCGCCGGTCCCCGTGATCAGATCCTTGACGACGAGGTTCTTCGGTGGCGCCCCGGTCGGAACGGTGACGACCGGCTTCTTCGAGAGCGGCGAGGGCGGCTTCGGCGTCGTGACGGCGGGGGTCGACGTCGTCGAGGTCGTGCTCGTTGTCGCGGTTGCGGTGACCTGAGCCTCGGTCAGGCCGGACGAGGGCGCCTGCGCGACGCCCGGCGCCTTCGAGCTGCCGCAGGCCGCGAGCCCGCCGGCGGCGAGCAGCGACAGGAGGGATGCACTCAGCGTTTTCTTGGTCATGGACGGGCCGGAGGGTAGCGGGCAAGTCGAAGAGGCGGGTTGAGGTGGCGTTTCCCTCAGCCGGCGATCCGCTCGAGCACCTCGGCGTCGACGTCGAAGTTCGCGTGGACCGCGCTGACGTCGTCGGACTCCTCGAGCGCGTCGATCAGCTTCATCAGCCGGGCCGCATCGCTCTCAGCGACCGGCACCCGCGACTTCGGCCGCTGGGTCACGTCGGCGCTCTCGATGTCGATCCCGCCCGAACTCAGCGCGGAACGCACCGCGCCGAGCTCGCCCGGCTCGGTGATGACCTCGAACACGTCGTCGTCCAGGGCGATGTCGAGCGCGCCGGCATCGATCGCCGGCATCAGGTCATCCTCGTCGTAGCGGCTCGCGTCGATCACGATCACGCCCTGCTTATCGAACAGGTACGACACCGATCCGGGCTCGCCGAGATTGCCGCCATGCTTGGACAGCAGGTGGCGGACGTCGGCGCCCGTGCGGTTGCGGTTGTCCGTCAGCGCCTCGATCAGCAGCGCGACCCCGCCAGGGCCGTAGCCTTCGTACACGACGGTCTCGATGCTGTCGGCGTCGACGCCCTCGCCGGTGCCCTTCGCGACCGCGCGCTCGATGTTGTCCTTCGGCATCGAGGCGTCGCGCGCCTTCTGAATCGCCAGCGCGAGCGCGGGGTTCCCGTCCGGGTCGCCGCCACCCTCGCGCGCCGCGACCGTGATCGCGCGCGCAAGCTTGGTGAAGTGCTGCCCGCGGCGGGCGTCAACGACGGCCTTCTTGTGCTTGATCGAGTGCCATTTCGAATGACCTGACATGAGCGTCCAGTGTAGATGGGTAGGCTCCAACAGATGAAACCCGTTTCGCTTCCCGTCCTGCTCGTTTCGCTGCTGGCGCTCGCCGGCTGCGGATCGAGTTCCAGCAGTTCCAGCACCGCCAGCAGCACGACCTCGAGCGCGCCGGCGGCGAGCTCCTCGGCCACCCAACCGTCCGGCGGCGCGGCCGCCACCACGCAGGCGTCGGGCGGCGCGGCACCGAGCGGCAGCGCGATCGCGGTGACGATCAAGAACCTGGCGTTCGACCCGAAGACCGTGCACGCGAAGGTCGGCCAGACGATCGTGTGGACCAACGAGGATGGGCCGCCGCACAACGTCACGTGGACCGGCGGTCCGAAGTTCACGTCCTCGTCGACCCTCAACACGAACGACAAGTTCTCGCTGAAGCTGACCCAGGCCGGCACGATCACATACATCTGCTCGATCCATCCGTTCATGAAGGCCTCGATCGTCGTGTCCAAGTAGACGCCCCGCAATGACCGCGATCGCGAACCCGGGGATCTTCAAGGCGTACGACATCCGTGGGCTCTACGAGACGGACATCGACGCCGCGACCGCGCACCTGATCGGGCGGGCGTTCGCACGCGTGATCGCGGCGCTCGACGACAAGCCGGCGAGCGCGCTGCGGCTCGGCCTCGGCCATGACATGCGCCTGGCCGCGCCCGAGCTCGCGGCGGCGTACCGCGACGGCATCACGAGCGAGGGAGCGACCGTCCTCGACGCGGGCCGCGTCGGGACCGAGATGCTGTACTTCCTCGTCGGCTCGCGCGAGCTCGACGGTGGCCTGATGTGCACCGCGTCCCACAACCCGAAGGCGTACACCGGCGCGAAGCTCGTCAAGCGTGGCGCGATCGCACTGTCCGGGGACACCGGCATCGGGGAGATCAAGGCCACGATCGAATCCGGGCTGCCGGCGGCGCCGGGCGGGGGCAGCACCGAGACCGTCGACATCTACGACGAGTTCCACGACGCCGCGATCAGGTTCATCGACCCGACCGCGATCAGGCCACTGAAGGTCGTCGTCGACGGGGGCAACGGAATGGCCGGACCGATGGTCGGCCCGCTGCTGCGGCGGCTCGGTCTCGATCTGGTCGAGGCCTTCTGGGTTCCGGACGGCACCTTTCCCGATCACGAGCCGAACCCGCTGCTGCCCGAGAACCGCGCGTTCATCATGCGCGAGGTCGTCGACCAGAACGCGGACCTCGGGATCGCGTGGGACGGCGACGCCGACCGCTGCTTCTTCATCGACGACCGAGGGGAATTCGTCGACGGCGACTTCCTCACCGCATTGCTCGCGCAGTCGATGCTCGACAAGCAACCGGGGGCGACGATCCTGTACGACGTCCGCGCCAGCCGGGCCGTCCCGGACACGGTGGCGCAACACGGCGGCCGCGCGCTCGTCAACCGGGTCGGGCACGCGTTCTTCAAGACCCGCATGCGCGAGGAGCACGCCGCGTTTGCCGGCGAGGTGTCGGGCCACTACTACTTCCGCGACTTCTATTGCGCCGACTCGGGGACGATCCCGGCGCTCCTGATCCTCGAGTTGCTGAGCACGCGGCACGCGACGATGTCCGAACTGCTCGACCCGCTGCGGTCCCGGTACTTCATCTCCGGCGAGATCAACAGCGAGGTCGCCGACCAGCAGGCGAAGATCGACGAGCTCGCCGAGCGTTACGCGGATGCATCCTTGGAGCGGCTCGACGGCCTCTCGGTGGACTACGAGGACTGGCACTTCAACGTGCGCCCCTCGAACACGGAGCCGTTGCTCCGGCTCTGCCTGGAGTCCCTGCGCTCGCGCGAGGACATGGAAAGCCGGCGCGACGAGGTGCTCGCCGTGATCCGGTCATGAGCACGCGCGAGTCACCCGAAGCGAACGCCGGCGCCGATGAGGCGCTCGTGCGCGCCGCGCGCGCCGGGATCCATCGCCTCGCGCTGCCGACGCCGTTCCTCGTGGGGCGAGTCAACTGCTACCTGATCGAGGACGATCCGCTGACGCTCGTCGACACCGGTCCCAACTCCGGCAAGTCGCTCGACGAGCTCGAGCGCGCGCTCGCCGAGCATGGTCGCTCGATCGAACAGCTCGGACTGATCGTGATCACCCACCAGCACATGGACCATCTCGGCCTGCTCGAGATCGTCGCGCGGCGCTCGGGAGCCGAGGTCGCCGCCTTTCACCTGCTGGGCCCGTACCTGCAGAGCTTCCGGACCAGTGCGACGGCGGACGACGAGTTCGCGCAGGCGGTCATGCGCCGCCATGGCATCCCGGAGGACCTCGTCACGGTGCTCGCATCGGTGGGCGCCGCGTTCCGGGCGTTCGGATCGAGCGGCCGCGTCACGACGGAGCTGCGCGACGGCGACACGCTGACGCTTCGCGATCGGACCCTTCAGGTGTTTCATCGCCCCGGCCACAGCCCCTCGGACACGATCTTCTGGGACGAGCACCGCAGGATCCTGCTCGCGGGCGATCACCTGCTCGCGCACATCTCCTCAAACCCGCTCGTGTCGCGTCCGCTCGGCACGGCGCTCGACGGCCGTGCGAGCGACGCCGCCGCCGCACGGCCGCACGCGCTGCTCGACTACCTCGAGTCGATGCGGTTGACCCGCGAGATGCCCGCCGAGCTCGTCCTGTCGGGCCACGGCGAGCCGATCGTCGACCACGCCGCGCTGATCGACGAGCGCTTCCGGATGCACAAGCGCCGCGCGCGCAAGATCTTGCGGATGCTCGATCGCGGCCCGCTGAGCGCGTACGAGATCGCGGTCCAGATGTGGGGCAACATCGCCGTCACGCAGGCGTTCCTGACGTTGTCCGAGGTGCTCGGCCACGTCGACCTGCTCACGCGCGAAGGGCAGGCACGCGAATTCGAACAGAACGGCGTCGTCCGGTTCGAAGCGCTCAGCTGAGCGCGAGGAGAGTGACGCTTGGCGCCCTACCACGCAGGCATTCGCATGACATTCGTAGAAATCCCTGCACCTAAGGGCCCAAGCACCGGTGCAGAGACAGCCGAAGCTGCCGATTAAACGAGTTGATGGCCGCCCGTTCGGAGTTCAGCGCTGCCGGCGATGAGGATTCGCGCCGAGGAGCGACGTCCCGCCCGGCGGCGGGCGGCGAGTACCCGGTCATCCTCGACAAGCTTCCGGCGATCATCTACGTCGCGGATGCCGGCGACCTCGGGCGCTGGCACTACGTCAGCCCGCAGATCGAGGCGATCCTCGGTTACACCCCCGAGCAATGGTGCGCAGATCCGCAGATGTGGCTCAAGCGCCTGCACCCCGAGGACCGCGATCGCGTGCTCTCGCACGAGCGCGACAGCGTCGTCGGGCACACCGACACGACGGCGCTCGAGTACCGCCTCCATCACCGCGACGGGCACATCGTCTGGATACGCGACGATGCCAAGCTCGTTCACGACGTCAGCGGCGCGCTGCACTGGCACGGCGTGCTCTCGGACATCACCGAGCGCAAGAAGGCCGAAGCGGAGCTCGAGCGCCGCGCCGCGCAGCAATCCGCCGTCGCGCGGCTCGGCGAGCACGCGCTCGAAGGGGCGACGACCGCCGAGCTGATGCAGGAGGCGGTGACGGTCGCCGCCGAGATTCTCGGAGTCGAGACGACCGCCGTGCTCGAGCTCGTCGAGGAGATCGACGGATTCGTGATGCGCGCCGGCGTCGGCTGGCCGGACACGGCGATCGACGCCTACCATGCGCCCACCGGCATCGCCTCACACGCCGGCTACACGCTCGTCAAGCGGGCTCCCGTCATCGTCAACGACTGGAGCCAGGAGACTCGCTTCAAGCAGTCGGCGATGCTCGCCAGCCGGGGCGCTCTCAGCGGCGTCACCGTCCCGATCGTCGGGTCCGGTGGACCGTACGGGATCCTCGGCGCGCAGTCGCTGCACCTGCGGCAGTACTCGCCCGGCGACGTCGACTTTCTGCAGTCGCTGGCCAATGTGCTCGCCGACGCCCTCGAGCGCCAGGCGACCGAGGACCGGATCCGTCACAGCGCGCTGCACGACCCGCTGACCGGCCTCCCGAACCGGGTGCTGTTCCTCGACCGGCTCGACCAGGCGCTCGCGCGCCTTCGCCGTCGCGAGTCGCTGTGCGCGATCCTGTTTCTCGATCTCGACCACTTCAAGCTCGTCAACGACAGCCTCGGCCACCAGGTCGGGGACGACCTGCTCGCCGAGGCCGCTCCGCGGATCAAGCAGGCGGTGAGGATGAGCGACACGGTCGCGCGCTTCGGCGGCGACGAGTTCGGGATCCTGCTCGAGGACATCTCCGGCGAGCACGAGGCCAGCCAGATGGCGGAGCGGATCGCGTCGGTGTTCACCCGCCCGTTCGTGCTCGCGGGGAGCGAGCACTTCGTGACGACGAGCATCGGGATCGCGCTGGCGCGCGGCGGCGAGGTAGCCGAGGAGCTGATCCGTGACGCGGACGCCGCGATGTACCGTGCCAAGGAGCACGGCCGGGCCCGCTACGAGCTGTTCGACGAGGTGATGCGCGGTCGCGCGATGGCGCGGCTGCGGGTCGAGAACGACCTGCGGCGGGCGCTCGAGCGCAACGAACTGGTGCTCGACTTTCAGCCGGTCGTGTCGCTGCGCGAGCACTCGATCGTGAGCCTCGAGGCACTGCTGCGGTGGCGCCACCCGGAGCGCGGGATCGTCCCACCGGCCGAGTTCATCCCGATCGCCGAGGAGAACGGGCTGATCGAGCCAATCGGCCGGTGGGTGCTCGAAGAGGCCTGCCGGCAGGCGTCGGTGTGGCATCGCGACCGGCCCGACGTGGCGCCAGTCACGATCTCAGTCAACCTCTCCGCGATCCAGGTCGCCAAGCGGGGGCTGGCCGATACCGTCGCCGAGGTGTTGCGGGCGACGCGCCTTGACCCGGGGGCGCTCAGCCTCGAGATCACCGAGAGCGTGATGCTGCGCGACGCGGACGCGCTCAAGGACACGCTCCGGGCGCTGAAGGCGCTGGGCGTGCGGCTCGTGCTCGACGATTTCGGAACCGGGTATGCCTCGCTCGGCTATCTCACCCGCCTGCCGCTCGACACGCTCAAGGTCGACCGCTCGTTCGTCGACGGGCTCGGCACCGAGCCACGCGACACCGCGATCACCGAGGCGATCGTCGCGATGTCCCGCGCCCTGTCGCTCGAGGTGATCGGCGAGGGCGTCGAGACGCCGCTTCAGGAGGCCGAACTGACGAGGCTCGGATGCCAGTTCGCCCAGGGCTTCTACTTCTCGCGCCCGGTCTCGGCCCCCGAGATCACGCTGATGCTCGACCGCGGGCCGTCCTGGACCGCGCTGCGAGCCCCCGCCGACGGCGATCAGAGATAGGCCGAGGTTCCGGGCCGCAGCGGCGACACCGTCGCCGTGGCGCACTCATACGCGCCGCCGGGGATCGCGGTGCGCAGCGTGTGCGTATCGTCGGGCGGGATCACCTGCAGGCCGTACGCGGTCGTGCACCCTGCGGTCGACGCCATCCCGTGGGTGACGCCGAGCCGGAACGAGGCGCTTTGGCCGGGCGCGAGCACCAGCGCGACCTCTGGGGCCGCGCCGAAGAAATCGTGCGTGGTCCTGGTCGACTGCGTCGGCAAGGCGTTGCCGGCCTTGTCGAGGAACAGCACGCCGGGATAACCGAACGTGTGGCAGCTGCCGTTGCTCGTGTTGCGCAGCGAGAATCCGAGCTCGCCGTGGCCGGTCGCGCCCTGGCCGCCGAGATACGACAGCGACAGCAGCGACGCCGTGCACAGCGGCGTGGCGGAGCTGACCGACGTCGAGGCGCTCGTCGTTGTCTGCGCGGTGGCCGTCGTCGTGCCGGCGCTCGAGGCGCTGCTCGTGCTCGTGGTGCTCGTCTGTGGCGTTGTCCCTGCGGCTGTGACGGTCGTCGTCGTGGAGCTGCCGCAGCCGCCCAGGGCGACCGCACAGATCGCCACGACCAGCGCCGATCTCAGTGTTCGCACTCGATGATGTTCGCTGTGCACACGCGTAGATCCTGCCATCCGCATGCGAGTATCCCTGCAATCCGATGACAACCGAACGGTCGAAGCAGCTGCTCGACCCGGAGCTGTACGTGCGCCTGATTTTCGCCGCGGTCGTGCTCTGGGTGACGAACGTGCTGCTGATCGGGCTCTGGTACTGGCAGCTCGACCGCGGCGGCCCGCTCGCGCGGGCGCTGCACCCCGAGACTCCTCCCGACTTCCTGTTTCCGGAGATGGACAAGCCGGAGTACGCACCGCCAGGATGGATGCCGCAGCTGATCGACTACCTGTATGTGTCGCTCACGAACGCGACCGCGTTCAACCCGACGGATACGATGCCGCTGACGCAGATCGCCAAGGTCCTGATGAGCGTCCAGTCGATCGTGGCGCTCGTGACGATCGGGCTCGTCGTCGCCCGTGCCGTCAACATACTCCAGTGACCCCGTACCGCCCACCCGGCACCCATCCCCAGCCGCGACCCCGCCGCAAGATCGACTGGGAGCTGATCACCTGCGGCTTCCGCGGCCACAAGCTGGTGGGAACCGACGCGGCGGAGCTCCGCCCCGAGGATGCGCTCGTTGCCTGGGATGCCGGCGGCGTTCGCTGGCATCGCTGCCTGCGATGTGATGCGTGGCTGGCGCTCGAGCCGCCCGCTCAGCCGCAGCGCCAGTACCCGCCCGACCCGGCGCAGATCACCGTGCCGCTCCGCGGCAAGGGGCTGCGCGACAAGATCGTGTTGCGGCTGATCGCGATCGACCGCGCGTTTCACTTCGTCATCCTCGTCCTGCTCGGCATCGGCGTGATCGCGTTTGCCGGCCACGAGGCGGCCCTGCGCAACGCCTATTACCGGATCCTCACCGATCTCCAGGGCGGCGTCGCCGGCGGTCCGGTCCAGAATTCCGGCCATGTCGGCATCCTGCACGAGCTCGATCGGCTGTTCTCGCTGCGCTCCGGCACGCTGCGCGAAGTCGGCGCCGCACTGCTCGGCTACGGGCTGCTCGAAGGGATCGAGGCCGTCGGGCTGTGGTTCACGAAGCGCTGGGCCGAGTACCTCACGTTCCTGGCCACGACGCTGCTGCTGCCGCTGGAGATTTACGAGATCATCCATCGCCGGTCGGCACTGAAGATCGTCGGCTTCCTCATCAATCTCGCGGTCGTCGTCTACCTGCTGTACGCAAAACGGCTGTTCGGTCTGCGCGGCGGCGGCAAGGTGGACGAGCAGCTGCGCGAGCACGCCTCGAGCTGGGAGGCGATCGAGCGGACCGCTCCGCCGGTGCCGACCCTCGTCGCGACGTCCGCGGGAGGGGGCACGCCGTGAGCGTCGCGGGCGCCGACGGGGCGCTCGAGAGCCAGATCCGCGCGATCGGCGAGGAGCTCGCAGCCGCATTCCCGTCGGCGTCGCGCCACCCCGTGCGCGCGCTCGACGCCCGCGCGATGGAGCTGGCCTCGCGCGACGCCGAGCTGCGGGCCGCGCTGTTTCGGTTCGTCGACGTCGTCCCCGCCTGCCGCTCGCTCGACGACGTCGCGCGGCACCTGACGGGCTTTCTCGAAGAGATCCCCGACACGCCGCCGCCGATCTCGGCGGCGATGCGGCTCGGCAACACGAAAGCGGGCCGGGCGGCGCTCGGAGCCGCGGCCGCCGGCGGCGTCAAGCACATGGCGCACCGGTTCATCGTCGGCGAATCACCCTCGGCGGCACTCGGCGTGCTGCGCGCGCTGTGGGAGCACGGGGTGGCGAGCACGGTTGACCTGCTCGGCGAGGCGACCGTCACCCAGGCCGAGGCCGACCACTACGCGGAGCGGTGCACGGACGCGCTCGAGCAGCTCGCGTCACAGTCGCGCCGGTGGCCGCCGCGGCCGGTGCTCGAGCACGACAGCATCGGACCGCTGCCGCGCGCAAACGTGTCCGTCAAGACCTCGGCGCTGACGCCGCTGCTGCGCCCCGATGCGCCCGCCCGCGGCCGCGAGGACGCCGCGCGCCGGCTGCGCCCGCTGCTCGTGCGCGCGCACGAGCTCGGCGCGCACATCCACATCGACATGGAGTCGCTCGACTCCCGCGAAGCCGTCCTCGACCTCGTGCTCGAGCTGCTCTCCGAGGACCAGTTCCGCACCGGGCCGTCCGCCGGCCTCGTCCTCCAGGCATACCTGCGCGACTCGCCCGAGCAGCTCGAGAAGATCCTCGGCTGGACGCGCAGCTCGGCTCGCAGGGTGCCGCTACAGGTGCGCCTGGTGAAGGGTGCCTACTGGGACCACGAGCTCGTGCAGGCGCGACAGCACGGATGGCCGGCGCCGGTGTTCGAGGTCAAGGCCGACTGCGATCGCAACTTCGAGCTGCTCACGCGCCGGCTGATCGAGGCGCGGCCGCTCGTGCGCGTCGCGATCGCGTCCCACAACCTCCGCTCGATCGCGCACGCGATCGCGGCCGGCAGGCTCGCCGCAGGCGCCGATCGCGACCTCGAGTTCCAGGTCCTGCGCGGCCTCGGAGACGAGCTTCAGGATGCGCTCGCGACGCTCGGATTGCGCGTGCGGACGTACTGCCCGGTCGGCGACCTCGTCGCCGGGATGGCCTACCTCGTGCGGCGCCTGCTCGAGAACACGAGCAACGAGTCGTTCCTGCACGAACAGGCCAGCGGGACACCGCTGGAGCAGTTGCTGGCCGCGCCGTAGGCGGTCGTCCGGCGTATTGTGGCGGGCTATGCCCGCCCCGTTTGCGAACGAGCCCGTGCTCGAGCTGCGGCGAGCGGCTGTCCGCGACCAGCTCGCCGCCGCGCTGGCGCGCGTCGACGCGACGCTGCCGGTGAGCGTCCCGGTGACGATCGGCGGCGATGTCCGATCCGGCGAGGGATTCGATTCGAGCGACCCCGGCGACCCGCAACGCGTGGTGGCGCGGGCGACGTCCGCGAGCGACGTCGATGTCGCCACGGCGGTGGCCATCGCCGGCGAGGGGTATCGCCGGTGGCGGGGGGTGCCGGCCGCGGACCGCGCCGCCGCCCTGATCGCGGCGGCCGCGTGGATGCGCGAGCGCCGGCTCGAGCTGGCGGCACTCGAGGTCAGGGAATGCGCGAAGCCGTGGCCTGAAGCCGACGCGGACGTGTGCGAGGCGATCGACTTTCTCGAGTACTACGCGCGCGGCGCGATCACGCTGGACGGCGGCCGGCCGCTGCTCCAGGTGCCGGGGGAGCGCAACGAGCTGCGCTACGTCCCGCGCGGCGTCGCGGCGGTGATTTCCCCGTGGAACTTCCCGATCGCGATCCCCTGCGGGATGACCGCCGCTGCGCTCGCGGCCGGCAACGCGGTCGTGTTGAAGCCTGCTGAGCAGTCACCCGGCTGCGCGCAGAGGATTCTCGAGGCGCTGCGTGCCGGCGGGGTCCCGCCGGAGGCGATCTCGCTGCTGCCAGGCTTCGGCGATGCCGGTGCGGCGCTCGTGCGCCACCCGGACGTCCACACGATCGCGTTCACGGGCTCGATGCCGGTCGGGCTCGAGATCAACCGGGCGGCGGCCGAGGTGGCGCCCGGCCAGAACCACCTCAAGCGGGTCGTGGCCGAGCTCGGTGGCAAGAACTGCGTGCTCGTCGACGCCGACGCGGATCTCGACGAGGCCGTACCCGCGATCGTCTCCTCCGCGTTCGTCTACGCGGGTCAGAAGTGCTCCGCAGCGGCGCGCGTGCTCGTCCACGAGGCGATCGCCGACCAGCTGATCGAGCGGATCGCCGGCGCCGCACGCGTGCTCGTCGTCGGCCAGGCGTCCGAGCTCGGCACCGACGTGCCGCCGCTGATCGAGCAATCCGCGCAGGAGCGGGTCGACCGCTACCGTGCGATCGCGGAGCACGACGGGCGGATCGTCGTCGGGTCCGAGGCGATCGCGGACCGTGGCTGGTTCTGCCCCCCCACGGTCGTCGCCG
>Ga0335069_10005540_pt1 | contig 18537 bp, 10 predicted proteins | sample Lox_Sample_11_FD_206714 | JGI IMG/M metagenome (GOLD analysis project Ga0335069, IMG submission 206714) | Soil microbial communities from Loxahatchee National Wildlife Refuge, Florida, United States - Lox_Sample_1.1 | ecosystem: Environmental > Terrestrial > Soil > Wetlands | place: USA... | reverse complement strand
GTTTCCGAGCTTTGCTGCATGGTGCCGAAGACGAGAAAGAAGTCCCAGACATTGACGCGGATCTGCACGCTGTTGGAGTAAGACTCGCGGTATTCGGGCGTTTGAATGAACTTAACATTGGGTTGATTCTGCGTATTCATGAGAGGAAGTTTACCTTGGGGGGCGCGGATGGGGCAAAGAAGGGGGAACGGCCGGATGGCAAGCGGCTAGTGCCTACCCGGCTTCACCAAAACAAGCCTTGACCAATTTACTCAACGCGGCAGATTCGATTCCAAAACTGATCAAGATGATTGGCGAAAACACGACAAAGGAAACTCAATTCGAGCAACCGTGAGAATGACGGGCGCTGCGAAGAACACCGTAACAAAGCTACTGGTTGATATTGGGGAAGCGTGCGCAGAGTTCCATTCTAAGAATGTCAAAGGAGTCTTTGCGAGACGCATTCAGTGCGATGAAATCTGGAGTTTCTGCTACGCGAAGGCTAAGAATGTGCCGGAGGAAAAGAAGGGCACAGGCGCAGGCGACGTGTGGACGTGGGTGGGAATTGACGCAGATTCCAAGCTCGTCGTGTCGTACCTGTGCGGCGGTCGAGATGCACAATGGGGTCTGCAATTCATGGAGGATTTAGCATCGCGTGTGACCACGCGCATTCAGATCACGAGCGACGGCCATAGGGCATATGCTGAAGCCGTCGAGGGTGCTTTCGGGATGGACGTGGATTTCGCGATGCTGATAAAGCTGTACGGCTCTCCATCTGAAACGTACGACACGCGGTATAGTCCTACGGGATTGATCGGAACACGCAAGGCTGTGCTCAGTGGCGACCCTGACCCGAATCATATTTCCACCAGCTTTGTTGAGAGACAGAATCTAACCATGCGAATGTCGATGCGGAGATTCACGAGGTTGACGAATGGATTTTCTAAGAAATTGGAGAACCATCGGCATTCGGTTGCCCTACATTACATGTACTACAATTTTTGCCGAATTCATCAAAGCCTGCGGGTGACGCCAGCAATGGAGGCAAGATTGACGGATCATGTTTGGAGCCTAAATGAACTGGTTTCTCTCTTGGATTCAAACTGACCCACTACCCCAAATTGACTATTTTCTCTGCTCTAACTTCACCGAGGCCGTAACCGGCTGACCGTCGCGAAGGACTTTGACTTCTACGACTTCTCCCACCTTGCTGTTGCGCAGGGCGTCGGTGAAGTCGTAGAGATTCTTGATTGGCTTGCCGCCGAACTCTACGAGGATGTCTCCGGCTTTGAAGCCTGCTTTGGCTGCGGGCGAGCCCGGCTTTACGTCGGAGAAACGCACGCCGTTTTCTACCTGGCCGAAGTCAGGGATTGATCCGAAGTAGGGGCCGTAGCCGCCGCCGGAGCCTCCCGGCGCCTTCTCTTCCGCAACCGTAATGAATGTCGGGCGGTCGTCGGCGTTGGCCAGCTCTTCGGCCGTAGCGCCGACTACATCGACCAGGCGCGCGGCCGAGTCGGGATTGATCTTGTCCCAGGTGTCGGAGGGCTTGTGATAGTCGGAGTGCAGGCCGGAGAAGAAGAAGAGCACGGGAATTTTCTTGCTGACGAAAGAAGTGTGATCGCTGGAGGAGTAGCCGCCGGGAGAATATTCGATTTTGAAGCCGGAGTTCTCGGCGGCTTTTTCGACGTCGGCCTTCAGCGTTGAGCCGGTGCCGACGCCGCCGATGTAAACCTTCTGGTCCTTGATGCGGCCGATCATGTCCATGTTGAGCATGGCGACGGCCTTGTCGAATGGGCGCGTGGGATTCTTGACCCATTCGGCCGAGCCGAGGAGGCCGAGTTCTTCTCCGGCGAACGACATGAAGAGGATGCCGCGCTGGAGCTGGCCCTTTTGCGGCGCGAAGATGCGGGCGAGTTCGAGCACTCCGGCCGTGCCGGAGCCGTTGTCGTCTGCGCCGGGATGAATCTGGCCGATCTGCGAGGGCGCGAGCGAATCGAAGTTGCCGCGGCCAAGATGATCGTAGTGCGCGCCGACGATGACGTATTCGTCGGTCTTGCCGGGCAGATAGGCGAGGACGTTGTTGACCGTGGCCCGAGTGGTTTTGATGTTCACCGTTAGCGAGGCGGATTCGTTTTTTGTCAGCTCGAAGGAGGCGGGCTTGGTCGAGGAATTGATCTGATCTTGCAGGGCGGCTAGCGACTTGCCTTCGGCTTTGAGCCAGTCGTCGGCGACGGAATTTTTGACTTGCGCGAAAATGATGCCGACATCCTGCGGGCCGCTAACGCTGCCGAAGCGGGTGAGCAGATCTTCTTCGCCGTCGCCGAGTTTGCCATTGACGAGGATCAGCGCCTTGGCTTGGTGATTGCGGGCGTTGATGGCTTTGGTGATCAGCTGAGAATGACGCGTTACTCCCTGCTTGCCTTTCTCGGCAAACGATGGGGGCTCGTAGCGAAGAGCAACGACGATTTTGTCTTTAACGTCGACTCCGGCGTAGTCATCGTAGTGGAATTCATCGGCAGTGACTCCGTAGCCGACGAAGACTAGCGGAGCATGGACTGAGGCGGAGGAAGAGAAGCTGAAGGGGACGTAGTCCTGCTTGGCTTTGAGTTCGCGCTTCTGGCCGTTGGCGGTGACAGCAAATTCGTTCTTGCCTTTGAGCTGCGCGCCAGTGATGACGCTGAATGGCTGGAGATAGCCGTTGGCGCCTGCGGGTTCGAGGCCGAGACTCTTGTAGCGCTTTTCGAGAATGTGCTGGGCGCGGGTGATGCCCTTTGTGCCCGCGCCGCGGCCTTCCATCTGCGGAGAAGCCAACACCTTGATGTCTTCGATGTAGCGGTGCGGGTCGGCAGATTGGAGCGATGGGCTGGTCGCGGCGAATGAAAACGTTAGAACGAGCGTTAGAACAGCGACGATTCGCACCAGCTGGATTCTGAGCGCAGGAATTGACAAGTCCTCTTTATGAATTTGCATGATCCCGCAAATCGTAGGCGGCCTTGCGGGTGGTGTCAATGATTCAAAACCGATCACCACGGAGAACACGGAGATAAACGGAGGAGAGCGTCAAAATCTATTACCACAGGGCACACGGGGTTACTCAGGGGAAGACTCACAAAACGAAGCCCGCCTTATTTCTTCACAATTCGAAATAAAGCGGGCTCGATTTTTTACTAACGATCGCGCTACTTCCTTCCGCCTCGGCTTGGGGGAGGAGAGTATCGCTGCTGCATCTGCTGGCGCTGCTGGGTGTGCCGTTGCTCCAGTTCTTGGGTTTGCTGCTGGTGCCGTTGCTCCATCTGTTGCTGCTTGGCGGCATCGTGCTGCTTGGCCATTTTGGCGTGTTCTTTTTCCTGCTGCTGCTGAAGCTTCTCACGCTCTTTGTTTTGCTTGGCGATCAGCTTGTCTTGCTCCTTCTGGTATTTCTTGTCCTGCTTCGCATTGCCCGTGTTGGGCGTGTTGCGTTCGATGGGAGCAAGGTCCTTGACATGACCATGACCGCCGGCAGCGGCTGCGCCTCCGCGGCTGGGATGAGGCGTGTAGGTGCCGCCAGCGTCGCGCGCAGCAACGGCTCCGCCATGGAAATCGCCGGGGCGGGAAGTCGCTGCGATTGCGGGCTTGCCATGATTGGCTGAGGCACGCATCTCAGGATTTCCGCGAGCCGCATTCATGTGCTCGGTTTGAGCCGCAACCGGCCCAACGTGGCGCTGACGCGCGGCCGCTTCTTCCTGCGGAGTCGGACGAGCATTGATTCCGCCCTCGCCGCCGTTGTAGCTGACGTGATTGCCGCCTCTGCGGTCGACATTTTCGTTGTAGACGTTGTGAATGTTCTCGACATTTATGTTTACAACGGCACGGTTGTAGAAGAAATGCGAGCCTTCCCATCGGCCGCCGACAAATCCGACGCCGAAGTAGCCAAAACCGTAATCGATGCCGCCGTAGAAGCCGACCTCGGGGCCCCAATAACCGTCATAGAAAACGTAAGCGCCATCGGCCCATCCCCAGTAGGGAGGAGTCCAGAAGAATCCGGGCTCGGGCGCGAGCACCCAGGTGCCGGGGATCCAATAGTAGTCGTCAAAATCGGCATCCCACCCCCAATAGCCAGGCGTCCAGAGATAACCGTCGCCGGGACAGAGGGGCTGCTCGTAAATCGGAAGCGGCGGCGGAGCGAAGCCGACGGAGATGCGGATCTCAGCGGATGAAGGTGTGGAAATCGCCGCCAGGGCTATTAGAGCCAAAGCGAGTAATACAAATTTTGAGGGGAGACTTGTGCGCATGGGTCCTCTTGCCAATCTTCCTACGCTGGCCCGGTACTGATCTTCGAGCTCCGGGCTGCGTGGACAAATCGGGCAGAACTATACAAAGACGCGAAATGACGGGTTAAGGTTGGACACCCTACCCCGGAATAGTATTCCGGCGACTCTGTGCGAAACAGAAAATATATTCACCGCGCCCTCAACAAGTTAAATGGGTCCTTTCCAAATGGAGGATTGACAGGCTCTTGCCGAAGGAATACTGTAGCTCGTCTATAGCGAACAAAAGGCGAATCTAGAGCGGTTGCCATGGGATTAAAAGCACAGATTTTGAAAGCCCAAATTGAAGAGAAGTTGCCTTCCGCGTTCAGCGTTTACCGGCGTCCAGAACAGGAGTGTATGCCGACGGGGATTGCGCAGATCGACGAGGCTGTGCAGGGAGTTCCGCTGCATGCGCTGACCGAAATTTGCGGCAGCGACATGGCGTCGTCGGGGAAAACCTCGGTGCTCACTTCCCTGCTGGCGCAGGCGACGCGCGAGCATTTTTGCGCGCTGGTGGATGCTCGGGATTCGTTTGATCCGACGTCGGGGCACGCTGCCGGAATTTATTTGCCGCGGCTGCTTTGGGTACGCTGCGGGACGAGTCGAATGAAACTGCCTCCGCTGGAACAGGCCTTTAAAGTGACCGACATTTTGCTGCAGAGCGGCGGCTTCGAACTGATTGCCGTGAATTTGAGCGGCATTCCGGAGCGCGTGGTGCGCCGGGTTCCCCTGAGTACGTGGTTCCGTTTCAGCCGCGTAATTGAAAAATTTTCCGCGGCGCTGGTTTTTGTTGGAGAAGAACCGCATGCCACGAGTTGTGCCGGGCTGGTACTGCGGGTGACCAGCGAGGCTGTGTTTTCTGGAAATTTGATGACACCCTTGAAACTAAACGTTGAAGTGCTGCGCGGACAAGGCAAGAAGCCAGCTTACTCTGAAAGATATCCGGGACTCGCGAAGAAATTTCCTGAGGGAGTTGGCGCTTCGCCTTCTGCGCAATGGGCTTAATCGCGTTCCTGATTGGCGCAACAAACTTCGCAGGTATGACTCGTGTTCGCGTGCTTTTACATTCCGGATTTTGCCGTGCAGGCCGCGTTGCTGCCGGAGTTGGCAGAGACGCGAGTCTCGTTACGAGCGACTCCGCTCGCCATGCTCGATGGCCCCACAAGCTTGCCGCGAGTCTTTGCCACGAATCAAGCCGCCCGGCGCGCGGGCATTCAAATTGGAATGACCAAGCTGCAAGTGGAAACTTATGGCGGCGTATTGCTGCGTAAGCGGTCCGTTGCCGTGGAAGATTCCGCGCAATGCGCTTTGGTGAACTTTGCGAGTAAATTTTCTCCGCGGGTCGAGTCGACCTGCCCGGGCGCGGCAATTCTGGACCTTGCCGGTATGGAAAAACTGCTGGGGCCATGGCCAGATGCTATGCGCGAAATAATCACGCGGGCGGACGAAATTGGATTTGACCTGCACGTTGCGATGGCCACTAATGCGGATACAGCATTTCTGGCGTCGCGCGGATTTTCTGCGGGAGTGCCTTCGCGGAGCCCCCGTCCCAACTCTATTGCAGCGGGGATTTTTATCTCTCCGGGAGAGGAAGCCGAGCGGCTGGCTTCTTTGCAGGTCGATGTGCTGCCAATTTCGCCGGAGATGCTGGAGATTCTGAACAGCTGGGGCATTTGGACATTTCAATCTCTGGCCTCGCTTCCAGCGGTGGCGATCGTCGAGCGGCTAGGCCAGGAAGGCTTATACCTGCAAAAACTGGCACTCGGCAAGGTATCCCGTCCGCTGCTGACCGTGGAGGAAAAGGCAGAGTTTACCGCGAGCTTCGAATTCGATGATCCGGTCGAAACGCTGGAGTCGATGCTTTTTATCTTGAACCGGATGCTCGAAGAGCTTTGCCTGAAGCTGCTCAATGCGGCGCTGGCCGCGCAAGAGCTGCGGCTGACGATTTTTTTGGAAGTACGACAGCTTCAGCGCGGCGAGAAAGAAGAAGAACAGTACCGGTATGAGTGGAAGCTTCCGGTTCCAACGCAGGATCGAAATTTGCTTATTGGCCTGGTGCGGCTGCGCCTGGAGAAGACAACGTTTTCGGCACCGGTGCGGCGACTGACGCTGGAAGTCATTCCCGTCAAGCCGCGCGTTGCACAAGAAGACTTTTTTGCGCCGCCAGCTCCCGAGGCAGAGAAGCTCGAAATTACCCTGGAGCGGCTGCGCGGCGTTGTGGGCAGCGCGGATGAGTATGGGATTGCGTGCATCGGCGCGCCGAAACTGGTGGACACGCACAGACCTGGAAGTTTCACAGTGCAGCATTTTTCAAGCGTTTCCGACCTACAACAACGATGTCATCCCGAGCGGAGCAAGTCGATACGCAAAGCGAATCGGCTTGCGGAATCGAAGGATCTCTATTCTTCTCCGGATTCAGTGCGCGGCAGGCGGGGACTCCCGCCTAACCGCCGGCGAGACGCCGGCGCTACGGTCTTACCTGAGCCGGCGATCACGCTGCGCCTCTTCCGTCCCGCCCTCGAAACTTCTGTCGAACTCACCGGCGCAACGCCGCATTTTGTGCGGCTTTGGAGCCGGCATCGGCGCGTGCTGGCGGCGTCGGGGCCTTGGGCGAGTTCCGGGGACTGGTGGAATCTGTCGGCCTGGTGGCGCGAGGAGTGGGATGTAGCTTTGAAAACGCCTGCCGGACCTGGGTTTTACCGTATCTACCGCGATCGGATGCGGGACCAGTGGTTCGTGGAAGGAGTGTTTGACTAGCCGGTTCCAACCAAAACCACGGAGCACACAGAGAACGCGGAGGATAACAATTCTTAAATACCCAACAATCCTCTGCGCTCTCAGCGTCCTCTGCGGTTTTCATTTTGCTCTATGCAGTACGTCGAACTCCACGCTCGCTCGGCTTTCAGTTTTCTGGAAGGTGCTTCCCTGCCCGAGGCGCTGATTGCGGCGGGCGCGGAGCGCGGCATTTCGGCCATGGCAATCCTCGATCGGCATGGAGTCTATGGCGCGCCGCGTTTTCACCTGACTGCCGAAAAATACAGAATCAAGGCACACATCGGAGCGGAAGTTTCGATTGCTGAAAGCGGAAACTATCCGCTGCTGGCGGCGACTCGCGGAGGCTATCAGAATCTCTGCCGCCTGATTACTACCGCGAAACTTCGCATCCCGAAGATGCGCGCCTCGAAAAAGACTGTTGCGACCTCTTCGCTTGCCGAGTTGCAGGAACACGCGAAGGGATTGATTTGCCTTACAGGCGATGAAACTGGCCCACTGGCACTGACTTTGAATAATGACGGCCTTGATGGCGGGCGGGAATTACTACTGCGGCTCATCGAGATTTTTGGCCGCGAAAATATTTATGTCGAATTGCAGCGGCATGGCGATCGCGTGCAGGAGGCACGCAACCAGGCTGCTATTGAACTCGCGCGCGAACTTCATTTGCCGCTACTCGCAACGAACGGCGTCTGCTACGCCACTCCGGCCGAACGAGAAGTTGCCGACGCCTTCACCTGCATCAAGAACAAACGACGCCTCGATACTGCTGGCCAACTTCTCGCGCACAATTCGCAGCGCTATGTTCGCAGCACCGACGAGATGACCGCACTCTTCGCCGATCTGCCTGAAGCAATCGTTAGCACCGGAGAGTTGTCTTCCCGCATCGAATTCACACTTAAGAATCTGGGCTACGAATTTCCGCGCTATCCCGTGCCGGATGGCGAGACGATGGATTCTTTTCTGCACAAGCGCACGTGGGATGGAGCGCGCTGCCGCTATCGGCCGGTCAGCGCGCGCGTGCGCACACAACTGGAAAAAGAACTGGCACTGATCGAAAAGCTCAAGCTTTCCGGGTACTTCCTCATTGTGTGGGACCTCGTCTGTTTTTGCGAGCGCAACGGCATTCTCGTGCAAGGCCGCGGATCGGCCGCCAATAGCGCGGTTTGCTACTCGCTTGGTATTACGGCCATCGATCCCATCAGCATGGATCTTTTGTTCGAGCGCTTTTTGTCGGAGGAGCGCGGGGAGTGGCCCGACATCGACCTCGATCTCCCCAGCGGCGACGAACGCGAAAAAGTGATTCAGTACGTTTACGAGCGCTACGGCAAACGCGGCGCGGCAATGACGGCAAATGTCTGCACGTATCGTGGACGCTCGGCGGCGCGCGAGATGGGTAAGGTGCTTGGCTTCGATGAAGACACGCTCGCGCGACTTTCGGCGATTGTTGGGACATGGGAGTGGCGCGATCCGAACGACACGATGGAACGGCAGTTCACGAATACCGGGCTCGATCTGCGCAATCCGCAGATTGCTACGTATCTCGATCTTTGCCAGCGCGTGCAGGATCTGCCGCGGCATCTGAGCCAACACTCAGGTGGCATGGTGATTTGCCAGGGGCACCTTGATTCGGTCGTGCCGCTCGAGCCTGCGACCATGCCTGGGCGTGTGGTGGTGCAATGGGACAAAGATGATTGCGCCGATCTTGGATTGATTAAAGTCGATCTGCTCGGACTCGGGATGATGGCGGTGCTCAAGGATTCGATCGGTCTGATTCAGGAGCACTATGGCGAAGAGGTCGACCTGGCGCACCTTCCGCAGGATTGCCCCGATGTCTACGAGACGGTTCGCAAGGCCGACACGATCGGGATGTTTCAGATCGAGAGCTGCGCTCAAATGGCATCGCTGCCACGAAATAATCCGGTGAAGTTTTATGATCTGGTCACGCAGGTGGCGCTGATTCGGCCGGGACCGATTACCGGCGAGATGACGAGTCCTTATTTGAAGCGACGGCAGGGAAAAGAGCCGGTGACGTATCCGCATGAGTCACTGATTCCCGTGCTCAAGCGAACGCTGGGCGTGCCGCTTTTTCAGGAGCAACTGCTCAAGCTAGCGATGATCTGCGCGAACTTTAGCGGCGGCGAGGCGGAGGAGTTGCGGCGCGCGCTCGGCAGCAAGCGCTCAAAACAGCGCATGCGGGAGATCGATGCCAAATTGCGTGCTGGAATGACGGCGAATGGAATACCGCCGCAAACTCAGGATCAGTTGGCAAAGTTCATCAGCTCGTTTGCACTGTATGGATTTCCGGAGTCACATGCCGCGAGTTTTGCGCTGATTGCTTATGCCAGTGCATTTTTGAAGGTTCGATATCTTGGCGCGTTTACCGCCGCGCTGCTCAACAACTGGCCGATGGGGTTTTACCATCCGGCGACGATAGTGAAAGATGCGCAGCGGCATGGCTTGCGGGTTTTGCCGGTAGACGTGACCTGCTCGGAATGGAAGTGCACGCTGGAGAGTGTAGTTTCCTCAGCGGCTAAAGCCACTCAGCGAGATGGCGACTCGATCGCAGCGCTGAAGCGCTGCGCCACTCAACATCACTGTAGCTTTGCTCTCCGTATGGGCCTTCGCTATGTGCGCGGGATGCAGCAGGCTTCAGCAGAGGCACTGGTGCAACAACGGACCCTTGCTCCTTTTTCGTCAATTGAAGATCTCGCTCACCGCGTGCCGCAACTCAATCGCGACAATCTGGCGACTCTCGCCAGCATCGGCGCGCTCAACCATTTATCCGCGGATGCAAAGCTTCATCGCCGCGACGCGCTCTGGCAGGTCGAAAAAGCAGTCCGTCGAAGCAGACCTCTGCTGGAAGGAATTGTCGCGCTCGACGAGGCATCTCCGCTAAAGCAAATGGATGTGGAAGAGCGCCTGGTCGCCGATTATCACGGCACTGGCCTCACCACCGGCCATCACCCGATGGCGTATCGCCGCGAAGTTCTGCGGGCACGTGGCGTCAAGTCCGCAATTGAACTGCGCCAGCTTCCCCATGGCATTCAGGCTACGACTGCCGGTTGCGTCATTACTCGCCAGCGTCCCGGCACTGCAAAAGGACTCATCTTTATGACGCTCGAAGATGAGACGGGAACTTCGCGGGTGATCATCAGTCCCGACTTTTACGACCAGAACCGGATGGTGGTGCTGAAAGAGCGCTTCGTACTAGTGTCGGGCATCGTACAGAACCAAGACAACATTGTGCACTTGAAAGCGCGGCACATTCAGCCCCTCACCATCAGCGCTGCCACTGTGCCCTCGCACGATTTTCATTAATTCCGATCCGCCGCTCAAAACCTTCGAGCAAACAGACAATTGTGCCGCGAAAAGGCCAGCGATCTCCCAACAAAGCCGTGCTAACTTGCCTACAGCAAACGCTGTATTGTGAACGCTACCCGTGCATGTTTCTTATAGTTGCGGACACATAGCGATCTGGCCGCACGGCTTTCGTGAATGGAATCATCGGAAGAGCACGACTGACCCCCAGTTCGCCAGCAACAATAACCTTTTGTTCGCGCGCAAGATTTCAAGACTTTGCTGAGACGTAACGTCTCTCAACCGAGGAGAATTTTTCAGGCATGAGTACGATTCCAATCGACCACAGAACCTCAGCGCTGTCCGAGACTCTGAGCCGGAACCAGGCCGAGCTAGTCGCCGACTGGGTCCACGAGATGAGCGGCTCGACCCGCAGAAGCGACCTTATAAAGGACTCGGAACTGCGCTCACAATGCACCCAGTTCCTTGCACTGACGAAGCAGGCGCTCGACGCGGGCGGTACTAATTTCAATTCCGGCACATGGGACCCGGTTCGCGAGATGCTGAGCAAGATCTCGCGCACTCGTGCCGAACAGGGGTTCACTCCCGCGGAGACTGCCATGTTCGTCTTTTCGGCGAAGCGACCGCTATTCAGCCAGCTGCGGCAAGCATGCAAAAATGACGCCGCTGCGCTGGCCGCCGAGACCTGGGCCGCGACCGAACTGCTCGACTCCATGGGTCTTTATACGACCGAGATCTATCAAAAGTCCCGCGAAGCGATCATCCAGCGCCAGCAGGAAGAACTGCTTGAGCTGTCGACGCCCGTGGTCAAGCTGTGGGACGGCGTTCTCGCTCTGCCTATTATCGGAACGCTCGACAGCGCCCGCACGCAGGTTGTCATGGAGTCGCTACTGCAGGCCATCGTACAAACCAACTCGCCCGAAAAAGGTGCAGTCCGGTGGCATAATCTCCGCTCCGAATTTCCTGAAGGCCCGCCGCCCACCATTTTGACGGTCGATGATAACGAGGCGATCCGGTACACCCTGGTGCGTTCTTTGCGTGACGCCGGGTTTCGCGTGCTCGAAGCGAGGACCGGAACTGAGGCACTTACCCTGGCCGCCGAAAATCCGGATCTGATCACTCTCGATGTAAATCTCCCCGACATTCACGGATTCGATCTCTGCAAGAAGATCAAGTCCAACCCGGGGACAGCGCACATTCCGATCCTGCATTTGTCATCCACCTTCGTCGATCCGGACTCGCGCGTGATCGGACTGGCAAGCGGGGCCGACGCGTACCTTGCCGAACCGATTGACCGCGCGGAACTCGTGGCAACCATCTCCGCGCTGCTGCGCCTGAAAAATGCTGAGATGCAAGCCCGCCTGCAGGCTTCGCTCGCAGAAAAGGCACGCCACGAATTGCAGGAACTGAACGCAGAGCTCGAAATCCGCGTGCAGGAGAGGACGCGGGAACTTGAGGATGCGAACGACAGCCTGCGCGATCTCTCCGGGAAGTTGCTCCAGATGCAGGATAGCGAGCGCCGGCGTATCGCACGCGAACTCCACGACGGCGTGGGTCAGCTTCTCGCCGCCATGATCATGAATCTCGCCATCATTCACGAGCGCGCCGACATCACTGACCAACGTGCAATCGAAGCACTGGCTGAAAACCGGTCGATGGCACAAGAGATTTTGCGCGGTATCCGCACCATCTCCCACCTCCTGCATCCGCCTCTTCTTGACGAAGCTGGACTGCCGTCGGCCCTGCGCCTCTACATCGAGGAATTCAGCCAGCGCAGCGGAATTAAGGTGCGACTTGAATGCGACGACGTCGGGCGTCTCCACCCCGATCTGGAAACGGCGCTCTTTCGCGTGACTCAGGAGTGCCTCAGCAATGTTCATCGGCACTCCACCAGCCTGACCGCAAATGTCATGTTGCGCCAAGAGGAGGGGCACCTTGCGCTTGAGGTCAAAGACATGGGCCGCGGCATACCCCAGGAAAAGGAACAAGAGTTGATGGTTGGCGGCGGCGGAGTAGGCCTGCGCGGCATGCGTGAAAGGATTGCCCAACTGGGAGGTCGCCTGCGAATCGAATCGACCGCTGAAGGCACTAGGGTAGTTGCCTTCTTGCCAAACCGCATAGCTGCCCCGACTGAAACCGGCAGGGTCGCATAGCCTGAGTCACTGAACTGTGAGTTAAGGCTTTGGTATTGCTTGGGCTTTCGTTCCAGTCACAGGCGGTACATTTGATAAAATCGAGCCGTGCCGGGATGGTGGAATTGGCAGACACGCTGGTCTTAGGAGCCAGTGCCGCAAGGCGTGCAGGTTCAAGTCCTGTTCCCGGCACCAACGCAGGTCATCGATCCTAGCCTTAAGGACCCCTGACGACTTCTCATCCGCTCAACTCTGGTCAAGCACCAGCCCGCTCAACTAAAAAGCAACCTGACAGCTGAAATCGAAATCCATTGGTGAGGTAGTTCCGAAGGGCAACGGAATTGGAATTCCCGGATCCCCTGACAAATGCCTCGACTCGCCTCCGCTCCAACTCGCTCTCCAGGGCATGACGGTGTCTTCATCCCGCCTCGTCCGGGTGGAGGCGATGACGGTGGCGGCGAGGACAAGCCGGATCGCACACCGAATTACGGCCTTCGGCTGCGCCATGCCCGTCTGGGACTGGCGGTCGCAATGGCGCCGATTGTCACTCTTTTTCTTACTTTCAGCGTCGTCTACCTGGTCCGCCGCGGCTACGTGAGCCTTGATCCGTTACAGAAAGCCTACGTCCGAGAATGGACTCCACTCCAGTTGCCGTGGCTCCTGTTGTTTATCAATACAGCCATCCTCATTGCGAGCAGCGGCGCCATCGAATTTGCCCGTCGCGCGATTACCCGTGAGGCGGCATTGGCGCCGGTGCGCTCAATCCCAGGCATTTCTCTCGGCCGCGAGCCGCGCTTCCCGTGGCTGACTCTGACCACTTTCCTGGGATTTCTTTTTCTCGCCGGCCAACTCGAAGTCTGGCGCAACTTCTCGGCCCGCGGCTTTCACATGACCGGCGGGACGAGCAGTCCCTTCGTGTATGTGCTTACCGCCATGCACGGAGTTCATCTGGCGGGAGGAGTCATCGCGCTCGTCTCTGCGAACGTCGCGGCTCTCCTGAACCGGAGTATCAATGGCCGCCGCATCGTGGTCGACATCGCTTCGTGGTACTGGCATTGCATGACCTTGATCTGGCTCTACATCCTCGTAATGTTTTCGATCGCTGCAAAGTAGGAGCCGCGGCCATTTATAATAGAAAGATTCGGTGTAGCTTTTTGTACCATCTGCAGGCTGCGGAGCGGCCCGCGGGTGGCAACCGTCCAGGGGAAGATGTCCACAGATAGCATTGTTGTTCGCGGGGCCCGGGTTCATAACCTCAAGAACATCGACTTTGAAATTCCGAACAACGCTCTGACCGTTGTCACCGGGGTGTCGGGCTCCGGCAAGTCGTCGCTCGCCTTCGACACGATCTATGCGGAGGGCCAGCGTCGCTATGTCGAGTCGCTCTCAGCCTACGCACGCCAGTTTCTTGAGCGCATCGAGAAGCCCGACGTCGACCTGATTGAGGGCATCGCGCCGGCGGTCGCAATCAAGCAGAAGAACTCCACACGCAATCCTCGCTCGACCGTCGCTACCGCGACTGAGATCTACGACTATCTCCGCCTGCTCTTTGCCCGCATCGGCAGAACGTATTGCGCGATTTGCGGAGGGGAAGTGAAGAAAGACACGGTGGACGAGGTCACAAACCGCATTCTGGCGCTGGGCGAGGGGACACGGCTGAATGTGCTCTTCCCACTCAGCGGTGCGCAAGCGCCCGCTATCGTCGACAAAACACGAGGGCGCAAATCCGGCGCGGAGAAATCCACGAAATCGCGCACATCAGGCCAAAAAGACTTCGGGCCGGCTCTTTCAGACGAGCTAAAAACCCGCCTCTTCGATCTCCGCAAGCGGGGATTCAATCGGCTCTTCCAGAATGGCCAGGTATTTGAATTCTCCACTCCGGAGTCGCTGCTCGACGTTAACTTCGCGGCGCCTGTATTCGCGCTCGTCGACCGACTCACGGTTTCGGCGGGTGAACGCTCGCGTGTCGTCGATGCGGTGGAAATCTCCTACCGCGAGTCCGGCGAAGTCATCTTTGAAACCGCGCCGCGCGATGGTGAGCAAGTCCAGCGCCTTCGTTTTTCGCAGCGCTTCGAATGCAAGAACGACGGCACTCGTTACGAAGAGCCCGAGCCGCGCCTTTTCTCTTTCAACAATCCCTACGGCGCCTGCCCGCGCTGCCAAGGTTTTGGCAACACTATCGACTTCGATCTTGACCTCGTAATTCCCGATAAAGGCAAAACCCTGAACGAGGGCGCAATCGAGCCCTGGACCAAACCGAAATACCGGCCTCTCTTCACCGAGCTGAAGCGTTTTGCCAAGCAAGCCAGCATCCCGCTCGACGTGCCCTGGTACGAACTCGATCCGGAGCAGCAACGGCAGATCACCGAAGGCGAGGGCCGTTTCATGGGCGTGCGCGGATTCTTCCAGCACCTCGAGCGCAAGAAATACAAGCTGCACGTCCGCGTGTTTCTGAGCCGCTATCGCGGATACTCGCTTTGCTCAACTTGTAGCGGCTCGCGCCTTCGCCTTGAGGCGCGCCAGGTCAAAATCGAGGGCAAGAACGTTTGCCAGGTCTGCTCGATGACGGTGGAGGAAGCGGCACGCTTCTTTGAGAAGATTGAGCTTACTCCTGCCCAAGCTGCCATCGCCGAGCGGTTGCTGGTTGAACTTCAGGAGCGCCTCTGCTTTCTCAACGAGGTCGGCCTTGAGTATCTGACGCTGGACCGTCTAGCCTCCACGCTCTCCGGCGGCGAAGCGCAGCGCATTCAACTCGCGACCTCTCTCGGCTCGCGCCTTGTCGGCACGCTCTACGTTCTCGACGAGCCATCCATCGGCCTGCATAGCCGAGACACTTTCCGGCTGATCAAGATTCTCCATGGCCTGCGCGATCTGGGAAACACAATCCTCGTCGTCGAGCACGACCCCGACATCATGCGCGCCGCCGACCGCATCGTCGATCTCGGCCCCGGCGCAGGAGAGAGCGGCGGCAAAGTAATCGGCGCAGGCACCTACACCGAGATCAAGTCCATGCCGCAGTCTCTGACCGGCCGCTATCTAGCGAACGAATTGCATATTCAGGTCCCGCAGAAGCGGCGCGCTCCCGGCTCGCACAAAATTCGCGTCGCGGGAGCCCGCGCTCACAACCTCAAGCGCATCGATCTCGAAATCCCACTCGACATGCTGGTTGCCATCACCGGCGTCTCCGGCTCGGGCAAGTCTTCCCTGCTCCACGATGTGCTTTATCAGGGACTCGTCGCGGCCAAGCGCCAGTCGAACGGCAGCACGTCCACCGCGCCGCTCTGGGACAAAATCGAGGGCGGTGAGTGGCTGGACGATGTTGTGCTGGTGGACCAGTCGCCGATCGGCCGCACTCCGCGCTCTAATCCGGTTACCTACATCAAAGCCTTCGACATCATTCGTGAGCTCTTTGCGGCGCTGCCCGAGTCGAAGAAACGGGGATTTTCGGCCGGGCACTTCTCTTTCAACGTTCCTGGCGGACGCTGCGAGAACTGCCAGGGAGACGGCGTCGTGACGGTCGAGATGCAATTCCTCGCCGACGTCGAGCTCGTCTGTGACGAGTGCAAAGGCACGCGCTACAAACCGCAGGTTCTCGAAATTCGCTACAAAGGCAAGAATATTCACGAGGTGCTCAACCTCACCATCCGCGAAGGCCTGAAATTTTTCGCCGATGTTCCTCGTCTCACGGAAAAGCTGCGCGTGCTCGACGAGGTCGGCCTCGGATATCTCAGGTTCGGACAGTCCGCGACGACGCTCTCCGGCGGCGAAGCACAGCGCATGAAGTTGGCCGCACATCTGCAAGGTGGCGGACGAACATCAACAGTCACCGGCGAAGGAGGTGAGGCGGTTCGCCGCAAGAGTCGCATGCTCTACATTTTCGACGAGCCCACTACCGGTCTCCACTTCGACGATGTCAGCAAGCTGCTATCAGCCTTCCGCCGTCTGATTGACGCCGGCGGCTCGATCATCGTCATTGAGCACAATCTCGAGGTTATCAAGACCGCGGATTGGGTCATCGATCTCGGCCCCGAGGGCGGCGAGCGCGGCGGCAAGATCGTGGGCGCCGGCCCACCCGAAGCCATCGCCACTTTGCAGAACTCATATACGGGCCAGTACTTGAAGCAAATGTTGAACGGCAACGGAAGAAGCCAGAATGAGAGCCTCCTCGAGATCACACGAGGTGGACTCTAGAAGCAGCGGTAGGCTAGCTTGCGACGTGATCTCCGTGTCCTCTGTGGTTTAAGCTTCTCTGTGTAATGTGCTTCAAAGCCAACACGCTAATCCCGATCATCCTCGCGGCCACCGCTCTGGCCCAGACCATCGACACACACACTACCGTCCGTCACCATCGCGAAACCGTTGCCGACCAACCCGCCGAAATCGCTCAGGCGGAAGACGCAATTCAGAAGAACGACTTTTCCTCAGCGGAGACGCTTCTGAGAAAAGCTCTCGCCAGCGATCCCAGCAACAAAGAGAAATGGACCTACCAGGCATGGTTTGATCTGGGCTTCGTTCTTAATCGCCTCAGCCGCGCCGACGACTCGATCGCTGCGTATCGCAGCTCCGTCGAGGCTAAGCCGGATGTTTTTGAGTCGAACCTGAACCTTGGCCTGATGCTGGCGCGCACTCATAATCCCGAGGCCGAGAAGTATCTGCGCGCCGCCACGACGCTCACGCCAACCGCGCACGTCGAGGAAGGCCGCGCCCGCGCCTGGCTTTCGCTCGCCCATACCGTCGAGAATCGTGATCCCACAGAAGCTCTCAAAGCCTATGACCAGGCGGCGCAGTTGACTCCCAACGATCCCGAGCCCCATCTTTCCGCGGGCCTACTCGACGAACGCCAGAAAGATTTCGCCGCCGCCGAGGGAGAATACAAGAAGGTTCTCGCACTCGACGGACACTCGACCGAGGCCGCCATCGGGCTCACCAACATCTACATGAAGTCGGGCCGCCTGGCCGACGCAGAGCCGCTGTTGCGCCGCCTCTCCGCCGCCCGCCCCGACGACGGCGGCCTGCATATCCAGCTTGGCCGCGTTCTTCTGGCGGAGAAAAAGAACGACGACGCGATTGCAGAATTTCAGGCGGCATTGAAAGCCGCTCCGAATGATTCTGAGGCGCAGCGCGAACTCGCCGATCTCTATGCCAGCGCCGGAAAGAACGACCTCGCCGAAGCGGCCTATCGCCCGCTCGTGACCGCTCATCCTAATGATCCTGAACTCCATCGCGCACTCGGCCAAGCCTTGCTGCGACAAAAGAAATTCCCAGAAGCGCAGCAGGAATTTCTCGCCGCAGTCCGTCTGAAACGCGACTTGCCCGACACCTATGTAGACCTCGCCTTCGCCGCCAGCGAAAACAAGAACTATGAACTAACCGTCCGGGCACTGAATGGCCGCGCACAGCTCAGTGCCGATATGCCGCCGATTTGTTTTTTCCTCCGGGCGTCTGCCTACGATCACCTCGGCGACTGGAAGCTGGCATCAGCCGACTATCATTCTTTCCTCGATTCGGCCAATGGCAAGTATCCAGACCAGGAGTGGCAAGCCAAGCATCGGCTGATAGCGATCGAACCCAAAAAGCGTTGACGCGAGTAACATTGACTATAACGACCCTATAAGAGATTGGGACATGCGCCGATTTACCATAGTCTTACTGTTCCTCGCGCTCGCAGCCAGCTGCGTGGCTCGCGACGAAACCGTCGACGAACTCAAAGGGCGGCTACCAAACGCGCGTGCCGAAGATCGGCCCGAACTCTGCGTGCGTATCGCTCAGCTTGAGGTGAAAACGGCGGACCGCCTCTATACCGAGGGCCACGTAGACGAGGCCCGCGCGGCTGTTGAGGATGTCGCTGCCTACTTCGAAAAGGCCCGGGACGCCGCCATCGAAAGCAAATCCCATCTTAAGAACGTCGAAATCGGCGCCCGTAAGTCCTCCGAGAAACTCGCCGATATCAAGCGCACACTCGCCTTCGAAGATCAGGCCCCTGTTGAGAAGGTAATTCACCGTCTTGAAGAGGTGCGCACGGCGCTCTTGAGCGAGATGTTTGC